>WNGG01023193.1_pt1 | contig 11987 bp, 9 predicted proteins | sample 5400661 | NCBI WGS metagenome assembly WNGG01 (sample SAMN13153372, study PRJNA577476) | soil metagenome | isolation source: 100 cm soil or saprolite under Garry oak tree replicate 1 | place: USA:California | collected 2016-06-15 | reverse complement strand
ATTGACGCCTGGGCGTGGCAGGAGCTGGTAAAACTGGCCGACCATACCGAGCTTATCCGCACGGCCATTCAGCTTGCCACCAGTACGAATTCGTTGGAAGCCGATGCCAAGGCAATTGATGCCAGCCTCCAGTTGTGGGAAACGAAAGCCCAGAACTATCTCGATGACCTGGACGATCCCACGAAACGATGCTCCATGGTTGATGGACTGCGCCAGGTAGACATCAATGAGCCGGTGCTGTGGGTCACGACGGGTATCGAAGAACGCGATGCTCACGACACCATCCGGCGCGACGGCTATCTGTGGCTGGAACTGGTTGGCACCATTTTGCAAAAGATCGTCATTGACACGCAAGGTTTCTGACCAGGTCTGTCCATCATCCGTTGAGGTCGAGAAGAGGATATCGGCATCCTTCTCGCCTTTGTTAGACCAGGCGATGTAGAGTTGTCCAGTTTTGGGATCGCAGGCAACGGCTGGCAATGAGATAGCGCGAAACTTGTCCGGGGGAAGCGTTCCCATAATATCGTCGATGAACGCGATAAACACCGGCTTGCTCCAGCTATTGCCCCCATCGCGTGAGAGAACCGCTAACAGGCGCGTAGGAATGGACCCGCTCGTGACATCTATATAGGGTGTGACCACAACAATGGTCCCGTCAGGCTGGACAACGGGAATAGCTCCCTGAATTCCATCGCAGCCGGTCCAACCTGCTGGATGGTTAGGTGCAGGATTCGTGCAGAAGAGCGCGCTCCCCTCGATCAAGCGGACCGGAGAGAACGTCTTGCCACCGTCGGTCGAGCGCGAGAAGGCCAGTTCCTCGCTGCAGAAGTTGCCGTACCCACAAGAACCACGATGGTCATATGACCAGACAGCGTAGACATTACCAGAGTGTGCCCCTCGTGTCTGATCAACAGCAATCCAGGGCTTGTCGCTGAACACTTGTTGCGGCTTCGCGCGAAAGACACTGACCGGGGAGGCAAAGGTCTTGCCGTTGTCGGTAGATTTCAGTACAGAGATGCCACTTTCCTGCCCATTGATGTTCAAGACCCCTGCATAGACCTCGTGATGAGGGCCAAAAGCGAAGCTTGGATCAGAGGTGCGTGTACCAACACTAAAGCCAGGGAGCACGCCTTTGTCAGTCCACGTACAGCCACCGTCGAATGAATTTGCATAGCCAACCTGGAAGCGGTAATGGGCAATAGTGGGGAAAAACTTGGCGCCAGCTACCAGATGTAGTGGATTGTTTGGATCCTCGGCGATCATAGTCTCGCTATGAGCCTGGTAATTATCATGAGTGATGCGAACGTTGGTATACGGCGGCTTGAAATGCTGGCCGAGGGCGACACATCCGCCTCCTCCTGGGAGCGTGTACGTCGGCTTCGGAGCGGTATATGTGTTGGCGGCAATGGAGTTACATGAGCAAAGTATAATAAGCAGCAGGACGTATATGGACATATTACTGAGAAATTGTTTGGATGAATGGAAAGGCTTCAAGATCCTGCCTCCTCTCCGGCCCTAACTGGCACTGAGGCGCCGGGTTGCCAAACGAGGTTTCCATCTTTGTAATACGTGAATACTTACCTGCATCTCACATATCCACTTCGCATTTCATCTTGATGAGTTTGAGCTTGCCCGATTTAGTGGATAATCCACAAAAGCGAGTCAGGGTTGCCTTCGCGACGTTCTAAATATTGGACGGTGTATACTACAGAGTACACAGAAGAAGGACCTGACAAGCAACTCGCATCATGTTGTTGAAAAGGCCGTCGCTCACAGAGCAAGGAGCAAAGGAGCTAGTAGTATGGCAGATACCTCACAGAATCCTTTTGATGTATGGGCAAAGTTGTTTGAGCGTACCGTGCGGGGAAATGCAGCGATACAACCAGGCGCTGAGCAGGCAGCGGAGGGTGAGGAAGATCCCTGGACTACCCTTATCGATCAGCTCTGGCATGCCAATCCCTACAGCCGATTAGTGCCTCTCGACCCCGCCGAAATCACCCGCGCCTTCCAGCAGCTCTGGCTCGATGCCGTGCGCAACCCCGGCCGCTCCTGGGCGGCCTATAGCGACTTCGTCCAGCAGTACACGCAGGTGATGGCCTCAACTGTTCTCACATTCTGGGGGCAAGGTCAGGAGAACGAGCCAGTAATCACACCGGAGAAGGGCGATAAACGCTTCAGCGCCCCTGATTGGCAGCAGAACCCGGTCTTCGACGCCCTCAAACAAAGCTATCTGCTGGCTGCCACGACGCTGCTCAAGTCGGCCTCCGAGGTGCAGGGGCTGGATGAGCACCAACAGAGCAAGCTGGTCTTCTACCTGCGCCAGTTCCTGGATGCCATCAGTCCCACCAATTTCACGTTCACCAATCCGCAGGTGATTCACGAGACGGTGCAGAGCGGGGGGCAAAACCTTGTGAGAGGCATGGAGCATCTGCTGCGCGACATCAAGGCAGGACAGATCAAGATGACCGATACCGAAGCTTTTACCCCCGGACGTAACCTGGCGCTGACGCCTGGACAGGTGATTTACCGCAACAAACTGATCGAACTGATCCAGTATACACCGACCACCGGGAAAGTGTACGCAATTCCTTTGCTCTTTGTTCCGCCCTGGATCAACAAGTACTACATCCTGGACATGCAGCCGAAGAACAGCCTCGTCAAGTTCCTGGTGGACGCCGGCTTCACCGTCTTCGTGATAAGCTGGAAAAACCCTGATCCTTCGATGGAAGACACCGGCTTCGAGGACTACCTGACGTCGGGGCCGCTGGCCGCGCTCGATGCGATCAAGGAGATCACCGACTCGCCCAGGGTCAATCCCGTCGGCTACTGCATTGGGGGGACGCTGCTCTCCATGGCTCTGCCCTACCTGGCAGCGAAAAAGGACGAGACGGTCAACTGCGCCACCTTCTTCGTCTCTCTACAAGACTTCAGTGAGGTGGGCGATACCTCGGTGTTCATCGACGAACCACAAGTGCGCTATATCGAGGGGCAGATGATGCAGCGCGGCTACCTGGATAGTCGCTCGATGGCAACGATGTTCAACATGCTGCGCGCCAACGACCTTATCTGGAGCAACGTCGTCAACAACTACCTGCTGGGCAAAGAACCGCCTGCCTTCGATCTGCTGTACTGGAACGCTGACGGCACGCGCATGGCGCATGCAGCCCACTCGTTCTACCTGCGCAATACCTACCTGGAGAACAATTTGATCAAGCCCGGCACGATTGTGCTCAAAGGTGTTCCTATCGACCTCGGTAAAATTCGCCAGGATCTCTACGTGGTTGGCACGCAGCAAGATCATATTGTCCCCTGGAAAACAGCCTGGCGCATCACACAGCTGGCCAGTGGCAAGGTGCGCTTCGTTCTGGGGGGCAGTGGGCATATCGCGGGCGTCATTAACCCTCCTGGGAAGGGAAGGGGCTACTGGACCAATGAGACACAAGTGAAGAGTGCAGAGCAGTGGTTTGAGAGCGCTGAGAGTCACAAAGACAGTTGGTGGGCCGATTGGCTGGAGTGGCTGAAACCGCGTTCCGGTGAGCAAACAGCGCCCCCGGCGACGGGCAACGCGACGTACCCGCCCATCACTCCGGCTCCGGGTACCTATGTACTGGAAAAGTAGGTGTAAGCAGCTTCGAAAGGAGTGCAAGACATGAGCGAGTAGACCATATGTGGCATGCTCTCCCTTTGGAGGCTGCTTACGTCAAAGATGCGTGACTGTGACACAAACTCACTAGAGGAGGTTCTCATGAGTAAACGACTGGACGGTCAAACTGCTATTGTCACCGGAGCAGGCCGAGGGATAGGCCGGGCCATTGCCAGAGAATTAGCGGCCGTTGGTGCGAATGTCGTTGTGAACTACGTGACCAGCGCTGATGCAGCAAAGGAGTTAGGCAAGGAAATCGAGGCGCTTGGGCCAAAGGCGCTGGTTGTGCAAGCTGATGTGACCGATTACGATCAGGTGAGCGACATGGTCAGGCAGACCATCGAGAACTTCGGGCAAATCGACATTCTTGTTAACAACGCCGGCATCACCCGTGACAAGACGCTCAAAAACATGACGAAGCAACACTGGGATGAGGTGGTCCATGTCAACCTCGGCAGCCTGTTCAACTGCACCAGGCTAGTCCTCCCCTTCATGTTGGAGCGCAGGAAGGGCAAGATCATCAATATCAGTTCATTTGTGGCGCAGGGGGGCAATATTGGACAGTCGAACTACGCTGCAACCAAAGCCGGAATCATCGGCTTTACGAAATCGGTCGCGCTGGAAGTGTCGCGTCATGGCATTACCGTAAATGCCGTCTGTCCAGGCTTTACCGAAACGGATATGCTGATGGAAGTGCCCGAGCATATTCGCCAGCGTATCCTGGAGAGAATTCCTATGGGTCGTTTCGGGAAGCCCGAAGAGATCGCGAGTTGTGTGCGCTATATCGCCACCGAGGGTGACTATATGACTGCGCAAACCATCAGCATCAATGGCGGTGTGTACATCTAATCAAATCCAGCGGGAGCAACTGATCGCGAGCTATCCCTCAGCGAAGCCAAAAAACCCGACGAGCGACCTCCCTTACTGGACGCGACCCTGTTGTCCGGCTCATGGTGGCACGCCTCAGAACGCATTTTTTGGGACCCGAGTCGGCTCGGGTCCTATTGAATATCTCTACCGACATCTACTCATAAAGCAGTGGTGCAGGGGACGCAGTCCCTTGCCGGAGCGCGAGGTGTCCTCGCACACTCCCTTCCCTCTCAGCGGGCCGCAGGCCCGCCAGAAGCATGATGAGTGTCTCTCAGTCTCTACCCTTGACAAAAAACTGCATATAAGTGTAAGATGCATATAGATTGCTGGAATGATTTATTAGTTTACAGTTGCTTAAAGAGACACCAGCGACTCTCTTGTTAGGAAAACGATGTGGCAACAGTTCATCTATACCGACTCTGTCGGCGATAACCCGTATTTTGTCTACACCCCGGAAACCTACCGAGTTGAAGCGCCCGTACCCCTCTTCGTCATGTTGCACGGGTGTACGCAAACGGCGCTCGACTTCGCCACTGGGACATCCATGAATCAACTGGCAGAGAAGCAGGGTTTCATTGTCATGTATCCCCAGCAGACGATCAAGTACAATCAGGGCCTCTGCTGGAACTGGTTCCTTCCTTCAAACCAGCAGCGTGGGAGCGGAGAGCCCGCGAGTATTGTCGGCATGATTCAGAGCCTGCAGCTGAACACCGCCAACTGGACCATCGACCCCAATCGTATCTATGTCACGGGTATCTCTGCAGGAGCAGCTATGTCGGTTATTCTCGGTGCAACCTACCCCGATGTATTTGCAGCAATAGGCGTGCATTCAGGTCTTGAGTATCAAGCGGCGACCAATCTAGTTCAAGCCGCGAAAGTCATGCACAGAGGTGGACCAGACCCGCTGCGACAAGGGAGTGTTGCATACACAGCGATGAGCAACCATTCCCGCGTTGTTCCAACAATTGTCTTTCATGGTACGGCTGATACAATTGTGGCTCCACTAAACGGCGACCAGGTGGTGCAACAATGGATACAGACAGATTATCTCGCTTCCGACAAGACCTACGCGGTTGACTATCATCATCCGTCCAGCATTGCTACAGGACAGGTTCCAGGAGGATATAGCTATCTCACGGCAGTGTGGAATGCTCCTTCTGGGGAGGCAGTACAGGCCTATTGGAAAATCGATGGAATGGGTCATGCCTGGTCAGGAGGCAATCCTGCCGGTTCCTACACCGACCCGCGAGGCCCAGATGCGACGGTGGCCATGTACGACTTTTTCATGGGCCATCCCAGGGAAGAAAATGCGCAGCAACAGCTCACTCCTCTCACAAGGTTACGCCACATGCTTACTAGCATTTTCCACATGAAAGCAGAGGAGTGAGCGACAAGTAGCAATCCGCTTAACGTATACATCTGGCCAATACCCGTTGCATAGAGATCGGGAGGAGGGAAAAGATTTCACCCGGTGCAATGCATAGTCACAAATTACCCTATAGTGAGTCAAGCATTGCCCGTATAAAACCTACAGCGATAGCGAGCCAATCAAAGGAGCGCGTCCATGTCACCCATTGCTCCTGCGTCGGCCAGCCGGGCCTGTAGCGCGGAATCATTTCCCTGGGCATCATTATAACCCACTTCGTTCCCTGCCCCAACCCGCCTGGAGTAATACGTACCGCAATATTGAAAACAATCTCATCTGGCAAGTGGATTTTCCAATCAGGCATACTCTTCAGCAATGGATCACGTCTCCAGGCGCTGAACAGCGCAGGGTCCTCGGGTGCCCCACTTTCCGAGCGCCGCAGTGTAATGACCTGGCCTACCACCGCCGAGCGCTCCCACTCAGGAAAGCGCAACCATACAGCATAGCGATACTCATCAAGTCCCGCCGCCGTGATGAACGCACGGTATCCCTCGCGCTCGATACGTCGTTCAGTATCCTTCTTTTCCTCTTCGTCCAGCTTAGCAAGAGGACCGGTGTCAGGCGTGTAATGCATCAAATCTCCCTCAGGGCTATTACTGGCCTCACTATATCGCCTCTCACAACCTGACGTCAATATACGGTTCCCTGCGGTTTTGCTGTGTCCTATCTCGGCGGAGTGGGTGGAAATTCGTGGCTCAATTTGACACTTGACACATCACATGCACCCCATGTATACTCTTCACAATACAAGCGAATATTCGAAAGCACCGAACAGGAAGAGTATACAACTCCACCTGGTTCCAGAGAGCCGGGAAAGATGGGAACCGGCGCCAGCGCAGTTGTTGAATGGACCTGGGAGCTAGAGACGAACCCCCGTCATCCCCGTGGATGCGGGAAAGTAGTATCTCTTCGGAATGTCCCCCGTTATCGAGGACAGGATATTCAAGCACATTCCCGCCGGGAATAGCCAGTATCCGGAAAAGAGGGATTACCCCAGATACCTGAGCGGCATCAACAGCGCCCGAGGGATCGAACGGGTAATCTGAACCAGGGTGGCACCACGAAAGCATCACGCCTCTCGTCCCTTCACCGGGAAGAGTGGCGTTTTTTATTGTTCTCTAAACCTGTCGATGGAGGAATAACCTTGCCAGTCCAGATGAATCAGGACATCAAAGCAGCACCATACAATGTCAGTGCTAACACTCCGGTCAAAAAACGTGTCTTCTCCGGCATACAGCCGACCGGCAACCTGCACTTAGGCAACTACCTGGGCGCCCTGCGCAACTGGGCGCAAACACAGGCGGAGTACGATAACATCTTTTGTATCGTCGACCTGCACGCGCTTACTATGCCCATCACTCCACAGGAGTTGCGCCAGGCCACGCGCAGCTTAGCGGCCTTGTACCTCGCCTGCGGCTTGGATACCCGGTATTGCAATCTGTTTATCCAATCACATGTACACCAGCACGCCGAGATGAGTTGGATTCTGGAGTGCTTTACCCCTATGGGGTGGTTAAACCGCATGACCCAGTTCAAAACGAAGGCCGGTGAAAACCCGGATATCGTCAGTACAGGGCTCTACTGCTATCCCGTCTTGATGGCCTGTGACATCCTGTTGTACCACACCAACTATGTGCCGGTCGGTGATGATCAGCGACAGCACATAGAGTTTACACGTGACATTGCGCAGCGTTTCAACAGCCTGTACGGGCAGGAGGTGTTCACCATTCCGGAGGGACAAATCCGTACAGTGGGCGCGCGCATCATGGCGCTTGACGATCCAACAAAGAAGATGAGCAAGAGCGATCCGAACCCCGGCTCGCGCATCAATCTGCTGGATGATCCCAAAACGATCAAACAGAAGATTGCGCGCGCAACCACAGACTCGCAGCGGCTAGTCGCGTTCGACCCCGAACGCCCTGGCATCACCAACTTGCTCACCATCTACCAGGCACTCACGGGCCAGTCAGAGCAGGAGATCGAGGCCGAGTTCGCGGGCAAAGGTTATGGCGACTTCAAAGCTGCCCTCACCAATCAGCTGGTGACAACGCTGGCACCCATCCAGCAGCGCCACAAGGAGCTAATGAGCGATTTGCCAACGCTGGATGCCGTACTCAAACAGGGAGCCGACAACGTGCGCCCAATTGCAGCAGCGACGCTGCAACATGTGAAAGATGTTATCGGCCTGGGTTAAATCATTGTAAATGTAGTAGGTCCCCGATTTATCGAGGGACCGACCCTTGCGGTCGCCCTAGAGGCTGGGGAACTTGCTCGCGGTCTCCCGGTCGCCCTGGGACTTCTGGGGGCTTGCTTGCAGTTTGCGGGCGCTCTCGGCAATCACTGTTAACCAACGCAACCATACTCAAACAAAAAGGTGGGCACGTCATGTACTATCCATCCCTTGAAGAGGTCAGGCAACTACACAAGGCAGAGGTAGAAACTCTCTCCGAGCCAGGCAAGAGGCCGCTCCTGCCCCTCTATCGCGACATCCTCGCTGACATGGAGACACCCGTTTCAGCTTATTGCAAGACTGCACGCGGGCCTTACAGTTTCCTGCTGGAGAGTGTTGCAGGCGGAGAGCGCATCGCGCGCTACTCTTTCATAGGCATTGACCCCTATATGGTCATGATACATGATGGCGAAAAGGCCAGAGTGTACAGGATGCAGGACCAGGATGGGTACAATACCAGTGCTTGCGAGGAGAGAGCCTGCTGCGATCCCCTGGAGGTAATCGAAGCAGAATTGGGCCAGTATCGCTTAGTCGAGCCCACAGGAATCTCTCATGGCGAACTGCCGCGCTTCCATGGTGGGGCCGTCGGCTACCTGGCTTACGAGTCCGTAGCTCGCTTCGAACGCCTGCCGGTACCCGAGAAAAATGTCGTCGGCCTACCGCTCTCGATCTTCAGCTTTACAAAGACTGTACTTGTTTTTGACCATCTCAAACATCGCGTCAGGATTGTTACCCACTTGCATCTTGACGCGCCAGACCTTGAAGCAGAGTACCAGCGCGCGTGCGCCATCATTGACAATGTCCAGCAGTGCCTCCGCCAGCCTATGCGCTTACCAGAAGAGCCAGCTCCGATCGACGACCCGGCCGCACTACAAATCGTCTCCAACCGCACCCGCGCTGAATTCGAGGGCCTGGTGTGCCGCGCCATCGAGTATATCCAGGCAGGGGACATCTTCCAGGTCGTCGTATCGCAGCGCTTGAGCCGCCATGTCAACGCTGCACCTTTCACTGTCTACCGGGCACTGCGGGCCATCAATCCTTCGCCGTACATGTTCTTCCTTGATCTACAGGACTTCCACATTATCGGGGCATCACCAGAGTTACTCGTGCGCGTCGAGGATGGCGAAGTGACCATCCACCCTATCGCCGGGACCCGCGCTCGAGGAGCTGACACGCAGCGTGACCTGCAGCTCGAACAGGAATTGAAAAATGATACCAAAGAGCGCGCCGAGCACATTATGCTCGTTGACCTGGCACGCAATGACGTGGGACGTGTAAGTATCCCCGGCACCGTCCAGGTAAACCAGCTTCTGGAAGTCGAGCGCTATTCGCATGTAATGCACCTGGTCTCAAATGTCACCGGGCAACTCCGCGCCGGTGTAAGTTCTTACGACGCGCTGCGCTCCGGTTTCCCAGCAGGCACGGTATCGGGGGCGCCCAAGATTCGTGCCATGGAAATCATCAGCGAACTGGAGGGTGAGCAGCGCGGCGTCTACGCGGGAGCCGTCGGTTACTTCAGCCATTCAGGCAACCTGGATACCGCCATCGCTTTGCGCACGATGGTGATGATGAATGGACATGCCTACGTCCAGGCTGGAGGCGGCATTGTCGCTGACTCGGACCCGGGCGAGGAATACCAGGAAAGTATGAACAAGGCCCGGGCACTACTGCGTGCCCTCGACGAGGCAGAGGTGATCGCCCAGGAGAGAAAAGATGGTGTTTATGCTTTTACTCATCGATAACTACGACAGCTTTACGTACAACCTGTACCAGTACCTCTCGGAACTGGGCGCGGATATACAGGTGCGGCGCAACGACCAGGTAACGCTCGACGAGATTGAGGCACTGGAGCCCGACCACATCGTCGTCTCACCGGGGCCATGCACTCCCAACGAGGCGGGTGTATCCTGCAAGGTTATCAAAACCTTCGGGCCACGCATCCCTACGCTGGGAGTCTGCCTGGGACACCAGGCCATCGGGCAGGTCTATGGCGGGCAAGTCATCCGTGCTCCCAAGCCAATGCATGGTAAAACGTCTCTGATGCATCACCAGGGTCAGGGAGTCTTCAGGAATCTCCCCGCCCCCTTTGAAGCCAACCGTTACCATAGCCTCATCGTCGAGCGCCAGTCACTCCCGGCTGGGCTGGAGATTACCGCCGAGACGGCGGATGGACTCATCATGGGTCTGCGACACCGCACCTACCCGGTCGAAGGGGTGCAGTTCCATCCCGAATCGATTATGACCCCTGTTGGTAAAGACCTGTTACGCAACTTCCTGGCAATGTAAGAGGTATCTCCCAGAGATACCTGGAGGAGTAACGACATGATCCGTGAGGCAATTTCTCATATCGCAGCGGGAGCTGCGCTTAGCGAAGATGAGGCAGCGGCGGTGATGGAGGAAATTATGACGGGTTCCGCTACCCCGGCGCAAATGGGCGCTTTTCTTACAGCGCTGCGCTTGCGTCCAGGAGGTGAAACTGTCGAAGAGATCGCAGGTATGGCGCGCATAATGCGCGAGAAGGCAGTGCAGGTGCACCTGGACGCGAAAGTTTTAACGCATGCCCTGGACACATGTGGCACGGGCGGAGATGGCGCGGGTACATTTAATGTCTCTACGGCCGCTGGCATTGTGGCAGCCGCTGCAGGCGCACACGTGGCAAAGCACGGCAACCGTTCGGCCACCAGCCGCTGTGGCAGCGCCGATGTACTGGAAGCCCTGGGCGCACGCATCGATCTCGGCCCCGAGCAGGTAGCAAACTGCGTACAACAAGTCGGCTTCGGTTTCATGTTCGCCCCTGCCTATCACCCGGCTATGAAACACGTTGGCCCGGCCCGTCGCGAAATCGGCATCCGCACAGTGTTCAACATCCTCGGCCCACTGACAAATCCTGCTCATACGCCCTACCAGGTGCTCGGGGTGGCCGATGGCTCGCTGCTGCGCAAGATGGGCGAAGTACTACTCCACCTTGGCTGCCAGCATGCCCTCATCATCCACGGGGAAGACGGCATCGACGAGTGTTCATTGAGCGCGCCGACGCGGGTCTGCGAGGTACGCCACGGCGAGGAACTGCGCGAATATACCATTACACCGGAGCAAGTCGGTCTCTCCAGGGCCAGCGACCGCCAGGCATTGCAGGGCGGTGACCCTGCTTATAACGCAAATCTGCTGCGTGACCTGCTTGATGGCAATGCCAATGGTCCGGCAGCCGATATGCTGTGCCTGAACGCAGGAGCAGCGCTCCTGGCTAGCGAACAGGTGGAATCGCTGGCAGATGGAGTCAGGCTGGCTCGCACCACTCTGCGCGAAGGCAAAGCCAGGCAGAGACTTGCAGACGTCATTGCCTGTTCTCAGGCGCAGTCAAGGTGAACTATGTTTCTCGATCACATCGTTACTCAGACCGTCATCGATCTGGAGCAGCGCAAGCATGAGCTGCCGCTGGAAAAGCTTCAGCGCCTCGCCGCTGCACAGCCTGGGCCGCGTAGCCTGTTGACTGCCCTGCAACACAAACGGCAGGTTCGCTTAATCGCCGAAGTGAAGCGCGCTTCGCCCTCTAAGGGCTTGCTCGCTCCCCATCTCGACCCGGTAGCACTGGCACGCACCTACGAGATGTATGGAGCAGCCGCCATTTCAGTATTGACCGAGCCACACTTCTTTCTCGGCTCGCCCGACCACCTCATGGCAATTAAGCAAGCTGTAAGCGTCCCGGTGCTGCGCAAAGACTTCATTATGGATGAGTACCAGGTATACGAAGCACGCGCGTGGGGGGCTGATGCAATCCTGCTCATCTGCGCCATTCTCGACGATATCCAGCTGCGTCA
>WNGG01044203.1_pt1 | contig 11992 bp, 14 predicted proteins | sample 5400661 | NCBI WGS metagenome assembly WNGG01 (sample SAMN13153372, study PRJNA577476) | soil metagenome | isolation source: 100 cm soil or saprolite under Garry oak tree replicate 1 | place: USA:California | collected 2016-06-15 | reverse complement strand
GGCGATCTGGATTTTCTTGTTGACCTGGGAGATCTTCCGCCCCGGGAGTACGCCGACGCCTACTTCCAGCTTCGCGATGCACTGGGGAAGCTGTTCAACCTCCCGGTCGATCTTGTCACTCCAGCCAACCTCGGTAACCCCTATTTCCGCCAGCGCGTGGAGCAGGAGAAGACCTTGCTTTATGCGGCTTGAAGCGCGGAAATATCTCTTCGATATACAGCAAGCCGCGGACAGCATTGCGGCATTCTGCGCGGGAAAAAACTTTGACCAATACCGTGCCGATGAAGCCGCCCCGGCGCTTGGCGATACGGCACCCGTCCGCAGCCCCGCTCAACACGATCAGCAATCGCCTGCGCGCGCTTAGGGGCTCAACTGTGTGCCGCGAGCTCTTCGCGCACGATCTTGCGCACCAGTGTGCCGCGAGCTCTTCGCGCACGATCTTGCGCACCAGCTCCTGAGTTACAGGGGGATCCACCAACCCAAGATGGGCTCGGAGCGCGTCGTTGATCAGGGTTTGATAACCCTTTCCGGATTTTTCCGACTCGGTCTTGAAGCGCTTGAGAATCGCGTCGTCGATATAAATCGTAATACGCGTTTTCCCGGTGGTGGGAATCACCGCGCCACGCTTGCCTTTGGAAAAGTCATATACCTTTTTCATAATTCCTTCGCTCCTTAGAGTCAGCCTTCCTCACCGATATGATGCGCACTCCGCCTCGCCTGGGAGTGTGAACCACGACCATCAGCGACCCGAACAGGTTCATTCCGACGGTGACGAAGCGATGTTCGCCTTCAGCGGAGTCATCTTCAACGGTTATCGCTAAAGGGTCATTCAGCACCCCGTCGCCCTCGGAGAGGGATACGCCGTGCTTCTTGACGTTTGCTGCGTCCTTCTTCGCATCGAATTCGGCGGACACGCGTCAAGTATATGCACGATATGCATATCTGTCAATGCAGCCCATCGGAGACTCGGGGATTTGCGTTGGGCTCATCCTCACAATGGGTATAGGATTCATTTTTTGTCAAGAGTTCTTTGGTCCCCTTTGAAGAGAGGGGCATGTCAGCCGATCCCTAGGGTTTCCAATATGCGGAACACTTGATCGGCGTCTCCCACGTCAGCCCGGAAATAGCGCCCCGAAGCGTGTCTTGTACTGCACAAAAGGTGCACGTCGGAGTCCTCCGGGCCGATGAAGAGAATGTCCTTCCCGGATTCCACACAACCATAGACCTTCGACGGGAGAACAAACCCGGCGAATGGGTTGCGCAAGGTGATGAGGTGGGCATCGGCGGCGATCAAGACACCAGCCAGCTGCTCGAGCGGCACCGGCTGCGTCCGATGAAACGCCAGTCCCTCGCGCAAAAGGTCGTTCTCGAGAGCCTGCGCACCCGCGCCCGAAGCATTCAGCCACAATGCAACTCGGGCATTGCCCCCGCGATGATGTTTCTTGTAGCCTGCCAGAAACGTCTCGTGATCGTGCGCCACCCCGAAATTTCCCGAGTACAGAAGAATCCTGAAGCTCGCCAAGGCCGCAGGACGCGGAGAGGGTCGAGTCGCCGGCGATATTTCGACCGGACAAGGGTCTCGTCGCAACGCGATTCGATCCTCTTCGATTCCGATCTCCAACAGGCGCCTTCGCTGGTCTTCCCCCAGCACCTCGAATTGGCTTACCTGCCGCCTCCAGAACAGCGTTAGCCGGTAGAGGAGCTTCAGCAGTAGCGGAGTATGCTTGCGCCCGGCGATGAGGCACTCGGGGAAGAAATCGGTAATTCGGTACGTGAGTTTCTTGCGTAGAAAGAGATTGAGCGGCGCCAGGAAATGCAGAAGGAACGGCGGGCTACCGGTGAACAGCACTTCGCGGCCCTTCCGGATATCCTGGAGCGCGCGACCGATCAGACGGAAGTTCGTGCGAATCGTCCACCACGCTCGCGAATGGAAACTCGTCTTGTCATAGGCGCCGGCCTTGATCCTGACTATCTTGAGATAAGCGTCCGGAAACTGCTCAATATCGGTAGACGCCGTGGTCGAGGACAGTCCGTAAAGCGCGACCGATATCCCATTCCGGGCGCGCTGGCGCGCAAAGTGGAGGGAATATTGGCCGACCGCTCCAAATTCCGGAGGCAGCCAGTCGCAGATATAAACGAGACGGGCGTGGGCTCGTTGCGTTTCCATGGAGATCACGGCATCGGCACAGACACTGAATCCCCGCGGCCTTATCCAACCCCCCGCAGACTTATCGCGGACTACTGCTCCGATGTACTGCTGGACAAGGAACCGGCGGTACAGATCGCGCTAGCCCGTCAGGCGGGCACCGACTGGCGCGCCTTGACCTGACCGAGGATCCACGGATAGGTTTTCTGAAGTCCTTCGCGAAGCGGGCGCGAGGGTGCCCATGCCAGCTTTTTGCGAATCATCCGATTGTCCGAGACGCGGCCGCGCACGCCCAGCGGGCCCGGAACGTTTCTTATCGACAGCCGCTTTCCGGCGATCTCCATGATCATCTTTCCAAGCTCGTTGATGCTGACCATTTCATCCGAACCGATATTGACGGGTCCTGGAAAGTCGGACTCCATCAGCCTTCGCACCCCGTCCAGGCATTCATCGATGTACAAGAAGGACCGGGTCTGCTTGCCGTCGCCCCAGATTTCGATCTCGCCGCCGTCGCGTGCTTCCGCGACCTTTCGGCAAAGCGCTGCCGGGGCCTTCTCGCGGCCGTCGCACCAGGCACCCTCGGGGCCAAAAATATTGTGGAATCGGGCGACGCGAACTTGAATGCCATGATTTCGCATGTACGCGAAGTACAGCCGTTCGCTGAAGAGCTTCTCCCATCCGTATTCGCTGTCCGGCTGGGCGGGATAGGCCGAATCTTCGGCGCAATTCGGATTGTCGGGATCAAGCTGGTTGAACTCGGGGTAGATGCACGCCGACGACGAGTAGAAAATTTTCCGCACCCCGTTCAATCGGGCCGCCTCGAGCATGTTGAGGTTCACCGTCGCCGAGTTGTGCATCAGGGCGACTCCGGCCGCTTGAGATCTACGCCTTTGACCCAGTACCCCTCGTTCTTGAGGCGCCTGGCTAGATGAGAGCCGATGAATCCGCCGGAACCACACACTAGAACTCTTTTCATGTCTTGTCCTGAGTCGGTTCGTTTTTCTCGCCAACCAAGTAAATATCGGAACACAAGGAGGGAAAGACTCGCAGAGGGCAGTCAAAGATCATATACAAGCTCGCTAACGTCTGGTTCACGAACATGACCACGGAACGTGCTCTTCTCGTACCAATCCTCCATGGAGGACCATTTCCCAAACCCAAATGGAACTGTAATTCTTTTCCGCAGATTGACGCAGTTTGGCACACCTAACACAAAACGACCACGAGGCTTCATGCGGGCCATTATGAAGTGTGATGGTATTCACCTGACAGTGGTGGCGTAAAGGGGCGGCCACGACGTTCCTGGCGGGTTATAGAAATCGTACCCCTACGGTTTCGTAACCTCAAAAGGAAACGTCATGACCACGAGTCAACGGCCGTTCCGGGGAGATTTCCCCTGCCGAAGCGAGTCGTCCACACCCGGTGAATGCGGACACAATGCTTATGCGCCGCCGGTCAACCGGCAGCCTCCTCTGTATCATGCTCGGTTGGGCAAACATATTAAATATAATTGCCGCAGCATGCCTTCCCACACCCTGACTTTCACTCTACCCAAAGCGCTGGGCGTCGCGTCGGGGCTTGGCCTCTCGCTCATCCTGTTTTCTGTTCTGTTTTCGGGAAAGACGACTCGGTTCGATGAAGCGGCGCTGGGTGACAGTGAATCGGTCTATGCGGTCGTCGATGGCGTGAGCGTGCATTGCAAGAATGTTCTGGATGCCGATCGATGCATCGCCGGAGCGGCCGGTCACGCGTCGAACAAGCGTTTCCTCTGGCTCGGCAATTCGCAACTCCACGCAATCAATCAGCGCAAGGCAGGAGACCGTTCGGCACCGGAAATCCTGCATCGACGCTTGCGCTCGTCGGGCGGGTATCTGGTTACTTTTTCAGAACCCAATGCGAGCCTGCAGGAGCATCTTGTCCTGTTTGCCGGCCTGCTTTCGCGGCTTCGACCGGATGTTCTGGTCCTGCCTCTTGTCTTCGACGACTTTCGCGAGACAGGGATTCGCGCCGAGATCCTGCCGGCGCTACGCGAGAAGCCCACACGAGACGCGCTGGGCGCATTCGAGGTCGGCAAGGCTCTGGTTGCCGAGGCCGACCAATCCACGGAGGACAAGGGTGACTTCGCTGGAATCGCTGCCACGGTCCAGGAGCGCTCGGAGCGGATCCTGACCCAGTGGCTGTCAGAACATTCAACAGCATGGGCGGCGCGACCGGAGGCGCGCGGCCAGACCTTTCTCTGGCTATATCAGCTGCGGAATGCGGCCTTAGGCATCAAGCCTACGACCAGCCGGAAGATGATCCCCGGCCGTTTTGCGAAGAACTGGGCGGCCCTTGAAGCGATTCTTGCCCTCGCGCGGCAATCCGGCATGGGCGTGTATCTGTACATCGTGCCGATTCGGAACGACGTGAAGATTCCTTATGTGGAAACCGAATATGCAGCCTTCAAGCAGCGGGTGCTTCAGGTGTTCGGCTCGCGGCAAGGCATCGTTGTGCTCAACCTCGAGCGCGCGGTCGCCAACGGCTTGTGGGGCACAAAAGCATCGACAAGCCTCGGCGATGAACCCGAATACGACTTCATGCATTTTCAGGCAAAGGGTCACCAAGCACTGGCGGATGCATTGTTCGAGGCCATCGTTTCGGCGACGCCCATCCGATGATTTTCAATTCAGTCACGTTCCTGCTGTTTCTGCTGATCGTGGTAGGGATCTACTGGTGCTTGCCGTTGCGCGGTCGTCAGTGGCTGATCGTCGGTTCAAGCCTGACGTTCTACGGATTCTGGCGGCCGGAGTTCGCCCTGGTCATGCTTGCCTCAGCCACAACAGACTACTTCGTGGGCTTGCGCATGAACCGATACGACGATGATCGGGTCCGCCGCCGCTGGCTCTATGTCAGTTTCGCGGTGAACCTCGGGTTTCTTTTCTACTTCAAGTATCTGTTCTTCGTGGTCGCGAACGGCTTCGCGTTGCTTCGCGCAATGGGATTCGACGTTACCGACCCCATACTCAACATCGTCCTTCCCCTCGGCATCAGCTTCTACACGTTCGAGACGATCAGCTACAGCGTGGATGTGTACCGCAGAACCATCGAGCCCGAACGGGACTTCCTGACCTACGCCTGCTTCATCACTTATTTTCCCAAGCTGGTCGCCGGCCCCATCCTGCGCGCGCACCAGCTCATTCCGCAGATCAAGACAAGGGCCGCATTTTCACTCGAGGATCTGACCGAGGGTGTTAGGCGCATCGTGGTCGGATTGTTTCTCAAGGTTGCGTTGGCCGACAACATCGCGCCGCTGGTCAACGATGGCTTTGCTCAACCAGCCGCAACTCTCAGCGCGCTCGACGTCTGGACGCTTGCATTCCTGTTTGGATTCCAGATCTATTTCGACTTCAGCGCCTATTCGCACATCGCCATCGGCGCGTCGCGACTCATGGGCATCCGCCTGATCGAAAATTTCAACTTCCCTTACACCGCCGTTTCGCCGAGGGATTTCTGGCAGCGGTGGCACATTTCTCTATCGGGCTGGATCCGCGATTACCTCTACCTGCCGCTGATGGGAGTACGGCCCGGCCCGGCTATGCGAGGCGAGCTCTTGGTGGCGGGCGACCGCGTGAATGCGCCAGGAGCCGCCCGATCGTTTCAGAGACGCACCTTCGCTCTTTTCGCTACGTGGGCTCTGATGGGCCTCTGGCACGGCGCGAACTGGAATTTTCTCTTTTGGGGACTGCTGCACGCCTTCTATCTGCTCGGATTTCGACTGACTCAACCGATCCGGGAAATGCTTCCTCAGCTCCTGAGACGAGGGGCAGGGCTCGCGTTGACGCTTCCGTTGATGATGATCGCCTGGATCGCATTCAGGGCACCGGGGCTGGATTATATGTTCACCCTCTATGCCAAGGTTTTCCAGCCCACTCAGTACCTCTGGCTGGGAATGCGTGAGAACGCTTATCTGGTTGCGGCGGTGGCGTTAGCGTTTGCCATGGTCGTGCGGCCTCTTTATGAACGGCTGGTCCGACCCCTGGAGCAGGTGCCGGCTGTCGCTCTTGTGGGAAACGCGGCGCTTTTCTGCGTTCTGGGAGCCGTGGTCTTCACGTATCTGCGACCCATCGCTCAGTTCATTTATTTCGCGTTCTAATTTCAATCACTCGCCGTCCGCTCTATATACCAATCCCCAAGCACGAGCACATCCATTTTCGTTCTCAGAAAACAGTCGAGCGCTTCTTCCGGCTTGCAGACGACGGGCTCGTTCTCGTTGAACGAGGTATTGAGGACGATGGGTATGCCGGTCAGGTTGCGGAAACACTCGATGAGCCTGTAATAGCGCGGGTTGGCGTCCCGGGACACGGTCTGCAGCCTGCCCGAGCCATCGACGTGGGTCACCGCCGGTATGAGCGGCCTCTTCTCCGGCCGGATCGGATAGACCTGCGTCATGAAAGGCACGTCGTCATCCTGCTCGAACCATTCGCTTACCGCTTCCCGCAGGATGGAAGGGGCGAACGGGCGGAAGGATTCCCGCCGCTTGATCTTGCGGTTGAGGAGGTCCTTCATATCGGCTCGCCTTGGGTCGCACACGACGGAGCGATTTCCGAGCGCGCGCGGACCCCACTCCATGCGGCCCTGAAACCATCCGACGACGCGGCCGTCGGCGATCGCTTGCGCGGTGCGGACAAGAAGCGCGTCCTCCGAAGTAACGCGCTCGACGCGGCAACCCGCCGAGGAGAGAGCGGGGGCGCGTGCGTCCAGCAGCGACGCGATCTCGGCTTCCGCGAAAGCCGGACCCCAGTTGGCGTGGTCCATCGCAAAACGGTTAGTGCTGCCGCTGACGTGGTGCCAGGCCCAATACGCAGCGCCAATGGCGCCGCCCGCATCGCCCGCCGCGGCTTGCACGTAGATTTGCTTGAACGGGGTGCGAAGCGTCACCTTGCCGTTGGCGACCGAATTCATCGCGCATCCGCCCGCGAGGGCGAGCCGATCGGACCCGTGCCGCGCATGGACATGGTTAAGCAGATTGAAAAATGCGTCTTCGTAGACTGCTTGCACCGAGCGCGCGATGTCCCGATGCCGCTGCGTGAGCTCCTCTTCGGAACGACGCGCCGGGCCGAGCAGCTCCTCGAGCGTGGGCGTATAGAGCGTCCCGACACGTACTCGACACGTTCGGTCGCATGGCGAAAGTACGCGAGATCGAGCCGGAAGCCGCCGTCATCCCTCAGCAGCACGACCTTGCGCAAGGCCTCGACGTGCTTCGGCTCGCCGTAGGGCGCGAGGCCCATCACCTTGTACTCGTCGCCGTAGTGCGGGAAGCCCAGGTACTGCGTGAGCGCCTGGTACAAAATCCCGAGCGAGTGCGGGAAGTAAACCTGTCCCTCGACCGCGACAGACGAGCCGCGGCCCAGCCCCCAGGCTGCACTGGCGAAATCGCCGAACCCGTCCACCGACACGGCCGAAGCCTCCTCGAACGGCGAGACGAGGAACGCGGAGGCGAGGTGTGCGAGATGATGCTCGACGCGGTGGACCTGGCCGGCGAAGCGCTCACCCGGGAGGGCTTGTTCGAGGAGCTTCTCGACACGGCTGCGCTGGGCGCGATTGCGCAGACGCTCGAGCACGAGCGCAGGCGAGGGACGCGAGCGGAGCAAATACATAAGGCGGCGGCCGAAATTCGCGCGCGTGTCCTGGTTGAGCGCAACGTGAGCAACGTCGCGAAGACTGATACCCGCCTCGCGCAGGCAGTAGCGGATCGCCTCCGATGGAAACCCCGCCCAGTGCTTGATGCGTCGGAAGCGTTCTTCCTCGGCGGCGCATACCAGCTCGCCATCCCGCACCAGGCAAGCGGAGGAATCGCCGTGAAACGCATTAACCCCGAGTATTGCCGTCACGCGTCTTCTTTGGTATCAGGTATTCGCCCACGCTCGTGCAGGATTTCGTGGTACTTCGCATCGACCAGGAACCTGAACCAGAACCCTTGCAGAACGTGGAAGATAAGTCCCTCACGCCCATCCAGGAAGCCAAGCCTGAAGACATATCGATACACGAAGTAGGCGAAGCTTCGGGCGAACAGGGGCGCTCTCCCGAACATCTTGCTTTTCAGCCAACGCCTCCTCCCGATAGGATTGCCTGTGAGCGTTGGACGCACCACTTCTTCCGAGAAGGTACCGCTGAGCATCTCCGCGGCCTCCAATGACGACCAACGATTGTGTGATGCGACGAAATCGGTCAACGACCGCGCGACCACGTCGATGATATCCGCGTTTGGAACGATTCTCGTCCGCCCGTTCACGAGGAAATGCTGATCGTAAGCCTTGGTCTCGCAGCGACCAAGAGCCGCTCGAAATAACCGCAAATGATAAGAAGGATAGTGCCCTCCATGTCGGATCCAGCGTCCGAGAAACACCGTCCGGCGACTGAACATGAAGCCATCGCATGAAGGCGCCAACTGAGGAAAGTCACGGATCAACCATCGCCTCAACTCGGGCGTCAAGCGCTCGTCGGCATCGAGATGCAACACCCAGTCACTGTGAAACGGATTGTTGGCCTGTGCCCAGTTGCGCTGCTTTGCGTACCCCTCAAATACATGCTGAACGACATGTGCTCCGCAAGCTTCGAGAATCGCGCGGGTTCGGTCGGTGGAGAAACTGTCGACCGCAAACACGGGCGCATCAATACCCTCCACACTCTGAAGACAGGCTTCCACGCGCCCTTCCTCGTTGAAGGTCAGCAGGATGATTGTGAGGTTGAGTGGGTTGACAGTCACGGCGTCCCTTCGCCGCAACGCGGGGCTCCACCGATGGTCGCACGTTGGTTGCTTTCGCGACTCGCCGGCCAGTTCATAGCCGGCCGCAGGATTGGCCATCCATGCGTTCGCCCGCGTCAACCAGATCCAAGTAAACCCGATGCATCGCGGTCGCCGCAGACGGCCAAGAAAATTCCGCCTTCATCCAAGCACGGCCCTCGTCGCCCATCAGTTCCAGATCCGCCGTCATGGCTTCGCGTATCGCCTTGGCCAGTTCTTCGGGGCTGTTATCCACCCACCATCCGCAGCCGTGCTCCACCATACCGGACCATGGCGTGCCGCGGCTCGCCACCACCGGCACCCCGTGTGCGAGGGCTTCGGCGACAGTCATCCCGAAGTTTTCTGTAAACGAGGGGACAAGGCACAAGTCGGCGGCTGCGAAGGCCGCGCTCTTGCCAGCCGGTTCAAGATGGCCGCGCAGGGTGACGACGGCGCTCAAGTTCAGTTCCGCCGCCAATCTTTCCAGGGTGGTGACGTAGGCGGCGTCACCGGTACCGTAAATCTGGAGCGACACCTTTTCCCCCGTGAAACGCGGAAGGGCGCGCAGCAGATGCTCTATCCCCTTTATCGGATCCAATCGTCCCAGATACATCAATCGCAGATTGCCTTCGGGCCGCCATTCCCGCCCGGGAAGATGATCGGGGATGTCCACGCCATTGGGGATCATACGGACCTTGGCCTTGGGCATTCTCCTCGCGCTTGCCTCGGCCTCTTCATCGGAAGTGACATGGAGGACGGTGCTGCCTCGTCTGATCAGCGCATTGCAGAGTATTTCCCAAAATCGTTTCACACCTGGTTTGCTCACCCGGTTCCAGCGCTGCAGAGCGCCGCGCGGCGACCACACCAGCGGCTTCGCAAACAGCCGGGCCAGCAGCAAGGTCGGGAGGGTGGGAAATGAATAGGTACCGGTCAAATGCACCACGTCCGCCCAGCGGATCATGGAAGGAAGAAACATCAACTGCCCAGGAGAGACCGCCGTCCCCCAGATACGGCGGGTGAAGCGGACCTCGTAGCCGTTCGGATAAGCCACCGGATTGGATTCCGGCCTGACGCGCTGGGACAAGGCGGGTCCGGCCGAATCCGTGGTCAGCACTTTCAACCTAACGGAGGGAATCGCCGCAAGCGCATTGCACAATCCGTAAGTAGAGAAAATCGGCCCTCCCCAATGCACCGCGGGGTAGAACGCGGGGCTCACGTGAAGGATTTTCATCGACCGCGCGAGTGGCGATCGGCTACGAAGTCATGCCCGCCCTGGCCGGCGAGCGATTGCGATCATCGACTTCGCGAGCGGTCTGATGCGCCCGACGCGTTCGAAACGTATGTCCGTGAACCCGGCTTCTTCGAGGAGTTCTCGCAGAGTCCTTTCCGACCAAAACTTGATATGCCCGTAATCCCACAACACCGTGAAGTGTTTGTCCAATTTACCCGTCAGCGCTAGTGCTAGATTCTTCCAGTAACCGTGAAAGGGCGTGGAAATGATCGCGGTGCCATTGTCCTCAAGAAGGTCAAATACCCGACGCGCAAACGCCCGCGGCAAAAATACGTGTTCCACTACCTCCAGACTCAACACTACGGGAAACCGCCCATAGCGGCTTACGAGGTCGTCGTAAGACGATCCGAGTTCGATCCTGATGTGAGGATAGGCTGTGCGGGCATGTGCGATTCCGTCCTCGGAAGGGTCTACACCCGTCAGGGAGAAGCCTTCGCGCTCCAAGAGAGCCGCGGTCGCTCCATTGCCGGATCCCAGTTCAAAGATTCGGCGGTTCCCGGCTGGCCAATTCATTCCGCGCATGATCCGCAGTACCGCCGGGAGCAGATAACTGTGCGCGTGAGAATATGCGGCGTTCTCATATCTGTATCCGGAAATGTGAGGCGATGCTTGACTCATCGGTCAGAAGTGGCTCACGTTTTCGGGTTATGCGGCGTTCTCATATCTGTATCCGGAAATGTGAGGCGATGCTTGACTCATCGGTCAGAAGTGGCTCACGTTTTCGGGTGAGCGCGAACGAGACTGGAGGAAGTGAGTCCATTAAAAAGCTTCGCCACAAGATAGAGTGCCACAAACAATATAGACATACTGGCAAACGCAATAAAAGCGTCGCTTACACCGCTCCTGTATTTTCCGAGAAGAACACAACCCACACTCACAATCAAGATGTTCGTCGCGGAAAATCGGCGTCGCGAATAGAAATCGATGAGCCGCAGATGGAACTTTCCGGCCAATATGGCCATTAGCAAACCTAGGACGACCACTCCTGTCCTTCCGAAGGACAAATAGCACTCCGCAATCATGGATAACCCTCCGAACGGAGCTACGGTGCTAGTAATATCCGCGAACTGTTGCGTTGCGTCTGGGAATAGCGCATTGCCCAGCTTGGCGAAAGGCACCGCGTTGAGCGCCGTTACGGCAAACTGGCTTCCGTACGTGATACCACGCTTCTCCACGACCGGGTACGAATACAGAGATGTCGCGCCGATCGCGATAAATTCGCCTAACTGCGGCGCGAGGGACCCCTCCGATACAGAATCTTTGATGGTTACATCATCACCTATTACCCGCTCGCGAAGCGAATACTGCAAGCCAAAGAAAATCAGAACTACTGCCAAAACGCCGGCACGGGATAACCACGATAAACGCTTGTTGGAACCGTACAATCGCCACATGATGATCACAATTAGCACCGGTAAAAAGAACTGACGCCGGCTAGTGAGAAAAATCTCATAGAGGAGCGGCGATGCGGCCACGAACATCATGGCCGTCAGAAAGTTTTGACGCCGAACGTAGAGTACGACCGCAAAGCAGGTTAATACCGGCAATAGACCAATGCCATAACTGAAGACTCGGAGCCCTTCATAATCGCCCCCAACGTAATCCTCGAGCCGTCGCAGGCCCTCTTCCTGCAACACGCTTACGACCCCGAATACGAGAATTAGAAACGCTAGGCAACCGTAAGAGACCTTCAGTACTCGGCTTAAATGCGGTTGCGACGAGTTACGCAGCGCGTTCAACTTGTGCTGCTCTGACGCGTTTGCGAATGATTGGCTATTGCGCAGGTAGCCAA
>WNGG01007607.1_pt1 | contig 11993 bp, 9 predicted proteins | sample 5400661 | NCBI WGS metagenome assembly WNGG01 (sample SAMN13153372, study PRJNA577476) | soil metagenome | isolation source: 100 cm soil or saprolite under Garry oak tree replicate 1 | place: USA:California | collected 2016-06-15 | reverse complement strand
AAGGGTCAGCGGATTGGAACAGGTGCGTCCGTGTCAGCGCCAAGGGATTGTAGTCTAAAGGCTGCAGGGCTTCCACTGGAAACACCAAGGTGTGGGCAAAGAAGATGCCGAAGCGTCCCGAATGGTCTCATCCTATGTAACAGGTGCGAGTGAGGGCGAAGACATCGCCGTCAATAGAGTAGTATGTAAGGGCAATAGGGAATTGCACCACAGCTTGGGAGGGCACAGTACGGCCTTCCCGGCGGCAGGTGTACTCGATTTCCTGGGCCGATAACCGCGCCTCCCGCAACGTGTCGCACTTCGTGAAGGCGACCGCCACTGGCGTCGCCAGCTTCCGCTGCCGACCGCGGCTGCCGACATCGATTAACCCGCGCTTGGTCAGCTCCCGTACCACTCGGCCTAGTATCACATTGGGTGGGGTCATCTCATTGGGGAGCTTCACGGTGGCTGGCAACGCCTGGCGGACTGGCGTTGTTTGCAACGGATCAACCACAAAGATCAAGCCTGAGGCACAGGACAAGTAGTTGGTCCTTTCAGTAACATCGTCCTGCTTGTCGAAGTTCTCACCGGCCGTATCGCAGAGCACGAGTGTGACATGTCGAGAACCCCCGCGGTTGCCCTGCACGGTGACGGTGAAATTGTAGAGCAGAGGCGGGGCGTCATGATCTGTCACGGGAAGCTCCAACCCATTACGGAGTGGCTCTTGAAACTCCCGCATCCGGCGCGTGACAGTCGCGTCATCGATATGGAGGAGCGAGGCATCGAAAGCCTTGCCGACCGGCCCTTCTAGGCGGTCCAGCAGTGTCGCGACGAAATGGCTCTTGCCACTGAACTTCGCCCCGACCAGCCCAATGATGCAGTCCGTTTGCTCCCCGGCCGTGTATGGCAGTCGCCCCTCGCACCTCGGACACACCTTGTCGAGAAGTTTCTCGCCATGCGGGCCGTTGGCAAACATTGGGGGCACCCGTTGGAGCCGGGCAAAACGGGGGCGATGCGGTGGATATACATGGCCTGTGCTATCCCGAAACCGTATGCCCCACAACGGGAACGGCTCAAAGCAGCGCTGGTGCGGGCAAATGATCTCCTGCGGTGGTCCCTGTTTGTACTTTTTCATTACGACCTCGCATACAAAACCAACACCACGACCTCTCACGACAGCGCAAGCGGCCGGCTCACGTCTGGATGCTTGACCAGCAGCGTCTCCTGTGCCGCCGGGTTGAGTAGAAACAGTTTGTAATACAGCCGAGCGGTTGGCTGCTGGAGAGATATGTCTCCCAGGTTGAGACGCTGGCTCTGTGGGACTCCCCGATAATCCTGGGGATTCTGGGGTTCCCAACGCAAAAGCGGCACGCCGTCCTCGAGGCTTTTAGGAACGCCACGGCTATTGCTCACGATGACGAACCCAGAAAACGGCTGGGGATAACTATCCGCTTCCCAGCGCCGCTCCAACTCCAATGGTCGAAACCATCCCTTCACTACTCTCACGCTATAGGTGAGCTGGCCGATACGCATCGGCCGAACCCGACAACGACATTCAGAGGAGGTCCCTGGTGCGTAGGCCAACTCCGGGGCGCCAGCCGGCTGTGCGTAGACGATGTAGCAGTATTCCCCCGAATCGGGTTCCAATGTATCGCGAAAGCTCTCCTGATGCTGGCAGTACTGGCTCAGCGCCCAGTGGAAAATCGTTGCCTGCGAGTCGTGCGGGCCTGCTGGCCATTCGCCCTGTCGCCGGGCAATGACCACGGCCTGGCAGTTTGCTGGCCAATCCCAACTCAGCTTCACGCCACCCCTGATCAGTGTTGCCCGCAGATGCGTCACATCCTCAGCGACAATGCAGGAGTGGACAGGACCGGCGACCGCCCAGGGGCCGGCGATGGTGAAGGCGGCATAGTATGGCTCCTGTGGAGTAGGAGCGGGGTCTTCGACACGGTCAGGGCTCAACTGTGGCAGCCAACGACCCACCCGAGCGAGCGCCTCCGCGTTGAGGAGGGCGCCAGGTCTGAGGGCAGGGCGCGTCGTACACCGGACAACCGTCACCACCTGTCCGTGAGCCATGGGTGACCACGTACACATGACACGGGTGCCCTCGGCTTGGACATGGAAATCAGTCACAGGCTGTGGCGGGGCGCTGGGAGTCACCAAGCAACACAGACCCGCTGAGGCGACCTCTTGGCCATCAGAGAACCGATAGACGCAGCAGACGAGATAGTAATAGGTACGACCGTTTTGCAGGTCAGTATCTTGGGCATAACCCGGCCCAACTGTCGGGACGACAGTCCCATCGGTGCTATCCTTTGGAGGTTGCAAACCCCGGTGCACGAGGACGCGCGCGACATTCGGCGGTGTCTGCCAGCGCAACGCGACGGTCCCATCACCCGCATCGGTAGTCAGATTACGGACTTCTGCAAGCGTCAAGACCACTTCAGTCGCGCTACCAACGCGGCTGTATAAGCCGTTCCGTTTGGTGAACACCGTATAGATATAGCGTCGACCTGGCTCGATTCGGGTATCTTGGTAGCGGGTTTGACGGGTGGTGGTGACGAGCTGGTTGTGGGTCGGGGGCAGCGGCCGGAACCGTGCCTTCGCGCCGCACGACAGCGTATTCTTCGTGTGCCGGCTGCGGCGCGGGAGTCCACCAGATGTCCACTGCCGCATCACGATAGACGGCATGGGCGGCGGCAACGGGCGGCGGTAAGGCTGGGACCGCCACTATGACCTCTACCCCTCTGGAATAGACATGGTGGGCAAATTCGGCCAGGAACAGGTAATGATAGGTACGACCTGCTTCAATGTGCGTGTCCTTACAGTCAGACCCTCCACCGCGATGCAGCAAACGCGTGGCGGCATCCGCTGGCTCCAGCCCGTGGGTCCCCTGACGGATCATCGGCCGAGTGCGCTCGCTGCGGAAGACCACCACGGCGCATTGGTCACCGGGGTTGACCCAGTGTAACTCAATCGCCTGACCATTCCAGCGCGCCCCGGCCTGGGCAATTTCTCCGATAGCCATAGTCTCGGTTGACTGGCTGTGCTTGCTCTCCACGCCACGGTAGACCGAGTAGAGACTGTAAATGTACCAACGACCAGGAGCGACGTGCGTGTCCTCATACTCGGTGCGATTACCGCGGCACAGCTCTATGCCAGCTGTGTCGGAACCCCTGTCCTGTCGCTTCAGGATGACCTCATCGCAGCGCTCCGCCGGTACCTTCCAGCGCAGTCGGATGCGCCCGAGTTCTGGGGTCGCCGTAACAGCTTCCACCAGCTTTGGCTCGACCAGCGGCGCCCCGACCTGCAGATGTCGCTTCGCCAGGTAGGCATCCACAAACCGTTGCACAAGTCGGTCATCCAGGCGGCATTGTTCCCGGGCGATGGTGCGCAAACTCGCGTAGACCGCTGGTGTCAGCTCGCGTACGCCAGCATTGCCCGCGCCCTCCAGGACCGTATTGGCAAGTTGGTCAAAGAATGCCTGCACAATCTCGCACAGCTCCTGGCGTCGGTCCTTCAAGAGCTGGACGTGCTTGAACCATTCGTAGGCCTTTACTTGGATACTGGGATCCGTTGCGTAGGTTTGCTCTCGCAGCCACCGGGCGTTCTGCTGCTGCGCCGCACTTTCGATAGCGGCGGCATCATCGGTGACCAGCAGGTTGTTCAGCGCCCGAAACATCTCGATCACCTGCTGGGCGGTGGACTGGTCCTGCATCTTCCCAGACGCGGTGGTCGGCTCAGCCGAAGCTGTCGGATTGCCCGCACTCTGTGCCATGGTCGTCTACTCCGTATCTGGAAGCTTTCTGGACTCCATGGCCCTGCGTGGCGTGAGCGCCATCAGGTCCACTCCTGGATGTGCTACTGCTTGCTCCATCCACTCTGCGATGGGACAGGCCAACTGTCATCGTCCATACTCAACACGATGTTATTGCAAATTGCAATTATCGGCAAGCATTTTACTCTCTTTTGTACTGCAAGCAAGAGGAAAAACCTTCACCCGTTGATTTGGCTTTGTCATGGGTTATCGGGACGCATAGGTGAGGTGTCTGCAACCATGTGCGTCTGCTTCATAGTATGTGCCAGAGCGACACATCAGGCAGCTGGCCGGGCATTGCTGCCTGGAAGGATATACAGTTGACGGTGCCGGCGATCCTGTGTACGATGGGACGCACTGCTATGAGCTGCATCGTAGGAGAGGTTTCGCGGGCAGGAGGAGAGGTTTCGCATATTCTCGTGTCGGGATCAGCGACGATAAAGCAGAGTGTCTAGGCCATTCTGGACAATAAGGTTCAGTATGTACAAAGAATTTTATGGTTTCACCACCTATCCTTTTGCCCTTACTCATGATCCACAATTTCTCTACCCCAGTGAAAACTATAAGGATTGTTTGTTTTATTTGCTACAGGGTCTTGAACGAGAACATGGGCTCCTCGTCCTGACCGGTGAGATTGGCACAGGCAAGACCTTCTTAATAAACACCCTGGTGAAAAGATTGGACGAGAAAACACACGTGGCCTTTTTGGTTCATTCTCAATTAGACCCCTTCGATATCTTACAATATGCCTCTCAAGAATTTAGGTTAGAAATCACTGGTCAATCTAAGGCTGAATTATTGATCAATTTAAAAAAATTTCTACTACAATATGCAATGAAAAATGAAAAGGTTATTCTTATAATAGATGAAGCCCAAAATCTCTCACTTGATGTTCTGGAAGAGTTAAGATTGCTGACAAATTTCGAGAATACTGAGAAAAAATTACTGCAAATCATACTGGTTGGACAACTGCAACTCGAGGATACACTCAAGCTTCCAGAACTTACCCAATTAAGTCAGCGCATAGGTTTTAATTATCGTCTCCTCCCTATGAATTATTATGAGACAAAGTTTTATATAGAAAGAAGATTGGCTGTTGCTGGAGTGAATTATCCTCTATTCACGTCTAAAGCAATTAGAGCAATATTTGTGTGCTCAAAAGGCCTTCCAAGAGTAATAAACATCGTATGTGATCTCGCCTTATTATTCGGTTTTAGCGACGAAGAGCGTGAGATTGGGCGCACTGTAATTAAGCGAGTACGGAAGGAGTTAAATTTATACCGACCAGAAAAACCCAGGCGCCGTCCCACTCGCCAAAAGCGAGTCACAAACGCGGCTCATGCTCACGGTGTCATGCGTCCTCGTCGTCTGGCCTTGGTGGCCGGTCTTGCCGCCTGCAGCCTGCTCGGTGTCGGGGTCATACTCCAAAGCCCGCTAGCGAGCAGAATGCTCAGAGAGTATACGACGCGGTCAGTATCCAGTCCTCTGGCGGTCGTACCGCACAGCCCTGGCTTGCGCGACCAGCCCATCTTACCGCACAGCTCGGGCTTGCGCGACCAGCCCATCTTACCGCACAGCTCGGGCTTGCGCACACAGCCAAAGAGAGTGCAGTGGGCGGAAACCACGCTCTCCTACCAACTCCCGACGGGAGAATCTTTGACTGTGCCTCTACCACAACTGCAACTCACCCCAGCTCATTTACCAGTCAAAGTCACGCTGGAGGCGTCGGACAACATGCCTCTTTGGCTCAAATTTGATCCAGAAAAATTGACCCTCAGCGGTACGGCTCCAGCAACAGAAATAGGCAAGACCTATCATCTGACAGTGCGTGCGCAAACTGCCGATGGCCTGGCCAGCTCCTTACAACTCGCTTTAACCCTTATAGTACAAAAAAGACCTTCTCTGGCTTTACCACTGACGGCGCCCGGGCAAGGCCATCCCTGACTCCTTTGGAAGGAAAATGTTTATTCTGGCGCTTGAGGACTCAGTCATGAAGCACAACAATCGTAGTGCCCTACTGCTCATTGTTATGGGGTTAGTCATAGGATTAGTGCGGGGGACCACAGCGCAGTCGCAAGCTCCGGACAGACTGGTCTTTGCCCTGCATGTTACGATCCCTCCAAGCTGGTTTGACCCCGCCGAGACCCCAGCACAAATCACCCCCTTTGGCATACTCTATGCGCTCCATGATGCCGTGGTTCGTCCCCTGCCGGGGGAGCGCATGGCACCCGCACTCGCTGCCTCCTGGACTGAGAGCCCAGATGGGCTTACGTATGAATTCAAATTACGTCCAGGACTGAGATTCCACAATGGTGATCCCTGCACCGCGGAGGATGTCCAGTATAGCTTTACCCGCTACAAAGGGACCGGTGCAAAGGAATTACAAGCAAGGGTCGAACGTGTCGAGGTGCTTGATCCTCTGACCATACGCTTTCACCTGCGTGAGCCCTGGCCGGACTTTATGACATTTTATGGCACCACGGCGACGGCGGCAGGTATCGTCGTACCGAAAAAATACTTGGAGCAGGTCGGCGAGGACGGTTTCAAGAAACACCCGGTTGGCCTGGGGCCGTATAAGTTCGTGAGCTATACGCCGGGGGTCGAGTTAGTCCTCGAAGCCTACGAGGGCTACTGGCGTAAGGTGCCGAATATCAAACAGCTGATCATCAAGGGAGTGCCCGAGGATACCACGCGGCTGGCGATGCTCAAAACCGGGGAAGCTGACATTGCCTTTGCCGTGGAAGGCCGGGTAGCCGAGGAAGTGCAGCGTGATCCCCGCCTCACCTTGGTCTACACGCTGCACGCCTCCTGTTTTTGGCTGGAGTTTCCTGAGCAATGGGACCCCAAATCGGTATGGGCAGATAAGCGCGTGCGCTTAGCGGTGAACTATGCGCTCGATCGACAAGCGATCAATGAGGTGGCATGCCTCGGTTTTTGTCCGCCGGCTGGGGTCATTGTGCCGCGTGTGATGGAGTATACATTGCCAGTTGAGCCGCTGCCCTACAATCTCGAAAAAGCCAAGCAGCTCCTGGCCGAGGCCGGCTATCCCAATGGTTTTGATGCTGGGGAGCTGACACCCATTCCGCCCTTTTTTACGGTTGGTGAGGCGGTGTTGAACTCCCTGCAGGCCATTGGCATTCGGGTGCGCATGCGTACGATGGAGCGGGCGACCTTCCTCACCGCCTGGCGTGAGAAGAAGCTCCGGGGACTCTTTGTAGTGGCGGCGGGGACCTCGGGCAATGCGGCAACCCGCGCCGAAGCGTTTATCTGTTCGCAGGGAGCCTTCGCCTCTGGGGGCTATCCTGATATTGATACCCTATGCCAGCAGCAAGCTGTTGAGCGCGACCGCACGCGACGGGAAGTGCTCTTGCATCGTCTACAACAACTCACAGTAGAGCGCGTGATGTTCGCTCCGATCATGGACTTTCGCGCTCTGGTGGGCCTGGGACCACGGATTGCTGAGCATGCGCTTGACGAGATCCCCTTGCATGCTTTCCCGGCGTGGGAGGATGTACGACTCAAGGGAAAAACCGTGGCAGCAGTCAGCCAGTCCCCTGCGCTTGCAGGCCCAGCGCTGTCCACCTCTTCCGGGAGAGCCTCAGGGGAGGTGCCTGGTGTAGCAGATACTGCGAGCGACCAAGCCGCTTTTGTAGTCCTGGAAGGAGTCGTCACGCCACAGCGACTACAGAGGAAAGTATCTGGCTATACAAATGTGCCGAATATCAGAGGCTTTTCGGGGCAATCTGCCCCGCAAAAAACCATCCAAGAACTTGCCGCCGCGGGATGGTTTGTGAACCGGTCTCTCAGTGTTACCACCGTTGCAGAACTCAAAGAGGCAGGACAGTCCGTTGGGGTGCCTATCGAGGTGGTCCGAGCCCCTGGGCGTGGCTTCCACAGCATTGTCGTGACCCCACGTGTACTCTCCGACACTGCCGCCAAAGCGTTGAGCAACGTCTTTCGTCAGATGCCGAATCCATCACCACGGCCTCAGAGACGGTAAGAAGGAAGTTGCTCTTATGACATCTGGAGAACCACATCTTCCGGGGGCGCGATGGCGCACTGTGATTATAGTACTCGTGGTCATCCTAGGGATGACGTTGAGTCTCCTCATTTTTTTCCGGGTCCGGGTGTTCGAGCGGGAAAATCTGCAGGTCGAGTTCAGCCAACGCGCCACCGCTGGCGCCACTGCGATACAGCGCAACATTCAGGGGCACCTGGAGGTGCTCTACAGTCTTGGTGCCTTGTATACCGCTACTTCTCAGCCTCTCAATCGAGAGGCCTTTCGGGAATTGACGAAAGGCCCTCTGAAGCGCTATCCAGGTGTGCAAGGGCTCGGATGGGTGCCGCGCGTCTTGGGAGGAGAACGCGAAGCCTACCTGGCAGTAGCACAAAAGGAGGGGATGGTCGACTTTGAGATCATTGAGTGGACACCACGGTGGCAAGTGGTGCGTGCGGCACGGCGTGATGTCTATTATCCCATCTTCTACATTGAGCCTCTGGAGAGTCAGAAGGCAGCTTTGGGCTTTAATCTTGGCTCAGTCCCCTCGTATATGGAAGCGATGCAAAAGGCCCTCAGTACAGAGGAGGCCGTTGCCTCAGCCTGGCACTCACTGGCGCAGGAAACTGTGGAGCAATTCGGCTTTCTACTGTTCTTGCCGATCTACCAAAGCGGCGTGCCCCACAGAACGTTTGAGGAGCGCCGAGCGAGCCTGCAGGGCTTTACCATGGCAATTTTTCGCCTTAGCACGCTGGTGGAAAAGTCTCTGCACGGCATGGAATTGGGGAATATCGGCCTCGAACTCTCCGATGTCACGGATGCGGCGAGCAGATCTCTTCTCTCTCTCCAGCTCAACGCGTCACACATGTCATCCTGGACCTTTCTCCCGCGTCAAAGTGCTGAGCCAGAGGCCATTCGGGCAGGTTTACACTGGGAGACGACATTCAACGTGGCTGGCCGTAAATGGTCTATGCTCTTCCACCCCATACCGCAAGCGCGGCACCCCTCTTCCTGGCAAGCCTGGAGCATCCTCGTGGTGGGGGTACTTTTTACCTTTTTGTGTGCTGGTTTTTTCCTACTGAAGTGGAGATCATAAAAGGTAAGTCCAGCCCAACGGCGTGCCGGGTTATGACCCAGACAGACCTCCACGACGCCAAAATTGCCAGTTTGGCAGGGCTTACTGCCGTGCGCAGCACCCCGCCAGTTTGGCGGGGTGGGTCGACATCATAAGGAGAAACGCATATGGCTGAGACACCGCCTGTCCGTCGCGTTGCTGTGGCCCTGTTCGAGGGGTTTACGGTCCTCGATGTGTATGGACCCGTGCAGGCCTTTGCCTCCTGCCGCATCCCGCGTGAGGATGGCACCTTCCATCGTCTGTTTGAGATTTTTAGTATGGCCGAGCACAGCGGGGTCGTCAAAGCTGGTGAGGGGCCTGCGTCTTACGCCGAATACAACTTCGCCAATGCCCCGGCGTTCGACATACTGTTGATTCCCGGCGGCTTTGGCACCCGTGCTGCGGTCAAAAACGGTGCGTTGTTGACCCAGCTAGCCACGGCGAGCCAGCGCGCCAGTGTGACGGCGACGGTCTGCACGGGTTCAGCCCTGCTCGCCCGTACTGGCCTGCTGGACGACAGGCCAGCCACATCCAACAAGCTCGCCTGGAACTGGGTGCTGCAGCAGGGACCGCGGGTGCAGTGGATACGCCAGGCCCGCTGGGTGGATGACGGCAATATTATCACGTCGTCTGGTGTCTCAGCCGGTATCGACATGACGCTGGGCCTGATTGCCCGGCTCCATGGCCGCGACCTGGCCCTGGCGTCTGCACGCTTTATGGAGTATCGCTGGCACGAGGACGCTGGGGACGACCCCTTTGCCTAAAGCGTCGAGGAGAAGCTATCCATGCCGCATTCTGCAAGGGCTCGCGTGGTGATCTGTGGTGCTGGGGTCATTGGTTCCGCGGTGGCGTATTACCTCTCGCTGCGTGGTGTGGCGGCTATCGTCCTCGAACGGTGCGGTGTGGCGTGTGCCGCATCGGGAAAATCCGGCGGGTTTCTCGCCCTGGACTGGTGTGATGGCTCGCCGCTAGCAGCGTTAGCCCGCAAGAGTTTTGCACTGCACGCTGAGCTGGCGCAGACCCTGGGGGTGGACTATGGTTATAGGCGGCTGACCACGCTGGCCGTGGCTGCCAGTGCCCACGGCCGTCCAGGCACCCGCCAGGTCCCTGACGAGTTGGCCTGGTTAGACAGCCATGGCCTCCCCTACGCGGTCCTGGGAACACCGGCGACCACGGCGCAGGTGCATCCCGCCAGGTTTACCCAGGCTCTGCTGCACGCTGCATGCACACGTGGCGCCGAACTGCGACAAGGCTGTGTGGAGGGGCTGGAGGTGGTGCATGGGCAGGTGCGTGGTGTGCGTGTCGATGGCCAACTTCTCCCAGCTGACATGGTGGTGATCGCCATGGGACCGTGGTCCGGGATGCTCACGCAGTGGCTGTCACTCCCGCCGGTGTGGGGCCTCAAAGGCCACAGCATCACCTTGCAGCCCCCTACGCCAATCCCAGCCCAGGCCCTGTTTGTGGACTATGTCACCGCGACTGGTGAGCGCCTCGCCCCCGAGGTGTATCCACGCCCAGACGGAGAAGTGTATCTCTGTGGCCTCTCCGAGGAGGTCGCTCTCCCCGAGAGCCCTGATCTCGTGCAACCACGTCCTGACGCTGGCCCCTTGCTGCAACGGATTGCCGCGACTCTCTCGTCATCCCTGGCGGGCCTGCCCCCACAGCGCGTGCAGGCCTGTTATCGCCCAGTGACCGAGGACGGCCTGCCATTCCTCGGCCAGGTGCCTGGCGTCACTGGGGCCTATCTGGCCACCGGCCATAGTTGCTGGGGTATTCTGAATGCCCCGGCCAGCGGCCTCGCCATGGCAGAGCTGATTGTCGATGGGCACGCCCACAGCGTCGACCTGGCACCATTCGCTCTGCAGCGGGCTACTACGGCCTCGAGGTAGGTGGAAAAACGACGCCCTGCAACAGCTCTTCGAGCACCAGTCTGGAGTACAGATGGTCACGGGGGAAATGTGTCACAACTCAAGAATTATGACGCAGATGTTCACCCCTGCAAAAACAATAGCTTATCCGTGTCATAAATCATGGTCAAAATTGGTCCAGAATCCATGTCGGCACGTGACGGGTGAACCACGCTCGACGAGAGCGTGGCAGCAGACGGGGAAGTCCTAGGGCAGACCGTCCCGTTTCGTACATGTGGCGGCAATATGCTACTATGGTGCATACGAGACGGCGTCAGGCCGTAACAATACCGAGCGCGACTCAACAGGAAGCCATCATGGCCAGAATCAGCCCATCAGAAAAAGTGCCGAAACAGATGCAGGACATCTTTAACGCGATCGTGGCGCGGACGGATACGGTCTGCACCACCCATCTGGACGAGGAATATGCGCACTTGGCGCGGCAAGCTACGGCGGCCTTGTGCCGTCAACGTCCGTCCCCGCTCGCGACGGGGCGGGTGCAGACCTGGGCATGCGGGATTGTCTATGCCGTGGGGTTTGTGAATTTTCTGTTTGACAAAAGTCAGACCCCCTCGATGCGTGCGACCGACCTCTGTGCCGCCTTTGGCGTCAGTCAAAGCACAGGGGCCGCGAAGGCGAAAGCCGTGCGGGACGCGTTGGACATGGGCCAGATGGACCCGCGGTGGTACCGTCCCAGCAAAATGGAAGACAATTCCATGGCCTGGATGATCATGGTCAATGGGTTTATCGTGGATGCCCGGTCCATGCCCCGTGACCTCCAAGAGGCGGCCTATGCGAAGGGGCTCATCCCGTACCTCCCAGGGGCACGGCCCAGGCAGGGGTAGCACGGTGCCTCCATCAGCCTGGTTACGGCGACCTTGGTGGCAGCTTACAGCGTGTCCACCTCGGTAGCAACCAGGTGTCTGCGGTCGCGCCTCGTTTTGTCTCATGTTGAGAGGGAAGAATAGCCCGCATGTAAATTTTGTTGTTCACTGGCACGGTATTTTGGGCGCTTGATGGCATCCCTGCAGAGACGGAGACGTAGCCGACAACCCTGGATTATGTCTCCGAAAACTCATCACAATGCGCTCTCGTGGGAGAGGTGGTTTCAAGAGAGAGTTCTTGGAGATCAATGGGATACCCATACGCTGTCTCCAGCACGTTGGCAACGTCTCTCCG
>WNGG01007606.1_pt1 | contig 11995 bp, 9 predicted proteins | sample 5400661 | NCBI WGS metagenome assembly WNGG01 (sample SAMN13153372, study PRJNA577476) | soil metagenome | isolation source: 100 cm soil or saprolite under Garry oak tree replicate 1 | place: USA:California | collected 2016-06-15 | reverse complement strand
GGCTGCGGAAAGGTGCTGACCCAGTGCCCTGTCTGGTCAAAGATCCTCCCGCTCGGCATGCCGACAGGGGTCACGGCGCAAGCCTATGCCGACGCCGTCATCGGCCGTCAGCGCGCGTGCGTCCGAACACGGCATACCTGGCGCGTGCTCGGCCGCGGGCTGCATTGCCACGAGATCCGCGAGCACGCCGCCCTGATGACGCGGACCTACCATGCCATCGCCGAGCGGATGGGCGCGCGCGTGATCGTCGATACGACGAAGATCCCGGGCGAGGCGGCCCTGCTGCCGTACCTCGACGGGGTGACGCCCTATTATGTTCATCTCGTGCGCGACCCCCGGGCGGTCGCCCAATCGTGGCGCCAGCCGAAACAGTACGTCTACACCATGTCGTCGGCCATGAGCACGGCCTATTGGCACGGATTCAACCTGGCCGCCCACGCGATCACCGACCGCTACCCAGAGCGGTCGATGTTGCTACGTTACGAGGATTTCATCGCCGACCCGGCAGGCACGATCGACGCGCTGCTGCGGCTCTGCGGTGCCGACCCCGCCACCAATCCGATGCGGGGCCGGATGATCGACCTTCATCCCAATCACACGGTCACGGGCAATCCGGATCGCTTCCGCACCGGCGCCACGATCATCCGGGAAACCGATGAGTCCTGGAAGACCGGCCTGTCGCTGTCCGCCAAGCTGGCAGCGGTGATGCTGTCATGGCCGCTCTTCCGTAGCTACGGCTACAGACATGGCGGCATGACAACCGGGCCGATCCGTGCTGGAGTGCACCTCGGGAAGCAAGGAGGAAGGCTTCGATGTCAGTGACCAGCAATGCCTACACAGAAAAGGATGTTGAGGACTTCTTCGACCAGACCGCTGAGACCTATCTGAGCTTTTGGGACAGCGAGGGGGTCTTACACACGGGCTACTTCGCCGGCGACGCTGACAGCGATTACCGTGCCGCCGCCGAGCGGACGTCGGACATTCTGGCCGCGGAGGCCGGGATCGATGGCTCGTCCTTTGTCCTGGACGTAGGCTGCGGCTGCGGCAACTTCTTGATCCATCTCGCCAGGCGGTTCGGCTGCCGCGGTGAAGGGCTCGACCTGAGCAGCGAGCGGATCAAGTTCGCGCGGAGCAAGCTCGCCGACGACCTGGGGCGTGACATCGTGTTCCGGCACGGCTCGGCCACACAGATGCCCTACCAACCTGGCAGCTTCAGCCATGTCGTCAGCCAGGATTCGCTGTTTTTGGTGCCGGACAAGCCCCGCAGCCATGCGGAGATCCATCGTGTTCTTCGGCCCGGTGGCGTGTTCGCCTTCTCCGACTTCCTGCAGCCCAAGACGGAGATCGGCGAGCGCGCCCGCACCCACGTCTATGACCGGGTGCGGTGGAGCAGCGGCTATTCGCTTGTCGGGTACCAGGCGGCCCTGGAGCAGGCCGGGTTTGAGATCCTGCTGGCCCGCAACCTGGACAGCCACATCAGGCAGACCTACCGCGTGCTCGGCACGACCGCGCGGGAGCGCGCCGGGGCTACCCCGGACGCCGCCGCCAGGGACTGGATGCTTGCCTTCTCGGCGTCCTGCAAGGAGATCCAGGTCGCCATCGACCACGGCGAGTTCGGCTGGGGAATCTTCGTTGCCCGCAAGCGCGGCAGCGCCACGCCAGGCCACCCAACCATCGCGAGGTAGCAGACCATGCAGCGGACAGAGGGCATGAAGGCAACGATGGCCGAAGTCGTGGCCGCGCGGAAGCAGGAGATGTCGCCGGGCCGGTTATTCGCCGAGGCCTGCGCCGCGAAAGGCCTTGATGCCTGCGTCGAGTACGACGTGACCATCACCGATTCATTGACAAGCTTGCGACGCAAGCCGCGCTATCCGGCGCGCAACATGCTCAAGGTCGTCGACCTCGCCAGGGACCCGCGGCCGTACTACTGGCATGAGAGCCCACCGCAGCCTGGCGACCCAAGGGTCAACGAGGCCGAACTGAGGCGCGAAGCAGCGAGCCGCTTCCACAAATCGCCGATTCCGGAACTCTTTCCCACCACCGCTTGGGTTCAGGTTCCGCCGGGTCTGTGGGAAGACGCCGAGACCTTCGAGTCCTTCATCAACTACCGGCTGATCGTCCGCCTTGGCACGGCCGAGAACCAAACGATCATCCGTGGCAAGGGTGGGCTGCTGAACATTCCCGGGATCGCACGCATGACGTCTAAGGGCCCATTCAGCTCGACGATCCTCGCGGCATGCAATGAGGTGGAGCAGATGGGGGGCACGGCCGACGGCCTCATCATCAACCCGACCGACTTCTACAAGTTCATGGGGCACACCCGCCTGATGGACGACGTCGAGCGCAACGGCGTCTTCATCGTGCGGACGCGACTGGTCGATCCAGGCACCGCCATCGTCGGCGATTTCGGGCATGGCGCCCTGCTGTTCGATGCCGGGCGCTCGGTGATCCGCTTCGCCGAGCCGCCCACGGGGACGTTCGCGGAGCCTGGAATCTCGCTCATGGCCGAGATCTACGAGCGGGTCGTGATCAATCTTCCGACCAACTTCTTCATCGTGAGCCTGTAGGGCCCGCACATGCCGACGACGCCACCACGCCCGGCAAGTGCGGCTGGATCGCGGCACGATCCTGACGTCCTGGTCATCGGCGGTGGCATCGTTGGCCTTTTTTGCGGCTATTTTCTGCGCAGCAGCGGCGCCACCGTGGCGGTGGTTGAGCAAGGATCGGTCGGCGGCCCCCAGTCCTGCTCCTACGGAAACACCGGCTTCGTCGGCACGCAGGGCTCCGCTCCGCTCGCCGAGCCAGGCGTCGTGGCACAGGGGCTGCGATGGCTGCTGAATCCGGAAAGCCCCTTCTATATCAAGCCACGTTTGGACGGCGAGCTGGCACGCTGGCTCTGGCATTTCCGCCGCGCCTGCAACGACCAGGACGCGAAGGCCGGTTTCGGTGTCCTGGTCGACATGAAGAAGCGGAGCCTTGAGATCCTGCGCGCGCTCTGCGCATCGGGCAGCCTCGCTTCGACCTTCACATCACGGGGCATGGTGATCGCGTTCAAGACGCCGCAGGGATTCGAGAAAGCATGCCGGTCTGTGCCGCAAGCTGTGGCTCATGGCGTGCCGCTGCGCATCCTGAGCCTGGCGGAACTGCGCGCGATCGAGCCGGCTGCCGAGTTCGATATCTGCGGTGCCTTGTACAACGAGGAGGGCGCCTACCTGCACGTTCCCGACTTCGTCGGTGAATTCGCCCGGACGCTCGAGGGCATGGGGGTCCAGATCCACGCGCAAGCCAAGGTCGTCGGCTTCGATGTCGCGGGCCACAAGGTCGAGCGAGTTAGGACGACGCGAGGGGATTTCAGCCCTCGCGAGGTCGTCATCGCCGCCGGCGCATGGTCGGCCGAATGCGCCCGCAAGCTTGACATCGGGCTCGCACTCCAGTCCGCCAAGGGCTACAGCATCACGGTCAGGACGCCGCGCAACGCGCCGCGGCTGCCTGCCCTGCTGAGCGAGGGGAAGGTCGCGCTCGCGCCGCTCGGCGACCGGCTTCGTTTTGGCGGAACCCTGGAGCTGTCGGGCATGGACAGCGTGGTCTCCCGCCGGCGCGTGGATGGCATCCTGCGCACCGTCCAGGCGTATCTTCCGCAGCTGGAGAACACCGAGACACTCGAGGTCTGGGGCGGCTTTCGCCCCTGCACGCCTGACAGCCTCCCGTTCATTGCACGCGCCGGGTCCTATCGCAACCTGTCCATCGCGTGCGGCCACGGCCATATCGGCATTGGCCTTGCGCCAATCAGCGGCAAGCTGATCGCCCAGATCGTCGCTGGTGAGCAACCCGACATGGATCTCACGCCGTTTCGGATCGGCCGCTACGGCGGGTGGTCGCGGCGCTCGCTCCGGCAATGGCGGCTGGAATGATATCCGGCGGGAGAAAATAAGCATGGCCGCCGGAGGGAACGCGAGGCCCGAGGTCGCGATCGGCGTCCTTTGCCTCGAGACCTCGTTCACCAAGATCCCGGGGCATATCCGCAACCGGACCACCTTCGATTTCCCCGTCATCTACAAGGTGGTGGCGGGCGCGACGGCGGAGCGGGTGGTGAGCCAGGCCGATCCGCGCCTGCTCGAACCGTTCATTCAGGCGGCCCGCGAACTCCAAGCGCAAGGAGTGGCAGCGATCACCGGCGCCTGCGGCTTTCTCGTCATCTTCCAGCAGCGGTTGGCCGAGTCGGTCAGCATCCCGCTCTATGCCTCCAGCCTAATCCAGCTGCCCATGGTCTACCGCATGCTCCGCTCGGATCAGAAGGTCGGGCTGCTTGTCGCGGACAAGCGCTCACTCACGCGGCGCCATCTCGAGGCGATCGGCGGCGAGTCCGTTCCAGTCTGCATCGCCGACATGGCGGAGCAGCCCGAGTTTCGCGAGGTCATGCTGGAGGGGCGGCGTGTGCAGCTCGATGCCGATCGCCTTGGGCGGGAGGTGTTGAGCCAAGTCGAGGAGCTAGCGCGGGACAATCCCGACATGGGAGCGCTTGTCGTCGAATGCACCGATCTGGTGCCATTCGCATACGCGATCCAGGCGCGGACCGGCGTGCCTGTTTTCGATATCGTGACGCTCACACAAATGGTGCACAGGAGCCTGACCCGCCAGCCCTTCCGCGGCGACGGCGCCGGCCCCGGCTAGCCACACGCGACCCATCACCCGCCAGGGCACAAAGGGGTGCTGTCACGACCTCTGCCGGTGTGCCAGGCTCCGAATCAGTTCGCGCCTGCACCATTGGCTTGCTTCTGGCTAACCTCGATTCCCGGTCAGATAATTGAGTTGATGTTCCCTGCGGCCTGGTGCTTATCGCGGTGGGAACCGGAACCGGAGGATGCGCCCGCCCCACCAGGGGACCGGGGTTTGCAGGTCGGCGAATCCTGCGTCGATGAGGGCGGGGTGGTGGCTGCGCAGATTCAGCGCGCAGGTGACGCCCGTGTCGTCGATGTGCAGGGTGCCGGTGGCGTCGAGGAAGTCCCGCCACAGTGTTTCGGGGGTGGCGCGCTCGTAGCGGGACAGCTTGAGCGCCAGCAGCCGGTAGAGGTTCCCGGCCACCACCGTGAGGGTGGTGTCCAGGTCGACGTTGAGCGGGACGCCGCTGGTGAGGGCGTCGAGGTGGAATCCGCCGATGTAGGCGTCCAGTTCGTTTTCCACCATCATCCGCTCGGCGTAGCGGGCGAACAGGTTCTTGCCGGGCGTGGCGATGTCGTTGGTGATGATCAGGGTGGGCTCGTCGCGGCCGATGTTCTTGACCGCGATCTGGCGGACCTTGGCGCTGATGCCGGTGAGCTTGATCATGTCCTCGTGCAGGCGGGGCCGGCGGTAGCGGCCGGAGCGGGCGATGACAGCGGCCTTCCACTCCTGGGCGGGCAGTTCGGCGAGGCGGGTGAGTTCGGTCTTGCCGCGCTGGCGCAGGGTGAGCCAGCGGATGCCGCGGCCGGATAGTTCCTCGAGGATCTTGTATGTGGTCAGCTGGGAGTCGAAGACCAGCAGGCCGGGGTCGCTGCCGGTGGCCTGGCGCCAGTAGTCCGCGAACGCGATGATCTCGGCTGCCTGCTCGGCTTTGGTGATGTCGGCGTTGGCGTAGACCATGTCGGCGGTGGCGTGGTCTTGGGCGAAGAATGTCAGCACCGCGCGGGTGCGCTGGGATCGCTTCGGGACGTAGTGCTTTTCCAGGACGGCCTGGTCGCCGTGGTGGCGGATGGCGTGGAAGTCGCAGTTGAACCCGGCCTCGCCGGTGGCCAGGCCGAGCGGCCGCAGCGCCTTGATCAGCCCGGCCAGCAGCTTCTGGTTGGCCTCGCGGCGGACCCGCCAGGAGTAGGTGCCCAGGTGGGTGGTCTTGGGCAGTGCGGTCAGCCCCAGGGCGAACGCCAGCCCTTCGTCGTCGGCCAGGGTCCCGGCGTGGGAGACGCGGGGCTTGCGGGCGCACTTGGCCAGCAGCAGCGTCCCGATCGACTGCCACGCTGACAGTTCCCGGGTGGAGGGGTACCCGGCCTGAGTGATCAGGTCCGGCAGCCGCGTGTCGCAGATGGAGGGGAACAGCAGCAGCAGCCCGGCGTGATCGCACGGCAGGTCCAGCGGCTCGGCCGGCCAGCCGGGCAGGGCGGCGGCCTTGACCGGATCGAGCCTGGCCGGCGGGCCGCGGCGGCCGGCGTCGCGGCGGGGCAGCCGGGGCAGCCCTTCGGCGTCGAGGATCAGCCAGACGGTCTGCGCTGAGACCGGCATCCCCTCCCGGGTGAGCGCGGTGGCGATCTCGGTGACGCTGTGCCCGGCGGCGCGCAGTTCCAGCACCCGGGCCCGGAGCTGGCCGGTGGCCTTGCGGGGGCCTTTCGGGCCCGGCCGGGTCTCGGTGAACAGGTTCAGCCGGCCCTTGCGCAGCAGCGTGGCCATCTGGCGGACGCTGGCGGTGGAGTAGCCGAACCGGTCGGCGACCTCGGCGGCGGGCATCTCCTTGGTGAAGTAGGCGCGCAGCGCCTCGTACCGGCGCTGCGCCGCGCTGCCCGGCTCGGTGAAGTACTCCGCGCCCTCTCGCACCCGATGCCTCAACCTGTCTTACTGAATGGTTAAGGTAAACGGTAGTGCTGTATCAGGCAGCATGCACGACGACATGCCGGTCACGACGATGTACTTGTCAGGGATGTCCGATTTCAGCGCGGCGATGCGCGGGGAGCTAGTTCACGCTAACCTATTGACGTTCACATGAGAACGTGCGAACACGCCCCACCTACCTGCATGAACGCACCCAGGCGCAGCCAGTGCGCCGGCCGGGCACACACTCCACACCGCCCCCCGGGAATCGAGGCTAAGCGATCACAATACGAATATGAGCCGGTTACGGCATGGTCGGCTGAAGGGTCGCTGGCCAGCGTTGCCCGCCGCACCAGTGCGGGGCGTGGCGGTGGCGGCGGTTGCGTTCGAGCCGGTACGCGAGCGCGTGCAGCGCGTTGCAAACCGCCTCGTTTATGGGAAGCGTGCCACCCCCTACGAGGCCTTGTCGGCACTGTCGGACCAGGTGGCCGGCGCCGTCGCCATAGGGGATCTGCTGCCGCGCTTGGCGAGGGTGCTGGCGAACGCGCTCGGGGCCGCACGGACCGAGGTTTGGCTGCGGGCCGGTGACATTCTCCGGCTCGAGGCGGCCTACCCGGCGGATGACCAGTCAGATCCCGAACGGCTGCGCGAGACTGTCCCACTTCCGCCGGACGGTCTGCCGGTCTTTCCCGGCTCTACAAGGGCATTTGAGGTGACACACCGAGGGGAGCGGCTCGGCGCGCTTGTGGTCACCAAACGTTCAGGTGAGGCGTTCACCCCGACCGAGGGCAGGCTCGCCGCCCAGCTCGCCGCGCAGGCCGGGCTGGCGCTGCGTAACGCCGGTCTGACCGATGAGTTGAAGTACCGGATGGCCGAGCTCAGCGCTTCGCGGCGGCGGATCGTTGCCGCCTCCGACGAGGAGCGCAGGCGCCTGGAGCGCAACATCCATGCTGGCGCGCAGCAGCAGCTGGTCGCACTGTCGGTGATGGTGCACCTGGCCGAGACGACGCTGGATGACGACAAGGAGGGTGCGAGGTCCCTCGTCGCTCAGGCGCACGCGGATGCGAAGGAGGCGGTGGAAAACCTGCGTGATCTCGCCCGGAGGATCTATCCACCGTTTCTGGTGGAGCACGGCCTGGTGGCGGCGCTTGAGGCGCGGGTGCGCAGGGTCGCTGTCCCCGTCACTGTGCAGGCGGACGCGATCGGACGGTACTCGAACGAAGCAGAAGCGGCCGTGTACTTCTGCGCGCTGGAAGCCGTGGCGAACGTGGCCAAATACGCCCGCGCTTCGCAGGCGACCGTCCGCCTGACCGGCCATGACGGTGCCCTGGAGTTCTCGGTCACAGACAACGGGATTGGCTTCGACCTTCAGTCGGCCGCCTCAGGCAGCGGGCTGCAAGGCATGGCCGACCGCATGGCGGCGTTCGGCGGCGAGCTGCAGGTCTCATCCGGTCCCGCGCGCGGCACCACGGTGACCGGTCGGCTGCCTGTGCGACCGCTGGAGCGGGTGCTGTGACCCCACCCAGCCCGATGCGGCGTCATCGAGGCCGATCGGCCATGCCGGAACGCCTGGTGCGCAATCCGGCGACAAGGTGATGCCCAGCAGCTACGGCTGTTCGCGTGCCCGCCAGGTCAGCGCCACGGTGAAGTTCGCGGTGGTGCCGACCGCGGCGATGAACGCTCCCGCCTCGGCGTGCAGGTTGAGGCCGAACTCGACGTGTACTTCGTCTGGCGCGTGGGCGAGGGAGCGCAGCTGGGCGATGACGGCTTGCACGGCGGGCTGGACGCGGCCAACCGCCGCTTCGAAGGTCCGCCCCGCTCGCGATCACGGTGACTCTGCTGACCAGCGTGGCCGGATTGGCCGCCCCGCCGGGCCCGCTCCGCCAGCCGAGCCACACCACCACCGCCGCCCCGGCGGCGAACGCTGACCAACATGCACGCCTTCAACCCGGCCGGCGCCGAGCAGTGGCTGTCTCACCTGCTGATTGCCGCCGGATGGGTGCTGGCTACCACCATCGCCGCCAGCGCCGCGCGCATCATTAGCCGGCGGTAGCGGCATCGGGACCGAGGCCTTCACCACCCTCGGGTGGGACAGCTGCAGGGTCGAGCCGCGCCGGTGACCAAACCGTAGGCACCGGCCTCGACAAGGCGAGCGGCATGTTCACAAACCCAGAACGATGCCTCCGCGCAGTTCTCATGACCTTCGCCCAGTGTCATCTGCTGCCGCCAGATGACGGTGGAACCCACGGGCAAACGATGGACAGATGATCAAGGCCCAGTCACCATACGTGGTGACTGGCCTCTGACCTGCTACTCCACGAGTAGCCCCGACCGGATTTGAACCGGCGCTACCGCCTTGAGAGGGCGGCGTCCTAGGCCGCTAGACGACGGGGCCAGAATGCCGTTTCGAGTGCGTAATGCCCCCCGCCGGGCAACGCGCGGGGAGACGTCACGGCTAAGCCAGCATAGCGGCTTCTGTGGGCGCGGCCGAATCGGCGACGGGTATCCAGAGCACCGCTAGACAGCGCGGGCAGCTTACTGGCGCCGCCTGCCCGGGCCAGCGAAACGCCCGGGCCAGCGCGCCCACAAGTGGCGCCCGGCCGCGCAGGTACGCTGCCGGCCGGTGCCAGCGCCGCAGGTGCGCCCAAGGCACGCCATCCGCGCCGCCGCCACCGGAATTCGCCAATGGGGCCTCTAGCTGCATAAACGAGCAGGCGCCTCGCTGACCACATGTAATGGGTGGCTGGCGCGCGCGGAGTCCGCAGAGCGGATCGTATCCCGGCGCACGGAGTGACCATACCCACGGTCTTCGACCGGCTGCGCGGCGGCCGGGGTCTCGTGGAACTTCGACGTGCAGAACTACGACTCGCACGTCACGTACTGTCACCAGGGATGCGGCAATCACATCGCCCAGACAATTTATGTGCCGATACTGAACTTCCCAGGTTTATCGATAACTCCAGGCTGCCTTCTCACATTGTTCCACTCAGCCAGTACTACTACGATCTCGATCATGGGACGCTTCCTGCCGTGGCCTGCATCGCTCCTTTGGGGGACAGTGAGCGTCCGCCATCCAACATCGCGTCTGGTGAGCGGTTCGTGCACGTGCTCCTCGGCGCGTTCATGCGGAGCACTGGCTGGGGCACCTCCGCATTCATGCTGTGCTACGACGACTGGGGCGGGTGGTACGACCACGTGAGACCGCCACATGTCGATGCTTACGGCTACGGATTCCGCTCCCCGGCTCTGCTGATCGGCCCGTATGCGAGGAGAGGCTTCGTAGACCACACGGTGGTGGACTTTAGCTCACAGATCAAATTCATTGAGCAGAACTGTGGCCTGAAGCCGTTGGCCAAACGAGACGCGGCAGCAAACAGCCTTGTCTCGGCCTTTGATTTCTCGAAGACTGCCCGGCAGCCCGTGCTGCTTGGATTCGAACGACATCCGCCGCCACCCGTCCACCCCCGCACGGGAGTTGTCTACGTGGCTTACGGTGGTGCGATAGGTGCCTTCGCCGCCGCCGTGGGGGTGGCCGCGGCGCGTCGTCGCTGGCCGCTTCTCAATGGACGGAACGCGTCGTCGAGGGGACTCCCGTCGTGAATCGCCTGCGGTTGCTCACAGGCGTCGGCGCCACGCTTGCGTCCAGCCTCGCCCTCGTCCTGACCGCGACTCCGGCCCATGCACAGCAGACAGCCTCGCAAGCTTGCTACGGGGTGTCCGCGCCGGTAGAGCTGACAACCGTCGTCACCGTGCCCCGGGTCACTGGCTTTCGTTTCTCTTTCAATGGTGCGGCGTACCAGACTGGTTCAGACGGTGCCGCGCGGTTGGTGCGCCCGCCGTGCATAGCGACCTACCGGCTGCATGTGCTGACGCCCACCATGCCGCTCGGCCAGGGAAGACAGGCTCGCTTCGCCCGGTGGTCTGGTGAGTTCAATGGGGGAAGCCTCCTCTATGCACGGTTCGACACCTACCGATTGGTCCGGCTCTCGTTTCAAGAAGAAACCGGACGCCCAATTGACCGGCGGCTACTCGGTGTTGTGACGCTGAAAAGCGACGTGGGTCAGATCGTTCACCTGCCCACGGATGTCGACCGGTGCTGGCTGCAAAGCAGCAGGGTCGTTGCCGGGTTGAACATCCGGCCGACCTATTGGACTGTTCAGAGTGTGCCAGCCGACGGCAGCAATGTCGTCACCGCATCGAAGATCGAATTCTTCCCCGGCCGGACCGGATCCGTGCACATCACCCTGCTGTACTTCCGTTTGACCGTACGGGTCAAGGATCGGTTGTTTGGATGGCCGGTGGGCTCCTCGGTTGAGCTGCGCTTTCCATCCGGCCACCGTGCGCTCTACCATCTGGGCCGCAGCGGGGCCCTGAGCCTGCCCAGCGTGCCGCGAGGTATTTATGCCCTGCGCGTCAATGGGCCAGTGGTAAAGGTGTGGCGGCCGGTTGCCTTGTCTCGCGACCAAGATGTCGCACTCGACACCTTGAGTTACCTGGATGTGGCAGTTCTGGCCGGCGTTGGTCTGCTGATCATCATCGGCCCATTGCTGGCTGGGCGACTGCTTCGGAAACCACGCACGAGCCGTCGCCGCCGCACGCCATATCAGGTCGCAGCGGCGGAGGCGGAAGAAATCAGCAGCGTTTCGGCGGTGCTGCAGGAGGTGGTGCTGCAGGAGGTGGCGCTAGGGGAGGCCATACCGCAAGACGCGGTGCTGCAGGACGACATGCTGCAAGAGGACATGTTGCAAGGGGACACGCTTCCGGACGACGCTGTACAAGACGACGCGCTGCCGGACGACGCGCTGCCGGCCGACGCGCTGCCGGACGAGGCGCTCCCGGATGACGCGGTACGGACCGACGTTGTACAGGCCGACTCCCTGCCAGAGAAGGCCCTACCCGACGTGGCCCCGCAAGAGGAAGCCCGGCAGGACTTCGCCATGCCAGAGGAAGCCCTGCGGGACGTCGCCCTGCCGGAGAAGGCCCTGCCCGACGTGGCCCTGCCGGACGAGGCGGTACGGACCAACGCGGTACAGGGCGACGCCCTGCCGGAGGAGGCCCCGCTCGACGATGCGCTGACGGACGTCGCCACCCTCCATGACGACACCCTGCTGAATGGCGCGGTAGGGACCGACGCGGTACACGAGGTCCTGCAGGACGACGCATATCAGGAAGACACAGTCGGCACCAACGCGGTCAGGGACGACCCGGTCGTTGGAGACACCGTCAGGTATGACATGGTCACGGACGGCGCTGTCCAGGACTACACGGACGACACCATCGCGGACCACGCGCTCCAGGAAAACACGGTTATGCGAGACGCGGTCACGGACCACGCGCTCCAACGCGGCGGACAACAGCCGGACGCGGTGCAGATGCCGCTCTGGGACGACACGCCGCAGGAAGACGCGCTGCAGAAGGCACGGCGGGAGGACGCGCTGCA
>WNGG01007605.1_pt1 | contig 11995 bp, 10 predicted proteins | sample 5400661 | NCBI WGS metagenome assembly WNGG01 (sample SAMN13153372, study PRJNA577476) | soil metagenome | isolation source: 100 cm soil or saprolite under Garry oak tree replicate 1 | place: USA:California | collected 2016-06-15 | reverse complement strand
CCGGAAGCTGCTAGGGAAATAGTATGAACTCTAAGATGGTAGTTGCACTGAGTCTAACTCTCATCATCACTATTCTAGCTCCAACAGTTGCTCATGGAACGAAGACCCCCACTTTCACAAACATTGTCCTCCTCCGTCCCGATGGGAACAGCGAGCCGGAACTCTCAATCGGACAGAACGGACAGGTAGCACTAGTCGCACTTTCATGGACCCGTTTCCAGACAAACGCCTGGGAAGGAGCATTCGGACAGACCCCCGTCTTCCAAGGCGCCATCGACTCGATGATACAGAACGGGGTCGGCGGCGGAGAAGACGCAGATGTCGATTTCGGCTCCACCGGGACAGTCCATGTCACAACATTGTTGGCCGTCTTCAACCCTAACAGCAAGATCACACAGCTCGGTGTGTCCGCAATCACCTGTCCAAATGGTAACCTGTCAAACAACTTCTCCAATTGCACGAGTCAGATTCTGGACTTCACGCAGGCAGATAGGCCATGGATAACCTCCGACGGCCCGCACGTATGGATCTCCTACCACGACTCCGGCTCCAGCACGACAATCCATGTATGGCGCTCGGACGATGACGGGTTTACCTGGAAGACAGTGAGCGATCCGGTAACTGGACAGGGCGGTGTCACGGGCAACTCGACCTTCAACAACGACCAGGGCAAGATAGTCGCCGACCCGGTCACCCACAACGTCTATGCGGTTTACGCGGCTGGAGTCTCAGGTCTTCAGAAAGGGACAACGGCCAATTTCAACAACATCTACGTCTCAGTCAGCACGGACCTTGGATCCACGTGGACTCCACACCTTGTATTTTCAGGACCCGTCAACCAGCCATTGAACAACATATTCCCGGTCCTCGTTGCAGACCCGGTCAGCGGAGCGCTCTACGCTGGCTGGTCGAATCGCCACAACGTCTACGTGTCCAAATCAACCAACCAGGCCTCGACATGGTCAGCCCCGATTACAGTGGCCAGCGCTCCTGTCAAAACAGCGCTCATGCCTTGGGTCGCAGTCCGCGGCCAGACAGTCGACGTGACCTATTACGGAACAAGCTCGTCAAGCAACACAGACCCGACCGCCGTGTGGAACACCTACCTATCACAGAGCACCGACGGCGGCTCCCACTTCACACAGAGCCTTGTCAGCACACACCCCAACCACGTTGGCGAGGTCTGTACGGGAGGCGTCTCCTGCGCACGCGGGACCAGAAACCTTCTCGACCTCTTCCAGATCGCCATAGACCCGTTGAACGGCCTCGCAGCCATCATCTATACCGACGATACACTCACGACCCTCTCGAACGGGTCCCCACTACCTCAAGTCATCGTAGCCTACCAAACATAGACGTTTAGCAAGCAGATTCTCTCGTCTCCCCCTTTCTTTTCCACCCGTTTACGAGAAAGCATTCCATTTGTATCAGCATTCCCTAGGTCCCACTATTGTCCCAGAACCCATAGGATAGATCTCGATCGGACCTAGGCGGGCCTTGAAGACTGGGTCGTCGGACACGAGAGCGCGTGCTTCCGCTTCGTCTGTAGCTTCTACTACGGCAATCCCCCAGACCCTGCTCGGATCGAGAACCGGTCCAAAGACGACAGCAATTCCCCTTGTCCGCGAGGCCTTTCCAGTAGACGACATGTTCCTGCATCACTTTTCTCTCCGCCTCAGTCATGTCCTGAGCAAAAGTTGGCCGCGGCGGTATCAGCTTGAACAAGAATCGCTCCATACTACTAATTTTCATTTTCATGAATTTAAGAGGACTGGCGAGAGGGGCTTCAAACCGTCTCTTGACCCAGAGAATCACAACCACTCTCGAGAATGCCAGAACACATTTGCGTACAGGTGAATTTGTAACTGTTTGTGCGGATAACTGGGGATAAACTTAAGAGGGTCTTTGAAGGCACAAGAGTCCTTGTACGTTAGTTGAGGGTATCGCAGCCCCTAGAAATTGTGGCAGCTCTTGTCCTCTCGATGAGTCTAATCGGTCTCTCTGGATTCTCTTCGGTGCGTGCTGACCTTACTCCATATTCAGGAACGACTGCCTTGACGCAGTGGTTGCCAGGTGGGCCTTCTTCTGATCAAATTAGGTACCAGTATTACTCGCCGATCTGCCAACCACTTTGCGAGTCTTCAGCCATCTGCATCAACTCGCCGCTAACTTGCGTGCCGCAAATCGATCTTATGGATCAACCTGTTTCGCCAACTCTGAGCAGCGATAGTCGGTTCTGGGTGACGCCCCAAACACCTGGTAGTTACATGGTCCAGGTCGACTTCAACCTTGCCAACAGCTTCTTCGGGGTCACATTCTGCAACGGCGCTGACGGTGTAACTGCAGGGTCCACCTGTAATGATGGTCCCGGAGGGACACCGGTGACTGCAACCTGCCCTGGTACAATTTACAGGATCGGCTCAGCTCTCGACTGTTCTCGGGCCGGCATCGCTATTAGACAGGCTATCGCCCACCTCATCGACAGGCAAGCCTTTGTGACCAACGTCCTTCAAGGTCAAGGATTCGCTCTGGACAATCCTATCGCACCCGCCCAGACCCTTCCTCACTCGAGTCTGCCCGTTGGTCCAGCCCCGGCTTGCGGGCCACCTGTTCCCTGCTTCATTCCTACAGATATTACGACCAACTCATCGCAAGGCATCGGTCCCTATGCGTTTGATCCAACCCTACCAATTGGAGCACAACGCGTTCCTCTCGGCTCAGAACCCACTTGTACAAAGTTTTCTTCACAACTACTAGGCAATGGTGGACCACCCTGCGAGGTAAACGTTGGAGGGTCCTGCTCATGGGACCTCTTGGTAAGTTGCAACGGTACGTTTGATGGAGGCTACCTAGTGTCGGCTTTCCATTTGTCAAACGATGGAGCTGCTACAGCAAACGGGATGGTACCACCTGGAAGCCCTGACTTCTGCGTGGCAGCCCAGGGTTTTGTGAATGCTGGGCTCGGAGTGAACGTGAGCTCGCCCGACACCGGTTGTCAAGTCATGGGCTTCTTAGGCTTCAGCACCGGAACGCCAGGCACACCCGGAGGCCCGTTGCTTCTCTATTACCGAACGTCTGTCAACAGAGAGCCTCTCTTCAGAGGATTAGGACATTCAATATGCCAGTTGATCCATGGCCCCTCCTCAACGGGTTGTCCAGAGGTTGTGGTGACTACTACTCCTCCTCTGGCTTCATCCTTTGCCCCTACTACCGGATGTAAGGCAACTTCCGAGCCCGGAACAAACTGCACCACTCAAGGCCCAGAGTATGGTTGGAACATGTATACAGGAGGCTGGATCGCGAGCACTCCGGATCAATTGTGGTATCTCTACAATAGCCGTTTCGCCAGCGACCTGTGCGGTGGGCAACCAGATGAGCATGGTGCCAACTACGACTATCTCTGCAACTCGAACCTTGACTACTGGGGCAACAATGTCGAGTTCTCTTCGATTCCTAGTGCGTCGATCGCGGACTCGCAAGTGGCAATGGACATTTTCGGCAACCACACATTCACGATTCCAGTTTTCAGCCCGGCCGACAGCTTTGCGTATTTGAAAGGCTGGACTGGTGTCGGCGACGCGAACGGTATTGGTCCAGGAAACTATTGGTCTCTGCTAAACATGTGGAACCCGAACCCGGCAGTTTCCGGTCCAGCAATTAGATGGGGACAGGGAGACAGTCCAGACACTCTCAACCCGTTCCTCGGCACCACCCTAGCGGACTTCAACGTCTTATCGGAGGTCTATGACCCTCTTCTTCAAACGAATCCATACAATCCCAGTCAACTGTTCGGTTGGATGGCCAACAGCTATCGCGTCGTGACAAACGCCCAAGACTCAAACTGCCCTACAAGCATCACGCGGTACACGTCAAGCATTCCTGTCGCGGGATGCATCGAACTTGTGCTTCGCGGCGACATTTCATGGCATGATGTCATGAGCTGCTCCCCTACAGATGCGGTTTGTTTCGAGACTCACTCCGTTACAGCTAGCGACGTCAAGTTCTCCATCGCAGCCTTCAACGCTACAGGCAGCTACACCTCATATTACACGTCTAACATTGCGGACGTTGTGTACAATCCTAGCGTTCTGTCTGGTGCCGCGTATGGTGCCTATGGTGGATCAGAGTCGGCGGGTCAGCCCGAGATCTTGTACGTTGCTCTCAAGTCTATGACGGCATGGGCTGCCTTCGACCTTGCAAGCATTCCCATTGTGCCCCAGCATATCTGGGCGACTGCAGCCTCACCCGGGCCTTGTCTTGCACTTGACACGCCACAGTGTACTGTTGACCCCAACTATCTTACCGGGGCGGGCTCGGATCCTGTCGCGACTGACAAGCTGATAGGTTCCGGTCCCTTTGTCTGCTCTAATGGTCCTCTTGGAGCACTAGGAACAACAATCGGTAGCGGATGCTCGACTAGCGGCAACGACACTCCAGCACCAGGCGACACTGTTACTCTGCGACGCTTTCAGTACCAGGGTACCAACACCCAGCAACAGGGCAGTCTCAATCTGAACTTTGCATACTTCCGAACCAACGGCAAGTTCAAGAACTTCGCATGGGCCGACTATCTCGCTCTCGGCTCTGGCCCAAACAACGGCTTCGGATCACATGGAGTTGTCACCATAAGTGATGTCCAGAGCGTTGTTTCGTGCCTTGGCAAGTCTGCGCCTGCTGGAGCCTGTACGGCCACGGCCTTTGCTCATTGGAGCGCTCCAGCAGCTTCCAACACTTGCAACTCTGCCATTGGACCTTGCGTCGGCAGGGTCAACGGGGGAGCTTCACCTGTTAGCATAGGCACTGTAGCCCAAGTAGCTCGGTGGTACCTTACACAGTGGACCGACACCATGACCAGCACATTTCCTATGCCGCTTCTCTACGGATCAAACGGGAACCAGCTTCTAGGAGCGCAACCAGGTCCAGGCACCGGAAACCAAGTTCTCTACGAAGACGGAACAAACGAAACCTCATAACCATGTTGAAGAAGCAGGGAACCGAGAGACTCGGGTATTCCTGTCGAGGATCGTCAACGCTCTAAGCGTCTCTGAAAGGGCTGAAGAGCAAACCTCGTTGACAGATAAGAGTAAGGTGAGGGGAACCTCAGAATGACAAAGGAACAGCAACCTCAAAGGCGTTCAAGGGGAACGTTAGCGGAGCCACGGCTCTCGCTGTGCAAACGTGGGGCCTCGTGAAGACCTCAGCGCCGCTGTTGGCGTGGATAGAGGCACTAATGCAGACCTTTTGGTAGATTTCAGAACCAACCGTAAGACCAAGTAAGCATTTCCAGTCAAGAAATCTCGACTGACATTAGCAGAGGAACTTCAAGCACTCATAATTATAAGTTCAGAAACTCCAGACAGAGAGCGCTGGTCAGTCCTCTCAGACAAGAATACTACGTCTATCTCGAAAAATATCTTGAGGATAGAGACGAGAAAGGACTTCCATCAGATCGACCTTGAAGGTGGGCCCATCGGAAAGGGAGAACGGTACATTCACGCCAAAGACGTTCCCCTCCTAAACGAGCTGCAGTCGGACGGTTGGCGGCCTCGAATCTCGCTCCTCTCCCCATTTGACAATCTGATCTGCGACAGGACGAGAACAAGGCTGCTCTTCAACTTCGACTTCACGGTCGAAATCTATACTTCTTCGCACAAGAGGAAGTACGGACACTACGGTATGCCCATACTCTATGGCGATAAGCTCATCGGCCGAATAGATCCACCGATGGATAGGAAAGAAGGCAGACTCCGCATCAATGCTGTACACGTGGAGCCGAAGGCGCCAAAAGGACAAAGAGGTCTCAAATGCGAGAAGAGACGTGGTCGACCAGCTTTCAGAGTCTCGGTGCAAAGGAGGTCATCTATTCAAAGAAGGTGCCCAAGTCTTGGGGCAGCTCTCTTCACTAGCCAGAAGTATCAGGCATGTGAAACCAGAACCCGTTGCGTATTTTTGTCGTAGTACTTTCAGAGTCCTGTGCGGACTAATTGGGACCAGAACTGGACGAGGTAGGCCGGATTCGAGGCCGTTCCGGTTTGATACCTAACATCGAGTTTGCAGTCAGCAAGGCCGTGAACGAGTTCTGCCACATGTCAGTCCTCTACCGTGAGCTCATGCCGTTAGAACTGACAACTGGAATGCTTGCTAACAAGGCTTACGAGACCCGGAATTCTCACCTTCGACAAGACGAGGTTCGCCTACAGCTTCAGAAGCTGAGGCCCTTCCCATCCGATCTTGAATGGTACGAGTTCGCTACCGGTCTGATGAAGAGAAGCCCGTCGGGAAACCTTGAGGCACTATCGACAAAGAGTGGAATCGCGGATCTTTTCTATGATATCCGGGAGAGGCGAGATTTTGGTTTTGAAGAGATTTGGCGAGACACAAGACCCGGCCTAGAGGCGTACAGGGAGAAGTTTGAGTCCGAATGGTCCCCGATAGGCGACCAGGTATTGACACGTCTCTCCTCGTTAGCAAAGCGTCCGTGGACGACGGACAGGATTCGCGTTCACTTCATAGACTGTCTCTATGGTGGATTCGGCTGGAATGGTTGCATAGGCTTCGCTCCTTTTCCAGACATGGAGGTTCAGAAGAAGTTCCTTGCCCATGAACTGTCGGAGCTTATTACTCCCAGACGAAGTCTCGTCGAGGCGCTAAGAGAAGCCAAGCTCAACCTTGGGATTGCTCACACGGTTGTCGATCTGCTGGCTTATTTCAGCGTGAGAGATTTTCTGGCGAGGCCTGTCTTTCCCAATGTTGAGAAGAAGGGAATCAAGCCCAACCCAAACTACTATCCGGCTGTGGAAGGGCTGTATCTCATGTTCGAACGTTATGCTGAGAACCCGGCGATATACCAAGACTTCCAGAGTCTCGTCCAGGACATTGTAGCGACCTTGAAAGAAGCCTCTATTATTCAATAGTATTGTATTTGGTCGATACTAGGTCTCCGGTATTGGAAGGGGCCCGATTATTCGATGAGGTTTGTACTTCTCTTCGAGCCTTTTCATATCATCCGTTGAGAGCTTGACGTCTAGCGAGTTAACCGCTTCCTCCACGTGCTCAGCTTTTGTGGCTCCAATTATCGGAGCGCAAACGCCTTTGTGTAAAAGCCAAGCCAGGGCGATCTGGGAGGGCGTTACTCCCTTCTCTTTCGCAACCTCTTCAACTCTCTCGAGAACGTCAAAGTCTTCGGGCTGGAAGAATCTCTCTGCAAAATACTTGTCGGTCCGGTATCTTGGACTGTCAGCCGCTTTTCCTCGCTTGTACCTCCCGGAAAGGAATCCTCTCGCCAGAGGACTCCATGGCAGTAGAGCAATTTTCTGTTCTTTGCAGAGAGGAATCATTTCTCGCTCTTCTTCTCGATAGCAGAGGTTGTAGTGGTTCTGCATTGAGACGAAACGGGCTACGTTCAAGAGGTCGCTCGTGTAGAGCGCTTTCGTGAACTGCCAGGCAAACATACTCGAAGCGCCGATGTAGTTGACCATTCTCTGGCTGACTAGGTCGTTGAGAGCGATCAGCGTCTCCTCGATAGGCGTAGAATAGTCCCAGCGGTGAATCTGATAGAGATCAATCCGGTCTGTCCGGAGCCGCTTGAGAGACTTTCTGGCCTGGTCCATTATGTGGTATCGTGAGAGGCCCTCTCTGTTCGGACCCTCACCGGTACTCAGTCTTACCTTAGTAGCAACGACCACATCCTCCCGATGATCCTTCAAGAGTTCTCCAACAATCTCCTCAGACCTACCTTTAGAGTACACATTGGCGGTGTCGAAGAAATTCACACCGAGGTCAAGAGCACGCTTTACTATCGGCCTTGCTTTATCGATCTCGATCAGCCACTCTTCAGAGTTGCCAAAGGACATGGTACCGAGACAAATGCGTGATACTTGCAGTCCCGTGGATCCGAGCCGGACGTACTCCATAGAGACCAGCGGCGTTTCCAGGCTCGGGTCTGTTTAAGAGTTCCATGGACAGTCCAATTTGACAGTCGAAAGCGTCGGGGGATTTCTGACGCCCAGTTGGGCCCTGACAACTTCAGATCACAAGCCATAGCGATCATACTCGACAAATGGCTGATGAGCAGTACTCTTTCAAAACCAAATTTCAGAGTGCTCGGATTATGTTCATATGGGGACCAATGGAACCAGGAAGACTATCTGGGCCCATGTAAGCAGGGCACTCAGAACTGCACCAGCCAAGACTTGAAGCAGCGTGTGTTGTCTCAAACGAATTCTGATCAGCCCTACTGGTATCACCAGTAAGTAGAGAAACCCCCATAGAAGACCGAGCTTGAAGACTAGGAAACTGAGGGGTCCCGTGACTCCGGCTGCGTGGACGCTTATCTTCCAAACGAGCGTTATCAGAAACATTGCGCATGTATTGATCAAGTATGCCAGCATTAGCCCGCTAAGCATAACGGGCGCTCCGATTGTAACGAGTGTCGTGAATCCAGCGAGGTAACTGAGTATCGCGATCTCGAAGGGTTTCGCACGGGCACGTTTCTCGGGAATATCGTAGTCCAACCCTTCTGACCTCGCAAACCCCGTGATCCCGATTACGGGCACGATTGTAGCAAAGAAAACGGACAGAATCGCAGAAAGAATCGTTGCAGATTCAAGAAGAACCAAAGCGACGAAGACGGGCGTTGCGATTATCGGAGCGCTGAGCGAGTGCGACAAGTAACGAAGCGCATCTCGATGAGTCTGGGTCACAGTTCAATGGAAAAAGAGGCGCTGGAAAAGACTATGTCCTCTCTCCCCACGATTCAGTCCTTCTCTGGTTGGCCAGTTGGTTGCTCACTTGTGCAACATCCGGGGCCGCAACATCCGCAGCAGCAACATCCCATCTCATGCTTCACCTCTGTAACTCAGTTACCAAAGTGAAGTATTTAACCCAGGAAGTACCCAGCGGGTAACTGGGTTACGGAATGGTTAGACAAAAGGAAGGAGAACCGTGCTGCGTCTGCCCTTGTCCCTGCGACGGTCTTATCGACATCATCGGAAAGAAGTGGGCTCTATGCGTCCTCGCCCAGCTCGGGAATGAGGGAACTCTACGCTTCAACCAGCTCATCCGGCATCTCAATGGAATAAGCGCCAAGACATTGACCGATGTTCTCAAGGACCTGCAACGCAGCGGTCTCGTCAAACGCCAGGCCTTTTCTGAGATACCGCCGCGTGTCGAATATCATCTCACACGTGAGGGCAGAGAGCTGACAATGCTCGTCGCGCCACTCATGGTCTGGGCGGACAAGATGACAGGACTGGTCCAGCTGGACCGTTAGGGCGTTTTCTGCAGTCGGGATGCTACCGTCTCTCGGACCTGCTTTTCTAGCATTGAAGCCTCATTCTTCAATTCCGCTACCCGTTTTGCTGTCTTCTCTACGTAGTGCTTGTCATCAAGCATCTCTAGATTGATGAGTACGTTGCTCGCAGCGCCCTCTCCGGCAGCTCGGGCGGCGGCAATAGAAGTAGAAACATCGGACAACGCGTTGGCAGCGCCATTCTCGGCCACTTCACGTGCCAGCCTCAACGTCTGGACTGAACTGTCGAGTGTGGAGAGCGGGACCTCCGCGGCCTTCACAGTCGCCTCCTGGATCGCTTTTCTCCGCGTCTCCTGCTGCTCCTTCGGAATCTTGAACGCCTTCATCACCGCGTTGAAGGACTCGGCATCGTCAACCACCAGTTTCAGAAACTTGGCACGAAGCTCTTCGCCGGTCTTCAAGGCTGCTTGAAGCCTATCTGCGGCTTTCGGCGGTTCTTTCTTTCCCAGAGTTATTCGGCTGACCATCGAGAGCAGTCCCGCCGCCAGCACGCCCATGTAGGCTGAGACGCTGCCTCCTCCCGGAGTAGCTTTCTTCGATGCTACCTCCTCGCTGAACGTCGCGAGGCTCATGTCGGTGAGGCTTGACGGGCTGGGAGCGAAGAGCCTCTTCTCCAAAATCTGGTCGCGATTGAAATTCTCCAACCTCAGATAGAACTCTGCAGAGTCGACCAGCGCATCCATCGGCGTGAGTCCGACGATCTCGCTCCCGACCACCGGGACCCCGTATCTCTCGGCGAACAGCTTGACGAGCTCGTATGCTTTGAACAGCTGGCTCTTGTGGTAGTCGGTCATGTTCATCGAAACCTGGACCATCCTCCGCTGCTTCAGCTCGAAGCCGAGCGCTTTGACGTATGCGAGTCCGCCGTCTTTGGACCGGAGCTCGTGAGCTATTCTCTTGGCTATCCCAAGGTCGCTCGTCCGAAGGTCAACGTTGTAGGCGATGAGAACCTCGCGGGCGCCGACGGCCGTGGCCCCGGCGGTTGGATGGATCATCTCGGGGCCGAAGTCGGGCTTCTTCGACGGGTCCTTCCCAATCCGGTCCTTGAGTCCTTCAAACTCCCCAGCCCTTACATCAGCAAGATTCCTCCTCTCAGGAACAGTCGCCGCTTCTTCGTAGAGGAATACGGGGACGCGGTAGCTGGCTCCGAGCTCGCGGCCAAAATCCCTAGCTAGGGAAACGCAATCCTCCATGGTCGCGCCCGATAGAGGGATGAAGGGCACGACGTCGATCGCGCCCATGCGGGGATGCTCTCCTTTGTGTTTGTTCAGATCTATCAGTTCGATAGCCTTTACCGCTGCGGCCAAGGCCGCTTGCTTCACTGGTTCCGGTTCGCCGACGAAGCTTATCACTGAGCGGTTGTGATCCGTGTTAGATTCTACATCGAGAAGTGTGACAGCCGGGGTTGATTTGATCGCGTCGGCGATCTCCCTGATAATATCCTGTCTCCGGCCTTCGCTGAAGTTTGGGACACACTCTATGAGCTTCAAGCTTCTGCAGACAAGCCCAGTCTGCCTACGGTCTTAAAACATGGCCAGCCGGGGGAGTCTGGTTTCAGACTTTGACCGAGGCAAGAGGCTTCTCCTCGACGCTACAGTCGACCAGTTTCTCGAAGTCACCCGAGTAGTAGAACCATCCTTCAAATCTTCTCCCCTGTAGCGCAAGCTGGGACCAGTATCGGTCGTCTTCCCACATCTCTTCGAGAGGCAGACTATTCACATTGAACCATTTGATCTGGCCTTCGCGACCGCTAACGGGTATTCCGTCAAAGCCTCGTGAGAGAAAGACGTGCACTGTCCAGTCTGGACTCTCACGTCTGTCGTACTTGTAGAAGTGAAGAATGCCCGTTTGCTCTAGATCTTCGATCGCGAGTTGTGTCTCCTCGCGAACCTCTCTGACCGCGCATTGTTCGGCGTCTTCTCCAGGTAGAATCTTTCCGCCTGGCGCGTTCCACTTGTCTTGGCCAAACAGTCCCTTGGACTTCTTGAGCAGTAGGACCTTTTCGTCTCTGAGAATGAAGCAGAGCGTCGCCTGGATTGTCAACTGTTGAAAAAGTTCTCAGGATGGTTTCTTCTGTTTGAGGAGTATGATCGCTTGGGCGAGGTCTCCTCCAGATTGTCGGAGCGCATTGGCCGCTTCCTCGGCGGAGACTCCGGCCTGTGCGGCCACGAGCTTCGCGTCTTCGTCTGAGCTTGCACTGGCTGGACCTTCTTCTCTCGTTCTTCCCCCGCCTATCTGGTAGACTGTCTGGCCTTGAACTGTGACGATAGCGACTTCAGGCTCATCTATGATTATTTTCTTCGTGGCGGATTCGATTACGACCCGTGTCACGTCGTCGATCTGTTTGAGCTGCATGCCCATGCGCTGCATCATCCTGTTCGCTTCTCGCGGGTTGATCCTACGCTGCATGATGGGTCGTTCTCCGTTCTTGGTTGCTGACTGTTAAGCCTATCAGCCTTCTACTCCATGTCTGACTTTTACTCCGACGCCGACCTTGAAGCTCAGCATTTCCTCGGCATTGAAGAAACTTCGACCTACAGCAAGCAGTTTGTCCTTGTGATCGACTACCAGAACTTCCTCAGCGGGACGCAGCTCGGGATCGACCTCTTGGACGTGTTTGCAGAAGACGTTGCCTCCCTCCTTGATGAACTCCTCTACTCCCGGCACTACTCTAACTCGAAGCCT
>WNGG01007602.1_pt1 | contig 11996 bp, 12 predicted proteins | sample 5400661 | NCBI WGS metagenome assembly WNGG01 (sample SAMN13153372, study PRJNA577476) | soil metagenome | isolation source: 100 cm soil or saprolite under Garry oak tree replicate 1 | place: USA:California | collected 2016-06-15 | reverse complement strand
CGTGTTGGTGGACTCGAGCAATTTCGACTCGGCGCTGCCCCCGCTCCCGCCGGGCCGCTACCGGGTGTATGCCGACATCACGCGCGAAAGCGGATTCGCCGAGACCCTCACCGACACGATCACACTCGGCGCCCCGGCCAGCGCGTGGCGCACGACCGACCCGGACGACGCGTGGTGGGAGGAACACGAGACACGAGACACGTCGAACGTTGCCAGGTTGGCCGACGGAGCGCGAATGCGCTGGGAGCGCGGCCCCGCACCGCTGGTGGCGGGACAGGATGCCCCATTGCGGTTCACGGTAACGGCCCCGGACGGCCGCCCGGCGGCACTCGAGCCCTACATGGGGATGGCCGGGCACCTGATGCTCACGAGGGACGACGGATCGGTGTTCGTGCACCTGCACCCGCTCGGCACGATTTCCTGGGCCGCGCAACAGACATTCCTGCTTCGCGGCCCCGCCGATACCGTGTACGGCACGGTGGGGCGGCGCCTGACGGCGGCCGAAGCGGCCATGGCGCCGATGGCGCTGCCCGCGGGTGCGGCCGGCACCGTGTCGTTTCCGTACGCCTTCCCCAAGCCCGGCCGCTACCGGCTGTGGGTGCAGGTCAAGCGCGACCACCGCATTCTCACCGGCGTCTTCGACGCGGAGGTACCGTGATGCGCCGTCTTTCGCTGTCGTTCGCGCTCGTGCTCCTGGCCCCCGCCGCCGCCGCCCAGGTGAACTACGACACCGTGCAGATCCGCACGGTGAAGGCGGCCGAGGGCGTCTATATGCTGATGGGGTCCGGCGGCAACATCGGCGTGTCGGTCGGGGGCGACGGCGTGATCCTCGTGGACGATCAGTTCGCCCCGCTCTCGGACAAGATCAAGGCAGCGATCGCCGCGCTCGGCAGCCCAATCCGGTTCCTCCTCAACACGCACTGGCACGGCGACCACACCGGCGGCAACGAGAACTTCGCCAAGAGTGGCGTGGTGATCGTCGCGCACGAGAACGTGCGGCGGCGCATGAGCGTCGAGCAGTTCATCGCGGCGTTCAACCAGCGCGTGCCACCGTCCCCCGCCGCGGCGCTGCCGGTGGTGACCTTCACCGACGCCGTGACCTTCTATCTCAACGGCGATTCGATCGCCGTCTTTCACGTGGCGCCCGCCCACACCGACGGGGACGCGATCATCTGGTTCCGGCGCGCGAACGTCATCCACATGGGCGACACGTTCTTCAACGGCCGCTACCCCCTCGTGGACCTCTCGAGCGGCGGCTCCATCGACGGGATGGTCGCAGCCGCGGATCGCGTGCTCGCGCTGGCCGACGCCAACACCAAGATCATTCCCGGCCACGGCCCCCTCGGCGACCGCGCGGCGCTCCAGACCTACCGGGCGATGCTGTCCACCGTGCGCGACCGCATCCGGCGAGCGGTGGCGGCGGGGCAGACCCTCGAGCAGGTGCAGGCCGCCAAGCCGACGGCGGAGTTCGACGCGGTCTGGGGCAAGGGGTCGATCACGCCGGCGCGGTTTGTGGAGATTCTGTATACGGATCTAGCGGGCAGGGACTGAGTGCCTCTCCCCCATTCCCCCTCTCCACGAAGTGGAGAGGGGCCAGGGGGTGAGGTGCCCATAAACACCAAACCCGGGGCCTACCGCTCCCCGGGTCGGCGGGCCGGGCGAAGGGGCCGTCACCCTTCGACCGCGACCGACTGCAGGTCATACTACACCGCAACCCGGCGTCGGAGGTCACGACCGCGCCACAGTCGTGTCAGGAACCGGTCAGGGCCCGTCTCCCCGCGGTTGCTCATCCCCCCTCGAGCGGTGAATCGTTAGCACATGGTCCCGACCCGTCCCCGTCCCCGCGCGGTGCTGATCACCGTGCTGCTGGTGCTCGCCCTGGGGCTCGCGGGACTGCTCGCCTTCAACGCCCAGGCGCAGTTCCGTGACCACCGCGCGACCGCCGAGCGCGTGCTGCGCGACTACGCGCGGCTGGCGGCGGCGCGGTTCGGCCAGCGCACCGCGCAGAATCTCTATTACATGGCGTACTGGCCCATCGTCGAGGCGTTCGGGCGCAGCGGCGCAGCCACGCGCCCCGACCGGCTGCCGACGCCGGACGCGTTGGCTGCCGGACTCGACAGCGTGCCCGCCGCGTTCGTGCGGCACGCCCGTTACACGTTCCGGCTGACCCTCGGGCCGCGCGGGGGCCGACTCGTCACCGCCGGTGCAGCGTCGAGTCCGGCGGTGCGCCGCTGGCTCACGGACACGCTCCCGGTCCATTTCGACGCGGTCTTTGAGAAGGAGGAGCACGTCGCGGCCCTGATGGACTCGGTGGACGGGGCGGCGCGGCTCATCGTGTACACGGTCACCAAGCCGGCGCACGCCGGCGCTCCGCCGGTGCTGTTGGGACTCGACGTCGACCCCCGCGCGATGACCCCGTTCTATACGATGGGCGCGGAGAAGTTCCCGCTGCTGCCTCGCCCACTGACCAGTGGCGTCATCTACGACTCCCTCGGCTCGCTCGAGGTGACGGACGCTTCCGGCCGCGAGCTGTATCATTCACCGGTCCGCTACGATCCGATGTTCACGGCGCGCGACAGCATCGATCCGATGTGGGCCGGCCTGCACGTCCAGGTCACGCTCCGCCCCGACATCGCCGACAAGCTCGTGATCGGGGACCTGCCCCGCTCGCGGCTGCCGTACGTGTTGGGGGTGTTGCTGCTCACCGCCGGGCTCATCGTCACCGCGCTGGTGCAGCTGCGCCGCGAGTACGACCTGGCCCGTCTGCGCACCGATTTCATCTCCGGCGTCTCCCACGAGCTGCGCACGCCGCTGGCGCAGATCCGCATGTTCGGCGAGACGCTGCTGCTCGGCCGCGTGCGCAGCGAGACGGAGCGGCGCCGCTCGCTCGAGATCATCGACCAGGAAGCCCGCCGCCTCACGCACCTCGTCGAGAATCTCCTGCACTTCTCCCGCTCCGAGCGGCAGACGCACCGCGTGGCCCCCGAGCCGACGTGGATGGCGCCGCTGGTGCGATCCGTCGTCGAGGCGTTCGCCCCGCTGGCGACGCCGCGCCGCGCGCGGCTGCGGACCGACCTCGCCGAGGGCGTCGTCGCGGCGGTGGACGCGGAGGCGTTCCGCCAGATGCTCCTCAACCTGCTCGACAACGCGGTGAAGTACGGGCCCGAAGACCAGACCGTCACCGTCACGCTCGCCGCGGCGGACGCGGCCGGCCGCGTGCGGGTCTCCGTCGACGACCAGGGGCCGGGCGTCCCGCCCGCCGAGCGCGAGCGCGTGTGGGAGCGGTTCTGGCGGCTGGAGCGCGACCGCGGCTCGGCAGTGGCCGGCACGGGGATCGGGCTCGCGGTGGTCCGCGAGCTGGCGGCGCTGCACGGCGGCCGTGCGTGGGTAGAAGAGCCGCCCGCCGGGCGCGGGGCGCGCTTCGTGCTCGAGGTGCGGGCCGCGGCGTCTCCCCCTCCCACCACGCCGTCCCCAACCAACCGGCCCGCCCCCGCGGAGGCGACGGCGTGACGCGGGTGCTCGTCATCGAGGACAACCCCGATCTGGCGTACGGGCTCCGCAACAACCTCGAGATCGAGGGCTACGACGTGGAGGTCGTGGCGGACGGCGCCAAAGGCTTGGCCCGGGCCCGCGGCGCGGACCTGGGGCTCGTCATCCTGGACCTCATGCTTCCGGGAATGGACGGGTTCCGCGTGCTGCGCGCGCTGCGCGACGAAGGCCGGCGGGTGCCGGTGCTGATCCTCACGGCGCGCGGTGAAGAGTCCGACAAGGTGCGCGGCCTGCGGCTCGGCGCCGACGACTACGTCACCAAACCGTTCGGCGTGCTGGAGCTGCTGGCGCGCGTGGAGGCGCTGCTGCGGCGGGCGACGCGGGATCCCGCCGCGCCCGAGGAGCCGGAGGTCGAGCGTTTCGGAGCCGTGGAGGTGGTCCCCGCCTCCCGCACCGTGCGGCGGTCCGGGGAGCCGGTTCCCTTGACGCCCAAGGAGTACGAGCTGCTCGTGGCGCTGCTGCGCCGCCGGGGCGCGGTCGCGAGTCGGGTGGAGCTCCTCACCGAGGTGTGGGGGTACAACTCCGCCGTGATGAGCCGGACCGTGGACACCCACATCGCCGAGCTGCGCCGCAAGCTCGAGGAAAACCTCGCCGCGCCGCAGCACATCCTGACCGTGCGCAAAGCCGGCTACCGCCTGCAAACCTGAAAGGACCCGACGTGAAAACCCTGCTTGTCGCGTTCACCCTGCTGCTCGCCGCCGCCGCGACCCCGCCGCCCAGCGGCCGCGAGCTGCTGCGCCACATGCACGACCGCTACGCCGGCCACTGGTACCGGACGCTCACGTTCGTCCAGCAGAACACCGCCACTCATCCCGACGGCTCCACCGAGCACTCGCTGTGGAAGGAATACGCGGCGATCCCCGGCCGGCTGCGGATCGACTTCCAGCCCGCCGACTCCGGCAACGGCGCGCTGTTCGCGAACGACTCGCAGTTCACGTTCGCGCACGACTCCCTGCGCGCGGCCATCGGATTCGTGCACCCGCTGATGGTGCTGGGCTTCGACGTCTATGCCCAGCCGGCGGAGCGCACCATCGCCCAGCTCGAGGGGCTCAAGATCGATCTGTCGGTCGTGCATGAGGACAGCTGGCACGGGCGACCGGTCCACGTCGTCGGCGCCCGGGCGGGCGACCTGCGCACGCGGCAGTTCTGGATCGACAAGGGACGCCTGGTGTTCGTGCGCCTGCTGCAGCCGGGACGCGATACGACCACGACCAGCGACATCCGCTTCGAGGACTATCGGGCGGTCGGGCCGGCCTGGGTCTCGGCGCGGGTCGAGTTCCTGACCGACGGCCACCCGCGCTGGCTCGAGGAGTACTCGGAGATCAAGACGGACGTGGCGCTGCCGGAGGGACTCTTTGATCCGAAGCGGTGGAGAGAGACGCGTATGCCGTAAGGCCGTATGGCCGTATGGGTCCAGTACGGCCATACGGCTTTACGGCCATACGGCTCAAGTCACGGGCGGGAATCCCGACCGAGCGGCGCGCTTCTCGTCCACCGACAGTTTTCCCGCGCCACTCAACACCACCGCCAGGAGCATCGTGATGTAAAGCAGGTTCACTTCATAGCCCGGCATGCCGAACTGCGGGCCCTGCTCCGTCATCCCGGTGATGTGCATGAAGCTGAACCCGTTGGGCCCGTGCACCTTGATGATCGCCACCAACATCTCCACGAGCAGCAGCAGGCTCGCGATCGTCGTAAACGCGCCCGCCAGCAGGGCAAGCGCCCCGCCCACCTCGACGAGCGTCACCACCCAGGACATCAGTCCCGGCGCCGGAATGCCCATCATCCCCAGCATCCCCTGGAACTGCTGGTGCCCGGCGCTGCCGAATTTCGGCAACCCGTGAACGAGGAACCCGATGGCGAGCATGACGCGGAGCACGACGGGGGCATAGCCGGCCCATTCCTTCTTCATGGCTCCCTCCCGGAGGTTGGCGAAGCTGCTGAAACGTTGCTGTCATCCGCGCGACGTGCAACCCTCACCCCGCTGTGTGCGCCGCGCAACGGGGTCGGCGTCTCTTGAAGGAGGTCCAATCTCCGGAGGAGACGATGAAACGCGCGACAGTGCTGTTGCCGATCCTGCTGTTGGGTGCCTGCGGCGAACACCCCGTAGCGAGGGCACCGCAGGAGACAAGGCTCTATGACGGCTTCAACGGTGGGCAGCAAGTGGGGCTGGCCCAACGGGCGCGGCCCGCAGCCGCCCCGGCCATGCTCGACGGCGTCACCGCCGGGACATCCACCGATCTTCCGCCGATCGGTCCCGGCGACGTCACCACCATGGTCATCCGCACCGGGACCGCCGCGATCGAGGTGGATTCGCTCGAGCGCGCGGTTGCGCAGGTGCGCGCCCTCGCCGCCCGTATCGGCGCCTATGTGGCGGGAACGGAAGTCCAGACCGGCCGCGAACAGGTCCCCAGCGCCAACCTCGAGCTCAAGATCCCCGCGGCGCGCTTCGACGAAGCTCTCGCCGGCCTGCGGCCGATCGGCAAGCTGGAGCGCGTCGACGTGCACGCGGAGGACGTGGGGGAGGAGTTCGTGGACGTGACCGCGCGGATGGAAAACGCGCGGCGGCTGGAGCAGCGGCTGGTGACGTTATTGGCCGCGCGCACCGGGAAGCTGAGCGACGTCCTGGCGGTGGAGCGGGAGCTGGCGCGGGTGCGGGAGGAGATCGAGCGCTACGAGGGACGGCTGCGGTACCTGCGCACCCACGCCGCCACGAGCACGCTGGCGGTCGAAGTGCACCAGCCGTACCCGGTCGTCGGCACCGCGGGCACCAGCGTCGTCGGCAGCGCGTTCGTGCAAGCGTGGCGCAACTTCGTGGCGGTGATGGCGCTGCTCATCCAGTCCCTGGGTGTGGTCGTGCCGCTCGCGGCGCTCGCCGCCCTGGCGTGGCTGGCGGTGCGCCGGTGGCGGCCAATCCGCACCGCCGCCTGAAGACGGACGCCGCAGAATCGGGATGTCCGCGGCTGAGAGCCGCGACTCGGCCCTTCCGCTGAAGCGGACCCCCACGCCCGTTTACGGGCAGGCGCCGAGCCGCGGGTTTACCCGCGACTTCAGGGTGCCGCGAACCCGCCTCTCTTGCGTCGTACGGGGCCGGGAGTCGACCTTGTGGGCGTGGCCGCACACGCGTTCACGCTGGAGTTCGCCAAGCTGTTCCGCCCGATTTGATTCGCAAGGAGGCCATCATGGCCGACACCATCCGGCAGGTGGACTACTACTACGCGACCGTGCCCGACAAGCCCGGGGAGGGTGCCCGGGTCGCGGGCGTGCTCCGGGACGCGGGAGTGAACCTGCTGGCCTTCCACGCGTTCCCGAGCGCGCGCCGCTCGCAGCTCGACTTCGTGCCGGCGGACGCGCACGCGTTTCCAGCGGCGGCGAAGGTCGCCGGCGTGAAGGTGACCGGCCCGCGGCGCGTGTTTCTCGTCGATGGCGACGACCGCCGCGGCGCGATCGCCGCGCTGCTCGACAAGCTCGCGGCCGCGAAGATCAACGTCACCGCCGTGGACGCGGTGAGCTCCGGGATGGGGCGGTACGGCGCGCTGATCTGGGTGAAATCGAAGGACCTGCAGCGGGCATCCGCCGCGCTCGGCGCGGCCTGAACCCGGTCTAGACACCGGGAGTCCGCCCGCGCGCCAGCGCGTCGGGACCGAAGCGCTCGCGCACCTCGTCGAGCACGCGGGCGAGGACGCGGTCGCGCTCTGACTCGACGCCCGCCGCGCCGCGAGCGGGCGCCTCGAGCAGCGAGAGCTGGGGCGCCGCGCTGTCCGGCCGCACGAACTGCGACAGCGCGACGCCGAGCAGCCGCGCCGGCACGCGACGGGCGCGGCGCAGCCGGTGCAGCAGCTCCCGCGCCAGCGCGTAGATCGCCCGGTCGGAGCACACCGGCTCGGGCGGCGTCCGCCCCGCCTGCCGCGTCGTGAAGTCGGCGTCGCGGATCTTCACCGTCACGGTGCGGGCGAGCAGCCCTTCCTCGCGCAGGTCGGCGCTGGCGCGATCCGCCAGCTCGAGCAGGTGTTTCTCCAGCGCTGCGTCATCCCCCAGGTCCACAGCGAATGTCTCGTCCCGGCTGATTGATTTCGGCTCCCGGTCGGCCACGACGTCACCGTCGTCCACGCCCCGCACCCGCTCGTACAGCCAGTCGGCTTCGCGTTGCCCCAGCCAGGCGACGAGCGTCGTCCGGTCGTGGCGCAGCACGTCCTCCACCGTGCGCAGCCCCAGGCGCCGCAGCCGCTCCTGGAACTTGGGACCGACGAGCGGCAGCTCGGCGAGCGCGAAGCGCCGCAGGAACTCGCCCTCCTCGCCGGCCGGGACGATCAGGACGCCTGACGGTTTCGCGACGTTGGTCGCGAGCTTGGCGACGAAGCGCGACGTGCCGCCGCCCACCGTCACCGAGAGCGATGTTTCCGCCAGCACCGCCTCGCGGATGCGCGTCGCCGTCGCGGCGAGCGGCTCGCCACCGTAGAGCCGCTCCGTGCCGGACAGATCCAGGTAGAATTCGTCGCTCGAGGCCTGCTCGACGACCGGCGTGAACCGCTCGAGCACCTCGCGGGTGTGGCGGCTCTTCGCCGCACACGCCTCCCACGGCACCGGGACGACCATCGCCTTGGGGCACAACCGGACGGCGCGGCCCATCGGCATCGCGGAGTGCACGCCGAAGCGCCGGGCTTCGTAGGAGGCAGAGGTGACGACCCCGCGGCGGTCCGCCGAGCCACCCACGATGAGGAACGGCGCGCGTCCCGCCCCCTCGGGGTCCACGAGGCGGGCGACTGCGACGTAGAATGCGTCGGCGTCGGCGAGGAGGATGCGCCGACCGGACTGACGAACGGCCTCGTCCATCGCTACAATGATAGCCGCTCGCAACGATCCCGAGAGGACATCGCCGTGCTGACGCTGACCCCGTGGGTGGCGCGACTGCTGTTTCTCAACATCGGCGTGTTCTTCCTGGAAGAGGCCTACCCGTCCATCGGGGTCTCGCTTGCCCTCTACCCACTCCAGCTCGGCACGCATCCGTGGACGATCGTCACCTACATGTTCCTCCACGCGAACTTCAGCCACCTGCTCTTCAACATGCTCGGCCTCTACTTCTTCGGGCCACGCGTGGAGATGGTGCTCGGCAGCAAGCGGTTCATCGCCCTGTACCTGACGAGCGGCTTCTCGGGAGCGCTCCTGTGGCTGGCGACGGCCGTGTTCACGCCCGAGGTGGGGATGGTAGGGGCGTCGGCGGCGATCTTCGGTGTGTTCTACGCCTTCGCGCGGTTCTGGCCGCGGGAGCGGATCCTCGTGTGGTTCGTGCTGCCGCTCCAGGCGCGCACGTTCGTGATCGTCATGACCGTGCTCTCATTGATCGGCGGCATGGGCGGGCGCTTCGAGCCCGGCGTGGCGCACTTCGCCCACCTCGGCGGGTTCGCGGGGGGGTGGCTGTTCTTCCGGTGGACCGCCCGCAAGCTGCGCAAAGCCGGGTTTCGCCCCGCCGCGTCCACCCCCCCGACTCCCCGCACGATGGCGGCCGCCGCCCTGGAGCGCTGGCAGCGGGCGACGCGCGAGACAATGCACCCTGTCAACCGCGAGGAATTCGACCGGCTGGTGGCCAAGGCCGAGGCGAGTGGCGTGGCGAGCCTCACGCCGGACGAGCGGGCGTTCCTCGATCGGATGAGTCCTCCGCCTGCTTAGGCTTCTTGCGGTTCTTCGCCTTCTCTTTCTTGCGGTTGCGCGTCACGCCGTGGGTGCCGCGGTAGATTTTTCCACGTCGTGACCGAAGGTCGCCTTTTCCCATGAGAATTCTCCGGTATCGGTTGTCGGTTCTCGGTTATCGGTCGGCCATCTCGAGTAGCTTTTTCCATTGCGCCGCGGTCGCCGGCACCACCGACAACCGCGGCATCCGCACAAGTGCCAGGTCCTGAAACGCCGGCTCGGCCTTGATCGCCGCCAGGATCACCGGCCGTTTGAGCCGCTTCGCCGGCTTCAGCTCCACGACCACCAGCTTGGGATCCTTGGCCTTGGGATCCGGATAGGCCGCGGAGGTCACGCGCGCCAATCCGACCACCGCCTTCTCATCGCCGGTGTGGTAGATCAGCGCCTCGTCTCCCGGTTGCATCGCGCGCAGGTGTTTCAGCGCGAGCGGATTGCTCACGCCGTCCCACACCGCGGACCCGTCGCGCACCAGCTGGTCGAAGCTGTAGGTGGAGGGCTCGGTCTTGAGGATCCAGTATGCGGCCATGAGAGAAAGATACCTGACGTCAGACGTCTGACGTCAGAGGTCTGACGTCTGACGTCCACGCCGCAATCGTATCCGCCAGCTCGTTCATGACGTCTTCCGGCGTCCGTCCCGAGCTCTTGGGCACCTTGAACGAGTGATCCCCGCCGTCGATCAGGTGCAGCGTCGCCCGGGGCTTGAGGCGCGCGATCACCGGCTCCAGGAGCGGGAGCTGCGCGAACGTGTCACGCGTCCCCTGCAGAAACAGCATCGGGACCGTCACCCGATCGAGGTGCTCGGCGCGACCGATGCCGGGCTGCCCCGGCGGATGCAGCGGGAAGCCGAGAAAGACGAGCCCGCGTACACCGGGGAGCGGCGACTCGGCGGCCGCGGTGGAGGTCATCCGGCCCCCGAACGACTTGCCGCCCGCGAACAGCGGCAGACCCGGCGCCGCCACCGCCGCCGCGGCGACGGCCTCGCGTACCCGCGCCGCGGCCACCGCCGGCGGGTCGGGCCGGCCCCCCCGGCCCCCGCCTTTCTCCATATACAAGAACTCATAGCGGAACGTGGCGACCTTCCGGGCCGCGAGTGCCTGCGCGATGCGCTCGAGAAACGCGTGGCGCATTCCCGCACCGGCGCCGTGCGCGAGCACGAGAAGGGCACGCGAGTCGGCCGGCGCAACGAGCAGATGCTCCAACGATCTCCCCCTTCCCCGACCGCTTCGGAGGTCTGGATAACCCGCGCGAAGCTGGGGTCGGGGCTAGGGCGCCGCACGCGACGGCGCCCGGCGGGCACACGAGCCGCCGGTCGGTCTGACATCCCAGCATCTTGTGCCGCCGCAGCGCCGTCGCGTGGACGCGCCCGCCGCCCCGACCCCAGCCTCGCGCGGGGTCTGCAGAAACCTCTAGCGGACTCTCCCAAGACGATCCGGCGGCAAGTCAATCACCGTGATCTTCCGCTCGAGCTTGCGCTTGCCGAGCGTGAGGTGCACAACATACTCGCCCGGACCTACGCGTCGTAGCTCGTCGGCCGAGGTGGGATCGCCCAGCCCGCGCGGCCGCGGCCGCTCGCGGTTCAGGTCCCAGGTGACGCGCTGCACCCCCGGGAATCCCGAGCCGGTGAGACTCCTCACCGTGTCTCCCGCGGCCGTGGTGAGCACCAGCTTCACACCGTCGGGCTGCATCTCCCGCAGGGAGTAGGTGATCACGGCGCCGCGCGGCGGGTTCGACGCGACGAAGCCGAAGCTGCCGAACCCCGGGTGCGTCTGCCGCTCGCGGTACTGGTACGCCGGCGCGACCTCGAACAGGTGGATCGTGTCGCTCAGCACCGAGTCGCTGAACTCCTCGACCGGTCCCACGCCGACGACGTAGAGCCCGCGTCCGTGGGTCGAGACCACCAGCTCGCGCTGCCGGTACGACATCGCCATCCGCTCCACCATGACGTGCGGGAAGCTGCCGCCGAAGCGGCGCCAGCGCTGGCCACCGTCTACGGTCGCGTACACGCCGTCGGACGTTCCCACCCACAGCACCTTGGGGTTCCGGGGACTCTCGAACACGGTGACGCTGCCGCGGTCCGCCGGCAGGCCGCTCACCAGCTCCGTCCACGTGCGGCCGAAATCGGTGGTGCGCCAGACGTGCGGCCGGTAATCGTCGCGGAAGTGGCAGTCGTAGGTGAGCCACGCGGTGCCCTGGGCGTGCATCGAGGCGACGATGGTGGACACCCAGCAGCTGGTCGCCGCGCCGCGCGGGAAGTTGGTCGTGACGTTGCTCCACGTGCGGCCCGTGTCCTGCGACACCCACACGAAGCCGTCGTCGGTGCCGGTCCACAGCACCGCCGGCGTCTTGGGGCTCTCGGCGATCGAGAAGATCGCGTGATAGCTCGTGTGCCCCGCTTCCGGCGAGGGGTTCTCGCGCGGTGTGCGGGTCATGTCGGGCCCGAGTGTATCCCAGTCGCGGCCTCCCTGGCGCAGCCGGAGCAGGCGGTTCGCGCCGAGATACACGGTGCCCGTGTCGAAGGCGGAGATGAGAATCGGCGTGGTCCAGTCCCACGTGAAGTCGTAGCCGCTTCCGGCGCCGGCGTCGAGCGCGGCAGGTTGGATGTCGTCCTGCTTCCACGTGCGCAGGTCGAGGCGCGAGACGTTGCCGAACTGCCAGCCGGAGTAGACGGTCCAGGGGTCGTTGGGGGGGATCTGCACCCACATGCCGTCGCCGCCGTTCACCGGATACCAGTCGGCGTCGGTCACGCCGATGCGGTCGCG
>WNGG01007599.1_pt1 | contig 11997 bp, 10 predicted proteins | sample 5400661 | NCBI WGS metagenome assembly WNGG01 (sample SAMN13153372, study PRJNA577476) | soil metagenome | isolation source: 100 cm soil or saprolite under Garry oak tree replicate 1 | place: USA:California | collected 2016-06-15 | reverse complement strand
TCTCCAGCCGGTTGAGGATGTCCTTGTACAGCAGCATCTTGGCCCCTTGGGCGTTGGGGCACTCCTCGACGATATAGTCGATCCCGTTGACGATCGCGTACGCGGCGATCTCCCGCTCTGCCAGACGGAAAAGCGGCTTCACCTTCTTCGCGAAACCTTCCACCGAATCCGGCAAGGTCGGGCCCTGTTTCTCCAGATACTGCTCCTGCCAGTGAAGCACGTTGCCCAGCAGCCGCGCGGCTTCGTCGTCCAGGTTGTGGCCCGTCGCCAGGACGTTGTAGCCCTTTACGACCGCCGTTCGATTGAAGTGGTAACGCTTGAGCGTGCCACAGACCGAGCAGGTCGGCCGGCGAACCAGGTCGGCCAGGTCGTTGATGCCGGCCCCCTCGTCTTCCTTGAGCTCGTGGACGTGTAGCGGGATCCCGCGCGCGCCGGTGTAGCGCTCGACCTTCTCCTTGGATTGCCGTGAGTACTCGCCGATCCCCAGGTCCACGTAGAACGCGTCGGCCTGGTAGCCGAGCTTGCGCAGGATGTTCAGCAGGCTCAGGCTATCCTTCCCGCCCGACACCGCCACGAGCACGCGGTCGGCTGTGGTGAACATCCGCTCTTCGGCAACGGCCCGCTCGACCTGCGCGCACACGAACTCCGTGAGGCATGCCTTGCAGAAAGCCGTATGGTGGCGGGGGATGTCCAGCACCGCTTTCCCTTTGCATTTGCGGCAGCGCATCGCCTCAGCCTCCCGAGATGACCGGCCGGATCTCGATCCGGTCCTCGTCCTTGAGTAGCTCGTCTTCGGTCACCAGATCGTCGCCCCGAACCACCAGAACGCTTTCCGGCAGGAGGTTCAGTTCCTTCAGCACTTCCCTGACGCGCCGGGGCCCCTTGACCTCCACTTCCCGGACCGGATGGTTCAGCATGATCTTCATCTCACCCGCCCTCCCCAGGCGCGTCAAGACGCGCCCCTTCCCGTTATACCTCCGCGTCCCGCAGGAACGCCGCCGCTTCCTCCGGCGGAATGGGGTTGATATAGAAGCCGGTGCCCCACTCGAAGCCGGCGACCTGCGAGAGCTTGGGCATGACCTCGATGTGCCAGTGGTAGAACTCGCCGGTCCGCTCGTGCAGAGGCGAGGTGTGCAGGACGAAGTTGAACGGGGGCGTGCCCAAAGCCCGGTCCAGCCGGCGCAGCGTGTCCGAGAAGAGCCGCGCAAGCGCTTCGAACTGGAACTTCTGGCACTCCTCGAAGTAGGAGGTGTGCCTCTTGGGCAGCACCCACACCTCGAACGGGAACCGCGGGGCGAAGGGCGCGATGGAGAGGAACTCGGAGTTCTCGCTCACGACCCGGCTCCGGTCGCTGATCTCCTGATGGATGATGTCGCAGTAAATGCAGCGTTCCTTATCCTTATAGTGTTCACGGCAGCCGGCGATCTCGTTCACCACGGTGGTCGGGACGATGGGCAGCGCGATCAGTTGCGAGTGCGTGTGCTCCAACGTGGCCCCGGCCGCCGCGCCGTGGTTCTTGAAGATCAGGATGTAGCGGAGCCGGGCGTCTTTCCGCAAGTCCAGGATGCGGTCGCGGTACGCCCAGAAGACGTCCTCAAGCTGCTTCTCCGACAGGCTCGCCAGCGTCGCCTTGTGATCGGGCGATTCGATGATCACCTCGTGGGCGCCCACCCCGTTCATGCGATCGTAGAGCCCAACCCCCTCGCGCCCGAGATCGCCCTCGATTTGCAGCGCCGGGAACTTGTTCGGGACCACGCGCAGGCTCCACCCCGACGTGTTGGGCGCGCCACCGGTGGTACGGTACGCGAGGATCTCCGGCGGCGTCTGCGCTTCGTTCCCCGGACAGAGCGGGCACAGCGGCTGGGTCGGAACCGGAGGCACCACCTGACGGAAATCGGTCGGGCGCTTGGCTCGTTCGGTGGAGATGATCACCCACCGACCGACGATAGGATCACTCCGTAGCTCGGGCACGCGCAGTCTCCTTTCGTTCAGAGGTCGGCAATCTCAAGACGCACCTTGACGCGTTCGGATGCCCCGGGTTGCAGGGTCAGCAGCCAGGAGACCAGGAGCGCGGAGCCTTGGTAGGTCCGCTCGATCCCATCTTCGGACTGAGAGACGGTCTCGACAGGCATGTACCAGATTTCCCCCGGTCGCTCAAGACGCAAGGTCACGCGGAGCCGGCTCCACTCATCCACCATCGAGAACCGGTCGGTCGCGGGGCACTGCCCCCGCTCGCACAGCCGAACCCGGCCGCCATCCGGCCTCTCATAATACCGCTGCGGATCATTCCCGGCCAACAGGGTCAAGTTCAGCTCTACGCCGAACCGGACGGCACAGGGAGCCTCCGCTTGGCTGGCGATGGTATAGGCCACCTCCACAGCCGGATCGCGCTTTGTCACCCGATACACCTTGCGCATAGCGAGCGTGTACGCGCAACCATCGAGGGATACCGTCCCCTGGTAGGCCATGGGGACGGCCAGCGCTCCCTTCTGCGGCGCGGGACGTTCCGACTCCACCTGGTAGACCCCGCTCACACAATCGCCCCGCTCCTCCTCATCGATCCGATCAAAGGTCTCCCAGGAACTCGCTGGGGAAAGAAACCGATCGAGAAAGCTGACCCGCCGGTGCCGGTCGTAGCGGAGGACCCGATCAAGCCCCTGCTCCTTGACCTTGAGCTGCTCGTGGATGGATGCGGGCGCGCCGCCGGACGGCCCCTGACGCGTGGCGGCCTCCGCCAGTTTGCCGTGATAGGCTTCCTCACGACGCGTGAGGACATTCGAGAGGTTGAAGCACTTCGGACGATAATCCAGTTCCAGAAGGCTGCCCCCGCAGGCCGGCGCCAGGATGACTCCGAGCGAACGGGTGGACATCACGATTTCCTCGTGCCCGTCGAGGTCGAGATCGGTCACTCTCATCGTCAACCATGCGCGCCCCCGGTGCGCGGCCGCCTCCGCGCGTGTCTCGGCCTCGATGAGATTCCGGTAGGTCTCGTGCCGCAGGTAGTTCAGGTAGAGCCCGCCGAAAAGCCCGTGCCAGTAGGCGTCGTTCCCCTGCGCGCGCCACACCAGCCGCACAGGCTCGGACACATCGGTGCCTGACGGGAATGCCTGCGCCACCCGCGCGCTGACGTCCAGCATCCGCTTGTGCATGTGGTTGGCCTCGGGGTACTTGAGCAGGAAGCCGTCCCAGAACCCGCCCCGCAGGAACGGCCGGAAAGCGGCCAGCCGCCCCGTCCGATCCAGTTCGGCGCGCCGCTCCTCAAGCGCCCTGGCGGCCGGGACCGGTAGGGCCCACTCCATGAGCTCCTCGTAGGAGGCCGTGGGTAGGTACACGCGCCCGGTGGGGGGATGCGCATCCAGATATTCGCCGAACGTCTGCAACTTGAGCCAGGAGCTTTCGCGCTCCATCGCGACGAACACGCGCTCGAGATAACCTTCGTCGTAGACCCACTTATAGGTGTCCGGCCACAAGCCGAACTTCTCCCCGTCGTCGGCGTAGGTGACCGCCACCTCCCCTCCCCGTTCGCTGAGCCGCGCGAGAAAGCCGATGAGTTCCTCCGGCACACGGAACGGAATCAGATAGCGGAGATCTTTGCTGATCGGGAAGATCGCCAGCGGGTGGCCCTCTTTCTCCGTCAGGTAATACCCAACGAGCGCACCCGGATCGAGTCCCGCGTGCATAAAATGCGAGTCGTCAAGGATCGCGTACCGAAGCCCCGTCGGCGCGAGCTTCTTGGGCAGCGACCCTTCCCAGGCGCGCTCGGCCAGCCAGAGTCCCCGAGGGATCGCGCCAAGACGGCGGTGCAGCCAGTGCGAGAGGAGCGTGACTTGGCCCACCGCGTCACGGTCCGGGATCACCGAGAGGATCGGCTCGTAGAACCCGCCGCCGAGGATCTCGACCTGGTTGGCCATGACGAGCTTCGCGAGCCGGTCCAGGAACGCAGGCTCCTCTTTCTCGAACCACTCCAGCAACGGGCCCGTGTAGTGCAGCGTCAGCCGGACGTGCGGGTGCCGCTCCAGGAGATCGAGGAATGGCCGGTAGCAGCGCTCGTAGGCCTTGCGGAAGACATGGTCGAAGTTCCCCACCGGCTGGTGGTTATGAATGCCGAGCAGCAGCGTTACCGGGTGCACGTCAGGCCCTCCACATGGCGCCCTCGAACGTTTGATCGGGGACCGTGAAGGTCACGTGCCGTTCGTGGGGGATCCGCTCGAGTTCAAGGTCGCCCTGCATCACCTTCACGACGAAGCGGACCTGCATGCCCGGCCCGAACCCGAGGTCCTTGAACGGCACCGCCAGCTCGATCACTTTCTTCCGTCGGATGCTGTCGTAGGTACGCGCAGTGCCGAATGACGTTCCGTCCTGGCTGTGCATCAGCGTGAGCAGCGGTGGCTCGGGCAGGTCGAGCCGGAAGATCAGCTTGGCCGGCCGCGGCTCGATGAACTGCACGTGCACCTCGGGCGTGTCGACAGCATCGTCGGCCACAGCAGCGGCGGGGTCGAACCGCAGGTACAACTGATCCAGGTTGAACCCGAAATAGATGCGGCTGAAGTATTCCCGCTGGCTGTGCATGGCGCTCAGGGGCGGGCGTCCCTCCACATAGCCGGCGCCCTGCCACTCGTAAAAATCGGTGACGACGCCGTCGAGGACCGGTGTGATGAAGGCGGTCGGCTCGCGGAACGCCAGCTTCGCTTGCTGGCGTAAGACCGGAATCTTTAGATACTCCGGCACCTCCGCATGGGCAAGCCGGTAGACGTTCGCCAGATGCAGGCGGAACAGATGGTCGAACAGCGCCTTGTGGTCCGTGTCAAACTCGTCGCCGTACCACCAGAACCAGTCGCTCCCTTCGGCGGCATAGAGTTCGTCCCACGCCTGACGGACCGCGTCGGGCGGCATGTCGCCAGCGCGCTCCCGCTGCTGCAAGAAGCGCCGAGTTGCCCCCAGCCGCTCCCAGGCGTCATTGTCTTCGATATGGCCCACCCAGATCTTCAGATCGGCATTGATCCACGAGCCCGTGTGCAGACGGGCCAGCGTCGCGGTCGGGGGATGCTCCGCCAACTCACGAGCCGGCGTCACTGTCAGGAACCTTACGCCGTCAGAGCCGTCCGACTTCAGCGCCGCGTTGCCCCCACCCGCTCCCAGGCGTCATTGTCTTCGATATGGCCCACCCAGATCTTCAGATCGGCATTGATCCACGAGCCCGTGTGCAGACGGGCCAGCGTCGCGGTCGGGGGATGCTCCGCCAACTCGCGAGCCGGCGTCACTGTCAGGAACCGCACGCCGTCGGAGCCGTCCGACGTCAGCGCCGCGTACAGGCCGCGCAGAAAGCCCTCGCCGCCGTCGGGGTAATGCTCCCACGGATTCTCGCCGTCCAAGATCACCGGGACCACAGGGCGCGTTCCCGGCGCGCGTTGGGCGACGGCCTTCAGCCGGCCGCAGAAATCCGCCACTGACGCCGTCGGCTCGTTCCTGGAATAGGTAAAGCTCACCGCATCGGAGAGGTCACGATCCCGGAACAGGACGGCGAGGTCCCCACCTTCGACCTGCACCCGGTAGGGTTGGAAGAGGTGCTCGTCCCGCCGCCAGTGGTCCAGGGAGCGCGCGAGGATCCACTCGTCGGTGGCGGTCCAGCGGAAGCCCAGCTTCGTGACAATCGGGACCAGCTCGGGACACACCGAGCCTTCGGAGGGCCAGAGCCCCAGCGGCCGCCGGCCGAAGAGCCCCTCGTGAAAGCTGAGCGCCTTCCGGAGCTGGGTCTCTGCATCCTCCGGATGCGCAAACCGCTGCGGCAGGGCGGAATCGGGCCGAGACCGGCGCGCCGAGTCCGTGTCGATCAGCAGCGGCAGGATAGGATGGAAGAAGGGTGTCGTGGAGAGCTCGATCTGCCCGCGGTCCTGGAGCCGTCGGTACAACGGGATGATCCGGGCGACGATGTCGCGTTGGCTCGCCAGCACGGCCTGCTTGTCGGACTCGGTGAACTGCCGCCCTTTGGCCGTCAACTCCCGGAGGACCGGGTACTGCGCCAGGGCCCGATGGCCGAACCAGGCGAGATTGTGCCATACCTGCAGATCCAGCAAGTCCTGGGTGGAGAACCGGCGGGCCAGGTCGGGCAGGTCCTCATCGCGCGGGTGCGTGCCACGTTGGAACAACAGACCATAATACCGGTCGTGCGGACGGATCATCGTGTCCCAGTTGGCGCTGAAGAAGTGGCGCAGGATGAAGACACGCTCGTCGCCGGTCAGGTCCGCCGCCGGGCGCGCTGTGTGCATCCAGAACAGATCCGCGACCGAGCCGTCCGCCAGCTCCAGGAGCTGGAGCAGGAGCGAGGGGGTCAGGTTCATCGTGACTCGCACGTCAGGGTGCTCGTCCAGCAGCAGGCCCATGTCGAAATAGCCTTTGATGGCGTGCAGCCGCACCCAGGGCAGGGGCGCGGTCTTCGTCAGCGGGTCAGTGTAATAGGGCTGGTGCAGGTGCCAAAGGAACGCGACGGCGAGTTCCTTCATGAGGCTACACTTGCGCCTGGGCCGATGCTTGCCCCATGGACTGGAACGCCCGGTCCACCTTGGCGGCCATGTAGAAATCGCTTTCGGTGAGCCCCTTGATCTTATGGGTCCAGATCTCGACCTTGCACTTCCCCCAGGCCACGTGCAGGTCCGGATGGTGCCCTTCCTTCTCCGCGATCGCGCCGACCTTGTTCGCGAACTCGAGCGACTGGACGAAGTTCTTGAACGGAAAGACCCGCTCCAGATGTCCTTCGGCGTTCAACTGCCAGCCTGGCTCGAGCTCCGCCAGCATCGCTTCCGCACGCGACCGTTCCATCGGCGGCACGCCCCCCCGGCACGGCACGCATGGCTTGTCCGCAAGACTCATGCTGACCTCCTTCCAAAGCTCGTTAGCTCGTTACACACCCCGCGCCAGTCTATCATGGGGTGGCATAATTGTGATAGGTTTAGGAGATGGTTTCCACGCTCACCCGGGAAGCTTCGCGGTTCGTCAAGCGCCTGTTCAAGAAGAAGGCCACGCCGCAAAAGATCGGGTTGAGCTTCGTCGAGTTGATCATCAAGAGCCGGGAATCCAAGCGCGAGACGAGCGGGACCTTCTCCGCCTTGTCGGAGAAAGACCGGGAACGCGTGCAGCTCGAGACCATGCTCCTGCAGGGCTTTGTCATCGAATATGTGACCGCGGAGCTCTTCCGCGACCGTCCCGAACGACTCGGCATCCTGAATGCCTATTACGCCGTGCTGGACGACCTGGCCAAGCAGGACCCGGTGTGGCGTTCCTTCGACAACGAACTGCGTAAGCGCACTGTGTTGTACTCCCAAGCCGTGACCGCCCCGTCGCTGGATGTGCTGCTGACCCGCGTCGGGGACGCCTTCGCCGACGCGTGCGGGGACGCCGGCAACGCTCCCTTCAGCATGATCGGGATCATCGAGTTCGAGATGCAGTACGTCGCGACCTGCAAGTTGTGCATTGAATACGTCGGCGCGTTCGGCTGAATGGCTCCGGTCATTCCCCCCCCACCTGATCACACCCTCGTCGCCACCACCGTCAAGACCAAGCTTCCCTTCCGCGTCGAGTTGGTGACATTGGCCCCCCTGGCTGGTGACGCCTCCAACCGGCGGTACTTCCGTCTGAACCTCGCCGGCGGCCCGCCCCATACCCTGGTCTTGATGCAACTGGCCGCGCCGGAAGCGTTCAAGCAGTCGGAAGAAGCAGTGAGCGGCGCCGCGCCCACCGTTACGGAACTCCCCTTCGTCAACATCCTGAGCCATCTGGCCAAGGCCGACGTGCCGGTCCCGGCGCTGTACTACTACGATCAGCCGGCCGGGCTCCTGTACCTGGAGGACGTGGGTGATGTGAACCTGGCGCAGGCTTCCCAGGATGCAACGAGCCCGGACACGCCGGCGCTCTACCGCCACGCGGTGGACCTGGTCATCCGCCTCCATCTGAAGGCGACGTTCCCTGCCGACCCGGCCTGCCTGGCGTTCGGCCGCGCCTTCGACGTGCCGCTCCTGATGTGGGAGTTCGACCACTTCATCGAGTATGGAATCGAGAAACGCGCCGGCAAGGCGATGGCGGAGAAAGACCGTCAGGCCATCCGGAGCGAGATGCAGAAGATCGCCGAGGTGATGACGGCGCAGCCCCGTGTCTTCACCCACCGGGACTACCACAGCCGCAATCTCATGGTGCAGGACGGGCGCCTGCGCGTCCTCGACTTCCAGGACGCTCTCATGGGTCCCGCCTCCTACGACCTCGCGTCCCTGTTGCGGGACTCCTATCTGTCACTCGACCAGGACCTGATCGACGAACTGGTCATCCGCTACCTGGAGGGACGGGCCAAGGCGAGTGCGCCGCTCGACCGCGTGACGTTCCAGCGACTCTTCGACCTGACCAGCATCCAGCGCAACCTTAAGGCAGCCGGCCGGTTCGTCTATATCGCCTTAGAGAAGCGCAACGATCGCTATCTCCAGTACATCCCACGGACCCTGGGTTACGTGAGACGGAACTTGGAGCACTACCGGGACCTCCAGCCACTGCGCAAGCTTCTCGCCAAGCATGTAGCGGAGTTACAGTGAGGCACTACCCCTCACCCCCACCCTCTCCCTCAAGGGGAGAGGGAAAAATTCTCCCTCGCCCCCGTCTACGGGGGAGAGGCGTAGGTGAGGGGGCGTCATGAAGGCGATGGTCCTGGCCGCGGGGCTCGGCACCCGGCTACGCCCGCTGACCGAAACCCTGCCGAAGCCGCTTCTGCCGGTCGCAGGGAGGCCGCTCCTCGAGTGGAACCTCCTGCTCCTCAAACGGCACGGGATTACAGAGGTCATCATCAACCTGCACCACCTCGCAGAGCAGATCGTGCGCGCGCTCGGGGACGGGGCGCGCCTCGGCCTGCGCCTGGCGTACTCGCACGAGCCCACCCTCCAGGGCACGGGCGGCGGCATCAAGCAGGCCGCGCCCTTTCTGAAGGACGGACCGTTCCTGGTCCTCAACGGAGATACGCTGTCCGAATGCGATCTGACGGCCCTGATCGCCGCCCACCGAGCCTCCGGGGCCCTGGCCACACTGGCCGTCCGTGACGACCCCGAAGCCGCGACGTGGGGACCCGTCACCCTCGACGCGCGCGGGCGGATTCTCCAGATCAACGGCAAGCCGCCGCTGGCGGAGCCGCGGGCCGCCCTCCCGGCCTGCATGTTCGCCGGGATTCACGTGATGGAGCAGGCGGTCCTCGACACCATCCCTGCAGGGCCCGGCTCGATCATTGACGTATATGGCCACCTGCTCCGCCAGGGGCGGCCGCTCCACGGCTGCCGGATGAGCGGGTACTGGTCGGACATCGGCGACCCGGAGCGCTATGCGCAGGCACAGCGGGATGTAGCGGAAGGACGGCTTCGCCTACCTGAAGACTGAAGCGTTTACTTTGCTAAGAGGGGCGTGAGGTGAGCCTTGCGATTCTCCAGCATGACGCGCTGGGTCTTGGTCGGGGCGACGGGGCCCTTCTTCCCGTCGTAGTCGCGCAGACAGCGCTCGATTGTCTCAAGCGCCTCGTCCGGGTGCCCGGCCCGCTCCAGCAAGTCGCAGAGCCGGAGGTAGGCCGAGATGACGAACGTGTGGTCCCGCTCCTCCTTCGCCTGCTCCACGATGTAGCGGTAGTGCTCAATGGCCGCCGCCCGGTCTTTGCCTTCTGCGTGCATGGCCTGCAGCATGCGGAGCGATAACCGATCCGCGGTAGCGCCGGCGTGCGCGTCCTGGCTCCCTTCAAGCAAGCTCCGGAGCTCCTCGTCGGGCAAGCGCATTCTGCCGTTGTGCGCCTTCAACTGCTCCAGCACGCGCTTGGCCTCCGGCCAGCCACCGTAGAGTCCCACCGTCACACAGCGGCAACCGTTAGGGTTTGTGCACGGCGTCTCCTGCAGCGTGAACTTCTTGGAGGTCGCCACGGCGGGTGAGAAGACCATGCCGGTCGTCTCGCGGCACGCCATGCAGGCCAGCACGTCGTTGGGCGTGGCATGAAGGAACAGCCGGACGCCGGATCGCTCCCACAAATCCCGGGCCTGGATGCGGCCGGCCTTGACCAGCATGTCGTGGAACTTCCAGATCAGCGTGAGACAGAGAATCGCGAGGAGATAGGGGAGGATGTCAGGAAACTGGATGGAGCTCATTGGGTTAACGCAGCGTTCAAGGGCTCTCCTCGCTGGAGGGTAAACCGACCATGTAACCTTGTGAAGTTTGTATCACACAGTCGCGGAAAAAGGAATGAGAAGAAATCGGAAAACCTTACGCAGCGGGCGCAAAGAACCGAAGGCGCAACGCGTTGCTGACAACGCTGACGGAGGAAGCACCCATCGCGGCCGACGCCAGGATCGGGTTCAGCCAGCCGAGCGCCGCGACCGGAATCAGGATGACGTTGTAGATAAAGGCGGCGAAGAGATTCTGCTTGATGTTACGCATGGTGGCCCGGCTCAGTTGAATCGCCGTCGCCACGCCGCGCAGATCGCCGCCGATCAACGTGATGTCCGCCGCCTCCATGGCCACGTCCGTCCCGGCGCCGATCGCGATCCCCACGTCGGCCTGCGCGAGCGCCGGGGCGTCGTTGATGCCGTCGCCCACCATGGTCACCCGCCGGCCCTCGCCCTGCAGGCGCTTCACTTCGAGGGCCTTCGCCTCCGGCAAGACCTCGGCCAGGACCCGCTCGATGCCGACTTCCCTGGCCACCGCCGCCGCCGTGCGCGGATTGTCGCCGGTTATCATCACCACGTCGAGGCCCATGGATTTGAGCGCCGACACCGCCTCGCGGGCGTGCTCCTTCACAGTGTCGGCCACCGCGATGACCCCGACCACGGTGCCGCCCACGGCCACGAACATGGGCGTCAGGCCGGCCTCGGCCAGCCGTGTGGTCTCCGCCCCCCAACCGGCGACCTTGAGGCCGTCCACCTCCATTAATCGCAGGTTGCCGACGCGCACCGGCTGGCCCTGCACGGTGGCCCGAATGCCATGCCCCGGGACGGCCGCAAAGTCCTTCGGGGGCTCCAGCGCAATGCGCAACTCGCGGGCCATCGTCACGATGGCCTCTCCGAGCGGATGCTCCGAGCCCTGCTCGGCTGACGCGGAATGCTGAAGAATTTTTTCGCGCGTCCATCCTTCCTGGCGCACGACGATCTCCTTGACTGCCAGCTCGCCCTTCGTCAGCGTGCCGGTCTTGTCCAGCACGACGGTCGTCAGCGCCCGCGCCTGCTCCAAGGCCGCGCCGCTCCGGATCAGGATCCCGTGCTCCGCGCCGCGACCGATCCCCACCATAATAGAGGTCGGGGTCGCCAGCCCCAGCGCGCACGGGCAGGCGATGATCAGCACAGCGACGAAGTTCAGCAGCGCCTTGGTGAAGGCCGGCGCCGGGCCGAACGCCAGCCAGAGGCCGAACGTCAGCAGGGCCACGGCGATGACGGCCGGCACGAAGACCGACGCCACTTGGTCCGCGAGCCGCGCGATGGGCGGCTTCGACCCCTGCGCCTCTTCGACAAGCCGCACGATCTGGGCGAGCGCGGTGTCAGCGCCCACCTGCGTCGCCTTGAAGCGAAAATATCCAGTTTTGTTCATTGTGGCGCCGATGACCTGATCGCCGGGGCCCTTGTCCACCGGCATGGACTCGCCGGTCAGCATGGATTCGTCCAGCGAGGATGTGCCTTCCAGGATGACGCCGTCCACCGGCACCTTTTCGCCTGGGCGGACGATGACTAGATCGCCGACCTTCACCTCTTCGACAGGGATATCCCGCTCGCGGCTGTCGCGGATCACGCGCGCCTGCTTGGCCTGGAGGCCGATGAGCCGGGTCAAGGCTTCGGACGTCCGGCCCTTGGCCCGGGCCTCGAGGACACGGCCCAGGAGAATGAGCGTGATGATCGCCGCGGACGAGTCGAAATAGACCTGCGGTGTCGCGCCCCCGGCCGTGAAGACGTCGGGCGCCACGGTGGCCGCCACGCTGTAGCCGTACGCCGCCGACGTGCCGAGCGC
>WNGG01009316.1_pt1 | contig 11999 bp, 9 predicted proteins | sample 5400661 | NCBI WGS metagenome assembly WNGG01 (sample SAMN13153372, study PRJNA577476) | soil metagenome | isolation source: 100 cm soil or saprolite under Garry oak tree replicate 1 | place: USA:California | collected 2016-06-15 | reverse complement strand
CGGGTCGCCGAAGTACCCGCAGGGACACGGGTTCATCGCCGCGGCCAGCATGAAGCGCGCGGGATACGCCAGGCTCATCGCCGCGCGGGCGATCGTCACGACGCCGTCCTCCATCGGCTGGCGCAGCACTTCCAGCACGTTCTTGCGGAACTCGGGCAGCTCGTCCAAGAACAACACGCCGCCGTGCGCCAGGCTCACCTCACCGGGCCGGGGATAGGAGCCGCCGCCGATCAGGCCCGCGTCCGAGATCGTGTGATGGGGCGCGCGGAAGGGGCGCCGCGCCACGAGCGACTCGCCTAACGGCAGCGTGCCCGCGACGGAGTGGATCTTGGTCGTCTCGAGCGCTTCGTCGAGGCTCATCTTGGGGAGGATCGTGGGCAGGCGGCGGGCCAGCATCGTTTTCCCGGAGCCCGGCGGGCCCACCATCAGGATGTTGTGCCCGCCAGCCGCAGCGACCTCGAGGGCGCGCTTGGCGTGCGCCTGTCCCTTCACCTCTGCGAAATCCACGTCGTCCCTCTGCCGCTCCTCGAACAAGCGGGCGACGTCCACCTCCGCCGCCGGCAGCTCGCTCCGGCCGTCGAGGAAATCGCCCAGCTCGGCGAGGTTGCCCGCACCGAGCACGCGGATCCCCGCGACTACACCGGCTTCGGCCAAGTTCTCCCGCGGCAGCACCAAGGCATCCACGCCGGCGGCGCGGGCGGCGAGCGCGACCGGAAGCGCGCCCCGCACGGGCCGTATGGCCCCCTCGAGCCCGAGCTCTCCCAGCACCACCACGCGCTCCAGGCGCTCGCTCGAGACCTGCTCCGTGGCGACGAGGATGCCGACGGCGATCGGCAGGTCGAATGCCGAGCCCTCTTTCCGGACGTCGGCCGGGGCGAGGTTCACGGTGATGCGTTTCAGCGGAAAGGTGTAACCGGTGTTCGCGACCGCGGCGTACACCCGCTCGCGGCCCTCCTTCACGGCTCCCTGCGGCAACCCGACGGTCGCGAAGCTCGGCAGCCCGTTCGCGATGTCGGTCTCGACGTCGACGAGATAGGCGTCGATACCGAGCACGGCGGCAGAGCGGACCCGGGCGAGCACGACCCAACAGTCGGGCAGGCCGGCTCCTTCACCGGCATCAAATCATCGCGTGACGGCACAAACTTCGGCGAGAACGTCCGCGCTCCTTGCGGGGCCGTTTGCCAGCGTCCATCTTGGCGATGGACTCCCGGAGGAAAACATCTTGCGTCGCCTCACCGCAGCCGCCCTGATGCCGCTCATTCCCCCCCTCGGCGGCCTCGCCGAGGGGGTACACTACGTCGAAATGCCGCTGGCGACCGTGCAGTCGATGCGGGCGCGTCAGGCGGCGCCGCGACGCACGCTCCTCCTGATGGGGGGGGTCACCCTGGTAGTCGCAACGCTAGCCATCTCCGCGTCACGCGGTAGAGGTCCGGCCTCTTCCCAACCCTGCATCGACCCCGCTATTCCCCCCCTCTGCCCCAACGGCGGCGCGCCCTGACGATCACCACGGCTCGCGGGTGGGCCGCCGCACTAGGCCTTCTCGGCGCGGCAGCTGCAGGGCATGCGCAGACGCGCTGGACGGTGGATCCGAAAACCAGCCTTGCATGGTGGCAGGTGAGCCCGCACCTGAATCACCTCTGGGCTACGACGTGCCCGGCGGAACCCTCCTGGCGGCCGGGCGAGGGGCGGAGCACCGGCTGGAGCATCAACCCCCTCCTCAAGATGCCCGCTACCGGCTACGCCAACGTCGAGGACACCGTGCACGTGCCGCTGTTTCCTCGCCGCTGGGTGAACCCAGTTTGTGCTGAGGCGGTCGGGGGCGAGGTCGTGGTGCAAGACACCGCCCACTGGCGGGGAGTGCGAGGAACGGTCACCGTTCGGGGCGACGCACTGATCACGGGCGAGTCGATTCGCGACGTCTTGATGCACCAGCTCCTGCAAACAGGGCAGTTCCCGGAGATCCAGTTCAGCTTGGACAGCCTCATTGACGTGTCCAGGCGGGCAGATACGGTCCTGGGCAGCGCGGTTGGCACCCTGACGTTGCGTGGCACGCGGACGCCGACCACTGCCGCCGTGAAATGGTTCCCTGATGCGGGCGGGATGCGCGTGCTCGCCAGGTGGCGCGCCCCGGCGTGGATCCTGCAAGACCTGACCCCGAAAATCCGCTCCTACGGCCTGGGCGTGGACGCGGCGCTCTGGAAAGACCTGTTCATGGGCGCCGACCTCGTGTTCCTTCCCGAGGCAACACCCGGGCACTAGGACGTCAGGAGGTAACGCCCCGCCACTTGATCGAGCACCCGATGCTGGGGATCTGCTCGAGCGGTCCCCGGCCGGTGCCCGCGACCTGCACCATAGCCTCGAACAAGTCGCGCCGCACGTCGGGCGGCGCCGTCTCCTTGTGCGAGGCGTCGAGCCGGCCGCGATACTGCAGCTCCAGGTCCGCGTTGAAGCCGAAGAAATCGGGCGTGCAGACCGCCCCGTAAGCCTTCGCCACCTCCTGGCTCTCGTCCCACACGTACGGAAAGGGATACCGGAACTGCCGGGCCACGGCCCGCATGTTGTCGAACGAGTCCTCGGCGTAGTCGGCAGGATCGTTCGACATGATGGCGATCGAGCCGACGCCATGCGCCTTGAGCTCGAGGCAGTCGCGCACGATGCGCTCGCGCACCGCCTTCACGTAGGGGCAGTGGTTGCAGATGAACATGACGAGCAACCCCTTCTGGCCCAGGACGCCGGCGATGCGGTAGCGCTGGCCGTCCACGCCGGGGAGGTCGAAGTCCACCGCCTTCCAGCCGAAATCGCAGATCGGGGTTTGCAGGCTCACCATGCGATACCCTAGCGGCGGATTACGTTATCAGCCGTCCCCCCTCTCCGCGTCGCGGAGAGGGGGCCAGGGGGTGAGGCTCCGTACCGGGTATCGACGTATTCCTCGAGGATCTTCAGGAAGTCCGCCACGATAGTGGCGCCTTTGAGCGTCACGCGCAGCTGCCCGTCCACGTACACCGGCGCTTTGGGCTCCTCGAACGTGCCCGGGAGTGAGATGCCGATGTCGGCGTGCTTCGACTCGCCGGGCCCGTTCACCACGCACCCCATCACGGCGACCCGCAGCGCCTCCACGCCCGGATGGCGTTCGCGCCAGATCGGCATCTGCTCTCGCAGATACGCCTCGATCTCTTCGGCCATCGTCTGAAAGAAGTGCGAGGTCGTGCGGCCGCAGCCGGGGCACGCCGTGACCTGGGGCGTGAAGCTGCGGAGACCGAGCGATTGGAGGATCTGCTGGGCCACCTGCACTTCCTCGGTGCGATCGCCCGCCGGTTTGGGGGTGAGGGAGACGCGAATCGTGTCGCCGATCCCTTCCTGGAGCAGGATGGCGAGACCGGCGGTGCTGGCGATGATGCCCTTGGTCCCCATTCCAGCTTCGGTAAGGCCCACGTGCAGCGGGTAATCGGACCGCTCCGCCAGCTTCCGGTACACCTCGACCAGGTCCCGCACGCCCGAGAGCTTGGCGGACAGAATGATGCGGTCGTGCGCGAGGCCGCACTGCTCGGCGAGCTCGGCCGAGCGGGTGGCGCTCGCCACCATGGCGTCGAGGGTCACGTCGCGGGCGTCGCGGGGCTCGGGAGCGCGCGCGTTCGCGTCCATCATCTCGGTCAAGAGCTGCTGGTCGAGGCTCCCCCAGTTCACACCGATACGTACCGGCTTGTCGTGCTGGCGCGCGGCGTCGATGATGGTGCGGAAGTGCTCGTCGCGGCGCTTGGCGCCGACGTTGCCCGGATTGATGCGGTACTTGGCGAGGGCCCGCGCGCACGCCGGGTACTCGGTGAGGAGCAGGTGACCATTGTAGTGAAAGTCGCCGATGACCGGGACGTCCACCTCCGCCACGATCGCGGGCAGCGCGCGCGCGGCGGCCACGTTGTTGACGGTGACCCGCACCAGCTCGCTCCCCGCCTCGTGGAGCGCGCGCACCTGGGCGGCGGTGGCGGCCGCGTCCGCGGTGTCGGTGTTCGTCATAGACTGGACGACGATGGGGTGGGCGCTTCCCACCTTCACGCCGCCGACGTCTACGACGACCGTACGTCTGCGGTGATAATCGGGCACGACGGGAATATAAGTCGTCGAGGAACTACGTCGAGGAAAAGCGTCGAGGGCGACGCCCCTCCTCAACGTCTCTTCTGGACGCCTCTTCTCGACGTCGTTCCTCGACGTTATTGGACGTTGTTAGAAGATCTTGTCTTGCAGCGCGACGCTGAGCTGGAGCGCAGTGAGTCGTGCGCGACCCTGCAACGGGGGACTTGTGGCCGTGCCGGCAAGACGCACGCCGACATAGATCTGCGTGCTCGTGAAGAACGGCTTGATCGCCGCAGGGATGTTCAGACTGAAGGGCGCATTGATCGAATCGCCGGGGCTCACTGACCCCGACGACACCGTCAAAAGCGCTGGCCGCGTGTATACGGCGCGAGCCGTGTCAATGAAAAGTTGGTACGAGACCGAGCCTGTTCCCTGTGCGTTCACGAACGCGACAGTGCCCGTGAGGCTCGCCGAGTCCACTATCGAAGATCCGGCCCCCGTCGGGGGCAAGTTCACCGTCTGAACCGGAATCGTGTCCGGCACGCCCGGGGGGAGGGGCGCGTAATAGGGCACCGTGTCCCTGTTCGCACTCTTCAGGAAGCTGTAGACATCCACGTTGAAGATCAGGCGTCCCTGGCCGCAGCCAGCCCCGAGTCCTGCGACCATCAACGTCACTCCGACCCAAGTCGTCTTCTGCATCGCCATCTCCTAGTAGATCGAGAGTGAAGTCGCCATCGTGATGCCGCGCTGGTCCGACAGGGCGTTGGAGTGCGTCCAGAACCCGGCGTCCAGTCCGAAGGGCCCGAAGCGCAGCCCGCCGCCCCAGCCGAACTCGACCTTCTTGCGCTGATCGCGCGCCACCCCGCCCCGCAACGCGAACGGCCCGAACCGCTGCTCGGCGCCGACGTGGATCTGCGTCCCCCGCCCGTTGTCCAACAGGTCCGCGCCCACCGTCGTGCCGCCGAGCGTATAGATCACGTTCGCGAGGTAGGTCACCGGGAGCTTCGTCTTCGTCTCGACGCCCAGCTGGGGCGGCAAGTCGTTCACGAACTTGTTGGTGCTGGTGTCGTAGATCACGTGCTCGATGCGCGTGTCAGGCCAGGTGATCGTCGCCCCGATGTCGTTCACGCCGACGCCGAACACGATGGGTCCCGTCACCCAGGCGAGTCCCACGTCCACGCCCACGCCATGCCCGAAGGTGTTGCCGTACTTCGAGTAGCTGGTCGTCGCAGCGAACTGCGGCGTGAGCGGGTTCGTGCCAGAGAAGATGGGCGACCCGGTCTTGAACCCGGCCGTGTCGACCTGCGAGCTGCCGTACGCGACGCCGAGGTAGTAGTGGACCCCACCCCCCACGTACAGGCCGCGGTCCTCGTTGCCGTAGACGCGGCCCGAGTAGCCGATCGATGGCGCGAACCCGCCTTCAGCGAGGGCGTTGCCGAACACGCTGTACGTGGTGTTGTCGTGGGCCTGGTGAGCGTCCTTCAGGAACGCCAGCAGCGAGTCGTCGAGCTGAAACTCCACGTCGTCGTGCAGCCAGCCGGTCACGCCCACCGAAATGCCGTGGAAGGTGGGCCCGATCGAGAGCGGCCGGCTCGAGCCGGCGATCCCGAACTGATCCGCGGGAATGAGGCTCTGCGCCTTCCCCAGATCTGCCTGGAAGAAGTCCTTCCCGATGCCGAATGTCACGTCGTTCGTGGGCGTCGGCACCTTCCTGACGTCGTAATTGAGCGGCAAGTGCAACACCAGATCCGCGAGCTCGATCGGGTTGAACCGCGCCGAGTCGGGGTGGAACAGAGGATCGTTGCGCAGGTTCGAGATCGGATGGTCGTGGAAGAATTGAATCAGCCCCAAAGGAATCGGGATCGTGGCCTTCGCTCCGCCGTGGACCGCCTGGGGCGGCACCGCCCGGTAGGCGGGGTTGTAGCGCGTCAGCGCGCCGTCCAGCGTGAGGCTCACCCCCGCCATCCCGGCGCGCCTGGCATCGGTGAGAAGCCCTTGCCCCGCGAGCGGGAGGGGGAGGGGGAGGGCGGCGACGGCGACCAGAAGAGCGGCGAGCCCGGAGCTCACGACGGTTGTTCGCACCAGTAGCCTCGGCGGAGCGGGTGGCGGAAAGTAAGCCGCACCAGGATAAGGGTTTTCGCGGTTTGCGCTAGTGAGCCGCGTCACTTCGGGACCGCTCGGAGGGGGGGGCGGCCGGACCCAGGGTGATGGTCACCGTGGTGCCGGTGCCAAGGGTGCTGGTGAGCGCGATGGTCCCACGCCAGCTCTCGACCAGCCGCTTGGCGATGGCGAGCCCCAGCCCCGAGCCGCTCGAGGTGGTGGAGAAGGTGGGCTCGAACACGCGAGGCAGGAAGTCCGCCGGAATGCCGCGGCCGTCGTCCGCGACCGCCACCTCGCGACCGTCCCCGGAGACCCGCACCGCCACGCGTCGGGCCCCTGCATTGCGCGCGTTCTCGAGAAGGTTGACGAGCACTTCCTTCACTTCGTCACGGCGTGCCAGGACGGGCGCGCCTCCCCCTGCACCCCGCGTCCCCTCCAGCTCCACCTTCGCCGCACCCGCGACGCCGCCGAGGGAGTAGAGCTGCACCACCTCGCGAGCTACGGCGTAAAGGTCCACGGGCTCGAGGGGCAGCGTCTCCGCCGCGGGGGACCCGAAGCGCGAGAAGGCGCGCGCGATGGCGTCGAGCCGGTCGATCTCGGCCAGGATGCGGGCCGCGGTGTCGCGCAGCGTGGCGGGGAAGTCGTCCTTGCGGTGGGCGCGCTGCAGATGCTGGATGCCGAGCCGGATGGGCGTCAGCGGATTCTTGATCTCGTGCGCCACCTGGCGGGCCATCTCTCCCCAGGCGAGGACGCGCGCGGCTCGGGTGAGCGCCGTCGCGTCGTCGAGCGCCACCACGCACCCCTCTGCCTCCGGCCCCAGGGGAGCGATCTGCACGCGGATCTGCCGTCCCCCGATCGGGAACTCACGCTCCACGATGTCGGCGGTACGGCCGGCGACGAAATCGCGCACGGCGTTCCACACGGGGACCCAGTCGCCGCTCGCCGCGCGTGCGAGCTCGGTGCCCGGCTCGAGCGCGCTCCCCCCCGCGTCCACGAGCTCCGCGGCGCGCCCATTCGCGAGCGTCACCCGCAGCCTCCCATCCACGGCGATCACGCCCGTCGCCACGTTCGCGAGCACCTGCGCCGTGCGCCGCCGCGCCTCTTCCAGCGCCGCTTGGCTCGAGCGCACATCGGCCGCCATGCGCTCGAACGCGGTAATGACGGGCTCGAACTCCCGCGGGGCGCCAGGGGGAAAGGGGAGAAGCGGCGCGCCGCGCCCCACGGCGACGGCCGCCTCCCGCAGGGCCGCGACGGGGCGCGCGAGCCCGCGTGCGGCCAGCCCCGCGAGCCACACCGCGGCGACGAGCCCGACGCCGATTACCAAGACCAGCACCAGGGCGAGGTCTTCCTGCTCCCGGCGCACCTCCTCGTCGTCGAGCAGCTGCGGGGCCGCGAGGATCGCCTGGGACCGGGGCGGGCCGGCCACCACCACGTGGTAGCCGATACGGATCGGCCGGCCCGCGGTGCTGCCGTCGGCGATCAGGTCGAGCTCGTCCTCGAGTGCGAGGCGCTCGAATGGGGGCGGTGCGAGGTAGGGGTCCACCAGTCCGAGCTCGTCCAGTACCGGCGTGCCCGTGCCGGCGAGCATGCCGTCACGGTACAGCCAGAGGTCGGCATCGAGCCGTCTCCCCAGCTCGATGACGCCACTGCGCACTGCGGACGGACTCTCGAACGGTAGGGCGCCCGCCGCGGTGGCGGCGTCCTTGAGCGTTTGCCGGATGAGCAAGTCACGCGCGTCGCGGACCTCATCGGAGAGGCGCGCAAAGCTCCAGAAGGCGAACGCCAGCACCGGCAGCACGAAGAACCCAGCGAGGGTCGCCGTCAGCCGCAGGCGGTAACTCGTCCGCAGCGCCCAGAGGAGGCGCGGCCGCGTGGGGCGCCACCCCTCCGCCAGGATCAGCCCGAGCAGCCAGCAGCCGGCGAGCAGCGCCACGTCCACGACGACTACGAGCGCTCCCCGCACCAGCAGCGCCCACGGTCCCTGAAGATCGACGCGCAGGTGGACGTGCCGCACGCCCCCCGGTAGCTCGATGCGGCGCTCGCCGCGCGCCACCCAGCCTGCGCGCGTCCAGCTGACTCCCGCGCTCGCGGCTGCCGGCGCTTGGCTGGGGAGCGACAGGGAGATGGTGTAGGGAGGCGCGACGGCCACCTCCCCGCGAAGGAAGCGCGCCACCCGGCTCGACGGCTCGAGCCTCGAGCGCGGCCCGACGGCAACGGCCAGCACGTCGCCGCTCGAGAGCGGCGCCACCAGCATGTAGTGCACCCCGGGGATCGCCGCGACGCGCTCCACCCGTGGGCCCCCGGGCGTCGCGGACGACCGGACCAGGCCGGCGACGAGCGGCGGCGGCAGGCCGACGGCGGCGAGCGGCAGCTCGGCGCGGGGCTCGCCCGCCGGGGTCCATACCGAGAGGTAGGTCGGGTAGTCTTCCGCCGCGAGCGGCGAGCGGAGCCACAGCGAGTAGAGATCGCCCGCCGTGCGCGGCGCCCCGAGCGACGCCACGGACGCCCCCATCCGCTCGAGCAGGGCGGCGGCGAGCGGATCGCTCTCGGATCCGAGGCTCCGGGCATCGCGGTCGGCGAGCGCCAGGCGGCCCTCTACCGCCGCGCCCCAAGTGATTAGGGCGGCCGCGGTGCCGGCGACGGTGGCGATTCCCACCACCGCCCAACGTCGCGGGGCCGGCACGAGCACACCGGCGAGTGCCGGAAGCCAAACGTATGTGTACCAGTCGGGCCACGCGCCCTCCGGATCCCACAGCCACAGGCCCGCGACGGCGGCGACGATGGCCCAGGCACACGCCGCGGGCAGTATCCACGGCACTCGCCGCGGCTCAGTCGCCCCGCGCACCAACGCGGCGGCCAGCAGGATGAGCGCCATGCCCGCGACCGCGAGGGCCGCCTCCCAGGAAAGCCAGAGGGGAACGCTCACGCCCTGCGCGGGAGGCGTGATCCCTCGCCCCAGGTCCCGCAGCACGAAGGGCGCGGCGAGGATGAGCAGCGCCGCCGCGGCGAGCGACCACCAGCGGCGCGGGCTGCCGCGCCGCCACAGCAGGCCCGCAGCGAACAACAGCAGCGCCGCCAGCACCGTGAGCGACCCCGCCGACGAGCTGAACATGCCGAGCATGGGGCGATAGAAGGTGGCGGGGGAGAACACGGGCGCCCGTATCACGCACCAGCCGCCAGCGAGCGCGACGAGCCAACGCCAGCGACCGGGCGAGGCGGCAGTAAGCAGCAGGAGCAGCGCGGCGGCCACGCCGGCGCCGCCGAGTCCCGCCGCGCGTGTCAGCCTCGCCAGCTTGGCGTCGCCCTGGGTGGGCGGCGCAGCCTGCACGCTGAAGAGCGTGTCGCCGCGCGGCGTCGTGTAGTCGAACACGTCGGAGCCCGCGGGCGCGAGGCGCGGCGGGAGGAAGCGCAGCGCCACGCCCTGGTCGCGGGCAAACACCGCGCTCACCGCCCCGGCGCGATCGGGCACGGCGGGCGAGGCATCGAGCAGCACTGTCCCTACGGCCGTGCCGCCCACCGACGTCTGGCGGCGGGCCTCGAGCGAGACGTAGAATGGTGTGATGACGGCGCGCAGCTCGGCGGTGTCCACCCCGGGGATGAAGCGGTGCCGGCCGGCCCAAGCCCACGGCTCGCCGTCGGCCGCGAGAATCACAACCCCCCGCTCGAGGCGCGTGGTCCCTCTCCCCAGCGCGTCGCGCAGTCTCGGGAACGCGGCGCGCTGCGGGAGTAAGGCCGCTACCGCCCCGCGTTCCGCCAGGCGCCGCGCCTCGGCCACCGAGGCGGCGAGGGTCGCCGTCAGCTGCTGCGATGCGCGCGTCACGCGGTGCTCTCGCACCGCCGGCCAGCAGCACTCGACCTGCCGCACCTCCAGCACGCCCACCACCAGCAGGACGCCGAGCGCGACGGTGGCGAGCGCCGCCAACCCCGGGGCCACGCCCCGGGGTCCACGAGAGGCCACCCCCTGGGGTCGACCGCCGAACCATGGGACCAGGGCCACCACGGCCACCACGGCCGCCGCCCACGCCCAGCCGGCACCGCCGCCGTGCAGCCACTCGGCGGCCGCGACGCAGGCCAGACACCCGGGGATCACGACATGAGGGGACCGCTGCACTTGAAGAGCCTCGTTCCTGACGCCGTCGGCCTCGCCCTCGAGCGCGACCCGCGCCTGCTCGTGCCCGTCGGGACGTGCGAGCAGCACGGCCCGCACCTGCCGCTGGGGTGCGACACGATAATCGTCGAGCGCCTCGCGGACGACCTTTCCGCCGACTTCCAGATTCTGCGGGCGCCGACCGTCGAATACGGCGTGAACTCCGTCAGCCGGCGGCGCTTCCCGGGCAACGCTTCGGTGCGCCGCAAGACCCTGCACCGCTGGATGAACGATCTCCTCGGGTCGTGGGAGCAGGCCGGCGTCGACGCCTTCATTATCCTCACGGCCCACGGGTACGACCCGCACCAGGAGGCGCTGTCCACGCTGCGCACCCGTCAAGCGCGGGTGCTCACCGTCGACGTGTTCGCCCTCGACTTCAGCGGCCACCTCGAGGACGCCGACACCCCGATGCACGGCAGCGAGCTCGACACGTCGCTGCTCTTGTACGTCGCCCCCGAGCTCGTGGACATGAGCCAGGCCCGGGACTTCCCGCTGCTCGACGCCGCCCGCCGGCGCTTCGGCCGCGGGCACCGCCTCCCGGAGGCGAGCCCAGGCTCCGTGGGCCGGCCCACGCTCGCCACCCGGGACAAGGGCGAGCGGCTGTATAAGATGATCTACGAGCGTATCGCGACGCGAGTGCTGGAGAGCGCGGCGTGAGCCTGTTGCTCGTCGCCCTGCTCGGTTTCCAGGCCCCACTCGACGAGGGCACGTACGTGGTGCGGGAAGACACGGCGGAGATCGCCCGCGAGGCGTTCCGGCTCGGTGCCGCCCGTGTCGGGCTCGGCGGCAGCGGCTGGACGCTCGCCGCCTCGATCCGCTACGACCGCGTCCGCCCCATCGTTGTCCTGTCGCCGACTGTCACCGTCCAGGGCGACTCGCAGCCGCTGAGCCTCGAGTTCGACGCCGCGGACCCGCGCGAGCCCCTGCGGATCCTGGGGCAGGCCACGCGCAACCGGTTCACCGTGCGCATGCTCGGCCGCCGCTCCGAGCGCGCGCGGGAGTTTCCCGTCGTGGGCCGCACGGTGGTCCTCGACGATTCGGTCTACGCCCCCTACCTGTTCGCCGCGCGGCAGGCGCGCGCCCAACCGGTCCGCATCACCGCCCTCGTGCCCCGCGCCGGACGCCGCGACGAGCTCATGGTGCAGGATCTCGGTGCCGCCGCGACCACGCTCAACCGCGACCCCGCGACGCTGCGGCACATCACCGCGACGGGAGGCCCGAACCAGGTCGTACACCTCTGGCTCGACGCGGCCGGTCGCTTGCTGAAGGTCGAAATCCCTTCGCGGCGGCTGCGGGTCGAACGGCTGCCGCCTGCTTGACCGGCCTTGTTTCGTCCCGCTACCTTCGCCCAACGACGAGCACCACGAGCGCGCGGGGTCGCAGCTCGAAACCGAGAGGCGCGATCGCGCGTACGGGGTGCGAGCCGACCCCCACGTCTGCCAGGAGGCCGATGAGACACGCGCCGTTGGCCGCCGCGCTCCTGCTGTGCCCGGTCTTCGCCTTGGGCCAGAGCGCCGTCCCCCGCCCCCCCTCTCCCGTCTCCCCCGCCGCCGGCCTCTCGCTCGCCGACGCGATCGCCCTGGCGCGCGACAGCAACCCCGCCTATCGCCAGGCGCAGCACGACCGCGCCCCGGCAGCGTGGGGCGTCCGCAACGCCTGGGGGAGCTTCCTTCCGACGGTGACC
>WNGG01007596.1_pt1 | contig 11999 bp, 12 predicted proteins | sample 5400661 | NCBI WGS metagenome assembly WNGG01 (sample SAMN13153372, study PRJNA577476) | soil metagenome | isolation source: 100 cm soil or saprolite under Garry oak tree replicate 1 | place: USA:California | collected 2016-06-15 | reverse complement strand
GACGAGCTCCTCGCCGGGATGCTCCATCGGCTTCTCGCCGCTGTCGGCCAGGGGCTGGATCATGGCCGCGGCCCCGGCCATGAAGAACCGCCCGTACGGGCCGGTGATGCTGCGCAACTCGAGCCCCGTCTTGGAGGTGAACACCGGCTTGCGCTGGTCTTCGGGGACGAAGACCACCGGCCCGTCGACGGTCGTGTCCTCCTCGACGAAGTAGGACAAGGGTCGGTTGAGGGCGACGGCGAGCTTCATGAGCGTCGTGATGGTCGGGACCATCCCGTTGCGCTCGATCTTGTGGATGGCCGCGGCGGAGATGTCCGACCGCTCGCCGAGCTGCTGGAGCGACAGGCCCTTGAGCCGCCGGAGGTGGCGGACCTTCGGCCCGATCGACTCGATGATCTGGCCGAGCTGGTCGGCCTGCCCAGCCGACGCCGACGTGCGCGCCTTGGCGGCGGCCCGCGCGGGTCCACGGGCCCGGCCCGGCTTCGGCGGGGCGGCGGCTTCGTCGCCGCTCACCCGCACGCCTTCTTCTCCACCCAAGGCGTCTCTCCTTGACGGTCTGGACGCACCGAGTAGTATAGGCGATGCTGCATTTATCATGGTGAATTCGCTGTCGCACCAGCTTCCGAAATGGTGACCCTGGGGGCGAGGATGGCGCCGCAGATCGTCATCGTGGGGGGTGGCGCCGCGGGCATCGGGGCCGCCGGCAGCGCCAGGCAGGTCGATCCGGATGCGCGGGTGACCGTCTACACCGAGTACGAGGACGCCGCCTACAGCCCCTGTGGCATCCCCTACGTCCACGGCCGGGAGATCGCGGACTTCGAGTCCCTGTTCCTGCAGGGCAAGGAGGCCTACGAGCGGGCCGGCATCGACATCCACTACGAGACCCGGGTGACCGCGCTCGACCTCGGGCGGCGACGGGTCACCGTGGAGGGCGAGGGCGAGGTGCCCTTCGACCGCCTGGTGCTCGCCACCGGCTTCGACTACGCCGACCCGGGCGTCCCAGGGTCCGACCTCGATGGCCTGTACTACGTCAAGAACATCCGCCGGGCCATGGAATGGGACCGGGTCCTCGACGGCGTGCGGGTCGCGGTCGTGGTCGAGGCGTCGCCGCTCGGCCTCGAGATGGTCACCGCCCTGGCCCACCGTGGCATCGAGACGCACCTGGTCGACCCCCATCCGTGGCTGCTGGCCGAGGCGGCCGACCCCGACATCATGCGGCCGGTCGAGGAGTCGTGGGCCGAGCTCGGCGTGAAGATGCACTTCAACACCCGCGTGGCGGCGTTCGTGGGCGACCGGAGGGTGCGCGCGGTGGGGACCTCCGAGGGCGAGCTGCCGGCCGAGGTCGTGGTGGTGTGCACCCACAAGCAGCCCAACAACACCCTCGCCCGCCGGGCCGGCGTCCGGATCGGCTCCACCGGCGGGATCGTGGTCGACGAGCGCATGGCCACGCCCGTGGAGGGCGTCTTCGCGGCCGGCGACTGCGTGGAGCTGCCCCACGGGGTCACCAACATCCCGATCCAGGGGCTGTCAGGCAGCCACGCGTACGCCCAGGGCAAGGTGGCCGGGTCCGCCGCCGCCGGCGGGACCCGGACCTACCAGCCCGTCTACGTGCCCTGGGGGATGGTGGCCGGCAAGTGGATGATCGGCGGCGCCTCGTTCGGGGAGACGACCGCGACCGCGCTCGGCATCCCGTTCGTCATGGGCGTGGCCGAGGGGATCTCCCGGGCCCGCTACTACCCGGGGGTGAAGAAGCTCAGGGTGAAGCTGCTGGCCTCGCCGGGCAGCCTGCGGCTGATCGGTGCCCAGCTGGTCGGCCAGGAGGGGATCAAGGAGCGGGCCGACTTCCTGGCCATGGCCATCAAGACCGGGGTGACCCTCGAGGACCTGGCCTGGATGGAGAACGTCTACTCGCCGCCCATCGGGGCGCTGAACGAGCCGATCGCCCTGGCCGCCCAGAACGGCCTGGCGTCAATCAGGAGGTGATGGGTGAGCTTCTCGCAGTGGCTGCGCGCCAACGCCGAGCGCTACCTGCTCGAGCGCGCGCAGGCCGACCTGGCCCGGCGGTACCTGGACCGCCCGGGGCCGGTGCAGGAAGCGGGTCTGGGCCCCTTCTTCTGGCGGCGCGTGTTCGTACCCGTCTACCGGCGCCTCCCATGGGGGCTGCGGCGGTCCGTCATCCAGGTACTCCCCGGCAGCCATCGTCGCCGCTGGCAGGCCTCGCGCGCTTCAGGCGGGGTGGCCCGGCGGCCGGTCCGCCGCCAGCCCACCGCCTAGCCAGAGCATCCCGACCCCGAGCAGGAGGAGCGGACACCATGCCAAAGACCGTCGACACGCCACGGGCCGAGGAGGGGGCCTACCTCTACAACACCGAGGAGAAGGTGTTCGAGGACATCCAGGCGAACCCGGGCGAGCAGGCCTTCGTGTTCCTGCACACCGTTCCCTACGAGGGCTCGGTCGGCCTGGTGAACCTCCTCACCGCCACCCGCCTGGTCCGCAAGGGGTTCGACGTCCACGTCGTCCTCTACGGACCGGGTGTCCTGATGGCGTCGGCCACCCGCGGCTACCCGTCGGTGGGCAAGGAAGGCTTCCCCGGCAACCTGGCCATCAACAACCAGATCAAGACCCTCCTCAAGGAGGGCGCCCACGTCTACGCCTGCCGCTTCGCCATGGGAGCCCTGTACGGGTTCCGGGAGGACGACCTGATCGAAGGGGTGAAGGCGTTCAACCCGCTCGACGTGCTGGACTCGGCGCTGGCCGCCTGGCGGGCCGGAGCCTTCCAGCTCAACACCTGGACGGTCTGAGCGGGGCGGCGGAAGTCGGCGCCCGACGAGGCGCCGACTTCCGCGCCGCCCACCTCATCGGAGACGCTCGTCGAGGGCGAGCAGCGCCCGGCGGAAGCACTCGATCGGCGCCTCCGCGATCCCGGCGCCCACCTGGCCGGTCCCCGCGGTGGCGTGGAGGATGCCCGTGTTGATCGACGGGGTGATCTCGAGCTCCACCGCCTTGCGCACGTCCACGCCGATCGGGGCGCCACGGAAGTCGAGCGGCGGGAGCTTGAAGCGGCTGCTCCGGCCCGCGCAGACATGGTCCGCGGCCTCGGTGGCCGCCGCCGCGGCGGCCATCGTCCCGCCCAGGAAGGCGGCCACCGCCGGGGACGCGGCCGCCGCCGGCCCGCCCAGCCCGACCAGCTCGAGGACCGCGCTGTCGCCGATGTCGGGCGCGCTCGCCTCCGGGCCGAACCCCGGGTGGTAGAGCGCCCGGCCGACCGGCGGGGCGGGGGCGACGAACCAGGCGTCGCCCGTGCCAGCCAGCCGGATGCCGAACGTGGTGCCGTTGCGGGCCATCCCCACCACCACGCTCGAGTCCGCGACCTGGCCGGCCCAGTCGGCGACCGCCTTGGCCGCGGCCATGGCCAGGTTCAGGAAGAACAGGTGGTTGCCTGACAGGAACCGGGCCACCTCGACGAGGAGCGGGGAGTCGACCGCCACGAGCTGCGGGAGCAGGTGGCGCAGGAGCAGGTTCGTGGTCGCCTGCGTCCGCATGTGGACGTCGTCGCCCATCTGCAGGCCCTGGGCGGCCAGCGGGAACAGCTCGACCGGCCCGGCCCCGGCGATCGTGGCGCCCAGCACCGGTGCGGCGACGTCGCGCAGCCAGACCAGCCGCTCGACCGCCGCCGGAGCGTCCATCCCGAACCAGGCCGCCGCGCCCGGCCCCTGGTTGAGCCCGGAGTAGGCGCGGTTCCCGCCCTGGTGGTTCTCGACCACGAACACGGGGGCCGAGGGGCCGAGGGTGGTCGCCATCGGCACGACCGCGGCGTGATGGTTGGCCGGCTCGAGCCGCACGCGTCCCCTGGCCACCAGCCGCTCGGCCTCCTCCGGCGAGGACGCCCATCCCTCGGCCAGCACCGAGGCGCGGACCGAGCGGCGCAGCGGATCGCAGAAGTCCTCCCAGTCGAGGGGAGGGCCGCAGTGCAGGATGGTCCGGGCGCCCATCCCCGGGACCACCTCGGCGGCCGGGGCGATCCCGGTCAGGGCCGGCGCCCCCTCGTCGAGCCGGCGGACCACCTCGCGGTTGCCTGCCTCCACCCGGGCCGAGAGGGGCCCGCAGAGCCGCTCCAGCGCGGCGACCAGCTCCGGGTGGCCACCGGCGGGGATGCGCCAGTCGACGTCGACCGCGGCCGCCCCCTGGGCGCGGACCGCGTCGCCGAACACCGGCAGGCCGAGGTTGACGACCCGCACCTCGCCGGGGAGCGGGACTGGATCGCGCCGGGGCGGCGGGTTAGCGTGCACGGTGATGGAGGTGACGGCCCGATGGGAGGGGGCGTACCGGTGCCGGGTGTCGGTGCGCCACTTCGAGCTGCGGGTGGACGAGCCGCCGCCCCGCGGCGGCGACACCGGCTTCCAGCCGACCGAGCTGTTCCTGTCGTCGCTGGCGTCGTGCTTCACCCTGGCCGTCGCCCACGCCGCCGGCAAGCGCGGGGTCGAGCTGCCCGACCTGTCGGTGCGGGCCGTCGGCGACTACGACGGGCTGCGTTTCGGCAAGCTCCGCGTCGAGGTCAGCTCCAGCCATCCCCGGGCGGAGCTGACCCGGCTGGTGGAGCGGGCCATGCCGTTCTGCTACGTCTCCAACACCCTGCGCGGGCAGCCGGAGCTCGAGTTCGTCGTCGCGGGCCCGCCTAGCCACGAGCCACCTCCCGCGCCTGGTTGAGCAGGGCCTCCTCGGCCAGGCGGAAGCGCTCGGCGTGCCCGGCGGCCACGGCGAGGAGCCGGTCAGCGGCCTCGGTGCAGGAGCGGGCCATGCCCCGCACGACCTCCGGTGCGGCGCCGCCGGGGGCCAGTCGGGTCAGCACGATCGCCCGCGGGTCGAGGACCTCGGCGAGGTCCCGGCCGGCGAGCCCGAGCGGCCGGCCGAGCTGCTCGCGCGCCGCCGCGTCGAGCAGCTCGCCGGTCAGGTCGATCCCGCGCAGCCCCTGCCGGCTGGCCTGGCGGACCGCCCTGCCGACCACCAGGTAGGCCGTGCGGTAGTCCACCCCGCACGCCTGCATGACGAACTCGGCCAGGTCGGTGGCCTGGCAGAAGCCGGACAGGAGCACCTCCCGCATCCGCTCCCGGTTCACGGCGAGGCTCGCCACCACGCCGGTCGCCAGGCGGGTGATCCTGCCGGCCAGCTCCAGGGAGCGCGGCACCTCCCCGTAGGCGAAGATCAGGTTGTCGCTGCGTGCCGACGGCGTCTTGACCACCGCCAGGAACCCGGAGAGGCGCCCGATGAGGATGCCGGCCGCGCCCCGCACGATGGACAGCGCGTACGGGTTGCGCTTCTGCGGCATGAGCACGCTGGCCCGGGTGTAGGGGCCGGCCAGGTCGACGAAGTCGAACTCCTGGCTGTCCCAGATCTCGAGGTCCTCGGCCAGCTTGCTCTGGTTGGTGACGAGGCTGGCCGACGTGGCCAGGAAGTCGACGAGGCCGTCGGTCTGCCACATCGCGTCGCGGGTGTGCTCGATGACGGCGGGGAAGCCGAGCAGGCCGGCCGGCCGGGTCCGGTCGGCCAGCAGCCGGCTGCCGTTGACGCAGCCCGCGCCGGCCGGGCTGCGGTCCACCCAGTCGAGCCCCTGCAGCAGGCGCTCGGCGTCGCGCAGCGCCGGGTAGGCGAAGGCGAGCACGTAGTGGCCGAAGGTGGACGGCTGCGCCTGCTGCAGGTAGGTCTGGTCGGGCATGAGGGTCTCGGCGTGCTCGTGGGCCTGCCCGGCCACCGCCCGGGCGAAGCCGGCCGCGTCCGACACCAGCTCGGCCGCGAGGACCCGCAGGAGCAGCCGGAGCGCCACCCGGCCGGCCTCGCGCCGCGGCCGCCCGGCGTGCAGCCAGCCGGCGTCGTCGCCGAGCCGCTCGACGAAGAACCGCTCGCGGCAGTTGTAGACCTCGCCGTGGACCGGGTCGTAGGGGAACTCGGCGGCCGGCGTCTGGTGGGCGACGAGCAGGAGCCGGAGCAGCCGGCGGGCCGGCTCCTCCGGCATCACCCGGCGGGCGCGGAGGTCCAGGACGTGCGCCATGTCGGCCAGGTTCAGCCCGTGGTGGAGCAGCGGCGCGTCGGCCACCTCGAGGGCGAAGCCGGCCTCGACCAGCTCCGGGGCGGGCGCCTCCGCCGACGGCCCCAGCCCCCTGCTCACCGGTTGCCGCACCGCCCACCTCCTCGCGTCAGGTGCGCGAGCGCATCGGGAGTCCCGCCGGTGTGCCAGAAGACGACCGGACCGCGGACGCCGTCGTGCACGAGGCGGGGCAGGAGGGCGAGCGCCTTGGACGTGAACACCGGGTCGAGCAGGAGGCCTTCGGTGTCGGCGGCCACCCGGGCGGCCCGCTCGCCCTCCGGGGAGGGAATCCCGTAGCCCGGGCCGCGGGCGTCCCACACTTCGACGTGCCTCGCTTCGACGTGCCTCGCTTCGACGTGCCTCGCTTCGACGTGCCCGGCATCCGCGCCCGGCTGGCGGAGGAGCGCCGCGGCGGCGCGGGCGAGCCGCAGCACCTGGTCGGCGCACTCGGCCGCCGGGCGGCTGACCGCCGCGCCCGCCACCCGCCAGGGGTGGCCCCAGGCCACCGCGCCGGCGACCAGGCCGGCCTGGGTGCCGCCGGAGCCGGCGGCGACCAGGACCAGCTCTGGCGCGATCCGCCCGCTGTCGAGCTGGGTGGCGAGCTCGGCGGCGGCCAGTGCGTACCCGGCCGCGCCGACGCCGCTGGCCCCGCCGCGGGGGACCAGGTACGGCCGGCGCCCCTCGGCCTCGAGCTCGGCCGCCGCCTCGTCCAGGGCCGGGTCCACGGACTCGCGTTCCGGTCGGCCGGTGAAGCGGATCTCGGCCCCGGAGGCGCGGGCGAGCGCGAGGTTGGGGTGTGGCGAGGCCGGCTCGTCGCCATACATGACGAGGACGCAGCCGAGGCCGGCGACCCGGGCCGCCACCGCCGCCGCCTGGCAGAAGTTCGAGCCCTGGCCGCCCCCGGTGACGAGCGCGTCGCGGCCGCGCCCGAGCGCGTCGCCGACGAGCAGCTCGAGCTGGCGGGCCTTGTTGCCCGCGAGCGCGAACCCGGTGAGGTCGTCGCGCTTGACGTACAGGGGCGGGGCGCCCAGCGCCCGCTCGAGCCGTTCCGCGCGGACCAGCGGCGTCGGGAGCGTGGCGAGCGGGAAGCGGCCGGACGGGTTCACGGCCAGCCTCCCGCCTCGGCAGCCTCGTCGGCGCGGATCCGCCGGACGACCTCGTCGGCCATGGCCGCGGCCGAGCCGGCGTCGGGGTCGGCCAGCAGCGGTCCCAGGGCGCCAGGGTCGAGGTAGGGCCGCAGCGCCGCGCTCGCCAGCAGGGCGTCCCCGAGCGGCTGGCCCCGGGCCGACCCCGCCCGCAGCGCCTCCTGGAGCAGGGCCTGGGCCCGGTGCTTGCCGACCGTGGGTGCCAGCATGGCGAGGACCTGCTCGGACGCCAGGTAGCCGCGCGCGGCGGCCAGGTTGGCCGCCATCGCCTCGGTGCCCACCTCGAGCCCGGCCAGCAGCCGCTCGGCGAGCTCGAGGGCGGCGCCCGCCAGCAGGCAGGCCTCGGGGAACGCCAGCCACTCCGCCTTCCAGGCCCGCCCGTCGCGCTCGTGCTCGGCCACCATGCTCTCGGTCAGCACGCCCGCCTGGGCCCTGACCAGGCGGGCGAGGGTGGCGAGATGCTCGGCGCCCTCCGGGTTGCGCTTGTGGGGCATGGTGATGCTCCCGACCGCGTCGTGGCCTGCCGGCTCGCGCAGCTCGCCGATCTCGGGCCGCTGCAGCTCGTACACCTCGGTCCCGATCCGGGCCAGGGTGGCCGTGACCATGGCCAGGAGGTGGCCGAACTCGGCCAGGCGGTCGCGGGAGGTGAGCCAGGAGATGCCCGGGTCGGCGAGCCCCAGGCGGGCGCAGAAGCGGGCCCGCAGGGCGAGCCCCCGGTCCCCGAAGAACGCCACCGTCCCGACCGCGCCGGCGAGCTGGCCGACCAGCCAGCGCGGCGCGCCCTGGCGCAGGCGGGCGACGTGCCGGTGGACCTCGTCGGCCCAGGAGGCGGCCTTGAACCCGAAGGTGATCGCGGCGCCCGGCTGCCCGTGCGTGCGCCCGGCCATGACCGTGTCACGGTGGCGCTCCGCCAGGTCGACCAGGTGCGCCCGGATCCGGCGCAGGTCGCGCCAGACGACCCCGCCGACGCGGCGCACCACGAGCGCCGTCCAGGTGTCGGTGACGTCCTGGACCGTGGCGCCGTAGTAGACGTACTCGCGCGCCTCGGGTGGGAGCACGCGCTCGAGGCCGCGGATGATCCCGAGCGTGGAGTGCGAGGTCCGCCTGGTCTCGGCGGCCACGAACGCCAGGTCGAGCCGGTCGACCGACGCCGAGCGGGCCACGGCCGTGGCCGCCTCGGCCGGGATGATGCCGAGCTCGGCCTGGGCCTCGGCCAGGGCCGCCAGGACGTCGAGCCAGGACTGCAGGCGGGCGCGCTCCTCGAACACCGCGCGCAGCTCGCCGGTCCCCCAGAGGTGGGCGTACAGCTCGGAGTCGCTCAGGCGGGCGGCCATGCCGGCTCCGCCATGGCCGCGACGCGGGCCAGCCCCTCGCGCACGAGCTCCAGCGAGGCGCCCCAGGGGACGGTCACGCGGGCGCCCTCGCGCTCGACGTGCTCCTCGAGCAGGCAGCACTTGGTGAGCACCGGCGTGCCGCCCGCCGGTCCGGCCAGCCGCCTGGGGCACATGTCCACCGCCTCGGCCTCCGCTCCGTAGAACCATCCGTACAGCTCGCGGGAGCGGGCGCAGCCGATGAGCACCCACTCCCGCAGGGGCGGCCGCTCGTCGAGGAAGCTGGTCTCGGCGCCGTCGATGCGGACGCCCGAGCCCCGGCACGGCAGCAGGTAGCGCCGGGCGGGCCGCCGCCCGGCCAGCTCGGTGAGGTCGGTGAGGTCACCGAGCAGCTCGATCGGCGGGAGGTCCTCGGCCACCTCCAGCACCCGGCGGGCCTGGTCCAGCAGCTTCGGAGGCTCCGGCGGGACGACCTCGACCACGCGGACCCGGATCGGGTCGGGGTCGAGGATGAAGCTGACGTGGCGGTAGCGTCCCTGCACGACCACGCAGCGAGCGCCAGGGGCCAGCGCGCGGGCTGCCCGCGCGAGCTGGGAGGGGACGCCGGTGTCGACCTCCGGGGCGTCGACCACGGCGCACTCGCCGGGCGGCGCGAGGACCCGGACGCCCACGATCGGCGAGAGCAGCGGGAGCTCGGACGCCTTGGTCACCTCGACGAGGGCCACCTCGGGACCCCGGCGGGCGACGACGTAGCGGGTCCGGCGGTAGGCCTCGCGGCCGAGGAAGTGGCGCTCGAGGTCCTCGGCGCTGAGGCCGCGCTCGACCGTGGCGACCGACACGTCGCGGTAGCGGCCCGGGACGAGGTTGCTCACGGCCCCGCCACGGTCACGGCCGCGCTGCGCGAGCGCGCCAGCTCGATCGTGTCGGCCCGCAGCCCGAGGCGCAGCGCCTCCAGGCCGAGCACCTCCGGGGCCGGCACGTTGCCGAGGCTCACGTCGGGGCCGAAGCGGCGGATGAACCAGGCCTGCTGCTGCCTTGCCGGGGCCTCGAAGATCAACGTGCGCAGGCCGACGGCGCCCACCACGGCGTCGACCACGTCGTCCCGTACCGAACCGTCCGGCCGGTACAGGCCCACGGTGCCACTCTCGCGGCCCTCGGCCACCGCCCAGGACGCCCCGGCCTCGAGGTCGCCCAGCATCTCGGCGGCCCAGCGGGAGGGCGAGACCGGGACGCCCGGGTCCTTCGCGCCGACCTCGGCCAGGACGGTGAACCCCTCGGTGGCCTGGGCGATCAGCCGTCGCTTCTCGGCCAGCGGCATGCCGACCGCGCCGTTCGACACCTCCACGCAGGGGAAGCCGAGCCCGCCGGCCCAGGCCAGGCAGGCCTCGGCCTTGCCCTGGGCCCAGGCGACCTCGAGGAGGGTCCCGCCGACGCAGGCGCGTACCTCGTGCCGGGCCAGCAGGGCGACCTTGTCGCCGGCGCCCGGGTCGAGGTACGCGGTCCCCCAGCCGAGCTTCCAGAGGTCGACGTGGTCGGCGAGGATCGCCAGGAGCGGCTCCATCCCGGCCACGGGGAGGCCCTTGTCGAGCACGTGGGTGACCCCCGCCCGTCGAGGCTTGGAACTGCGGGGCGGGAGGTCGAGGAAGCCGCTGCTGGCCATCGTTTCGTATAGTAAACGGGCATGTGATCTTCCTCAAGAGGCGTCCGGTCGCGCCGGGAGGGACGGTATGGAGGCGGCAGCGCTGCTCGAGGAGGTCGTGAACGAGGTCAGGGCCCACGCCGGCCTGCGCGGCAAGTCCCCGCTCGGCCTGGTGACCGAGGTGCTCGGGCCCACGGACTGGCGCAGCGGGCCGGGCGACGACGGGGCCGTCGTCGCCGACGGCGCCTCGACGCTCGTGGTCGGAGGCGAGGCGCTCCTGGACCGCTTCGTGGCGGCGGACCCGTTCGCCGCCGGGGTCGCCGCGGTGCTCACCAACGTCAACGACCTGGCCGCCATGGGGGCGTGGCCGCTGGCCATCGTGGACACCGTGGTCGCCTCCGAGGCGGTCGCCCGGCGCGCCCTGCAGGGCATGCGGCACGCGTCCGAGCTGTACCGGGTGCCCGTGGTGGGCGGTCACCTCACGATCCGGGGCGGCCCGCCGGGGATCTCGGCGTTCGGCCTCGGCCGGGTGGCGCGCGTGCTGTCGGTGCGCGCCGCCGCCCCGGGGCAGACCTTGCTGGTCGCCTGCTGCCTGGAAGGGACCATGCGGGACGACTTCCCGTTCTTCGCGTCGCTGCCGCGGCGCGGCGCGGCCGTCGCCGACGACGTCCGCCTGCTGCCCCGCCTGGCCGAGTCGGGCGCCTGTGTGGCGGCCAAGGACGTCAGCATGGCGGGGCTGCTCGGCTCGCTCGCCATGCTGCTCGAGTACGGCCGGCTGGGGGCCGCCGTCGACCTGGACGCGCTGCCCCGCCCGGCCGGGGTGCCGCTCGCCCGCTGGCTCGTCGCCTTCCCGGCGTTCGCGTTCCTGCTCTGCGCGCCCCCCGGGCAGGCGGACGCGTGCCGGGCCCCGTTCCTCGACCGCGGCCTCGCCTGCGAGCCGGTCGCCGTCCTCGACGGCTCGGGAGCGCTGCGGGCCCGCCTCGGCGGGGCGGAGGCGCTCGTCCTGGACCTGCGCCGCGAGACGGTGACGGGCCTCGGGAACCGGGTGCCGGGCTGAGCGTCCGCCGGCCCGGTCAGGTGCGGGGCGGTCGCAGGCCGATGCGCATGCGCTGGTGGGGCCGGCCGCAGTAGTCGCCCGGCTCGCCGAGCCGGCCCCACCCGAGCCGCTCGAAGAAGCCGACGTTGGCGAGCTGCACCTGGGCGAGCATCTCCCGGCCGCCCCGCTCGCCGGCCGTGCGCACCGCGAACCGCACCAGCGGCGCCCCGAGGCCGTGCTTGCGGAGCCCGGGCAGCACGGCCAGGCGGTCGCCCTTCCACAGCCCGGGCTCGTCCAGCGGGTACAGGCGCACGGCGCCGGCGGCCACCGGGCCGCACAGCCCCAGCACGTGCAGCGTGTCCGGGTCGTCGTCGTGTGCGTCCCGGTCGGTCACGGAGAACAGGCCCTGCTCCCCGACGAAGACCTCCGCCCGGATGCGCAGGTGCAGCGCGCGCTCGGCCGGCGTGGCCACCAGGCGGCAGCCGAGCGCCGGCTCCGCGCCGACGGCCGCGTCGAGGTCAGCGCACGTCGAGAATGGGGAGATGGGTGCGCTGGTCGCTGGCAAGGTCGCGCTCCAGGATGGAGATGGCCGAGCACGCCTGGCAGCGGGCGCAGCCGGCGCGGACGTCCCACGACGCCACCCCCCGGGCCACCAGGTAGGGAGCGACCTGGCGGTAGACGGCGTCCATGTCGTCGGGGGCCGGGGGCCGGCAGCGCTCCATGAGGCTGCCCGGCACGGGCCGCAGCGGCACGACGAACGGGTACA
>WNGG01007591.1_pt1 | contig 12002 bp, 12 predicted proteins | sample 5400661 | NCBI WGS metagenome assembly WNGG01 (sample SAMN13153372, study PRJNA577476) | soil metagenome | isolation source: 100 cm soil or saprolite under Garry oak tree replicate 1 | place: USA:California | collected 2016-06-15 | reverse complement strand
TCGAAGCGGTTCAGCGCTTCCGGCATCCGGATCGCCCGCTTCAGCGGCGCCTGCCCCCTCTGGAACGTCCACGCCGCCTTCCTGACGCCGGGGATGACCCGCGTGCAGCTGTCGCGGATGCCGGACGGCACCACCTACTTCGACGTCGCGCGCACCTTGCGCCGGGAGAGCGGCGGCTACCACGCGCCGAGCGCGGTCCACGCCATCGACATCGGCTGCCCGGTCCAGTATGCCCGCGACCTGGTGTACTTGGACGGTGTCGACCTCGGGAACCCCGCGGCGGTGCCGGTCGGCGTCACCTGCCGCCTGTGCGATCGGGTGAATTGCGAGCAGCGGGCCTTCCCCGCCATCCAGAGCCCGCTCGAGATCGACGAAAACGTGCGCGGCGCGTCGTTCTACGCCTCGACATCGGAAGGGTGACCCTGGCCGGAGCGGCGGCAATCCTGCAATCGACGCGCGGGGAATATCCGATGATGCGTGCGGGAATTCCTGGACAAACGTAGGGCGCCTGCGCGACGCGGTGCCCGCCCCCGCGCGCCATCAGTCCATGACCAATCAGCGGCCGCCCAGCGCCATCGCTGGCGCGACGGCACAACACAGATCGTGTTCGAGCCGCACCAACTCCTGGGCCGCCTGGTACCCTCGCGTCGGCGTCTCCCCCTGCCAAGGACGGGGAGGCCACCTTGCGGATCGATCGGCCCATGCCAGACGGCGAGGTTCGCCGGGAGCGCCTTATCCCAGCCCTCTTCCCGGGAGACGTGGCCGAGGCCGAGCAGGAGAATCATGCCGAGGCTCGATGGCCGTCTCCCTGCGGCCCGGGCCTTGACCGGTGTGGGCCACGACCTAGATTAGGTACGCAACTCTATCAATTCGGATTGCTGAGAGGGTCGTGCAATTTCAATTTCGTAATCGGCGCCAGACGACGCGAGTGGCAGGGCGGGACTTGCGCGGCGCATCTGCCCGCTTCCCGATCATCTTCGTCGTTGTGTGCCTCGCAGCCGTCGCCACGGCGCTCGCCGAGGGCGAAGGGTTCTACGGCCCCCTCGCGCTCAAGGACAGCGAGCTGCAGTTGATGAAGAACGCCAACGCCACCGAGGACCAGTTCGTCCGGCACTCGTACCGGTACGACTCGCCGGAGCTCGAGGCGGCGCTGAAGCGGATCGGCGGCACGATCGTCCCGAAGCCGACCGACGACTACATCCGCTACCGCTTCTTCGTGGTGCGCGACGTCGAGCCGAACGCCTTCGCTCTGCCGGACGGCCAGGTGTACGTCAACAGCGGGCTCCTGGCGGTGCTCGAGAACGAGGCACAACTCGCCGGCGTGCTGGCCCACGAAGTGCATCACACGGCCGGGCACCACGGCATCCTGTCGTACCGTTCGGCGCGTCACAAGGTGATCGCCAGCGCCATCATAGGCCCGCTGACGCTTGGCGTCGGCGATTACTTCCTGGCGATGAGTGTGTTCGGGTACAGCCGCGACCTGGAAGAGGAGGCCGATCGCCTCGGCCTGAAGCGGATGCTGGTGGCAGGGTACGACCCGCGCCAAGTGCCGCGGATGCTCCAGATCCTGGCGCAGGACCCGGAGGGCGAGAACCCGGAGTTCAAGTCGAAGTGGGCGACGCACCCGGCGCTGATGGCGCGCGTCGACTACACGCAGGCGATGCTGCCCGGGGTCATGGTCGGCCACAAGACCGAGCCCCTCAAGGTCAACGCCCAGGGCTACAGGAGCATGGTCCGGCGCGTCTCGCTCGACACCGTGCAAGATCTGATCGCCGCCGACAAGCCGCGCACCGCCGTGACCCTGACGCAGCGGCTCCTCAAGGAGGATGGCGACGACCCGGCGGCGCTGATCGCGCTCGGCGATGCGCGCTGCGCGCTCGGCCCGCTGGCCCTGCTCGGGGGCGAAGCGGATCTGACCAACAAGCAGAAGGTGAAGATTCTCCGTCAGAAGGCCTATTACACCCGCAGCGAGCGAGAAGCGAAGCTGCTTGAGGCGCCCGAGGGGCGCGAGACGCTCCGCAAGAACCTCGACTTGGCGCGGCAGTCGTACCAGCGCGCCCTGACGACCGACGGCTCGGTCGCCGAGGCGCACCGCGGCCTCGGGTACGTCTACAGCCGTCTCGGTCGTCCGATCGATGCCGGCAGGGAGTTCGTGATCTATCTCAGGTCCCGGCCGCAGGCGCCGGACAAGCCGGTCATCCTCGGCGAGCTGAAGCTGATCAACGCGACACTCAAAAAAGGAGGCACGAAGCGATGAACCCTCCACGCTCCATCCGGCGCCGCCGGGCAACGGTCACCCTCGCCACGGCGCTCGTGGCCGGCGCCCTGGCGACGGCCACGGTCTTCGCGAGGGCCTACATGAGCAACGGCATCCGGGCCAAGTCCTCCCGCCCGGTCCGCCTCGTTGTGCTGCCGCCGCACGCCGAGTTCATCAAGGACAAGATGATCATGACGGACCAGATGCTGGCCGAGGCGGCGACGCTCGAGACCGAGGCCGCCGCGGCGCTCAAGGCGCAGCTGGAGGCGAAGGGATACAAGGTCCGCCTCGCAACACCTCAGGAGATCACGAGGACGGCGGGCCTGACGGCGGCGGTCAGGAAGGTCAACGAACGTTATGAGGAGGAATGGTCGAAGCTGGTGCACCGGCCGAAGAAGATCCGCGAGCACCGCTACACGGTCGGGCCGGAGGCGGTCAAGCTGTGCGCGATGCTCCGGACCGACGGTGTCGTCGTCGCCCGCATCGTGGCGGTCGGCGTCAGCAAGGGCAAGGCGACGATGCGCGCCATCTTCGGCTCCAACGCGCCGCACTCGTATGCCCGCGTCGACTTCGGCGTGGTCGAGGGACACCAGGGGTTCATTGAGGGGTATTTCATCGGTCTCGAAAACACCTCTCTCAGCCAGCTGACCAAGAAGCCCGCTCTCGTCATGGGCCAGGCCACCGAGAACGCCCTGAGGCGCTACCCGGAGGCGACCGAGGACCTGCCGCTCGTGGACGCCACGGCGGAGGCGGTTAAGGATGACAAGGGCGGGGCCGACCCGGTCGGCGACTTCGAGGCACTGTTGACCAAGAACGGCGGGGCGCAGCGTCAGAAATAGCCGGGCGCCTCCCGAGCTAGCGCCCGCGGCCGCCGTGCCCTTGACCGCCAGGACGACGATCTCGCCGAACTCGGCCGCATGGGAGAAGCCGCCGGTGCGCCCCTTCGGGCTCTTCGCCGCCCAGTCGGCCAGCTTGGCCGGCGTGCGCGTGCCGATCATCACGTCGTGACCATGCTTCAGGAAACCGCCGCCGAGCGACTTCGCCACGTCACCGGATCCGAGGACTCCGACCTTCGTGTTCGTCTCCTTTCGCTTTCTCTAGAAACGCAGCCGAATCGTCCTAGGCCCGTGCTAGTCTGGGGGCAAGCACGAACCCGAAGGTAAGGGACGACCCAGGACGATACCCGGTGACCTCGAAGAGAACAAAGATCCGCAACGGGGCCATGCCCTTCTTCTGTGCGTCCTTCCTCTTCTGCGCCTGCTTCTTTTTCGATGCCGCGCTCGCACGCGCGGAGGACTGGAAGCAGGTGTGCGAGGAAGCGAGGAACACGCCATTCCCTTCGGGAGACCGGACGCTCCCCGAAGCGACGAAGGGGCTCGAGAGCTGCTCCTCCATGGATCTCTATTTCGGCTTCGACAGGCCCGCTGATCCGGTCAAGGCCCGGCAGTGCGCCTACCTCGAGATGGACCGAGGCGATGACGAGGTATTCGGAGGGTCCTCGATCCTCATGATGATCTACGCCAACGGCAAGGGTGCCCGGCGGAACCTGGGCCTCGCCATAAAACTGGCCTGCGGCATCGAAGGTGCGCCGGCCGAGGTCGAAGGGCGCGTCGCTCACCTGGCCAGGCTCAAACGGGAGAACTGGCAGGGGGATGATTTCAGCCTCTGCGACGACATCACCAGCGGGTTCATGGAGGGGCACTGCGCGGCTCTGCGGGAACGATTCAAGAGCTCCACGCGAGAAGGCCGGCTGTCGAAACTGACCGCTGCGTGGACCGGGAAGGACAAGAAGGCCTTCGAGACACTCGAGGGGGCGCTTCAGGCCTTCGTCCAATCCCGCTTGGAGAACGAGGTGGATTTGAGCGGGACCGCGCGCGCCGCCCTCCAGATCGAAGAAGAGTCCTCCCTTCGCAAGGTTTTCCTGTCGGCGGTGGAAGAATGCGAGCACGAGAAGCTGCCGCGGTTCTCCGCGCAACAGGCGGCGGCGGCCGATGGCGAGCTCAACGCGATCTACATGAAGATCCAGACGAAGAGCGACTTCTCCTCGGGGACCGTCACCAGGGAAGGGATCAAGAAGACACAGCGGGCCTGGCTGAAATACAGAGACGCCTGGGTGGCCTTCGGGCAGCAGAAGTATCCTGGGGTCGACGCGGACAGCTGGAAGGCATGGCTGACCGGGCAGCGCGTGGAGATGCTGAAGGAGTTTCTGTAGTCACGAGAGGAGGCACGCATGCCCAGAGAGTTCCTGGCGTTCCTGAAGCAGTACGGGGTCATCGGCCTGGCGATCGCGGTCATCATCGGCGGGAAGGCGAACGCGCTCGTCACGGCCCTGGTGGACGGCATCCTGCCAAAATCAGTTTTCTCACTTCCATGTCGGTTATTCCTGATCGATTGCTAACGGTGATGGAATGACTGGTTTGGCATATTCACCAACCTGAGCTCTTCAGTTCCCCGATTCTATGGATCATCTTCGTAATTATGCCCCTATTTCCGCCTGAGCTGCTGGTATTTCTCGTTCCAGAACTTGACCGCAGCCTGGTGGTCAGCGAGCGCAAGCCAGGCGACATTGTCCTCGGCTTTGGGATCGCCTCCGAGGACGATGGGCGTGACATGCCACCTGATCTTCCCCGCGCATTTCGGGTCCGGCGCGAGCTCATCAAAGGATTGGGGGGTCTGGAGCTCCTTGAGATGCTTCGGGTCCATTGGCACCGTGGGGACGGTGAACCTCCTTCCCGCGGCGTCTTCGACGATGAAGTCGTCCCAATCGAGCAGCCCGACGATCCTATGCTTAGGCAGGTAATGATCGACGCCGTAGGCCTTCGCCTCGGCGGGCTCAAGGAGGAGAACGTAATGGCCGTCCTGCCAACCCTCGCTACGCGCGCTCATGGTCTGCTTGCGTGGACGCTATTGACTCAAATATGAGATCTTTGCGGGGCTTGAGCGAACGTCGATGAAGGCCTTCAGAGCGGGAAAGATCTTCTTCTTGTATGGCGGATCATTCGAAAAATAGAGGACCTTGTCGCCGCCATCCAAGATGGCGATATAGATGCTCCCGCCCTGCGTGAGATAGACCTTCGCCTCCGCCACCGAGCAGGCATGCGGGGCGCAGGCGTCCCCTTCGAAGTCGCCGGAGTCGCGAATGACCGCGCCCGTGGACGGTCCCGCCAGATCGGCGGAGAGAAGCGCGAAATGCCGCCCGACCAGCGCCTTGATTGCCGGTCCGACGATCCTGTCGTCCAGGACGCTGGACGGATGCAGCCCCTGATACATTTTCAAGTGCTCGAACGGCTGGCTCGGGGACGGCGAGATCCTTCCCCGCGAAGCCAGCGCCCGGAGCTCTTTGATTCGCGACTCGTACGCCTCGCGCAGGCACTGGACTATTGTGCATCGGTCCCTATGATCGAGGAGCCAGCCCCGCTGGTCCTCTTTGATCAGGGACGGGTTGATCGCGGCGGCGAGCGCCTGCCGGTATGACCGATGCAGCTCCTTGTCCAGGTTGGACACGGCGCTGTCGCTGCAGATCATCTTCTCCACGGGCGACGACGCCTTTGCGCAATCGAAGCTCGCCGCCGCCGTCGACGACTCCCGATGAAAATCGCCATAAAAGCTGGCGGAACGACCGCAAAAGGATGAACATCCGTTCCCGTTATCGTCTGTCACCAGCGTGCCTTTTCCTTTGATCTCGAAGGTGATTGAGCAGGAGCCGACCTTGCCAGCGAAATCTCTTCCTTCTCGATCATGCACCGCCCTGGAAGGAGAACGAAATGCGAACCGACCGTCGCTATGACATACACCGCGACCAGAACCTGTCTGCAGGTCGTAAGCACACCCAGCTTCATTGCAGTCGGTTATTGAGAGGTGGCCACCATACTCAACTCCCATCTGATCCTTTGCGGCGTAAGTCCACTCGCCCTGCCAAGGAGACGCTCTCTCTTCGGCGGCCGCGGTCGAAAAGGGGACCGCAGAAGCAAGTAGCCCCGCTGCCAGGATCGCTCTCACCCTATTTTTCCTCCACCTTGATCTCGCCGCCTGAATAAGGAAAAACCCGGATGGCATAAGGCTGGGTCGGAACGCGCATGGCCGGGCCCTTGGGGTCCCTGACGCGGTAGGATACGACGTTGTAGGCTTGCGCCGGCGGTGTCGTCCATTCGATCGAATAGCCCACCGTAGGTTTCGTGCCCAAGAAGACTGCCACGGCGAAATGACTCTTGAAATCCGCGTTGGGAGGAGACGAGCGGCGATCGGCTAGCTTTTTCCAGATTCCGCGCCAATCCTCGTCCGTGCGCGCCACGATGACCTTGGGCTCGGTCTCCGAACAGAAATGACCGTTCCACTGCGTTTCCGTCTGCGCATCGGCCTTGGGAAGGCGCGAGAAATCCAAGGGAAAATAATGGTCCCAGGAGTCGACGGGACGAAACCTGCCTCCGACCAGCGCGTTATCGCCGATGATGACTCGCAGCCGGAAACCACGGTCGGTTCCGGGCTTCTTGCCCAAGACGTCGCCGTCTTGCTCGCCCGTCACGGCAAGGAGAGCGTAGACCTCGTCGCCGGCCCAGGCGCCGAGCAGGTAGTGATAGCGGCCGCCATGCCTGCTCCGCAGCTCATCGGTGAACTGCGTCTCCTCGAGATCGCGCTTGAGAGACGACAGAGTGAAGATATCCTTGTCCAGGCTCCGTCGACTCCCGGGAACATTCGGGTGGTCTGGATACCGCGGCAGGCCGGAGCGATCGACCGCCAGGGCGACTCGCGCCGCGGAGACCTGAAACTCACCGAAGCGCCGCAGCAAGCCGGCGACATCGGGGAAGGTCGGCCCGAAGTCGGCCGAGATCTCGCTGATCAGCTCCTCGCCCTTGGAGCCTGAGCCGCGCTGTCGCAGCCGCAGCAGCGTGACGCCGGGCACGTCGAAGGACACTCTCTTGTCGCGATAGGCCAGGGTGGCCTGGATCGCCGTCGCCGGCTCATGCACTTCGGGAGGATCGAAGGCGAACTCCTCGTCGCAGTCGCGGCCCTTGAGGCCTCGGGCTATGAGCGCGGCGCTCTCTTTCTTGCACTTCTCCATCTCTTGCTCGATCTCGTCCGCCGCGCTCTTCGTTCCCTCGACCTCGGCTTTGATGGCGGCGAGATAGGAAGCCAGGAAGGGCATGCGCTTGGGCAACTCCTCGGCCCTGTCGCCGATGCCGATCGTCACGGTCGGATCGGAGCGGGAATACGCCGGGCGCGCCAGAATGCAGGCGCCCGCGAGCAGGGCGGCGAGCAGGCGCGCGCTCATGGCCGGTCTTCCTTGGCGAGGGATCCGCCATGCAGGAACTGGGGCGCCTCTCCCTGCTTGTTCTCGCAGGAGGCGCGATAGGTCTTGGCGGAATAGCGGCCGCCAGCCGCCATGGTCAGGACGGCGAAGCGCTTCTCGCCAGGCTCTGCGGCGCCGCAATTGTCCCAATAGACGAACCCAAGATCGTGTATTTTCCTAAAACCATTGGCTCTGTAGCCGTAGACGGTCGCCCGAGCCTCCTGATACCCCTGCCCGCTTCCCCCGCAGGTGCCTATGGCGAGATGAGAGGAAGGGTTGTCCGGATCCGGCCGTACCATCACGGTGAAGTTGCACGCGTTTTGGATGCGGCCGACCGGCGTGTCGTTTGCGAAAACCACAAGGTACATCCGGTGATACCAGTAGGGCTGGTTGCAGACGGCGAGCGTGACGCTCACCAGCTCCTGTCTTGCGTTCCCTGGGATGAAGCGGCCCTCGAACCGCGAAGCGCCGCCGTAAATGGGCGTCTCGATATCGTCTGGTCGGCACTGATCTTCCCGGGTATGGAAGCGCTCGACGCCCAAGTATTTGAGGAGTTCGGAGCTCCTTTCGTCGGGAAAAGGCGCCGGCTTGCCTCCGAGCGGGTCGGAAAAGTCGAGCGTCGCCGCCTCGGAGGCGAAGCCCTCCCGGCAAACGATTGACGCAAGCAGGGCAAGCACTGCCGCGCTGCGCCCGAGAAGCCCTGCGTTCCATCCCAGCGACCTGAGGATCGTCATGATTTCCTACTCGGCGACTCGTCGGCGTGGTCCACCATGACTACCACCTCTTCCTGACCTCGGCCAGCACGTTGTCGAACGGCCGCGGGACCAGCTGGCCGCGCAGGGTCGCCGCCAGGCATTGGAACGAGCTGTCGTGGAAAGTGAAGAAGAAATGCTTGTGCTTGGCCTGCGCGTCAAGGCCCCTGCGCGCGACCTCGTCCTTGAGCCAGCTCGAGTTCACGATCTCGTAGACGCCGTAGGCCTGCAGCCCTTTCGAGGAAAGCGGATGCCGCCTCAACCCCTCGTCGTTCGGCCCGCTGAAGTCGGCGATGAAGCAGTAGCCGAGCTCGACCAGCCCGTAGCCGGGGTCTTCGTGCCGGCCGTCGGGCAGCTCGCGCATGGCGCTGAAGGTGAGGATGCAGGCGCGCTCGGTCTGGAAGAACGTCGGCTCGGAGACGGCGGCCTCGGGAACGAAGCCGAGGTCGTAGGGAACGGCGTGCTCCTCGCCTCTGGCCGCGGCCAGAGCGCGCTGGGTGACCACCACTTGATGGTACGCCGCCCAATATTCCGGGCCGATGTGGCGCTTGCCTTGCGCCGCCTTGAGGCGCGCTTCGGCCTGCGCCAACTGCTTCTCGAAGTCCTCGATGCCCACCAGTCCGAGAACTTATCCCCGCTTTCACCTCGCGTCAAGTCCGCACCCCACTGGCGGTTCGCGACGGGCCTTGACTCCGGCGGAAGACTCGCGCACACTCCAGTCGTGGAGCGCGGCGCGGCGAGAACGGCCCTTGAAAAGGCTACCTCGTTTGGAAAACGACCGCGGAATTCCATCTGCAGGCTGTTGCCGGCGCTCTCGGCGCTGGCTCGCGCGTATTCTCTTATGTTTAAATGACCCTCGGCTGATGAACCCGGAGTCTCGCGCCAAAAATGATGTTTACATCCAGCCCTGCTCCTTTCATTGGCCGCATGCGGCCTTCTACGGCGGCAAAAGCGATGGAAGGCTTTAAGGACGCCGGCGGCTGCCCTGAGATCAAAAACCCCGCATGATCGGACGATGCGGCTTGCTACTATTCCTGATTCTTGCGGGGGCGCCGTTGTGCCTCGCCTTGAAGCCGCGACAGGCGGGGCTGGTAAATCAGGGCCAATACGACTGCCTGCCGGCTTCTACATTCGGCCTGTCCGGAGTAAGGCTTTGGGAAACCAAGGATTCACTGAGAACGCTCGGCAAGCCGCGCTCGATAACGAAGAGCAGCGGCGAGGATGACGGCGGGGGCTACGAGATCACGACCTATCACTATCGTGACTTCGACGTCGACATCGTTCGAGGGGCCGTCGACCGCATCCATACGAGCTCCAACGGTATCAGGACGCCGGAGGGGATCCGCGTAGGGGACAACAGGGCCGACGTCGTAAAGAAGCTCGGCCGACCCCCGAGGGACTGGAAGCCGGCCGAGCTCGAGGCCTACATCTCGGTATGCCCGGGCCCCAACGGTATCGACCGAACGGATACCGTCAAGTATCGGTTCGACGGCGCCGGCCGCCTTAGGACGATCTCTTACGAGGCGAATCGGCCGTGAGGACGTTTCAACGGCGAGTGAGGCTGTGCTTGCCTCCTCCGGACGGTCGTTCGAGCGAATAGTGGAAAGGGAAGCGCGGCCAGCAATCAAAGACCTGCCGGTAGAGCAGGAGCCGCCGTATATGATCGGGTTGCACTTGATCAGCTTCTTTGCTGGTGCGTTGGTGTGTCATCGGCAGTTGGCCGATCGCCGGCCGGCCGCCGTTCACCTGACCGAGTTCTACCTCTGGCTCTCGTTCGGCGGGATGCTGGGCGGCGTCTTCAATACTTTGGTTGCGCCTCGGGTGTTCAAGGGCGTCTTCGAATACCCGCTCGTGCTCGCCCTGGCGTGCCTGCTGCGGCCGCCCACGCGGAGTCGAAAGGGGAAACTGGAACCGTGGCCCTGGTTTGTTCTCTCAGGGGGCACTCCTCTGGCCGTGGGAGCGGTGATGTGGGGCTCGGGCGCGGTGAACCCAGGAACCAGTCCGGCAGTCCTCCTTCTCCTCGCTGCCGGAGTGAGCGGCGTGATTTGGGCGCTCGCGAACCGGAGAGCTCCGTTCAATGTGTTCATGTGGCGGCGGCATTGGCTCCGGTGAGTGGGGCGACGGGGGTCCCGGGGGAGGTTCTGTTTGCCGGGCGTAGCTTCTTTGGAGTCGTCAGGGTCATCGACAGGCCCAAAGAGGGCTACCACCTGCTGCAGCACGGCACGACGGTGCACGGCCGTCAGGACACGAGGGTGCAAACGGCATGCGCGCCGCTGTCGTACTTCCACCCGTCAGGACCGATCGGGCAGGTGTTCGCCGCATCAGCCTCGCGGTTCGATCGTGTGGCTGTCGTCGGGCTGGGCACCGGTGCCCTTGCCTGCTATGCGGAGCCCGGCCAGCGAATGACGTTTTTCGAGATTGATCCTCTCATCGAGCGCGTGGCGCGCGATCCGCAGCTGTTCACGTTTCTTCGGAACGCGCGCGGCGTGATCGACATTCAGATTGGAGACGGTAGGAAGAAGCTGGAGGAAGCACCTGCCGGCGCATACAACCTGATCGTCCTCGATGCGTTCAACTCGGACGCCGTGCCGGTTCACCTGCTGACGCGGGAGGCGCTCAGGAGTTATGTTTCACGACTGCAGCCAGAGGGCATCATCGCGGTTCATATCTCGAATCGTTTCCTCGACCTGGAGCCTGCGCTTGGTGCCACCCTCAGAGCGGAGAGGTTGTTTGCCCTCGTCAATCTGGACGGCGCAATACCCCAGGCGGACCGCGACGCCGGCCGGCTGCCATCGCACTGGGTCGTGATGGCGCGTGAGGCGGCCCCGGTTCGCTCGTTGTGCAGCGGGCCCGGATGGAAACCTCTGCGAGAAAATCCGAGGGTGCGCGCCTGGACGGACGACTATTCGAATTTGATGCAGGCGCTGAAGCTCGGGTGGCGTTCCGACTAGCGTACCTTGAATCAACCTGCTATGCGCCCTCTGGCCGATCTGGTAAGATCGGATTGAAACCATCCTGGACTTTATGAAGCCCGTCAAGATCTTACCCGTCCTTGCCCTGATTTCCGGGGCTGCGCTTTACCCCTCCTCGCGGGCGCTGGCGGCGGACACCAAAGGGACGTGGCAGTTCGGGTTCGGCCTCTCGTACATGTCCACGATTGACTACATTCGCAGCAACGCTGACATAGCCCTGGCCGGCGGTGTGGTCGGATCAAACGGACTGCCCACAATCAGCTCGGTCGACGAGCGGCCGGATATCAACATTCTGAACCAGCCGAGCATCAAGGACAATTTCAAGGTGGATTTCAACGCAAGCTACGGGCTGACCCGCTGGCTGGCGCTGGAGGCTGCGGCCTCCTATATGAAGGCGCCGGTCGGGAACATCGAGTTCTACTTCCGGGACGTTCACCAGGGACTCACGGGTCAGCCGACCAACAGCCTGGTCGCCGCGTGCGGGCCAGCTCTTACGGTCGATGCGACGCATCCCGACGGCGACGCCCAACCCTGCTGGACCTACACCTCCAACCTGCCGGACGAAACGAAACAGAACACCTTCCTTCCGGTAGGCGAGCTGACAGAGATACCCATTCATCTGAGCGGATTGATTCGATTTCGCCCAGACAGCCCGTTGGACCCGTACTTCGGAGCGGGGGTCGGCTACATCCTGACGAATTTGCAGATGGGGAGCGAATTCAAGAACAAGGCCG
>WNGG01007590.1_pt1 | contig 12002 bp, 11 predicted proteins | sample 5400661 | NCBI WGS metagenome assembly WNGG01 (sample SAMN13153372, study PRJNA577476) | soil metagenome | isolation source: 100 cm soil or saprolite under Garry oak tree replicate 1 | place: USA:California | collected 2016-06-15 | reverse complement strand
AGCCGGGCGTCAGCACACGCATGAATCCGGCGAGTGCGATGAGCCGCGGCTTGATACCTGCGATTTCCGCCGCGAGCGCGGCCTCGAACGCCTCGCGCGAGGCGAAGCGGCCGTGTTCGATCACCCGCGTCGCGATGCCGCGCGCCCGGGCGATTTCGAGGCCCTTCGCCCCGGCGGCGTTGCTGATAACTGCGGCGACCGGCAGCCGGGCGTCTATCAGCGCCTGGAGATTGCTGCCGCGCCCGGAAATCAGAACGACAACGGACATTCAGTAAACCACCCGCGCGCGGTACCCGTCCTCCTGCAGCAGCGCGAGCACGCCCTTCTCGCCGTAAAGGTGCAGGGCGCCGAGCGCGATGAAGGCGTCGCCGCGGCGCAGCTGCCGCTGCATGCGGAACGCCATCACCACGCTGCGGTCGTGCACCACGCGCTTAGTCATCACCGCCTGGTGCGCCGCGATCTCGCGATGGCGCGCCATGAATTCCTCGCGCAGCCGCCACAAGCCCGACAGGTCGCGCGCCAGGTAGGCCTCGAGCGTGCGGTCCGCAAGCTCGAGCAGCTCGTCGCGGTGCGCGAGGCTGTGCTTGAGGAGCGCGACCTGCGAGTCCATCGGGAACTCGTCGAAGGTGAAGATCTGCTCCTCGACGCCCTCGATCTGGTACAGCGGCATGCGCCGCGCGCGCGCCAGCTCGAGAAGCTGCGCGTCGAGCGGCGAGCCCTGCGCGCCGCGCGGGCTGCGCAGGTTGAGCAGCACTCCCCACGGCTTGAGCTTGTTGACGAACTCGCGCGACAGCCCGATCGGCCGCAGCTGCTCGAGCGCCCGCTCGAAATCCGCGGCGCCGATTTTCTCCTCGAGCGTTTGCTGGTCGAGGAACATCGCGGCCTCGAGAAAACGCTCCTTGGCGTACGCATCGGGCAGGAATTCGAGCATCAGGCTTTTCGCCCCGTCGAAGACCTGGCGCACCGGCGCGGGCAGCGCCGCGAGCCGCGGGTCGGCGACATGGATCGTGCCGTAGACATGGCTTGGCGCGACGCCCTTCTTCGTGATCCTCCACAGCAGCCCGCGGCCGAAACGCTCGGCCGCCGCCCAGGCCGGGACCGCCGCCAGCACCAGAGCCGAAAGCAGGAACCCTCTGCGCTTCATCGCGCCCGGAGCATCGCCTCGGGCCGCACCCAGCGGTCGAAATCCTCGGCGCTGACGTAGCCGAGCGCGAGCGCCGCCTCGCGCAGCGTACTGCCTTCGCGATGCGCCTTCTTGGCGATCTCGGCGGCCCGGTCATAGCCGATGTGCGGCGAGAGCGCGGTGACCAGCATCAGCGAGCGCTCGACCAGGTCGCGGATCAGCGCCTCGTTCGGCTCGATGCCGCGCGCGCAGTGCTCGTCGAACGAGCGGCAGCCGTCGGCGAGCAGCCGCGCGCTTTGCAGGAAGGCATGAATGATCATCGGCTTGTAGACGTTCAGCTCGAGCTGCCCGGAGGCTGCGCCGATGTTCAGCGCGACGTCGTTGCCCATCACCTGGGCGCACAGCATCGTCAACGCCTCGGCCTGGGTGGGGTTGACCTTGCCCGGCATGATCGAGCTGCCGGGCTCGTTCTCCGGGATGCGCAGCTCACCGAGCCCCGAGCGCGGCCCCGATGCGAGCAGTCGCACGTCGTTCGCGATCTTCGAGAGCGCCACCGCGAGCGTCTTCAGCGCGCCGTGGGCGAAGGCAAGCGCTTCGTGGCCGGCAAGCGCCGCGAACTTGTTCTTTGCCGAGAAGAAAGGGATTTTCAATTCCTGCGAAATCAAAACGCAAACCCGATCCGCGAATTCCGCATGCGTGTTAAGCCCGGTGCCCACCGCGGTGCCGCCGATCGCCAGCTCATACAGGCCGGGAAGCACCGCGCGCAGCGCGGCCAGCGCATGCTCGAGCTGCGCCACGTACCCCGAGAACTCCTGCCCGAGCGTGAGCGGGGTCGCGTCCTGCAGGTGCGTGCGCCCGATCTTGACCACCGCGCCGAAGGCCTGGCTCTTTCCTGCCAGCGTCGCGGTGAGCGCTTCGACCGCCGGAATCAGCTCTTCCTTGACGGCGCGCGCCGCGGCGATGTGCATCGCGGTGGGAAACACGTCGTTCGACGACTGGCCGAGATTGACGTGGTCGTTCGGGTGAACCAGGCGCTGGTCGCCGCGACTTCCGCCCAGCAGCTCGGAGGCGCGGTTCGCGAGCACCTCGTTGACGTTCATGTTGCTCTGCGTGCCCGACCCGGTCTGCCACACTGCCAACGGGAATTCATTGTCGTGCCGGCCGGCGAGGACTTCGGCTGCCGCGCGCCCGATCGCCTCCGCCTGATCTTTTTTAATCAACCCCAGTTCCAGATTGACGGCGGCGGCGGTCTTTTTCACCAGCGCGAGCGCGTAGACCACCGGCAGCGGCATGCGCTCGCTCGAGATGCGGAAAAAACGCCGGCTGCGCTCGGTCTGCGCGCCCCACAGCCGGTCCGAAGGCACCTCGATCGGGCCGAAGCTGTCCTTCTCGGTGCGCGTGCCGCTCATCGCGGCGCCTATGTTACTTCTTCAACAGGCTGCGCAACATCCAGGCGTTCTTCTCATGCACGTCCATGCGCTGGGTCAGGAGATCGAGCGTCGGCTGGTCGTCCGCCGACTCTGCGAGCGGCAGCACGCTGCGGGCGGTGCGCACCGCTGCTTCCTGCCCTTCGATCAGCAGCTTGATCATTTTCCCGGCTTGCGGCACGCCATCAGTCTCCCTGATGCTGCCGAGCCTGAGGTATTCCTTGTAGGTGCCCGGGGCGTAATGGCCGAGGGCGCGAATGCGCTCGGCGAGCGGGTCGATCGCGTTCCACGCCTCGGTGTACTGCCCCATGAACATGGTGTGGAGCGTCTGGAACATCGGTCCCTCGACGTTCCAGTGGAAGTTGTGCGTCTTCAGGTAAAGCAGATAGGTGTCGGCAAGCATGCGCGACAGGCCATAGGCGATGGCGGCGCGCTGCTTGGCGGGGATTCCGGTATCGATGTGCATGATCGGCTCCGATTTTGTCGATGGAGCCAGCTTACTCAGGGCCCGCGCGCCGGGTCCATTACTTTGTCGCAATCGTGCCGATAGCCTGGGAAAGATCGAACACCAGCACTTCCGCATCCGCGCCCTGCTCGAGCGCGATGCTGCCGGCGTCGGTCTTGAGCGCATCGCCGGCGCCGAGCTCGTGCCCGTTGACCGTGATCCTGCCGCGCGCCAGGTGGATGTAGCCCTTGCGGCCCTTGCGGAGAGAAAGCGAGGCGCGCTCCGCGCCGTCGAACAGGCCGGCGTAGATGCGCGCGTCCTGGTGGATTCTCACCGAACCGTCGCCGCCGTCGGGCGACACGATGAGCCGCAGCCTGCCGCGCTTTTCCTGCGCGGCGAAATGCTTCTGGTCGTACGCAGGTTCAATGCCGCTAACGTCGGGCTCGATCCAGATCTGCAGGAAATGCGTCACGCCCGACTTGTCGTGGTTGTACTCGCTGTGCAGCACGCCGCGCCCGGCGCTCATCCGCTGCACGTCGCCCGGCACGATGGTCGAGCCGTTGCCCATCGAATCCTTGTGGCCGAGCGAGCCTTCGAGCACATAGCTGATGATTTCCATGTCGCGGTGGCCGTGCGTGCCGAAGCCGGAACCGGGCTTCACCCGGTCCTCGTTGATCACGCGCAGCACGCTGTAGCCCATGTGGCGCGGATCGTGATAATCGGCGAACGAGAAGCTGTGGTACGAATCGAGCCAGCCGTGATTGGCATGGCCGCGTTCGCCGCTGCGGCGCAGCTCGATCATGCCGGGCCCTTGCTGCCTTGCTGCTTCGCGTCTTCATGCACCTTCGCCATGTCGAGCGACTTCGCCTGGCCGATGACCTGCTCCAGCGCCGACCCGGGCAGTGCGCCCGCCTGCTGGAACAGGATCACCTTCTCGCGGAACACCATCAGCGTGGGAATCGAGCGGATGCCGAAAGCGCCGGCGAGCTCCTGCTGTTCATCGGTGTTGACCTTGGCGAACACCACGTCGGGATGGGCGTCGGAGGCCTGCTCGTAGACCGGGGCGAAGCCGCGGCAAGGACCGCACCACGGCGCCCAGAAGTCCACGATCACCATCGGGTTGTCGTTGACGGTTCTCTCGAAATTCTCGTTGGTCAGGTCGATCGTCGCCACAGCGTCTCCGGAAAAAGCGCGCAGTGTACCCTAGGCAACCATGCGTACAGGCCGGTTCGCGCCGTCACCGACCGGGCCTCTGCACTTCGGCTCGCTGGTCGCGGCGCTCGCCAGCTGGCTGGACGCGCGCGCGGCGGGCGGCCGCTGGCTCGTGCGCATCGAGGACCTCGACCCGCCCCGCGAGCAGCCGGGGGCGGCGGACGACATGCTGCGGACGCTCGAGCGCTTGGGCCTATATTGGGACGGGGGGGTGATTTTCCAGCGCGAGCGCACCACTCTCTACCGGAAATCCCTGGAAAATCTGCGGGAATTCACGTACTGGTGCGGCTGCACGCGGCGCGAGGTCGCCGATTCCTCCCTTGGCCTCGCTGCCGACGGCGCGCAGATTTACCCCAGCACCTGCCGCAACGGCCTGCCGCCCGGCAGGCCGCCGCGGGCGCTGCGCCTGAAGGTCTCAGGGTCGATCGATTTCATCGATCGCGTTCAAGGCCCTCAACGCCAGAATCTCGAAAGCGATGTCGGAGATTTCGTGCTGCTGCGCGCCGACGGGCAGTTCGCCTACCAGCTGGCAGTGGTGGTCGATGACGCCGCGCAGGGCGTCACCGACGTGGTGCGCGGCGCCGACCTGCTTGATTCGACCGCGCGACAGATTTTCCTGCAGCGCCTGCTCGAGCTTCCGACCCCGCGCTATCTGCACCTGCCGGCGGCGGTGAATGCGGCCGGCGAGAAGCTGTCGAAGCAGACCGGGGCGCAGCCCCTCGACCTGTCGCAGCCCGCGCGCGAGTTGCGCCGCGCGCTGCGCTTTCTGGGGCAGCGCGAAAGCACGAGCCTCGAGGAGGCGGTGCGTAACTGGAACCCTGCGCTTATCCCCGCGCGCCGCGCCCTGGCGCAAGTACCGTGAGGAGCCCGCCGAGCACCAGTGCGAGCGCCGCGTACTCGGCCCAGGTCGGGCGCTCTCCCAGGAACAGCATGCCGCTCAGCACGCCGACCACCGGAATGATCAGCATGCTGATCGAGAAGATGCTCACCGGCACCGAGGTGGCGATCTTGATCCAGGCCCAGTGCGCGAAGGCGAAGGCGATGAACACGTTGTAGGCGACGCCGAGCGCCGGCCAGAGCGTGACGCTCTGCAGAGCGCGCAGGTCCTCAAGCAGCAGCGCTCCGGCGAAGATCGGCACGCCACCGAGCAGCATGATCCAGGCGGTGTAGGGCCCGGCCGCCATGCCCACCGGATAGCGCTTCTGCAGCACCGTGCCGAAGGCCCAGCTCAGCGCCGCGCCGAGCACCAGCAGGGTACCGAGCGGAGCACTTCCCAGGCTGACCAGGCTCTCACCGAGCAGCAGCGCGAGACCGACCACGCCGAGCGCCAGGCCGGCGAGCTTGCGCGGCGTGACACGCTCGCCGAGCAGCCAGATCGACAGCGGCACCGACCACACCGGCATCGTATAGGCGAGGATGGCCGCGCGGCCCGAGGGAATCAGCGCCACGCCGAACGCGACCAGCATGTTCCAGCATGTGATGTTGAGTAAGGCGAGAAGCGCGAGCCGGCCCCACTGCCCCCTGGGCACCGCAAGGCGCTGGCGGCCCGCGCGCAACGCGGCGAACAGAACCGCCGAACCGAGGCCCAGGCAAAGACTGCGAAACGTCCACGGCGGCACTTCGCTAAGCGCCACCTTGAGCGCCGTCCAGTTGAAGCCCCACGCCAGGCTGAGTCCGGCAAGCACCCACCACAGGTGCCGCGGCAGGTGATCCGGCTCGGCGCTCACTTCCGCACGCGGAGCGGCATCGCCTGCACGCCGCGCAGCACCATCGAGTCGAGCCACTGCAGCTCGGGGGTGGCGAGCTCGATGCGCCGCCAGCGCCCGAGCACCGCCGGCAGCGCGATCTGGCCCTCGAGCCGCGCCAGCGGGAACCCGAGGCAGATGTGCGCGCCAAAGCCGAAGGTCAGGTGCGGCACGCCGTTGCGCGTGAGATCGAGCCGGTCCGGATCCTGGTATGCGCGCGGATCGCGGTTCGCCGCGTTCATCATCAGGAACACGCGCTCGCCCGGCTGCAGCGTCTTGCCGTGCAGCGCGCGCTCGGTCTGCACGATGCGCACCTGGGCGCCGATCGGCCCGTCGTAGCGCAGCAGCTCCTCGACGGCCGCAGCGGCCAGCCCCGGGTTTGATCGCAATCTTTCGAGCTCTCCGGGGAATTCGAGCAGCGCGAGCAGCCCGTTGGCGATGTGATGCGCGGTGGTCTCGTGCCCGGCGAAGAGCAGCAGCACGCAGGTCGCAACCAGCTCGTCGTCCGAGAGCCGGTCGCCGGCCTCCTCGAGGTGCACCAGCGCGCTGAGCAGATCGGGCAGCGGCGCGCTGCGCCGCAGCGTGATCAGGCGGCGGAAGAACTCGCCCATCTCGCGCGTCGCCGCCTCGGCGCGGTCGTACTTCTCGCGCGCCTCGCGCGCGCTGCCTATGAAAAGCGCCATCTCGTCGGAGAGATGCTTGAGGCGCGCGAGCTCGGCGCGTGGCACGCCGAGCATGTCCATGATGACGAGCGCAGGCAGCGGGCTCGCGAACTCGGATACGAAATCGAAGCTTTCGCGCTCGCCGATGCCGTCGAGCAACCAGGCAGTGAGCGCCTCGACGTTCGGCCGCAGGGCGTGGATCGAGCGCACGTGGAATACCTTGGCGGCAAGGCGTCTCAGGCGCGTATGGTCCGGCGGGTCACGAAACACCATCCAGCGCGTGAGGGTGCGCGCGAGCTGCTCCATGCGGGCGGCTTCGGCGGAAGGCAGCGTGGCAAAGAATGGCCGCAGCCGGTCGGACGACATGCCGGCGTCAAGGCAGGCGCCTTTCACGTCGTCATAGCGCGTCAGCACCCAGGCCTTGAGCTGCGGGCTCCATAGCGCCGGGTCTTCGTCCTGCATCCTGCGATAAAGCGGAAAGGGGTTCGCGAGGATGGCCGGGTCGTCGGGGCGGTATTCAGGCCTCATCGCGGGAAGGAAGCACTAACTTTTCGCAAATAAACATTCGTGTCATTTGCAGGTAGACATCATGTAGGCGTTTGTGCGATACATCAATCGCCTATGTTGCGACGCACAAAGTTGTTGACTTTCTGTGTGGTTGAACTAGAATCACATTTGCTGCATTGCACAAATCACACTCACAGGAGCTTTAAATGTACGTTACCCCGGAACAAATCCAGGCGGCCGGTAAGGCCAATGTGGAGACCCTCCTCGCTGTCGCGAACGCCCAGTTCGCCGCATTCGAGAAGCTTGCCAACATCAATGCCGGCGCCGTGAAAAGCGCCTTCGAAGACTCGATCGCCAACACGCGCGCGCTGCTCGGCGCGAAAGACGTCCAGGAATTCGTGACGCTGCAGAGTGCCTTCGCCCAGCCCGCCATCGAGAAGGCGATCGCCTACTCGAAGAGCGTGTACGAAGTGACGACCGAAACGAACGCCGAGCTCTCCAAAGTGGCCGAGCGCCGCGTCGCCGAGTGGAACGAGAACTTCGTCACCCTGCTCGACAAGGTATCGAAGAATGCGCCCGCGGGCTCTGACGTCGCGGTGGCCGCGGTGAAGTCCTTCCTCGCCGCCGGCAACGCTGCCTACGACAACCTCACCAAGGTCGCGAAACAGGCGACCGAGATCGCCGAAGCGAATGTCGCCGCCGCCACCGAGACGGTGAAAGGGCTTGCCAGAGCAAAAAAAGCCGCCTGAGCGCCAAACCGGGCAAGCAGGCCGCCCGATCTAGCGCCAAGCACAGCCTCAAGAAGCACAAGAAAGCCCGCCGCTAGGCGGGCTTTTTTATTTGAACGGAAAGCCGGCCTCGCGCACCGCGCGCCGCAGCGCTTCCATCGCGGCGCTCACTTGCGCAGGGTCGCCGCGCACGCCGAGCTCGACATGGATGCGGCTGCCGTCGGCGCCCATCGAAGGCAGGCTGAACACCTTGATGCCCTTGAACCCCGCTTCCACTGCCTGCATGGCCGGGATGAGCTGGCTCTCCCCCGCCTCATAGACAAGAATCGACGCTTCCTCCCACTTTTCGGAATCGAAAAGCTCCCGGTAGCGCGTATCGAGCACCCATTCGATCATCGGCCAGGCCATCTGCGGGAAGCCGGGCACGAAATGGTGCTCGCGCAGCGAGAAGCCCGGAATGCGGTTGACCGGGTTGGGAATGACGCTCGCGCCCTCGGGAAACTCGCCCATCGCGAGCCGCTGCGGAGTCGTCTCGGCGCCGAAGCGCGCTCGGATCTCGCGTTCCGCATCGGCGTGCAGCTTCAAGCCGATCCCCAGGGCGGCGGCAGCGCATTGCCGCGTGTGATCGTCGGGCGTCGCGCCGATGCCGCCGCAGCTGAACACCACGTCGCGCGACGCAAAGCTGCGCGCGAGCGCCGCGGTAAGGCGCGGCGCATCGTCGCCGAGGTAATGCGCCCAGCCGAGCCGCAGGCCGCGCTTCGCCAGCGCCTCGATGAGAAAAGCAAGGTGCTTGTCCTGGCGCTTGCCGACGAGGATCTCGTCCCCGATGATGAAAGCGCCGAACAATCAATGTCCCGCGGCGCGCAGCTCGGCGAGCGCGCCGAGCAGGTAGCGGATGAAGGCGAGGCCGAAGAGCACCGGTGCGACGAAGCCGAGCAGCGGGACGTAGGCAAGGAGCGCGAGCAGCACGCCGAGGAGACAGAGATGTCCGCGCCGCGCGCGGAAGATCAGCGCCCTCTCCTGCCGGTCAGCGTGCTCGGCGAGCGCGTCGTAGCGCAGCAACCTCTGGTTGACCCAGCCGAAGATGACGAGCGGCACCACCGGCCAGAGCGGCGGCAGCAGCCACAGAGGCAGCGTCACGACGACCAGGGCGATCATGCCCACGAGAGCCACCACGCCGTTCCACGCGCTGCCCACCGCGCCGCCGCCGCGCCGGCGCTCGAGGCCGGGGAAGGAGTGGCTCGCGACATGCTCGACCATCTCCTGCATGCCGAAAACGCTCAATATGAACAGCGCGGTGAGATAGACCAGCGGCACGAACAGCAGGAACAGCGCCACGTGCGCGGCGATCAGCGCGGCATCGGCGAAGTCGAAGCGCGTGAAAAACGCCGCCGACTCCAGCCCGCGCTGGATGAGGCCGGCAACCAGGAACGCCACCCGCGTCCAGAGCAGCGCCGCGATGACGCCCCAGATCGCGACCGCGATGAGCATCGGCCAGGCGATCAGCCAGAGCATGCGCGGGTGCAGCAGGTTGGCCACGGCATAGCCGAGGGCGCGCAGCAGCGTCATCGGCGCAGAGTCTGCCAGAGTTTCGACAGGCGCTTGGGCGACACCGGCACCGGCGTCCTGAGCTGCTGCGCGAACAGCGAGACGCGCAGCTCCTCGAGCAGCCAGCCGAATTGCTCGAAACCGGCCGGCACGGCGCCCTGGCGCGCTCGCGCCGCCGCCTCGCGCCGGTAGGGAAGCTCGAGCGCCGCGAGCTCGCCCGCGAGGCGCGCGTCGCGCCCCGGGTCGGCGCGCAGCTTGTCGAGGCGCAGCGACGCCGCCTTGAGGTAACGTGGCAGGTGCTGCAGCCGCTCCCACGGCGTGCGGGCGAGCCATCCCGGTGCGAGCAGCCGCTCGAGCTGCCGCCTGACGTCCTGCGCGACCGCCGGGAAGCTCTTTTCCAGCGCATCGATTTTCCTGTGCAAGGCAGCCTGCTCGGCAAGCATGCCGGCCGCGGCGCGCGCGAGCTCCTGCGCGATCAGGCTGAAGCGGCTGCGGCCCTCTTCGACGCGGTGCGCGAAGTCCGCCTGCGTCATGGGCAGAGAGTCCCCGAGAAACGTGCGCTCGAGCGCCGCCGCAACGACATCGTCCTTGAGCGTGGCAAGCGCGATGTCGCGCGCCAGCGTCTTTTCGATGTCGCGAATGCGCTCGCGAAACGCGATTGCGAGCAGGCGGCGCACCCCGGCGCGATGCATCTCGCGCGCTTTCTCCGGCGAGTCGAATACCTGCAGGCTCACGCCGCCCTGCCCGCCAGCGCCGGCATCGACCAGCGCCGGATAGCCGATGAGCGTTTGCGCGCCGCGCTCGATCTGCATGATTTCGGGCAAGTCGCCCATCGTCCAGCCCGTAAAACGCTCGCCGTCCGAGAGAGGGGTTTCGTGTTTCAGAATCTGCTCGGTGCGCGATCCGAGCTCCAGCTTCAAATCCGCGAGTTCGCGGCCCGCTGCAAGCTGCCTGCCGTCGTCGTCGATCACCCTGAAGTTCATCTGCAGGTGAAGCGGCGCGGAATCCGGCCGGAAAGCGTCTAGCGGGACCTCGAGATCCAGCTCGCTGCGGACGTAGCGCGCGAGCGCCGCAGCGAGCGGTATGTCCGCCGGCGGCAGCGCCGCGCAGAACACTTCGGCGAACTCCTCGAGCGGACCGAGCTTGTGGCGCTGGCGCTGCGGAATCGATCTTGCGAGCGCCTTGACCTTTTCCTTCAGCAACCCGGGCACCAGCCATTCGCAGCGCGCCGCCGGCACCTGGTTGAGCAGCGCGAGCGGCACGATGAGCGTCACGCCGTCGCGCGGCGAGCCCGGCTCGAAGTGATACTCGAGCGCGAAGCGGTTCGCCCCGAGCTTGAGCTCGGGCGGGAAGTTGCGCGTGGTGATCCCCGCCGCCTCGTGCCGCATCAGGTCCTCGCGCGACAGGTAAAGCAGCTTCGGCTGCTCGCGCTCGGCCTGCTTCCTCCAGCGCTCGAAATCGGCGCCGCTTGCGACCTCCGCGGGAATGCGCGCGTCGTAAAAGGCGTGGATCAGCGCGTCGTCGACCAGGATGTCAGGCCGGCGCGACTTGTGCTCGAGGCGCTCGATCTCCGCGACCAGGCGCCGGTTATGCGCGAAGAACGGCGCGCGCGTCTCGAGCTCGCCTTCGACCAGCGCCGAGCGGATGAAGATATCGCGCGCGCCCACCGGGTCGAAGGCTGCGAAGTTCACGCGGTGCTGGGCGTAGACCGGCAGGCCGTACAGCGTGCCGCGCTCGAGCGCCACGACCTGGCCGCGGCTTTTCTCCCAATGCGGCTGCTGCCGGTCGCGCTTGAGCAGGTGGGCACCGAGCTCTTCGAGCCACTTCGGCTCGATACCCGCTACCGTGCGCGCGTACAGGCGCGTGGTCTCGACCAGCTCGGCTGCGACGATCCATCTGCCGGGCTTCCTGGCCCACGACCCCGGATGGAGCCAGAACTTTATGCCGCGGGCGCCGAGATACGCGCTTTCATCGCCTTCTTTCAGACCTAGATTGCCGAGCAGTCCGGCAAGCAGCGCGCGATGGATCGCGCGATAGCCCTCCGGGCGCTGCGGATTCGCCGACGAGGTCGGCCAGCGCATTTCCTCCAGTGTTTTCTTCAGCTGCGCGTGGACGTCGCGCCATTCGCGCATCCGCGGGTAGGAGAGAAAGTTGTCCCGGCACAGGCGCCGCAGGCCCGCTTCGGCCTGCAGCTTCCACAGCTTGAGAAGCGCGAGGAAATCGGAGCGCTCGTCGGCGAAGCGCGCGTGGCGCTCGTCGGCCGCGGCCACGCGCTCCATCGGCCGCTGGCGCGGGTCCTGCACCGAGAGCGCCGCCGCGATCACCAGCAGCTGCTCAAGCGAGCCCTCGGCGCGCGCCGCGACCAGCATGCGCGCGAGGCGCGGGTCGAGCGGCAGACGCGCAAGTTCCTTTCCTGTCCCTGTCAATTCATTCTTATCGTCAACTGCCCCGAGTTCGGCCAGCAATGCATACCCGTCGGCGATGGCGCGCGACCCCGGCGCATCGAGGAACGGGAACTCCTCGACGCTCCCCAATCCCAGGCTTTTCGCCCGCAGGATCACGGCGGCAAGCGACGAGCGCAGCAGCTCCGGGTCGGTGAATGCCG
>WNGG01007589.1_pt1 | contig 12003 bp, 13 predicted proteins | sample 5400661 | NCBI WGS metagenome assembly WNGG01 (sample SAMN13153372, study PRJNA577476) | soil metagenome | isolation source: 100 cm soil or saprolite under Garry oak tree replicate 1 | place: USA:California | collected 2016-06-15 | reverse complement strand
GCCTCCACCGCCAGCGTCTCCAGCGAAGCATCCCGCGCCAGCGGCCAAACAGAAAGGCGCTCCGCCTACGCTGGCGAAGAAGGCTGCACCAACAAAAGCCCCAGCGAAGTCTCCGGTAAAGCCTACCGTCAAACCAACTTCTAAAAAGTCGGCAGCGAAGAAGGCTGCTCAGAAGAAAAAAGCTGCTCCTGCAAAGAAGGCAAAACGGAAATAGGTTTTCCGATTCATGAATCCGAACAGAGGTGTCGTCCCCGGTACTGTTGGATTGATCTTTCTCTTTGCGATAGGTGTATGGGCCGCCGCGCGGCCGGAAGGTTGGGTTCGCTACTTCCTCAAAAACAAAATTGATGTTTCACCGAATGACACGAGACTAAAGTCTCTGGTGCGTTTCATCGGTATCTGTCTGGCCATTTTCGCCGCAGTTTGTATCGCTGCCACATTTGCGACACGATAGCGACTGCAATCGTTATCATGAAGGTCATGTCCAGACTCAATCGATCCGCACTGCTCCTTGCAATCGTTGGCGCCTTTGGTGTGTTGACGGCGGCGCAGGAAAATTCTGCGCAATCCGTGCGCAAGGCTGTCCGCGAATACCGCCAGCAGCATGAAGTGGAAATCGTGCGCAGCTATGCGCAACTGCTTTCGCTGCCGAACGTGGCGAGCGATACCGCCAACATCAAGCGCAACGCAGACGCCATCACCAAGATGCTGGAGCAGCGCGGCTTTCATGTACAGGAAATGAATGTTGCGGGCGCGTCGCCCGCAGTCTATGGCGAACTCAGCGCGCCCGGCGCGAAGCATACGCTTTTGGTTTACGCGCATTATGATGGCCAGCCGGTAGATAAAACGCAGTGGGCCAGCGATCCGTGGCAGGCGGTTGTGCGGGATGGTCCTGTTGACGGCAAGATTCTTCCGCTGGATTCGCTGCACGCGCCGCTTAATCCTGAATGGCGCATTTATGCCCGCTCCGCCAGTGACGACAAAGCGCCAATCCAAGCGGTGCTTACGTCGATAGACGCGCTACGCGCGGCAAAGATTCCTATCAGCGTGAATGTAAAAGTCTTTTTTGAAGGCGAGGAAGAAGCAGGGTCGCCGCATCTGGCGGAGGTCTTTCAGCAGAACGCAGACCTACTCAAGGGCGATATATGGGTGCTGAGCGACGGGCCGGTGAATCAAACGCGGCGCATGCAGCTTTATTTTGGTGCGCGCGGCGTAACCGACTTGGAACTCACGGTGTACGGGCCGGGCCGCGTCCTGCATGACGGCCATTACGGCAACTGGGCGCCAAACCCGGCAGCGGTGCTGGTGGATTTGCTGGCGCACATGCGCGACGCGACATCGCACATCCTTATCCCCGGATTTTATGACGATGTGCGGGCCCTGACCGCGGCGGAGCGGCAGGCCATTGCGCAAATTCCGGATGTTGACGTGCAGCTCAAGCAGGAGCTTGGGCTGGCATGGACAGAGAGCGCAGGCGCGGCACTGCCGCTGGCCATCACGCAGCCGGCGTTGAACATTCGCGGCATGGAGGCTGGGCACGTGGAAGAGAAAGCGCAGAACGCGATTTCAACCACGGCCAAAGCGTCGATCGATTTCCGGCTGGTACCGAACCAGACGCCGGAGCGCGTACACCAGTTGGTGGAGCAGTTCATCACGCAACAGGGTTTCTATATAGTGCGGCAAACGCCGGACATCGAGACGCGCCGGCAACATGCCAAGGTGATCAAGGTGAGTTGGGGGCCGGGATACAAAGCTGCGCGAGTGGCGATGGATGATCCGGCGGTGCAACCGGTGGTGAAGGCGATGGAGCAGACGCTAGGTTCGCCGGTGATCAAAATGCCGTTGCTTGGCGGCAGCGTACCCATGTATTTGTTCACTGACATGCTGAAGACGCCGGTTGTTGGCCTGCCGATTGCCAACCACGACAATAATCAGCATGGCGCGAACGAGAACCTGCGGCTGCAAAACTTGTGGGACGGGATTGAAGTGTTTGCCGGGATATTGGCAGGAGCGGAAAAGAACTGAATTTTCCAAGCAGACAGCGTCTCTTGGCAAGAAAAAAGCCAAGGTAAGGGCACTCAAACCTCCGATGCGAATTCCAGGGACAGGTCGGTGCAGACCACAAATAGCACTTCTGTTTTTTTTGCACGGCTAAAACCCGTACGCTGATACCTACAAAGGCTAAAGCCAGAACGCAAGGACATTCGTACCATCACTCACATCACTCGTATCAAGCTGGGCTGTTTTTCTTGTCTCGTTCAGCATCCGGTGCTGTTGCCATAACCTGAAACCGCTCCATCCGTAAACAGCATGGGAGAAGCCGTCTGGCCGGGTCTCAAACCAGCGCCGCACATCTACTCCAACGGACCGCAGCTCGCGCACGCGCTTGTCGACGCGCTGGCCACAAAGGCGATAGAGCACCGTGCCTGGCACGGATTCATTGGTCCCAAGCACGTGCAGGATGGCCAGCCGCTCCGCTCCCGCCCGTGTGTTCCTCGCCAAAGACTTCATCGCGCGCCGTACTATCTGTAGATCGTTGGCAGAAAGATTCGGCATTTCCTCTGCGATTCCGGCCATGATCTTCTCGACTTTGGCCGCCATGTCGGAAACTCCTTGTTCTTGTGCTTTTGACTGGACATTTTCACTCTTTCTGGTTTTGGCTTTCTGCAGCCGAGATCCTCATTGCTCCCGATTTGCTTCACTCGGGTAAGGAAAAAGTAAAACACCAGATGCATTATAGCGAACACAAGACGAAAGAAGCAAAGACCTCATTGGCGCGTCCTTCTCAATCGCCGTCCAGTCTCTTCATCGCCGCCTTTAATTTCCCTTGGATGTCGCTGATATTAGCGGCCGGTATCTTCAAGTACGTTCCCGTGGGAAACTCGCCGCTTCTGATCACTACCCACACTTCGTCCTCTTCCATCGCGAGTTTGGCGCCAAAAGATCCTTTGGTTTCATAGGTGAGCTCCTGGCGCGGCTCAGGCTTCTTTTTCCCCCACTCCACCGCAGTTGTTGCCATCAGGGAAAGTGTAGCGTCGAAGTCCTGCGCCTCGGCCTCGTCTAGCCAGGAGTAGTGCTGGTGCTGCTCCCCTTTTTTGCCCGCGATCAGATAGGTCATGTTCGTCAGTCCCACACGAACCGCTTTTTGCTTCTTCGCATCCTTCCTTTCATTAAGGAGCTCGGTGGTCAAAACCGGCTCGAAGCGGATCTCTCCGGGAATCCAACTGGTCTTGATGTTGTACGGACCCACCTTCACCGGCGGCACGGGTGGCTGGTATAGCTGCGCTTCCAAAAAAGTCTCCAGCAGGACTCTGTTAGTTGGTGCTTTGAGTTTATTGGTTGATTTTTCCTGGTTTCCCTCGTGGGACTGGCCATGTTTGAAGTAGGTGCAACCGGTAGTCGTCAGCAGAAGTGCTGCAAGGGCGGTAACAGCACGTGTCATGTTTTATCTCCTGCGTTATGGAACGGCAAAGGCATTCTATGCGCAAGGCTAAGGGTCCTACAACGGTCGGTCTTCTTCGGTTGCGATAATGCTGGATAGCTGGGCCTGGAATTCCGCGATCATTGAAACGGCCATCGGCAGGCAGGAATCCTTATTGCTGAAAGGGCTGCCGACGCTACCCATGACGCCGCAATCGTATGCGCCACCATGGCCGCTTGCGGATGTGTCATGCGCTCTGTGGTGCAGAAACCGCCGCCTGCTTCTTCTTCAACTGCTCCAGCACCATTGGCCCTAGCTGCGACACGCTGCCGGCGCCCAGGGTAAGCACCATGTCGCCCGGGTCGGCCCGCGCGGAAACCTGGCGCGCGGCTTCGTCGAAAGAATGCACGTAGCTTGCGCCGCACTGGCCATCGCCAAATAACTGGATGGCCTGGGCCACGCGTTCGCCGGTGATGCCGGGCAGCGGAGGCTCGCTGGCGGCGTAGATATCGAGCACCAGGACCGTGTCGGCGTCGTAGAAGGCCGCTCCAAACTGCTCCAGCAGGTCGCGCGTGCGGGTGAAGCGGTGCGGCTGAAAGACCACGTGGACGCGCTTGAATCCGCAATGGCGCGCCGCCGCCAGCGTGGCCCGGATCTCCGTGGGATGGTGGCCGTAATCGTCGATCACGCTGACCTCGGCCGCGCGGCCCCGCAGTTGAAAGCGGCGGTCCACGCCGCGAAAGTTTTCCAGCGCCTCGCGAATGCGGTCCGGCTCAATGTCCAGCCCCACGCCTACGGCCACAGCCGCAGTAGCGTTCAGCACGTTGTGATTGCCGGGGACGCGCAGATGGAAATCGCCCAGCGACCTGCCCCGGTATTCCACTGAGAAGTGCGCATAGTGCTTGTTGCCGGCGCATTTGGCGCGCGCGCCGCCTACGCGAAAATCCGCATCTTCATGCACGCCATACGTTGTGGCGCGGCGGGCCAGGCGCGGAAGCATGTTGCGCAGCCGCTCATCGTCATGGCACAGCACGGCCATTCCGTAAAACGGCACGCGATCGATGAAGTCCAGGAACGCCTGCTCCACGTCCGCCATATCGCGATAGCAATCCATGTGCTCGCGATCGATGTTCGTCACCACGGCCAGAATTGGCGACAGCTTGAGAAATGAGCGATCGCTTTCGTCGGCTTCTGCCACCAGATATTGCGATTTGCCCAGGCGCGCGTTGGAGCCCATCGCGTCCACGCGTCCACCAACCACGACCGTGGGATCAAGCCCGCCAGCAGCCAGCACCGCAGCCACCATGCTGGTGGTGGTGGTCTTGCCATGCATGCCGGCAATGGCAATGCCGTACTTCAGGCGCATCAGTTCGGCCAGCATCTCCGCGCGCTGAATCACAGGAACATGCCCAGCATGCGCCGCCATGATCTCCGCATTGTCGCGTTTCACTGCCGAACTTGCGACTACCACTTCGGCGCCGGTAATGTTTTCCGCGCGATGTCCTTCAAAAATGATCGCGCCTTTTTCCGCCAGCCTTTCGGTAACGCTGGAGCTCTTCAGGTCAGAGCCTGACACCTTGTAGCCGAGCGTAAGCAGCACCTCGGCAATGCCGCTCATGCCAATGCCGCCGATGCCTACGAAATGTATCCGCTGGATTTTTGCAAACATTTTTCTGGTCACTTCGCGACAAACCGCTATACAGCTTCGCTGACCGCAAATTTTTACTGCACTTATGTCATTGGGCTCGCCGCGCAAGTCGGGCTCGCCCTTCCTTTATTCACACAAACAATCAATTCCGATTCGCGTTTTCGCGTTCATTCGCGGCTAAACTCCTGCCAGCTCCGCCACCATCCGCGCCACTCGACCCGCCGCATCATGGTGAGAGAGCGCCCGCGCCCGCTCCGCCATTTCCTTTAGACGTCCGGGATCGCCAAACAGCTGCGTAACTACCTCCGTCAACCGCTGCGGCGTAAGTTCAGCCTGCGGCACCAGCACCGCCGCACCGCCCTGCGCAATGGCCTCGGCGTTGCGCCGCTGATGGTCGTCCGCCGCCTGCGGAAACGGAACAAAGATCGCCGGCTTCCCCGATGCGGTCACTTCCGCTACAGTGCTTGCTCCGGAACGGCACAACAGCAAGTCCGCCCGAGCGAAAGCCGCGGGCATGTCATCGATGAATGCTGAAACCTCGGCCTTCACGCCGGCCCGCTCATATGCGGCCGCCACGTCATTATATTCACGCTCGCCCGTCTGATGTATCACCCGCAGCGAAGGAATTTGCCGTAGTACTTCTGGCGCGGCGACCACCATGGCCTGGTTGATCGCCCGCGCGCCCTGGCTTCCGCCAAAGATCAGCAGCGTTGGCGGATGGTCGCCTCCCGGCGCCGCGACTTTGAAGAACTCCGCCCGCACCGGCACGCCCACAACCTGGGCATTGCGAAAAAACTTTTCCGTATACTCAAAGTGTACCGCCGCCGCCGACACGTGATGCCCCACAATCTTGTTGGCAAAGCCGGGCACATAGTTGGGCTCAAACGCCAGCGTGGGAATGTGCATCATGATGGCCGCCGCCATCGCCGGCCCGGAAGCGTATCCGCCCACTCCCACCACCACGTCCGGCCCAAAGACTTTGATGATCTTGCGCGCGTCCACCATGGCCCGGGGCAGGTCAAAGATGGTCCGCATGCGCGTGACCAGGTTCACGTTCTTGAGCGCTCCCACTTTTACCCGCATCAGCCCAAAGCCGGCCTGTGGGACCAGACGGTTTTCCATGCCTCTCGCGGTGCCCACGAACAACACTTCCGCGCCGTAGCGGGCCTTCAGTTCGCGGGCGATCGCCAGCGCCGGAATCACATGTCCGCCGGTGCCTCCACCGGCTATCAATACGCGCATAGATTCCCCAGTGTAAATTGGAGCCTGCAAGAATCATTGGACTATTAGTTTTGACCATAGTATAATTTACTAGTCATGGAAGAAATTTCGATATCTGAATTTAAGGCTAAATGCCTGGCAATCCTGGAGCGAGTGCGCAAAACTCGTAAACCCGTCCGCGTTACGCGCTTTGGCAAACCTGTGGCCGAAATCGTGGCGCCTTCGCCTGTAAAGGAGCGCTCAGAATGGATGGGCTCCATGAAGGGTCAAATGGAAATTCTTGGTGACATAGTCTCACCGGTGATTGACGAAAATGATATTGAGGCATTGCGCGATTGAAGCTCCTGCTAGACACACACATATGGCTTTGGAGTTTGCGCGAACCAGAAAGACTGGGAAAGCGCACCTTTCATACATTAAACGATACTGAAAATGAGTTGTGGTTATCACCTGTCAGTCTATGGGAAGCGTTGCTGCTGGAGAGAAAAGGCAGAATCAGTATTCAAGGAGATCTTGGGACTTGGCAGGCCCGTGTTACCGGGCGTTTTCGCGAGGCTCCTTTGACTTTCGAAGTAGTCCTGGCGGCGCACCTTCTGCCGCTGCACTCTGACCCTGCTGACCGCTTTCTTGCTGCTACCGCCAAAGTATTTGGTTTGACCCTTGTTACTGCCGATCAGCGCCTGCTTGGCTTGGGCGAAATTGCTACCCTTGCAAACCGCTGAAGTTGCGCCCCTGGTTACCACGGTACCCAAATTTGCATTTTCAGAACAAAAACTAAAAATGCTGCCGCCAGCCGGGGTTTATGCTATGTTTTGTGTCAGACAGTCACCCTGCCCGGTAATGCTGAAATTTGTCTGAAACCGGGCCGTTTCACGGTGATTCGCGCGCCATGATGCTTAAAGCTGCTGAAGATTTCAAAAAACGCACGCTAAGCGCCCTGCCCACGCTGCTGGAAAAACTGGCTTATATCTGTTCACTGCAGACTGGCAGCGGAAGTTACATGCACTGGGGCTTTGCGCGCGCTTATGGCAACCGGCCCACGCAGGACGCCATCTACGCCGCCCACATGGAGACGGCCCTGGCCCTGACCCATGTCCCTGTTCGTGAGATTTATCAGGAATATCAGGCGGCGGTCGCGCGCTCAGGATCGGTTAAGGAGATTCTTAAGCCAGACTCTTTTGTCCTCAAAGCCCCGATCAACGGCGACGCAGTTCTTTCGGCTCACTTACATCTTCTTCAGGACTCCGTGGCGGCTCTGGCTCGTCAGGAGCGTACCACTCCGCAAGTCGCATAGCCACGCCCACCACTTGGCCCAGGACTTCAGCTTCCTGCGGGTGCTTTAGAATCCGCGCCGGCACGGGCGAAAGAGGATGGGATTGCAGCACGATTTCTCCGCGCCGTACTGAGACCCAGCAGCATACGTGGCCTTCCCGCGTTTCCACGAAATAGATGGGCCGTTCCAGTTCTGACCGCCATTTCTTTTCTTCCACGCGGCAACGGTTCTCGTCAACTTGCACAAACGATCCCGGCAGCAGCAGCGGATACATGGTCAGGTCTTCCGAACCCACGTAGGCATAAATGTATTTTTTCTTGGCGATTTCCTGCAGGTATTGCAGCGGAACGGTGCCCCAGCTCTCAATCATGCGCCCCATGTCGGCGGTGCGCCGAACGTCAAATCCAGGATCTATCTTCGTCGGGATGTAGACGCTGCCTCGTCCTTCCGGGACTTCTATCCTATGCGTCTTGGCTGGGCTGCAGATGGCAAAATCCGCGGCGGTAAAATTCAAGTCCACGCCATACATCCTGAGCAGTTCAGTGAAATCCGCGCGATAGATCACCGAAAGCACGTACAGCCGGTAAATGCTGGGAATCACCCCTTTGGTCTCTATATCAGACAGTCTGCTGGGGTTGATGATGAACTCTTCAATCCCTCTGGATTCGGACAAAGACGTGCTGGAAATCTCAACATCTCTTAATGTGAGACCCATGTGCTCGCGCAACTCGCGTAACTTTTTACCCGCTGACAACACTGTTTTTGCCTCGGCTCGCTTAAGCTTGGTTCCCCTCGCCGGTCCGCGCTACGGTCACCGGCCACGTGGAGACTAGAAAACTCTCATCGTTCACGCCGGAAGATTGCAAGTGTAGCGGCAATTGCACTCAGAACTGCCATATAGTCTAACCCCAAGCCTGCCGACTTGGGTAAAGAAACCTTATGCCATTTGCGGAACAAATGAAAGGACCTTCGCCCCATCCGTTACATGTCCTCTGGAACCACTTAGTTTGGGAAAAAGGCCATCATCGCTTCGATCTCCTTTTTCTGTGCCGCTGTGGGCGGCAACAGGGGAAGCCGGGGCAGCCCGCCATAATAGCCGTTCAGGTCCATGGCATACTTGATGGCCGGAATGCCCAGTTCAGAAACCACGCGCTTTGTGGCCGGCGTCAGCCCCAACTGCTTTGACCGGGCCAGTTCCAGGTCATTGTCTTTCCAGGCAGCATGTATCTCAAAACAAATGGTCGGCGCCGGGGCGGCAAACCCAAGCACTCCGCCGCTGGCTCCGGCCATCAGTGAATCCAGCAGGGTATGGGCGGCGCCCACAAGCACTTGAAAGCCCACTTCTTTGGCCCGGGTTTTGATCCTGGGCCGCACGATTGTGGCTACCTCAGAACCGCCGTTGAGCTGGCTTACGCTCACCAGTTGCCCGCCGCTTTCGTCGCTTGCCGGGGCAGCCAGCATGCGCGCGGTGACCGCCTGCTGAGTTTCCGTGACGGTCGTGCTTCTCTTGATGTGTTTCGTGGCCTGCACCATGGCAGCCACTTTCTCCACATTGCCGCTCGATTCCTTGATCCCGATAATGTTCGGATGCTCCGCCAGCGCCGTAATCACTTCCAGCGGCAGATCATAAGCCGTAAACGGCGGCACGGTGTAAAGCAGCACCGGCAGCGGCGACCGGTCAGCCACCGTGCGATAAAACGCCAGCAACGCCTCGGGCTTCATCTGCGGACGGTAAAAATGGGGCGTGCGCAGCAGGGCCACATCGTAGTTGAATTTGGCGGCAATCTCCGTCAGGCGCAACGTCTCGATCACTGACTCAGCGCCCGTGCCCGCGATCAGTACTTTCTCCGGCGACGCCACTTCTGCGGTCACGCGCAGCACTTCGCGCCGTTCCTCGTCGCTCAGCATCACGGCTTCACCGGTGGAACCCAGCACCACCATGCCTGTGATCGGGGTTCGCGAATAGCGGTCAATATTGTGTTCAATCTTTTTGTAATAGACCGCTCCGTCAGGATAGAACGGCGTCGTCACGGCGGGAAAGATGCCTTGCAGGAGCATGCGTCTATTCTAAATCCAAAAATCCAACCACAAAGGACACGAAGGAACACAAAGAAGTTTTTTCAGTTTTCTTACCGCAAGGGAACTTCAGCGGATCTTCTTTTTATCGCCAATTCGACGGATCAGAAGACTTCCCCTTCGTGTTCCTTCGTGTCCTTTGTGGTTAAAGCGAAAAGTGTGGTTAAAACAGAAAAAAAACCCCGCGCTCTTGCACAGGGCTTTCTCTTCGACAAAGAAACGGTTAGATGGCTGAAGCCAGCGGAATCTGGCCCTGGGTCTGCAAATCGCCCAGGCGACGCACATTTTCCCGCAGGGTCTGATACCGGGGTACAAGCAGCGCCGGCGTCAGCTGCAGTGAAGGCACAGCGTATTCCAGAGACAGCTTGCCCATCGCCACTATGCACTGGATCCGGATCTGGGCCGCCAGTTCCGTCACCTGCGCGGCCGCCGAGGCCACTTCAGGCATCGGACTCACACGCATTGCTTCACTGGCATGCAGCACCGCTGACGCGTTGGATGCAATCCTACCCACGTAACGCGCGGTCACGCGGATACGCTGCCGTTTGAGCCGAACGAACTTCGAGCGTGGGAGCTTTTCTTTCATGAAGAGCTCGTCGTCCCGGTCGATCAGGGTACGGAAAGCACTGAGGTCTACCGGGCGGAAACTTTGCTCCGCCTTTTTTATGCGGCTGCGTACCGCCACGTAAAACAACATGACGGCGCACAACGCAAGCGCAATTACGATCACAGTTATTGTCATCTACTTATTAGCTCCATCACTGCCTGATTCCACTGCTCCAACTGGTCCTGTTTCGGTATCTCTGCGCTGCTGGTTGCACGTTCCGGGACCAGCAGGTAACCCAGCCAGATAAAAAGACTGGTAGAAAAAGAAATACCGCGGGCTAGTTTGAACGCCAGTTGCGTCGTCGAACCCACATGGCCGATCAAGGTCACCGTGACCAGATCTACTGCCGCGAACATTCCCAGCCCCAGAGCTATTCCAAACACATTCTGCCGCCAATGCAACCCGAAAGCAGAGGAAGAAAGGAACAGGAACATAATCAGTCCCACTTCCACCAGGCGCGCCGCCTCTGCGGCGAGTAGGAACGCATTGACCATGCCTCTCGCGTTTCCTGATTGCACGTAGATCACAGCGCACGCCAATAACACGAGCGCGATTACCGCAGCACCGAAAATTATCGTGGCCAGCTTGCGCAAAGCCGCATGCGGAGAAAAAACATGCGTAAATATCTCCCGCACTACCGCAAGTCCTAGGACGATCCCGATCGCTTCACAAATCCAAAACGCCCAGAAATACGCGAACTTATTCCCGAACAGCGCATAAACGATGCCTGCCTCAAACAGGCAAAAGAAAATGTAGGCCGAGAAAGCTGGAAAGTTTCGCCAGGTTCTCTTCGCTAGCAGTGCTAATGCCAGCGCTGCCTGCAAAACAATGCTTCCGATCCACACATCGTGAATGATCAACGGCCAGGACATAGCACCTAAAGAATACTGCCTGACTAACCCGGCATACAAGCATTTTCACGGCAAGAAGCTACGTCCTGCACATTACTTCAGTGCCACAAATCTTAAAGAGGACAGTTCGGATTCGAGGGGGTTGGAATGCAAGTCGGGGTTGGTGCCCCGCCATCGAATCTCGCGCCCTCAAACGGCAATGCCGCTGTGGTTGAAAACAACAACGCCCCTAGTATCAATACTTTGGCCAAAATGTTCTTCATTAATTTCTCTCCTTGGTATGCAAAAAATACTAACTGCCAGTTTTACCGTGCTTTCTCTATCGCATACAATCCATTGGCCTTACTGGGAATTTCCGAATATGGAACAGATTTTTCCCAAAATGGGAATTTGGAGGAGGGCAATCTGCGTGCTGCTCATTAGAACATTTCTCAGGTAAAAACAGTAGACTTACGGAAGTCCCATTTTGGGACTGCCCTGAGGGAATCTTTCACTTTATTACCCAGACGCTTTATAGAGGATTGTTCCTCATCCTCTGAATGGATTTCCTGTTACCGGATTGCGAAATATGCTTGCCAACGCGCAGAAATTCGCCAGCGCGTGCTGGCCCGCGGCGATGACTCTAAAAACCCCCCATGGCGTGTCTTTTGCCGCCGCGGCTTTCTGGTTTTCGTAACGTCGCGACTGCCAACCCTCCAAATTCCTCTTTTCCGTTTTTGCCACGTTTTATTACGGAAACAGAAACACGAGCTTTCCAATGCCTGAAAAACGGGCTGAACGGACCGAAATCCCGTCCCTAAACCAAGCCCTCAAAAAAATCGGTTAGAATGAAATTCATCAGCATCATGTCGGGGCGTAGCGCAGCCTGGTAGCGCACCTGCCTTGGGCGCAGGGGGTCACAGGTTC
>WNGG01007588.1_pt1 | contig 12004 bp, 14 predicted proteins | sample 5400661 | NCBI WGS metagenome assembly WNGG01 (sample SAMN13153372, study PRJNA577476) | soil metagenome | isolation source: 100 cm soil or saprolite under Garry oak tree replicate 1 | place: USA:California | collected 2016-06-15 | reverse complement strand
AAGGAGAGCGAGAAGACTCTGTTCCTGTTAGAATTGCTAGTAAGATCCGCTAGAAGCGCGTTCCAGGTGGTCACGCTGGCTCCTTCGGCGAATCCCAGGGCGACGCTCGCGGAGATGAGATAGAGGAAATTCGTTGTTAGCGCGAAGACTAGCAGCGCGATGGCACCGGCTAGATTTCCGAGGATCAGCAGCTGTTTTCGACCGTAGATATCGGAGATGACTCCGAGAGGAATGGATGTGATAACGACAGCGATGCCTTGCGCTGAGATCAGTAGTCCTGCTTGTACAGCTGTGAACCCGACAGTGACGAGCCAAGCTCCGAGGACGATCTGGAGGAAACCAAGTCCGAGGAAGATTGGAACAAATGATAGAATGAGCATGGTGGCCGTTGGCGGGACTGGGCTGGCTTCTTGGTCTGCCAATCGATCTTCAGCATTGGGCTTCTAGTTCCCGCCCGATAAACCAATGGGCTCACGCCAGAATGGAGACAAGCGTGCCATGTGATCTTCACATTACGCGCATGGTCTCTTGTCACTGTTGAAATAGAGCTCTTGGCTTAGTCCTGAGCCCTTAACGCCTAGGCTGCGACTCGGAGAGTAGACTACAGCAACCCACAGCAGACCGAAGCAATTCAGGGTAGGCCGTGGCCTGAGGAAGATCGATATGCATCCGGAATGCTTAAGTTATCTCCAACTATCACCGGCTTTCGAAAATAGGCGAAAAACATGGCCAAGAAAATACTATACTCTTCACTTCTACTGCTATTTGGCGCCATATTCCTCATCCCTGCGACCGCCCCCGCCCATGGACAGTTTACTGGCACAGTCTGTATCATTCCAACAAGCTCCGGTTCGTGTCCTTCTAGTCCCGCGACAATTGGCGGCATAGTCGGGACCCAACTACGCGTATCCGTTTTCATCCAAGGCTCCGATGCCCTGAACGGTGCCCAGGTCATACTCCTGGCGGATCACACGATAATCAAGCCTGCCGGAGCAGACATTACAGGAACTGTAGTGCCGGGCGGATCTATCGTCCTAGAATGTATTGGAGGCGTACTCGTCCAAGGCAACGTCTGTGACTCCCACGACAACGCCGACACGATAGACGTTGCGGTTCTAGCTGGACCACAACAAATCACTACTGCCCCGACAACCGGTCTGCTCTTCACCGCGATATACAACGTTACCACGGCCACGAGCGGAACCCCGATCGGATACCAGACTGGCTGCCCGCCACCCACCAGCGTCAGTAACACCTGTATCACCATCACAAATGGCACCCCCACCCCAGACCCAGAAAATGCACAGACCGCAGTCTTCACAACTGGAGACTTCACAGCATCCGCGAATCCAGCGAGTCTGTCCCTGCGGCGCAGCTCCCAAGCAACTTCGACAATAACTCTGAACAGCATTGGCAGCTTCGCTGGAACTGTAAGCCTCACCACGACAATATCCCCCACGAACAAAGCACCGTCACAGTCGCTCAGCATGAGCACTGTAACTCTCACATCGGGAGGAACAGCCTCAGTGACACTTACTGTCACAACCGTCAAGAACACCGGGTTCGGAACCTACACGGTAACGGTCACCGGGACCAGTGGCAACATAGTCCACTCGGTCACAGTAACTGTAACAGTTACGCACTAGACCCGCAATAAATCGTCTCTCTTTTTTTTCCCTCTTTTCTTTGCGTCATCCTAGACTTGAGAGCGCACCGAGAACCTGGCGTACTCGGCTCAGAGCATAGGCTTCTCTGGTAGCGTGATCGACCCTTCGACAACTCCGGCTTCCAAGTCAGAGAGTTACAGACACTCAACAGACACTCACTCTCAGACGTCAGAATATTTTGATAGGGTCGTTCTTATCCGGATTTTTCTTCTGCCTTCAAAGCCATATCTTGCTTGTGCTCGATCTGCTTCTGTTTGATCTCCTCGAAGAGGTTGCACCAGTCACGGCCAGAGACGACGAGCTGGTAGATCTTGAGCTTCGGATGAATGCACTTCGCCCTGTCCAACAGATCAGCGTTGAGCGGATCTTTTGTGGCAAACCAGATGCAGGATAGACAGTTTCCATTCTGCCACTGTATGCCCTTCAAGCGCTTCTGTAGTTCAGACTCAGGTCCAGACATGATGTTTCAGCCTTAGACCGAGTGCGTTATCAAGGTTCACACTTGGTTTGCCAATCGAGGAACAAGCTTCTGATTGAAACGCAAGCAATGAACTCGTGAAAAGTAATTAAGCTCTGAAGACGAACAAAAATTCATGAAACCTGCACTGGAGGGGACGCAGAGGTCCGCCAAGAGCACCACCGCGACCAGCAAGGCATTCAATGAGGAGGAACGAGGCGCGGTAAGGGACCGCGTCCAAGAGATGAAGGCTGGCAAGGGGGAGGGGGAGAGCGCCGTCCTGGCGAAGATCGCCGAGATGCGGGAACCGGATCGCGCCATGGCCAAGCGGCTTCATACTATTATCAGAGAAAGCGCGCCAGGCCTCTCGCCAAGGCTCTGGTACGGGATGCCCGCTTATGCCAAGGACGGCAAGGTCGTCTGCTTCTTCCAGGCAGCGGCGAAGTTCAAGACGAGATACGCGACGTTAGGCTTCAGCGACAAGTCGAACCTCGACGAGGGCAATATGTGGCCAGCCGCCTTCGCATTGAAGGGGTTGACTCCGGCCGAAGAAGCAAGGATCGTCGCGCTTGTGAAAAAAGCGGTGAGCTAAGGACCGCGCTCCAGTCTACTACGACTTCGGTATTCTCCGGTCCAAACAATCCCAGCCTCCATAATGCCAGGTGTGACTCTGGAATCCTTTCCCGAGTGGGAAGTGAGTTTGCGCCGATGCAATCTTAAAGGCCTCTTGGCTTGAAGTGTTGATGAATATGAAAATCGTGCTTGACGACCAGGTTACGGAACGGTCGGTGCGCGCAGACCTGGCGTGGGAGCTGTTCTTCAAGTCGAAGACGGAGATGCCGAAGGGACACGGTGAACCCTTGCTTCCCTTCGCCAACTGGTTCTGGGACGAGATGGGCCAGAGGGCAGGACGACTATTGAAGTACTCGAAGGGGGAGGCAACGGTCACAATCCCTCCCCTGGCTCCTGATGCCTTGGACTTCGTGGTGCGCCTGGCATCGTTCTGGGCCGACGAGGTCTATCTGAGGAAGGGAGGGTCTCTGTCGGGGAACCTGTGGAGGAGGCCGGTGGTGAACGTTCTCGACGATGACACCCTCGAAGGAGCCGAGCGCGCGCTGACTTCGAAGAAGGAGACGGGCTCGACCGACAGGTTCCTGATGCCGCTCCTAGGGCCTGGGCACGCCTTCTTCAGGGTCCGAGTCGTCGAGAAGGACGAGAGCGCTGCTCGATTCCACAGTCATTCGCACGTGGACGAATATTACTTGATACTCAGCGGGAAGGGAACGCTGAGATACAATGGTTCGGAGACAGAGGTGAAAGCAGGGGACCTAATCGGCAAACCGGCCGGGCCAGAGATCGCTACGCAACTCATTGCCGACGGAGGGGATCGGCTCCGAATACTCGATATGGAGGTTTGGCACGACCGGGCTCAAGTCTCCAAGGATATCATAGTGAACCCAGACTTCAAGGAACTCCTATTGAGTGGGTCTGGGTGGGCGGCCATTGTTCCAGAAGAGTCCTTGATTACGCCCGAGGATTTCTTCCGCCACTACGACCAGGGATACAAGAGGACGAAGGATGGAGGGTGGGTCCCGTCGAAGAACCGAGGCTACAAGCGAACACGCGAGAAGTGATTATCCTTCGCTCCCACGACATCATTTGATGGGCTGAAGAAGGGAGAAGAGTTCAAGTTCCGATGGAGTTGAATGCGGGCGCGATGGGGCTTGCTGCCATATGGGTTCGATTCCTGCACTGACACGAAATTCCCAGGCGGAGCTTATTCCAACCATTGTAAGCGTTTCAACTTGAGGAACTTGCGAAGTTGCTCGAAGTCTACAGAATCTCTAATCCGACATGCCGGACACGCGCCTCGTCATGGATTCAATCTGGCAATCTGTAGTGGGCTCTTATTAGTATCGCAACGAAAATTGTATCCTGTCTACCTCCATGAGCGAAGGCGATTCGCATGACATCCCGAAACCGATGACTGAAGAGCAGATTAGGAAGTCAACGGTCGGCCTAACCCAGAAGCAGATCAGCGGGAAGATTGTCCTTGTCGATTATGATCCCGCTTGGCCGCTACAATTTATTCGGGAGAACGAGCGGATCAAGTCGACGCTAGGCGCGAAGGCTCTTTCCATAGAGCACGTGGGGTCGACCTCAGTACCGGGTCTTCCTGCGAAGCCAGTCATCGACATATTGCTCGTCGTGGAGAGATCGGCAGACGAGAGATCGTATCTTCCCGCGCTCGAAGCGGCTGGTTATGTGCTCGGGATCCGAGAGCCTGAGTGGCATGAGCATCGAATGTTCAAGGGTCCGGACACTAACATCAACCTTCACGTGTTCGGCAAGGGCGATGAAGAGATCGAGAGGATGCTGATGTTCAGAGACTGGCTTTCTGAGAATCTAGCTGACAGAGACTTCTACCTGAGGACGAAGCGAGAATTGGCTGAGAAGGACTGGAAGTTCGTCCAGAATTACGCCGACGCAAAGTCCAAGGTAGTCGAGTCTATGATCGCCCGAGCACGCTCTTCAAGGATCTCCATTCAAGAATAGCACATCTGGGCCATGATTACTTTCACTCCTCACTGCGAGAGATAGCACAATATTGCAGGGGAAGATTCGATTGAGCCTACGATGAAGATTGGGCTGATGGTCGTTCTGGCTAGCACCTGCGAAAATAAGGGCAAGCGAGTAGCAGAGGAAGCGGAGAAGTAATGGCAGCGACCGTGAAATCTAAAGATGGTACAAAGATCGCCTACGAGAAAGTGGGTACTGGGCCGGTCGTAATACTCGTGCTCGGAGCCCTCAATTCAAGGAAATCTGGCGCCAGTCTGGCTAAGCTGCTTGCGTCTCGCTTCACAGTCATAAGCTATGACCGGCGCGGACGCGGTGGTAGCGCTGATACCGCGCCATATGCACCTCAACGTGAAGTTGAAGATGTAGCGGCGTTAATCGATGAGGTTGGTGGACCGGTATATCTCTACGGTCATTCTTCCGGTGCGGCCATCGCACTCGAAGCCGCAGCCAAACTGCGAAAACACGTCAGAAAATTAGCCATCTACGAAGCGCCCTACACCTTGGATGGCGATGCCCGCAAGACTGCTAAAGAGTACAACGTACGGCTCAAGAAATTGCTCAAATCTGGACGGAATGCTGATGCCGTGGCTCTGTTCATCAGACTTGTAGGCGTGTCGGACAAGCAGATTCAGGCTATGAGACGCTTGCCGATGTGGCGAGGATTGGAAGCCATGGCCCCGACCTTAGCCTATGACAGCGACGTTCTAGGTGAGGGCCATTCCTTGCCTACTGCGCTTTTGTCGCGCGTTACTACTCCCACACTCGTCATGCACGGCGGTGCGGGAGCTCCATCTATGCGTGATGTGGCTCAAGCAATCAGCGAAGCCATTCCGAATTCGCAACTCCGTATGCTTGCCGGTCAGAGGCACGGTGTAAGGCCCAAAGTCATTGCGCCGGTATTGGCAGACTTCTTCGAGTGAAAAAGCAGTGAAGGTTGGGCTGATGGTTTTTCTCGCGAACGAACGCGAGAACAACACTACGCGTTCTTATGATTCGATCCGGGCAGTCGCGCAACAGGCCGAGGCTGATGGATTCGATAGCATCTGGCTTCCTGACCATTTCTTCTATCGTAATCCGAACGAGCCGACCCGTGGAATCTGGGAATGCTGGACCATGCTGTCGGCGCTGGCCGAGGCGACAAAGCGCGTAGAGATCGGCACACTGGTAACATGCAACTCTTTCCGGCATCCTGCTATCCTAGCAAAGATGGCGACGACGGTCGACGAGATCAGCCAAAGGCGATTGATCCTCGGTGTCGGTGCGGGATGGAACGAGCCGGAGTATCAGGCGTTCGGGTTGCCCTTCGACCATCGCGTGGCCCGCTTCGAGGAAGCGTTGCAGATCCTCAAACCACTGCTGCGTGAGGGGCATGTCGATTTCACGGGACAATACTACCAAGCCCGAAATTGCGAGATTGTGCCCCGCGGTCCACGATCAGAAGGGCCGCCGTTGATGGTGGGAAGCGAAGGGGGTCCGCGCATGCTCAAGCTGACCGCGCAGTACGCCGACCTCTGGAATACCGGCTACATGGGCAAACCCGAAACACTCGCCGACCGACGCGCCAAACTCGAAGCGGCGTGCCACAAGGTCAGGCGGGACCCGGCCACTCTCGGCATAACAGCGCTCATCGGGCTCTGGTTCCCCGACCTCCAAGCAAACAAACCGAAATTCTTCGACAATCCCCTGACAGGTACAGCGCAGGAGATCGCAGCGACAATGCGCGGCTATAGGGAACTCGGCGTGCAGCACATCATGTTTCAATGCGAGCCTTACAGCCCTGAAGCACGGCAGCGGCTGACCGAGGCACTCCAACTCTATCGCAGCGTGGAGCCGCAATAAGAGCGTCTAACAAGACCTACTTTTGAAGGAACTGAAATCAAATCAGGCAGCATTCCAGCGTATCGTGAACGCGTTGCTTGTGATTTCCGATGTTGTGCGATTCACTGCGTAGTTGGGAATTCAAATTGGGGTCTCATGTCTTCGGACACACCTAATGAGTGGTTGTGAACCGTAAAATATCTCATGGCTCAAGCCCCAGGGTTCGACCAGGCAATAGAACTCTCAAAATGACGGGTGTTGGCACATGAGTGAGACTGAGAAACTGATAAAGGCCAATGAAGACCAGGCAAAGTCAGGACCGCTGTTTCCAGCGCTGTTTCCAAAGACCCTTTTTCCAACTCTATTCCCAATCCAAGAATCATCGTCAGGAGGAGGCCTAGCCGTCCTTACTTGCATGGACCCTCGGGTAGGCCCTAATTTCGTACCGGGGCTCGAAAGAGCAACTAGCATCATCAGAAACGCCGGTGGCATCGTAACCGAGGATGTCGTTCGATCTCTCATGGTGTCCAACGAATTCCTCGGTGTAAAGGAATTTTTGATAATCAACCACACCGACTGTGCCATGCTCAAATTCACGGACTCGGAACTCCAGGGAAGACTTGAGAAAAAATACGGAAAAGAAGCAGGCGCCATGAAGTTCTACTCCTTCTCCAGTCTAGAACAGAACATCAAGGACCAAGTCCAGAAAGTCAAAAGCAATCCCATGGTCCCGAAGGACATAACGGTCTCCGGCCTTATCTATGACGTAGAAACCAGAAAGCTCAGCCGGACCGGCACCTAGGCGGTGACTACACTGACGATGCCATCACGGCAGCGTTCGTCTTTGGACCCGACGAAGAGTTCGGACCACCTCTTCTTGAGAGATGATTCAAGTTCACGTGTGTACTTGAACGGTAAGTGATATGGACCAGATCGTAGGTAGAAGATACCTAGATTGAACACGCATGTCGGTTTGTTGCCTCGAAATCTCTCTTGGCAATCGTAATCGCAGTAATAATGCTCTTGGCCGTGGTCGCGCCCGCGCTCATCCATGCTCCTTTGTTGGCGCAGTCGTCGTCAGTTGACTTTTCCAAGGAATATTCTAGTGGAGACGTCCAGGTCTTTCCCTCACTGGATGCGTAGTACACTTGGATCAACATTAACGGGACCCATGCGATTTTCCTGGCGCTGCACTCCTTCCAAGCACCCTCTCCCGTCTCCGCGTTTGTCGGGGAATCTTACAACACCCCTACCAACTCGCGTGTCTTTGTCGCGAACGCATTGATGGCAATGGAAGTCTACAATGACACTGACCATAATGGTTTCCTCGACGCGAACTATGCGACAGGTCAGACAGAACTCATGTACACCATAGCCATGAACGCCTCACAGACTTTCACTCCCAGCCCGGTCCAGAAAACGGTGGTTGGAAGTGTCCCACACTACAAGTGGGGAGTAACATACGGGATGGTTCAAGGAGGTCTTGTCAAAGCAGATCCCGCATACAACTACGGCTATGGAGGAGGACTCTTTGGATCTAACGTACTGATCGACCAGCTGTCCATGTACTACGACTACTCTCTTCAAGGAAACAGGACCTTCCTAAAGACGAGTTATGAAATCGGGAACGTAACCCTCACTCCACCCACAAACATTCCAAACGTCACACTCACCGGTCTGAGCCTCTCACTGCTACACTTCGTCTTGGCAGTGTCGTCCACACCATACACGGTAACGGCCAACAGTTCACCCTACGATTCGCAAACCAGCCAAACATCTTCCCTGGTCAACGTAGCACAAGTTAACATCGGGAATTCTCTCGCTTACGAGTTCCGCTTCAAAGACAACTACATGCTGCTGACAAGCACACCAGCGACTTATCCAGCAGTCTACGCGGCCGCATCTAGCAACTCACTCCCAACAAATGCGTTTCAAGGCCAAGGAGCACTGGCGGTCATCCGGGCGCAAGACTACGTGAAGGCCAGCCTGCCCAATATTGCTGGCTTACCTGCATCTTCGGACCTGAACTACAGCTCGTCGAAGCTGATCTACAGAATCTCCTATCCGACATGGGGAGGAATCGGCATCAAACATGACCCGACATACGTCGGATACTATGTTCCAAACCCCCTGGCAATATCAACCCCAGTCCCTTGGGACCCGACGATCATCGTCTACCTAGCAGTCGCGCTGGCTGCCGTCGCCGCTATCGTCGTTCTTATCGTAATCAAGGGGACCCGGAGGACACGAACGCCGTCTCAGAATAGTGCCGCCTTCCCCCTCTCCCGTAGTCTTGTAGTTCCCTAAGGTCAGGGTATTGTAAGAGTGTAGACTGGATGGATCTCGCCCCAGTTGTTGTGGCTCGTATCCAATACATAGGGTCCGGTGATTGTGATATGGTCGTTGATGCTGGGTATCGTAATATTGTTCGTGTAGTTCTGGCAGGCCGATACCGCGTTGGGCTGAGTTACAGGTAGTGCACAGATTATTTCAACGACCAAGTCATAGTACTGGTACTGGTCGTTCGCGCTGTTGGTGAGATTGCTGTACTGGGAATCGAGAGCTAGTCGCACGTGGTAGTCTCCGTCATCTTCTTGGAGGACGTCGTCTACAATTCCTGTGTTTTCCAGTCCACTCTTTCTCTTCGCTACGCTTGAGGTGGAACGCGGTGCACCAGCAACCACCCCACACTCCGTTATGCTTCTCAACAACCCGCGCAAAGTCAGGAAATGTATCTCCTCCGAGTTCTTTGATCAGAAATCGCTTCTTGAGCTGTCTCACGTGCTTCGTGCGAGAGGATAAGTCGCCGTTCGGGTCTACATACAGGCTGGTCAACTTTTTCATGAGTCGGATATCCCGACCCCTTGCGATTTAGCCTATATCAGATCCAGTCGGTTCTGATCCCTTCTATCTTTGAGAAGTGGGGATCGTCGGAGACGATCTGCTTTGACTTTAGATCTAGAGCTGTCGCGGCGATGATGGAGTCGGCTGTAGGCAAGCCTCGGTAGCGCGCCCTCAGTTTTGCGGCCGCGATGGCTATTGGCACGGTAAGATCTATTATTCTGAAGGTCGACTTCAAGATAGAACCGACGCGCAGTTCTGCGGTATCGGCGCCACCATTCTCGTACTCGAACTTGTAAACCTCGTGAATGACCATTGTCGGGACGAGTGCGTTCTGGCGTTGAAGCTCTGTAATCTTGCGGCTGGTCTTCTCCCTGATATTCGCAGTCTCGGCGAGGAAGTGGGTGAGAAAGAAGCGTGTGTCGACTGTCGGGACGGCGGTCAGTAGCGGTCCTCCGAACGCATCTTGTCGAGTCTTCTCTTCATCTCCTCAACAGTAACTCTCCCCGCGTCTATCCCCGCGAGGTCTTCGAGAGGAGTAACGGGACTGAGAAGAATCCCTTGGTCCGAGTCCTTGACTAGGAGCCTCATTCCCTGCTTTATGCTGTACTTCTTTCGTTGCTCAACCGGAATGGTTACCTGACCCTTCCTGGTCACCTTGACAATCTGTTCCGTCATCTTGGCCCAGGTTGTACTGTGACGCCATGTACTACTTAAGCGGTCTGTCCAACCCACCCCAAGAGCGCAAGGTCAACAGCAAACCCCTCGCGATCGATTTATCTGGTGGCAACAAATCGCGCCCTCTGTCTCCCTTCCCTCGTCTTGGACCCTCGGTTGCTATCCGAATCTAAAGCTGGAGAGGTTGACTTTTTCCATGATTCCGATATCCACGCCATGTCACATTTGGGGCAACGACTCAGCGAAGCTAATTCCTCAAAGCCTTCGATTTATTATAATCGACTCATACTAGCTACCGCCACGGACTTCGCCTATTTCCCGCATCGATCAGTTTAGCCTGGCTCCGCATTTTGTGCAGAAGGTGGACGAGGAGATATTCTGTGTGCCGCAGGTGGGGCAGAGTCTCATTCCAGCGTCGACCGTCGTGGATGGTAGCGTCGGCATCTGGCCTGGAGGAGGCTGTGAGATTCTTGCAAGATTGGAGTAGTAGTAGACGGCCATCAGTATCGGTAATAGTGGCTGGTAGATTGCTGAGAGGATACCGTTGACTACCGCACCTATGATGCCACCCAGAATGGCGGTTATCGCACCAACAATGATCGAGGCGATTATGACGATTATTCCGAGGACGAGGAATGTTCCGAAAGTCTTGCCCCACCGGTGGCTGACGAGCTCACGGCTCCTCCCCATGCTATCGATGACTCCTTTGTTCTCTAGGAGAAGAGCTGGAAGTGCGAGGGAGAACATTATCGCCAGTATGATTCCGGGAACGATTAGTGCGATGAACCCAAGGACGACAATGATCCCAACAATTATGCTCAGCGCCCAGATCGAGAGTAGCTTTGAAACAGCGAACCCAACTGATGCTCCGAGGCTAGCCTGTCCCTTCGCGATCTGTTCAGAGGCCAGTTTGACTGCGCTGCCCTCGGCAATTGCAGAGAATACGATATTCACAACGAAGATCACGACGAGGAGCAGGAGTAGTGCTCCAAACAATGCGGAGAAATAGGCGGAGAACTGTTGAGGCGTGGGATTGACTGGAAGATTCGGGAGGACGAAGGCTTGCTGCGCCAGCGTAGTGGCGACCTGGACGATCACTCCCACTATCGCGAAGAGAACGAAATACTTGGCGAATTCTCGCCGGTAGACCTCGAAGGTTTTCGAGATAACCTCGCCTAGGCCCAGCTCGCGGCTGATACCCTGCTCCGGCTGCATCGTTATGTCAAATCATCCTGATATGGGCGTAATCGCCTTGTGTATATCATCTTGTCTCTTCATTCAAATCGAGTGCGCCTCTCTGAGACAGAGTGCTGAACTAGTCAAGGCTGACGAATTCGTAAGAATCACAACTCTTATTGAGTGACTCCCACGGGGTACGTGAAAAACCCATGAGCTCTTACTCGAAGGTTGTTGCGGCTGGCGTTGTTTTACTGGTTACTATCATAGAGGATGCTGGGCTGATCGCTTGGCTTGTGTTAGCCCGCGGCTCCATGTTCTACCAGGGTATCCCAATCGCCCCGCTCGTCCTCCTGCTAGTCCTCCTCGTCGAGCATTCGATTATGCAGCGCGCGGAGAATCCGAATTTTACCGGCAGAGTATTCGCTGAAATATTCGGCTTTACAACTCTCGAAGTGGTCAACTGGAGCGTATGGCTGACCCTCCTCTCAAACTCTTCGTCCTTGCTCTCGATGAGTTCGCTCATTGCCTCGCTCTACTTTTTCGTCGGGTTCTATATTGAACACCAGATTACCGAGAACGTGATCACGCAGCAGCCATATCTCCGCTTTAGAAACGATAGGCCCGCGATCACAGCAGGCGTCATTCTTGAGACTCTCAGCGAGGGTGTCGGCGCACGCCTCTGGTTGCTTTATGGGCCCATCGGTCCAGTGTTCCTCGTCCTGGGCTCTCTGATAGAGCACTCGATCCAGTACGTGGTTGGAAGAATTCCTACACGAAGTACCGC
>WNGG01017729.1_pt1 | contig 12005 bp, 16 predicted proteins | sample 5400661 | NCBI WGS metagenome assembly WNGG01 (sample SAMN13153372, study PRJNA577476) | soil metagenome | isolation source: 100 cm soil or saprolite under Garry oak tree replicate 1 | place: USA:California | collected 2016-06-15 | reverse complement strand
CTCACAATCCCATCACAGTGGGAAAGCGAGGCCTGCTTGCTCTCACAGAGCGAGCACGAGGAGCAAGAGAGCGCTCACTATGCTCTAAGCTCCAACTGGTGATGTTCTTCGAGTGCGCCGCGCTTCAACAGGCTGAATACGTTGTGCGAACCAGTGCCACTGTTTTTAGGATTTGGGGCAGATTTGAGCGATGCCATAAACGATCCTTTGTGGCACTGTCCAACTCCCAGGGCCACTGACAAGCATCTATGCGTGTTGACGGGTGTCACAACTTATGCCACAATCAAAGGAGCATAATGCTACCCGTTTTATGGGTTATGGCACGAAAAGAAGCAATTATATGAAAATAGGCTATGTGAGAGTTTCTACACATGAACAAAACGAGGATCTGCAAATTGACGCTTTGAAAAAGGCGGGGTGTGAGAAGTGGTTTACCGATAAAATCACTGGTTCCAAGTTTGAACGCAAAGGCTTAGACGAAGCCCTTACCTATGTCCGGCCAGGCGATACATTTGTTGTCTGGAAACTGGATCGGGCAGGCCGGTCTCTGAAGCACCTGATTGATCTGTTGAATACCCTAAAAGGACGCAGCATTGACTTTATCAGCCTGACTGAGAAGATCGACACCACAACACCCGGCGGCAAGCTTATCTTCCATATGATGGGAGCCTTGGCAGAGTTTGAGCGCGATCTCATTAGAGAACGCACCAATGCAGGACTTGAAGCAGCCAGGGCCAGAGGACGAAAAGGCGGCAGACCCAAAAAACTCCACTCCCGTACAAAACTGGCATTGGTGTTGAGTGCATACAACGAGAAGAAGCATACGATTGATGAAATATGCCAAACGTTCGGGATCTCCCGCAGGACCCTATTCCGCTATGTGTGGGTGGACAAAAAGGCAGAAGAACCCGCAAGTAAGTAAGGTAAAATGCGCTTAGCGTATGAAATTTCTCCATTGCTACCGGGAGGTCTTTACGTGCTGGTTAAGAAAATCTCGATTGCAAGCGAGCAGTAAAATTGATATAACTGATGTGCTATGAATAATGACGAGTTATTAGAAAAAATTGGAAAAATGATTGAAACGAAGCTTGAAGCTGAACGAGGATATACCAAAAGATTGTTTGAGTCTGAACGCGAGCACACTAAGGGTCTATTTGAGTCTGAACGCGAGCACACCAAGCAACTAGTAGAAGCCTCAGAAGAACGAATAATGAAGAAAATAGACCAACGGAGCGAGCAACTTATAGACGTTATTACCGAAACGGCAACGGTGATACTCGATGAGCAGGACGGGCGGATAAGCCAGATCGAAGCCCACCTAGGACTTTCCCGACCGCCAAAAAACTAACCCCCGATGAGCCCAACGGCGGCTGGTGACAGCAACGTTGTTACTACCCCTATTTCAATCTTGACTCCCACTGACGAGAGAGAAAGTGAGAGGTCATCTGGTACTGGCCAGGTGATCAGGAGTTGATGAGCTGTCTCTTAATGAGAAACGTCTTCCAGCAATCTCAACAAATATTCCTCGTCCTGTACGCAGGTCAGCGAGAAGCCTCCGAAGTTCGCGATTCTCTGCTTCTAGCTGATCCATGAGTTGCTTTAGTTTGAAGAGCTCTCGTGCTAATTGATCAAAATAGTTTCCGTCCATGTGATCAGTTTCCCTTTCTCACCTCTCAAGCGGTCTCCTCGCTCTCCCAAATTTGTGCATGTGAGCAGGCACATAGAGAAGGTTCTATCATAGAAACGAATGAGTCCATCTCTTGGGAAGACATGGGAAAAATATAAACAGTGATATTGCTCACCTCGTCAAGGCCGGACTTCCTGTACAAATACAAAAAGCGCTCGATATCGTCAGGGTGATTCAGTACTGCATGATAACCCCTTCCCTAGCTCTCCGGCGCTGGGCATCACCGTCTTTGTGTCTGTACAGTCCATGGCAAATAAAGCCTCTGAGCCTTGACTGCCAGTCATTCTCCCTGCTACAATTGCTCTGGAAGAGGTAAACACCTTCCAGAGCTTTTCTGGACGTGTATGTGCGTCGCAGAACGAGTAACGGCTCCAAAGAGGAGCTGGCATACGTTAATTTGCTGACCGGAATGCGAGGTGATTTCATGCTTCAAGAAGAAGAGATGACATTAGCCGCAAAGCATACCGCAGGAAACACGATCCTTGTCGTAGAAGATGACCCGGACACCCAACTGCTCTTTACCACGACCTTCTCCTTGCTCACCCCCTATCATGTCCAGGTCGCACGAAACGACATCGAGGCGTTTCATTTTGTGAAACACATCAAGCCAAGCTTATTCATCCTCGATTATCGCCTCCCCAGGATGAATGGCATTGACCTCTACGATCAACTGCACGCCACCCTAGGACTCGAACGTATCCCAGCCATTCTCATCAGTAGCGTCTCATCTGAAGAGGTCACACGCGAGATCGAGAGCCGGAAGCTGATACACAAAGAGAAACCATTTGACCTGGACGATTTGCTCTTGACTATCGCAGACGTGCTTTCCTGGCAGCGGGAGAACGCATGAAGGGTACCATCCCGATTTGTCCGTAGAGTACTCATAAGGCTATTTTTGGGAAACGCACCCAAAAGGTAAAATAAGGAACGCTTAATTTCTATATCCCCCCCATCGCCAGCTTCAGATACTTCTCTTTGGCATCCTCCCAGGTCGTTTCACTCAACCCGATCTTTTTCAAAACAGTTTCTATTCCCTCTCCCCGCTTTAAACTCCGGACAACAAAGGTGTCGCGCAAAATCCCGGCTGTCACTTTTTTCTGCACCGCTGCCTTCTTTGCGATCTCTGAGAGGAGCATTTCAATAAACCGGGGTGTGTAGGGAAACAGGCTATCGGTAACAGTGTACTGCTTCACATAATCGGCAAAGACCGGCACAATTTCCGCAGGGAGTTTTAGTTTTCTGTCTTTTTTGACCTTCGTACCGGTATGTTTGACCCACATTTCCGGAGCGTACTTGTTGGAGAAATCGAAATGAGTGAGTTTCAGTCCAAATAATTCTTCTTTTTTGATACCGGTTTCGAGGAGTAACAGCACCAGGACATAGGTTCGTGGATCACTACTTGCAGCAGTGAGTAGTTGCCGACATTCACTTTCAAACAGAATGTCAGGAAGGGGTGAGGTGACGCGAAGATACCGGATCGACGCCGCAGGGTTGACAGAAAGCGCCTTTTCCTGCTCAAGCCAGAGGAAATAATTGGTGATTGCAGAGATCTTACGGCTGACCGTTTTCTCGGTCATCACCTTTTTTAACTCCCCTATCCACTGCTGGATATCAACGGTTCGTATTTCGCTGAGCTTTTTATCCTTCACAAACAACCCGAACTTTTTGACATCACTGGTAAAATCATCCGGCGTGTACTTTGAGTATCCCCCGCTCTGAAGGTAGGTATGGTATGCCGGCAGGGTTTTAAGGACTGTACAGTCAGATGTGGGAGGCTCTATTGATAAAGTCTGCGGCAAAAGTACGCTATATTTTTTCCGGTCAAACAGTGACGCTTGAACTCCTACCATAACCTCTTCAGTATAGCACTTCGCAGAGTCATCTACACTCTCAATCCCCCTCTCTCCTCCCCCCTCGTCCCAGCCTCAAACTCAAAACCGCTCTACAATATTTTTTTCCTTTTTAGCGCGCGCAAAATTCCTTGTGAAGGGAGAGGCTATCGGACTCTGCGAAGCATGGCTTCCCTAGCAAGCTGTCAGCAAGTTTGACAAATTATCGCCTGCTTGATAGAATTGCAGAGGTTTTGTCAAAACTCCTGCCCCCGATAGCGGGGTATTTTGTTTTTGGCAAGATCAAATTATTGGTTGTTTGCTATGGCAGACTAGTTTCTCAAAAGGAGAAACGAAATGTTTGAAGGTGACTGTGATTGTAGCTGTCATAACGGATTTAGTATCCACAGCAGTGGTTCATGCGGTTCTGGTTGTCAGGGAAGCGGGTATTGGTCTGATCGAGGATTCAATAGTACTCCTTATCATACTGTTCAAACCGCGTTGGGACCTATCAGTGGAATGCATCACGCGGCTCCCAACAAGGACGGCGGCACCCATCACACAATTTATAACACTAGCGGCGAGCGTTACTCGTGGGACACCAACAGTTCTGGTTACTATGTGAGTGGGAGCGGACACATTCAACCTGAAAAGTTGAAGTAGTAGGTTATCCTGCTTAAACACAAGGGAAGGGCTACAATAATCCTTCCCTTTTTCTTTTGATATAATATCTATTATATTATGAAAAAACGTGAAATGAATATTATCGGAGGTATAGATCAGCGTGCAATCCTCAACCACTATTTAGAAAGGCTGCACGCAACAGCAATTGACGGACTATCTGAAAACCAGAAAGCTCGTTTACTCATTATTGCAATAGCTGATTTCCTGGCAGAAGAACTTTCACTAGATGCGCTTGCTACCATCGGCAATGCCATATGGTTTAGCCTTGAAGATAAATCCAGCGATCTTGCATTGACAGAAAATGAGGCAACACTAAAACAGTTTGCTCACTATATGTGGCTTTTTACAACCTACTACTACGAAAAAAAAGGTGACAACTTACCTACCCCGCGTGCCCTCTGAGAAGCATCGAGGAATTATCCCCTAATTCCCTCTTGCCACGTCTGCTTTTTCCCTCTTTACAATCCAACATGCATAGTGCTATACCCAACCTATTATTATGGAGGAGGAAGGGAGACCACTACCAGAAGAGGTAACAAGAGCTTCTACAAACCGCGCTGAAGAAGGCAGCGATCCTTTTGTTGCCTTGATAAACCAGCTTCAGGTACAAGAACGCAAAAAGCTGAATTTGCCGGAGGTAGGTAAAGTCTATAGAATGCTGGTAGATTTAGAAAGCGAAACCCATAGGAGTATACCGCCGGAACTGCATGAGACCATCCGAAACGTCACCACAGGGTTTGGCTTTCTTGCTTTTGACCAACTTCCAAGAGGTCAAAAGGTAGCCTTTATCCAGCACATCCGGGGAGAGCAGAAATATCGCCAGATTGACCGTCTTTCTTTAACACCAGAACAGGCAGAGATATTACAAAGGGTAGCGAGTGCTGTTAATATTGATTATGACCCAGGCGAACCAGAAGACGACACAAAGCGCACCTTTTCATTTGCTGGCATTGAAGACCGTGTTCCTGATGGCTATCATCTTTATGATGAGCCACGATAAGCGGTAATCTCGCAGAGGAGTATAAACAGTGGCTTTCATGGATGGGGTTTTGTGGGAGTGTCTAGTACACACTCCCACGATTTGAGGACTGATACGGTCTGTTCTCTCTGAAACCGTTTGTGGATAGCCCGCTTGTTACGGCCAGGCGTTTCTCTGGTTTTAGGCGATACTAAGAACGTACTTGCAACACGACTTTACGCGTGTCCTGGTCGATTATTCTGCCGCAACGGTCGCATCGATACAGCTTGGTTGTCCATTCTTCTGGTGTTGGCTCAACCATATTTCCCTGTTCATCACAAGGGTAAAACCCTTCATCTGATGGTACGTTGCCGCAGATACAAACCCATTCACCGAACTCATCGGTGAGTATTGTTGCTTCCATTTCTGAAAGTAACTCTTGTCCTTTCGGACTATCAAAGGGTATGAACTCTATGCTTGGGCCTTCCTCATGGTATATAACCCTGCGGAACTCCTTCAGCCTTTCATCAACGGTATACCCTTTGAATATTGGTAACTCCTTAACCACATAACCACCTCCTTCTCCAGCCCTAGACTGGTTTCAGTCAGTTGACTGGCTTCTGTCGAGTGTGTTAGACTCGACAGTGGGTCAATCAATGACCTTTTCCTTGCAGATGCTTTAGTGCTTCTCTGAAAGAAACGCTGAGATGCTCGATCACCTCGTCATCCAGCTTAATCTTTTGGTCAAAGATTACTTCCAGAGCTAAATTTACTGCAAGGTTGTGCAGGCGCGTCGTCTCTGGTTCATTCACCATAGCTTCCAGATACGTCGTTCCGGTTCTGCCAGGTACGCGGAAACTTTCTTCAAGAATAAGCCTTGCAGGTTTTTCTCTTCCAATTTCTGGATCACCAGCTTAGCTTTCTCCTCGCTGTCAGCTTCCACTTCAAAGGTTTGAACAACCGTAAACTTCATCTTCCATCCACCTCCATTTCTCCAGTCTGTTTGACTGGCTCCTGCCGAGTGTGTTAGACTCGACAGTAGGTCAATCACTGACTTACGATATAATCCCTGAAACGGCTGTAACTGAATCGGGGATTATCTTTCTTGAAAACTCTTGCAAGAGTATCAATGACATCTTCCCATTCGTCAGGATGGGGACTTGTCTGTATCAACTCCCTGAGAGCTTTCGCAACATCCCTGTAGTCCTTCCTCGACATAACCACCACCTCCTTCTGCGATATAGTTTCAATCGCACTTCAGTAAAGTCACATGGATGAATTTATTGTCAAATAGCCATAGTATGGCGTTGCGGAAGGAAGGGTTTGGGAAGGAATGCCGCAATGCCATTCCATGTTGGGGGCGCGACAATAGAATCGTTGAACTTATGAAACGTAGCGGTTTTCGATCTGGAACGGGTAGGGTAGTGGCTGGCAAAATGTGTTCACATTTTAGCGCTAGCGGCCAGCCACTACCCTACCGCTTTCCTTCCCAAACTGCTCCCTAAGGAGCAGTAGAAAGGGTCACCGCACAAACTATCTAGTAGGAAATGAGATAGGAACGAGTGTTCTACCTGGTTTCCTAGTTTTTATGAAAACAAGGCTACGGGAGTGGTATCAAACGGGCGGTACCAATGCGGCTCTAAAAACAGCCACCGAGGATCAAACTCTGTGTCTGGTATTTCGCCCAGGCGGAACAAATCAGCTTCAGCCGTCTCATGCAGCTCGGTTAATTCTTTTTCTGTCCAGGCACGGATAGTATTGAGCCGGAGTGCTCCTGCTGGCGTGGCAAAGACAATGGTGATCGAGGGCGTTTCAAATACCTTAGCATAGCTGCCCTTTGCAAAGCGGACCAGGGCGCGTATTTTTTGTCTGAACGGTTTCTGATCTTCTGTGCCACGATCAATTTCCAAAGAAAAACAGACCTGCTCTTTTTCATGGAGGCGAAAATCCAGCCAGCCATCAGGCACCACCCCTTTCATCGTGCGTTTAAGGAAGAGTTCGTGCTTCATCGCGGCAAGCCGTATATCAGGCACAGTCTTTTCCAGAAGAAAAGCCGCGATAAGTACATCATTGACAGTCAGGGTGTGGGGGAGAAATAAACTCTTCAGCTCCTTTTTCTCAGACGGGTATGGCAGCATACTCACATCAAAGCCGAGTTTGCGAAGATGCGCTACACCCCTGCGGGCAGGCATATAATATGCAGGGCTTGAGCCAAAGCGACGTTTTACCGGCAGAAAATCCCATTGCAGATACTCATTGTCACGTAACTCTTTGAGAAGCTTCTCAACGCGGGTGAATGAGCCAGGACTATAATGCAGCCTGCATACCTGTTTGGCGGTCAGGTAGTAGTAGGTATACACGCTCTTGAGAATGGTTTCATGCGCGGGCGTGAGGGTAAATGGTTTCTGCAAGAGGCAATCTCACGATTTCACTAAAGCGTATGTTTCCGTTTTGTTGCCGGTTGGTTGTAGGACTCCTGGCGGCATCTGATTTCTTCTTCAACCTGCGCTCTGGTTTTAAAGATGCTATGCATATTCTGCACAATTTGGTTTTTCTTTTGTATATGTTCATTTTGATAGTTGGGTTGATGTCTTGGGGTAATGGTTTCAATTATATGTTCTGTTATGCCTTCATGCCGTCTATTGACTCTCACCCGTGCTATTCTTTGGTTAAGGCTAGACAGCTCGTTTGCAATCTGGTTACGTCTATCGGTAAAGTTTTGCTGCGGGGGAAGTATTGGAACAGCAGGTAAAAGAATAGGGGCTTTATATAAAGCTTTCACTGCGCGGGCAAGATATTCAAGAAAGGGTTGTGCATTCACACTTTCATATCCCATTTCTTCAAGCTCGTATTGTGGGATTTTTGCAAACCATTCATCTAGTTCCTGTGGCGTGGCATTGGGATAATCAGTAGCAAATTGATAAGCGCCGTAATGCCATTTAGTATAAAAACGCCATTCATAATATGTAGCTAATGTGGTCATGATTTTTGCAACATGGGGCGTACCCCACCAGACAATGTCATATTCTCTAATCAATTCCGATGTTTTATCCCATGGATCTAAAAATGACTTTATTTGATAATATTGAATACCTCCGCCTTTCATGGCGTAGCGTAAAAGCTCTTCCAGCTCAAACATAGCAATTCTTATATCCTGCGGGTTATATTCAACTATTCCCAACCCTGTACGAAAATCATGTTTTGGTAAAACTGTAACCTTTCGCTCAATAGGTATTGCTCCGCTTAACTCAAAATCATATTCTGCAAAAGCCTCATTAACTACTTTACCTTCACTGTTTCTATATAGTCCCTTTCTATGCTGGTAGTGGATTGTTTCATCCTTTTTAACCAGCTCCTGCCAATCCCTGACATAATATTTCCACAAGTCCTGTACATTCTGGGACTGATGGGTTTTTAGATAATCAAGGACATTTCCGGGTATGACCATCGGTATAGGCGCATTAACAGGAGTGCAGTCAAAGCATCCGGCCATGTCGTTATCATCGCGCGGTATCACCCTGAAGCAGACAATTAATCCTAGCTGCATAGCCGAGTCCTGATTTTCCTCTGATATCTGGCCTCTTGATTGGTGAGCGATAAAAGGAATGATGTTATACTTACCTGCTTCCGATATAATAGTCGAGAAATCAGATGTGGCAAAACGAGAATACTCATCACAATACAAGTGAAACTCCGGACGCTTATCCGTTGTTGATCTTGAGAGAGCTGCTTGCAAGAGCTGTCCGACAATTACCGAGCCGATCAAGCTGGTCAGTTCCGGCATGTCTGCATATAGGCGAACAAGAACAATTTTGGGATTCTTCCAATCATCAAGTATCGAACGAAAGTTAAGTGTCTTCTCAGATTGCCCCACGATGTACTTTATAATCTCATTGGTTGTAAACTTCCGTACACGACGCGCTACGATACCTGCCTGTCTTTCCTGCTCATCTGGCTTTAAATTATCGAAGCTTTCCCAGAACGCTTGCACATCATAGTTTGTAACATTTCTGAGCAGGTGGTTTCTAAATGCCCGATCAAGGATTAGCCGCGGTATTTCTACCATGGTCATGTCGTTGGCAATAATCGTATGAGCGCAAACCCTTAATACGTCCTCAACCATAGGCTGTGTAGTTTCAGAGGGAAAGAGCTTTTCAAACAGATGCATGACTGAATCAACTGTGTACTGTAGAAGCTTGGGGTTATTCTTGTCCTCGCAATGATAGCTATTTAGCGGGAACGGATATTTATGGTCTAGTGGATCAAGATAGAGCACGTCTTCTAGCCTGTCCTCGGGCACTCTGCCTATTACGTTTTCGATCAAGTCACCATGAGGGTCAATAACACAAACACCGCGCCTGTTGTTAATCGACTGCAAGATCAACTGTTCCAAAAGAAAGGATTTACCAACACGGCGTACTCCAATGGAATAGCCGCCCAGGGCAAAATCCTTTTCTTTAAGCATTATCGGTTTGCCGGTTTGTGCGTCATTGCCAAGGATGATGTCAGCCATTAGTTTCCTCCTCTACTGAGAAACATCCTTAATCTTCTCAAAGATCTCGTCCGTATGCTCTGACTGATTGCCATTATTTTTTGGAGGTTGCGGCGGCTCTGGATATACAGGCATTTCCTGCCACTGACCAGCAACCAGAAGCGGGTCATCGTTGAGTATGTCTAAGGTTTGCCGAAGGCTTTTGAGAAAATCAACCAGGCGTTTGCGCTCTGCTTCAATAATCATGCCAGTGTGGTCGAACAGGGCGTTAGTTTCCTGGTAGCATTGCTGGTAGCCCTGGAAATGCATACCAGACATTTCTGCCCGCCATTGCTTCTCAAGAGAAGGAATTTCGTAAGTATGTGATCTTGCATATGGAGATTGGTACGAAATTTGTGGCGGTCTATAAACTGGGCTCGGATCGCGAATATAGCCAGGTGTTGTGGTATTGTAGTAGGGTTCATCGTCAGCTATAGCAACACCTAAAAGCTGCCTGATGGTTGCCGATTGTTCGATAGTATCACGTTGTGGCCGCCAGGTTTCCAGGTCGCGAAACTGCCCGAATAAATCGCAGGCACGGTCAAGCCAGGCTTTATCCTGCGAATGTGCGTCGGTCTGAAAGTGACGTACTAGCACATAAAACCCAAGCGGGGCGGAGAGCCCGCTTAAAAGCTCCAGAGAAAGATGGGTGTTTAAAGACGGCAATTCTTCTTCAAGCTCCTGGTGAGTGGTGCGGATATAGGCATTGCCCATCACCATAAAGAAGAGGCGGTTGAGCTTGTCAAGGGTATAGGACACATCTGATGGGTCATAGCCGTAAAACGCGCCTGCTATTTCAAAGCGCAGCATCTGGCGAAGTCCTGCTGAGAAAACCTGGACATCTTCATTAGCCAGGCCGTATAACCAGGCGACATAACGTCTGACAAAATCACGCACGACGCGGTTGGTAATCTGAGACTCGTTCTCAAGCAGAAATTTCAGGACATCTTTGCCAAACGGCACTTGTTGCCTGGGTACCAGGCTTGTTGCTGGGTTATTTGGCGTACTCATTTTACTTCTCCTTTATTGGTTACAGTTTGTGGAAGTGAGCGGGCTCTTGTAGTAAGTTTCGGAACAGGAATTGCGATGAGTCCCTGCACGACAAAGCCGTTTCGCACCCTTGCGACACCCTTTTGTTGCTTCCACCAGTTATTGCTCATTGGCGTAGGAGGCGGTTTGGGTTGTGGTTTAGGGGGTAGCAGAGGGTCGCTGCCAGTGTAGACAGACTGTAGATCGTAAGTCCCTTGGTCTAACGGGACTGCAATAAGCCGCTTCTTCATAAGCCGCTTCCTTTTGTTCTTGTTCAGCTATTTACTACGGGTAACTCTCGAATCCAACTGAACAGGTCAGACTGTAGTGAGGGCGGAAGAGAAGGCATCCCCTGCCCTGCCATGACAATATTCGGTTCTTCATAATCGCCTTCGCCGCATGTCAAACAGCCCAATACAACAGTCAAATCTCCATGCAGGCACGCTGTATTTGCCCCTCTGATAAGTCTTGACCAGTAGTGGTATGGAAGGAGGGCGCAAAAGAGCAAGTGCGAACCGTAAGAACCCAGCAGATTGCGCCTGGCTGTTTGAAGATCATACGCAAAATGCAAACAGCGATCATGGTCTCCCCATACGCTACGAGGATCAAGCCGAAGTGTATTCATCGGATAGGTGAAATTCTGATGCCCTACATGCATGCCGTTTCTTTTCTCAGTCACCTTAAAGCCTGCTAAACAGCTAAGTTCAGGGAGCCAGAGCGGCTGGTATGGCAATTGGTAACACATGGATAGTTCCTTTCTGAAACTGTTGAGACTTAGTATGGATATCTGACATCCGGTCATAAATCCGGTGGAGGAGGTTGCCAGCCCTGCAACAGAGCCTGGATATTGGGTGGCAGACCTCCCGGTTGAGCAGCGGCGGCGCTGAGGATGGCTTGAGTGGCGAGCATGTCGAGCAGACGACGTAAGCCACGCATGAGCGTGATCTTGCCAGGACGACGATCCTTGTGCGGCACCCAGCCGCCTAACTTGGCCAGCAGTTGCACTTCAGCCCATTCCAGGGTCACGCCTAACTGATAAAGAAAGCCTGCCGCCACCCACGCCATAGCCACCAGTGTACGGATGCCACGCAGATCCAGCACTTGGACCTCCTCCCAGCCCAGACACTCTTTCGTGACTTTAAAACTATCCTCGATGGTACAATCACAAATGACAAATTCTGTATGAGCCGGACAGGACGATTGCGGCTCTCCTGGTGGCGACTGCCTTTGAGTGCTCGTCAAGCGGTAGAATATCCTTCTGAGGGAAACAACACGGAACGTTGTCCT
>WNGG01007585.1_pt1 | contig 12005 bp, 10 predicted proteins | sample 5400661 | NCBI WGS metagenome assembly WNGG01 (sample SAMN13153372, study PRJNA577476) | soil metagenome | isolation source: 100 cm soil or saprolite under Garry oak tree replicate 1 | place: USA:California | collected 2016-06-15 | reverse complement strand
GAGCTGCTGGCCGCGATCATCGTGACGAGCTTGCTGCGTGGATTGATCGGCCGGGCGGCCTGGCGGATCGTCCACTGGCTCGCGTATGCCTCATGGCCGGTCGCGATCCTCCATGGCTTCGGCACCGGCACGGACGCCCTGTCGGCCTGGTTCATGGTGCTGTCTATCGCCTGCATCGCGGCTGTCGCGATCGCGGTCGTATTCCGGCTGCTCGAGCCGCCGAGCGATCCACTCTCGTCGGCGAGGAGTGAGTTCCGCTCGGGCGTCTCGAGAAAGCCGAACCCATGAGCCGTCTGCGCCTGCTCGCCGGCCCGAGCCTCGCGTCGGGATCTGAAAGTTATGCCGATCACGCGCGAAGGCTCGGAGCCGCAACGCTGGGAGGGCGGACGCTCATCGACGCGCTTGGGCGGAGCGGGCTCACAGGTCGGGGCGGCGCCTCCTTTCCCGTCGCCACCAAGTGGAAGGCCGTGGCGGCGGCGTCGAAAGGACGAGCGGTCGTCATCGCCAACGGCGCCGAGGGCGAACCGCAGAGCCACAAGGATCGCCTGCTGATGAGGACCCGACCCCACCTCATCCTGGACGGCGCTTTTCTCGCCGCCCGCACGCTCCAGGCGAGCCAGGTCGTCGTCTATGTCGGCGAAGAGCACGGGACGTCGTGGGCGGCGATGGGGCGAGCCCTGGCCGAGCGGCCCGAGGCCGACCACCGCATCGCGCGCATGGTCGCGGCGCCCCACCGTTACGTCGCCGGCGAATCGAGCGCGGCGGTCCACCTCGTCGAGGCCGGCATCGCGACGCCGACCACCACTCCCCCACACCCGCACGAGCGCGGCGTGGGCTCGGCCCCGACCCTGGTGCAGAACGTCGAGACCCTCGCGCATGTCGCGTTGATCGCGCGCTATGGCGACGCATGGTATCGCTCGGTCGGACGGCGCGGAGCTGCGGGGACGATCCTCATCACCATCGCGGGCGGGGTCAAGACACCCGGGATCCTCGAGGTCGAAACCGGCACCACGATAGAGGAGGCCGTGGCCATGGCGGGCGGAGTCTCCGAGCCGGCGGCAGCGATGTTGATCGGTGGTTATTTCGGGGCGTGGGTCCCGGCCGCGAAAGGCTGGGCGCTCCCTCTCGATGCCGCGGCCTTGAAGGCCCACGGTTTGAACCTCGGCTGCGGCGTCATCGGCGTGCAGCCCGCCACCAGATGCGGCGTCTGCGACACCGCGCGGATCATGCGCTACCTCGCCCTGGAGAGCTCGGCCCAGTGCGGACCGTGCTTTTTCGGCCTGCGGGCGCTGTCCGACGCGTGCGGCCGGGTGGCCGAGCGCGGCACCAACCGCGACGACCTCGCGCGCCTCAAGCGTTGGGCCGTTGAGGTGCAGGGCCGGGGCGCGTGCAAGCACCCGGATGGGGCGGCCATCTTTCTGCGCTCCGCCCTCTCGACCTTCGCCGACGGGTTCGCGTCGCACCCTGCGCACTGGAGACAGCAGCCGGCGTGACGAGCGAGCTCCACATGGCGATCGACCGCATCAAGTGCGATGGCCACGGCCTGTGCGCGGAGCTGCTGCCCGAGCTCATCCGCCTGGACGATTGGGGCTACCCCATCATCGCGCCGGGTCCAATCCCCGACCACCTGGCGCCTCTCGCCCAGCGAGCGGTCACCACGTGCCCGGTGCTCGCACTGGCTCTGCGTCGCACGGCGGCCTCGAAATGAGCACGACCCTCCTCGGCATCGTCGACGATCGCGCCCTCGGCACGTCGATGCGCTTGATCGTCACGCGGCCGGATCGGCTGAGCGCCGCCAAGGCGGCTGCTGATCGTGTGATCAAGACGATCGACGACGCAGCGAGCCGGTTCCGCACCGATAGCGAGCTCAGCCGGATCAATCGCGAGCCCGGCCGTCGGGTCGCCGTCACCCCGCTCATGGCCCAGGCGCTGGCGGCCGGCCTGCGCGGCGCGCGTCTGACGGACGGAGCGGTCGACCCCACTGTTGGTTCGGCGGTGAGGCTCGCTGGCTACGACCGCGATTTCGCAGCGCTTCCAGCCGACGGGTCATCCATCTTGGTATCCGTCAGTCGAGTTCCCGGATGGCAGGCGGTCGACTTCGATGAGGCTGCGCGCACCGTGTGCGTGCCGCGCGGAGTCGAGATCGACCTCGGCGCCACGGCCAAGGCGCTCGCCTCAGACCTCGCCGCCGCGGCTGCGCTGGAGGCGGCCGGATCTGGCGGCGTCCTCGTGAGCCTGGGGGGCGACATCGCAGTGGCAGGCGATGGGCCCCCGGAGGGCTGGGCGGTGCAGACAAGCGAAGACAGCGGCGCGCCGATCGACGACGAGGAAGAGATGATCTCAATTCAATCCGGCGGGATCGCCACGTCGAGCACCACGGTGCGCCGGTGGACGCGTGGCGGCGTGGTCCTTCACCACATCATCGATCCGGCCACCGGGATGCCCGCGGCCGGACCCTGGCGAACCGCGAGCGTCGTCGCCGGCTCGTGCGTCGACGCGAACATCGCCGCCACCGCGGCGATCGTGATGGGCGAGGCCGCGATCCCGTGGCTCGAGGCCAACAGGCTGCCCGCCCGGCTGGTCGACCGGGACGGCACCGTCCGCCGCACGGCCGGCTGGCCTGCGTTCAGGTCATAGGAGCGTCCCAGCAAGCTCTCAGCAAACTCACAGGCATCCGATGCAGCATGGAAGTGTGAGCGACGGATCGAGACCGGGGGTGCCTGCCAACGGGGCGCGTGTCCTGGTGGTCGACGATGAGCCGAACATCACCGAGCTTCTGTCCATGGCCCTGCGCTACGAGGGCTTCACGGTCAAGACCGCTGCCACCGGCCGCGCCGCCTTGACAGCCGTGACCCAGTTCTCACCCGCGCTGGTGATCCTCGACGTCATGCTCCCCGACATCGACGGCCTCGAGGTGGTCAAGCGCCTCAATGCCGGAGGCCAGAAGGTCCCGATCATCTTCCTGACCGCCAAGGACGCCACCGAGGACAAGGTCCACGGCCTCACCATCGGCGGCGACGACTACGTCACCAAGCCCTTCAGCATCGAGGAGCTCATGGCTCGTGTCAGGGTCGTCCTCCGGCGCCACGGCAACGCCGGGTCCGAAGGCGGACGGCTGGCGCTCGCCGACCTCGAGATGGACGACGAGGCCCATGAGGTCCGCCGTGGACCGCACATCATCGAGCTGACCACCACCGAGTACCGGCTGCTGCGCTACCTGCTCATCAACGCCGGCCGGGTGCTCACGCGCAGCCAGATCCTCGACCACGTTTGGCACTATGACTTCGGCGGCGACGCCAGCGTGCTGGAGACGTACATCAGCTACCTCCGCCGAAAAGTCGATCGGATCAAACCGCCGTTGATTCAGACGGTGCGCGGCGTCGGTTACGTGCTCCGCGCCCCTCGGTCGTAAGCGATGACGCAGTCGCTGCGCGGACGGCTCTTGATCGGAGTCGTCTCGCTGGTCGTGATCGGCCTCCTCATCGCGGACGTGGCAACTTATGCGGCACTCCAGAGCTCGCTTTTCAGTCAGCTCGACGGACAGCTCACGAACGGTCATAACGCCGCGATCAGCGGACTTGGAGGTCCGAACGAGGGTTCCGGTCCCCCGTCAGGATCGGGCCTACCCGCTGGAACGGTTATCGAGCTGGTCTCACCTGGCGGCACGGTCTTGCTTGCGAAAATCCTTGAGTTTCCCGGCTCGACTTCGTCTACTTCCGCGCCTGTTTTACCCAAACCGCTGCCAGCGGCGTCTGAAAAGAGCCCTGCCGTCCTGACACTGCCTGGAACCGCCGGCGTTGCCCAATACAGGTCCGCCATCTGGCCTGAGGACTTTTTTCAAGGCAATTACGTGGTGCTGGCGATTCCGATGACCGATGTTCTGACGACGCTGAACAAGCTCCTCCAGTTCGAGGGGTTGATCAGCCTGGGCGTCGTGGCGGCAACGGCGCTCCTCGCGCTCCTGATCATCCGGATCAGCCTGCGGCCGCTCGAGAAGATGGGCGGGGTTGCGAGAGAGATAGCGGCCGGCGACCTCACCCGCCGCGTCGAACCCGCCACGGAGAAAAGCGAGATCGGCCGGCTCGGTCTCGCCCTGAACGGGATGCTGAGCCAGATCGAATCCGCCTTCGCGGAACGCACCGCGTCCAACCGGCGCCTCCGCCGGTTCGTCGCCGATGCGTCGCACGAGCTCCGCACGCCGCTGACCTCGATCCGCGGCTATTCCGAGATGTTGCGCAGGGGCGCGGCCGAATCGCCGGCCGACTCAGAGCTCGCGCGCCGCCGGATCGAGGAGGAGTCGATCCGCATGACGGGCTTGGTCGACGACATGCTCGTGCTCGCCCGCCTCGACCAGGGCCGGCCGCTGGAGCAGGCGCCGATCGATCTCCAGGCGATCGCGACAGACGCGGTGGCCGATGCGCGCGCGGTAGCGCCTCAACGCGATATCAAGCTCACCTCCCCTGGTCCGGTCATCGTCAACGGGGACGACACGCGCCTGCGCCAGGTGCTGGGCAATCTCGTCCGCAATGCTCTCGTGCACACGCCGCCGCAGACTCCGATCGACGTCAGCCTTTCGACCGAGGACAGCGTCGCGCGACTCTCGGTCACCGACCACGGCCCTGGTCTCGACCTCGAGGAGGTGGATCGGATCTTCGAGCCGTTCTATCGCGCCGATCCCAGCCGCAGTCGGGACAGCGGCGGGGCGGGTCTGGGCCTGTCGATCGTCAGCGCCGTCGTCACGGCCCATGGCGGGCATGTGATGGTGCGCGAAACCGACGGCGGGGGCGCGACCTTCGAGGTCGAGCTCCCGCTCGCCGGCACCTGACGGTCGCGCCTCTTCCCTATCGGTTCACATCGAGGCACTCGACCGAATTGTGGCCTGGGCAGCTCGCAGCGATCGTGTTGAGGACCGCAGCCGCGAGCAGATCCCGCCCAAGCGGAGTCGGATGCACGTCGCAGCCTGTGGCCGATGTGCGGATGAGCAGACCCGCTGCGCAGGAATCCCCGCCCGCGGTCGCCGCCACAGGCGCCCAGGCGCTGAAACCGGACGCGATCTTCACACCGAAGCCGCTCCCCGCGGCAGTCATCACACCTTGGCCGGCCAGCGTTATGCCAACGCTGGCCGGATCACCGTAGTTGAGGGCGTAGTACGTAACACCGATGATCAGGCCCGTGTAGCCCGTCGAGCGGATCAGAGAAAAGATGGTGGTTAGGTTGGCCTGCATCGTGGCGAACACGCCTCCCAGGCCGAGCGGGCAGGTGCCGAACGTGAGCGCGACAGCGCAGTCCTTCTGAAAGCGGAAGAGGTCGTTTGCACCCAGGGTCAGCGTCACCAGTCGAGTGTTCCGGTGCCCGGTCAGGTACCGCAGGACGAATGCCACCTGCGACGTCTGGTACTGGACGTGCAGGGGGAATGTGGCACGGTAGGGCCGGCAGACGTTGTCAGTTCCGGTCAGCGACAGAAAACCGCCTGTTGCCTCACCGGGACAGGTCGCGTTGACGTCTTTGATGTCGAGGCCCTGCGCGACGATCTCGGGATAGCCGATGAAGTTGCTCGCATCGTTCGGGTTTAGCAGCGGACTGAAGCCAAATGGAACCGAGTCCCCTAGGGCAAGGTAGTTGTGGCCTTCGCTATCGGCCGATGCGGGTACGGCGGCCAGACCGACAACAGCGAGCGCGAAAAGAAAAGCCAGCAGCCGGATCCTCATCCCCATCAACCTCCGACATCGGGTTGCGCGCTGGGCAGCAGCGCTTCGCATAGGCAGTCTAAAGGCGCCTGGACGGTCCCGCCACTACGAGATCACCCGGGCCGATACGCGACCAGGTCGCCTCGCGAGTTGCCGATGAGGAGAGTGTCGCCCGCGATCGACGGCGCGCTGAAGACGGCGGAGTGGAAGTCCGCGATCCACAGCACCGAACCGTCGCTTGTGGAGAGCGCCACCACTCCCCCGACGTTGGGATCGCCGAACACGTCGCCGATGCCGAACACCACCACCCCTCTGCCGACCGCAGGCGCTGAATAGATGGGCGCGCCTGAGTCGTAGCTCCATTGCGCCTTGCCGTCGCTCGCTCGCAGCGCGAACATGCCGACCGGAGTCCCAGCCGAGGGGACGTAGAAGTTCGTGCCGTCATACGCGGGTGAGGCGAGCAGTCCGTGTACTGCGCTGCCGGTGACGACGTCGCGCGACCAGACCTGCGCGCCCGTCGCGGCGTCGAGCACCTTGAAGACGCCGGCGTTAGAACCGACCGCAACGACGTCGCGACCGCCGAGCTTGAGCACGATGGGCGTAGCGCCGATGTCGACGTCGCGACCGGAGTCGGGATGGAAGCTCGTCATCCACAACCGCTTCCCGCTGGCCGCATCAAAGGCCAGCACCGCGTCGTCGGGATTGCCGAGCCCGATGTATGCACGACCGGCCGCGTCGATCGCCGGCGTCGACCAGATGCCGTCACCAGCGGCGCAGCCCGACAGCGCGCAAAGAGTCCAGACCGTTTTTCCCGAGGCCATATCGAGCGCCAGCACGCGGCCAGCCTCGAGCGGCGTGTCGCCGTACTGCGAGCCGACGCCCACGATGACGAGCTGACCGAAGACGGCGGGCGATGACCATATCGCCGGCTGCCCACCCGGCGCTTTCGCATCCCAGAGCCTGGCGCCTCGGTCCAGGTCGATGGCCGTGACGTGACCGTCAAGGCTCGCGACGATCACGGTCTTGCCGGCGATCGTGGGCGAGCCCGAGAGCCGCCCGAAGCCGTCGACCTGCCACACCTCCGCTCCGCTTCGGAGGCTGAAGGCCGCCACCACGCCCCCGGCGCTGGCCGCGACGACCACGCCGGCACTCACCACTGGCGTTCCGTTCACCGGCCCGACCAACTCTGCCTGCCACACGGCCGTCAGGTGCTTGGTGCCCGCGGCGGTCAGCGTGGCGCCGGCCGGATGGCCGTCTCGTGCCATATCCCCTCGATACATCGGCCAGTCGCCGCCGGCGGAAGCGCTCGGTAAAGGCGTGGAGCTGTCCCCAGGTGCGCACGCGGCGCAGGCCAGCACGACGAGGACCGCGCACGCGGCCGGGCGAAGAATTTCCTTCAGGGCCTACTTGCCGGTGTACACCGCTCGCGGCGGGGCAGGTGGCTGCGACTCTCCCGCCCCGACCCATCGATGGAACCACGCCAGGGGACGCGGAGCCCACCAGTTGGCTCGGCCGAGGAGGCGCATGACCGAAGGCACGATGAGTATGCGGACGATGGAAGCGTCGATGGCGATCGCGACGGCGAGGCCGATTCCGATGGCCTTGATGATCACGATGTTGGCCATGCCAAACGCCAGAAACACGGCGACCATGATCGCGGCGGCGCCCGTGATGAGGCGCCCACTCTTCTCGAGTCCCAAAGCAACCCCGGCCTGGTTGTCGCCGGTGCGCCGGTACTCCTCCTGGATCCGGCTGATCAAAAGCACCTCGTAGTCCATCGACATGCCGAACACGATGCTGAAGAGGATGACCGGGATGCTGGGGTCGATGGACTGCGGTGTGAAGCCGAGCAGCTCGCTCAAATGCCCTTCCTGGAAGATCCAGACCATCGCTCCGAACGAGGCTGAGATCGAGAACAGGTTGGTGATCACGGCCTTCAAGGGCAGGACCACCGACCCAGTGAGTACGAACAGGACCGCGTACGTGATGACGATCACCGAAGCGACTGCGACCGGCGTTCGCTGAAGGATGAAGTTCACGATGTCGAGGTCGAACGCGGTGCCGCCGGTGGCGAGAACCTGTCCGTCCGGAATCTGCTGCGCCCTGGCCGCATTCACAAGTGCTCGCGCCTCGTCGCTCGTGTACTGCTTGTTGGTGACGATGTCGAGCAGGGCGAGGTGCGGCCCTGCTCCCAGAGTAAGCGCGTCCTTCATCTGAGCAGGCAGCTGCGAAGGCGAGCCCGAGTAGAAGCGTTGGTAGTCGGCCCTCGTGAGACTCGGGTTGAGGTCGACGATGCTGGATACGCGCAGCACGTTCGGCATGGCGGCGAAACGCCGGCTGAGGTCGTAGATCGCGCCGACGTGGTCCTCGGTGAGGGGGCTTCCGGTCGGGTAGTAGACGACGACGGTGATGTTGGTCTGGTCCTGGCCTGGAAAGTCGCGCACCAGTGTGTCGTAACCCTGACGTGCCTGGTTTCCAGGCGGCAGCTGGTCGACGTCGCCGTTGGCCAGACGGAGCTGCAGGAATGGCGTTCCCGCGAGCAGCAGAAGCGTCAGGGCGGGAAGGAGGACCACCACCGGCCGCTTCATCACCCACAGCGCCATCGAATGCCAGACGCCGGTGCCTGCGGCGTTTCGCCGACGCATGAACGGCAGACGGAGCCGGTCGACCCAGGGACCGAGGACCGACAGCACGGCGGGCAGGAACGTGAGCCCGTACAGGACCGCGATCGAGACCACGATCGTGCCCGCTGCGCCCATCGACGCAAGAAACGTGCCCTGAAAGAAGAGCATGGCCGACAGCCCGATCGCGACCGTGATGCCAGAGAACGTGATCGCGCGGCCGGCGGTGGCCATGGATTTCGCGATCGCATCTTCGCGTGTCGCACCGGCCGCGAGCTCGTCACGAAATCGATTGACCACGAACAGCGAGTAATCGATGGCCACGGCCAGCCCGATGAGGGTGATGATGTTGATCGCGTACGTCGATACGTCGGTGAAGCGGGCGAGGAACAACGTGCCCCCCACACCGCCGACGATCGCGAGCAGGCCGACTCCGAGCGGCAGCGACGCGGCGATGATCGAGGCGAAGATCAGCACCAGCATCAGCAGGGTGATCGGCAAGGCGAGGTACTCCGCCCTCTGAAGGTCGCCCTCGAGCGTCTTGTTGAAGGCCTGGCTGATGAGCACGCCGCCCGTCGCTAGCATGGTGAGGTTGCCCGGATGGATCTCGGACAGGACCGCGGGAATGTAGCCCTTCGACGTCGACGCGTTGTCCTTCAGAGCGACGATGACCAGCGCCTCGTGTTGATCGCGAGAGATATAGCTGGATTGCGCGGCCGCCGGCGCCGTGTAGGGCGTCGTCACCGAGGTCACCCGCGGGTCACTCGCAAGCGGCGCCAGCGCTTGCTCCAATTCGTTCTTGTAGGCGGGATCCGTGACGGTGAGCGTCGGGCTGCCGAAGATCAGAGTGACCTGCGAGCCCGTGACCTTTTTCTGGGGGTGGATCTCGCTGGTGATCAGCTTCTGGGCACGGCCGGCGGCCAGGTCGGCCCCGAACCCGCCGCTGTCGACGAGCACGCCACCGGTGAAGATGCCCACGATGGAGACCCCGAGCAGCAGCGCGGAGGCGAGGAGCACTGCCCATCGGAACCGGTAGACGAATCGACCCCAGCGCGCGAACACGGCGAGACAGGATACAAGCCGAGGCAACACGATCTGACGACAGGCGCCGGCCTAGCGAATCGGGACTAGCCCAGCTTCCATTTGATGCTCTGCAGGACCGGCTTCGCCTCGTTGATGAACGCGTTCATCTGGGCTGCCAGGGTGAGCAGGATCACCGCATAGCCGACCGTGCCGCCCGCGTTCACGCCGGCGAATATCGTCATCGCTCCGGCGTAGCTCTGGCCGCCGGACGTGCTGGTGAAACAGAGCTCCCACCAGATGCCGGAGACCCCGCCGACGGTGCCGTTGGTGGTCTTGGTGTTGGGACAGGTCTTGATGTCCGGGAACTGGTTGGTGAGTGACTGGTCGGCCGTGTCCTTCATCTGCTGTGCCGACTGCGCGATCTGCGCGCCGCTGCTCATCACGACCGTGCCGTTGCCCGCGGGATTGGTGACCTGCAGCGTCGGGTCTTTAGTCGTGGCGACCCAACCCGCGGGCACCGTGACAGACACCGCTGACGTGGATGCAGTGGTGGGGCCGCCCTTGCCCGGTGTCTGCTGAATGACCGGGCTCGGTGTGCCGGCGGGCGTCGGGCTGGGGAGGGTGGAACCCACAGTCCCGGATTGATTCCTCGCGTTGATGACCGCAAGGGCCGTGCCGCAGCCGGCCATGATCACCACCAGCCCGACGATCGCGCTGATGATGAGCATCCATGGTGTGCGGTGCACCGGCGTCAGGGGATAGCCGGGTGGGGGTGCGTAGTACGGGCTCTGATATGACGGAGGCGGAGCGCTGGGCGGCGGTCCCATTAGGGCGGGCGGAGGCGGAGCGCTGGGCGGCGGTCCCATTACCGCCGGCGGTGGCGGAGCGCTGGGCGGGGGCGCCAAGATCGGCGGCGCGCCAGGCGGCGGCCCGGCAGGTGGGCCCCCAGTCTGTGGGCTCGGCGGGGGCGCGGTCGGGGCCGCCCACGTCGTGGCCACCAGCTGTGTGCCGCAGGCCTGGCAGAACGAGTTGCCGTCCGGGTTCTGCGTCCCGCACCGCGCGCACGTCATGGCCATCTACTTCGACTCGCTCTTCGCCGCGGGCTCGGCTCGCGGGCGGCGGCTTCGCCTGACGGACCCTGGCACGGCACTGAGCGCCATGCCGCAGTTCGGACAGAAACCGGACGCCACGATGTGCATGTGGCAGTTCGGGCACACGGTCTCGGCGAACCCCATGTTCGCCGCCTCCTCGAGCAACGAGAAGTGCAGGAGGTACCGGATGTAGATCAACAGCGACCCGACGACCAGTGCCTGCCAGAGCAGGACGAACAACGGGTTCGTCGCAAGCTCTTTCATGACGACGGTGCCGGTGGCAAATGCGACGTGCCCGGCGACCGCGATCGCCACCCCGCCGAGCTCGCGCCCTGCGAGACGCCCGCGGCGGAATCGCCAGATCGTCGCGACGATGATTCCGGTCGCGCTGCCCTGCAGCAGGGGTTGGAAGACCGCGAGCGTCGCGAGGTCGTAGATCCAGTTGCCGGGGGCGACATGCGGCGGCAGGCTCGCCAGCACGGCCGAGAAGCCAATCAACGTTTCCGCGAGGCTGAAGCCCAGCCCGGCGGCGATGCCGAACACAAGCCCATCGACCGTCTCGGGGAAGTCCGCGCGGTTGGGCAGGAAGAAGGCCGGTATCGGCTTGAGCGCCTCCTGGAGCAGCGGGACAACGATGCCGAGGACCAGCACCGCGCCGACGCTCACGCTCGCGGCACCAAACGGATTGGGCGGGTACTGGAACGGGTTGTAGATCACCCGCTCGAAGAGCGTCACGACGATGCCGACCACGACCCCACCGCCGATGGTGAACCCGAGCACGAGCGCGGGCTCGTCGCGATATACCTGCGCCTCGTACAGATAGATCAGATAGAGGACAGGGACCAGGAAGGCCGAAACCAGGATGGCGGCCGTGATCAGGCCCGCCGCGTACAGGACGGCGATGCCCACGAGACCCGCGATGAACGCCCAGCGAAACTCGTGGATCTTGTGCTGCCCGAGGTGTGGAAACAGGGTCGTGAACAGCGCCGGCTGCGCCATGTGCTCGCCGGGGTGGGCCGCATAGCGATGCACGCGCGACTTCGCTTTGCCCTTTTCCAGGGTCGTCCCCTGGTGCGCTCCGCAACGCGTGCAGAACACGCCGTCAGGAGCGTCCTGGGCGCAATGGTCGCACCGCACGGTGCGTAAGGATAGGCGGCAGCGCCGCCTTTTAAGCCAGGGTTAGGACGTCGTTCCGGCCTGGGCGGGTTCAGCGGGAACCCAGCCCCGGATGAAGTGGCATGAGTAGTGCCCCTGGTGCTTGTCGAAATAGCGCTGGTGGTACTCCTCGGCTCGCCAGAAATGCGTGGCGGGGACGATCTCAGTCACGATCGGGCGCTTGAAGTACCTCTGGGCCTCCGCCGCAGATTGCCTGGCCGCCGCCTCCTGCTCGGGGTTGTGGAAAAAGATCGCCGAGCGGTACTGGTGGCCGTGGTCTGGCCCCTGATAGTTGAGCGTGGTCGGGTCGTGCATGTTCCAGAAGGCGTTCAGCAGCTGGTCGTACGTGACCTTGGCCGGGTCGTAGGTGACCTCCACCGCCTCAGCGTGCCCGGTCCTGCCTGAGCAGACCTGCTCGTAGGTCGGGT
>WNGG01007584.1_pt1 | contig 12006 bp, 14 predicted proteins | sample 5400661 | NCBI WGS metagenome assembly WNGG01 (sample SAMN13153372, study PRJNA577476) | soil metagenome | isolation source: 100 cm soil or saprolite under Garry oak tree replicate 1 | place: USA:California | collected 2016-06-15 | reverse complement strand
CGGACGCGGATCCACTCGGGGATCGGCGAGCGTCGAAGCGGCTCCGCGGTCGTGCTCACAGCCGAATGCTACCGGCGGTCCATTCCTCGAGTTGCTGCTTGACCCGGCCGAGAAACTGGCCGGCCATCATGCCGTCGACGATCCGGTGGTCGAAGCTCAGGCACATGTTCATGATGTGGCGGATCGCGATCGCGTCGTCGATGACGACGGGCCGCTTGACGATCGATTCAGTGGTCAGGATGGCGGCCTGCGGCTGGTTGATGATGGGCTGGCTCGCGACCGAGCCGGTGGCGCCGGTGTTGTTGAGGGTGAATGTCCCGCCCTGAACGTCGTCGGTCTTGAGCTGCTTGTTGCGCGCACGCTCGACCACGTCGTTGATCGCGCGCACGAGGTCGGTGAAGCCAAGCCCGTCCGCGTCCTTGACAACGGGGACGATGAGGCCGTCAGGGATCGAGACCGCGATGCCGAGGTTCATGTAGCGCTTGAGGACGACGCCCTCGTCGCTCCAGGAGGAATTGAGCCAGGCGAACTCCTTGAGCGCCTCGCAGAGGACCTGGGCGACAAACGGCAGGTACGTGAGAGGGGTGCCGTGGCGCGCCTTGAAGCTGTCCTTCTCTGCCTCTCGGTAGCGGACGAGATTGGTGACGTCGACCTCCTGGAGGGTCCAGGCGTGGGGCGAGGTGGCGAGGCTGCGGACCATGTGCTCGGCGATCGATTTGCGGATGACGCTGAGCTTCACCAGCTCCTCGCGCTTGCCGTCGACCCTCGCCGGAGCCGGCGCGGGCGCAGGCGCCGCGGGCCTCGGCGGTGGCGTTGTTCCAACCGCGGCGAGAACGTCGTCCCGGGTCACGCGGCCGCCCATGCCGGAGCCTTTCAGGGTTGTCGGGTCGATGCCGTGCTCGCCCGCGAGCTTGCGCACAGCTGGCGACAGGCGCGCGTGCTCGCCGTCGTTTGCCGACTGTGGCACCGGCTGCGGAGCCTTGCCACCCGCAGGCTCGCTGGGCACCTCAGTGGCCGGCAAGCCGGTGTCCTTCTCTTTGGCTGCAGGTGTCGCGCCAGCCGCGACTGGTGCTCCGGTCTCGATCTGGGCGATCACCGCGCCGACGCGGACGGTCTCGCCCTCGGCGACCGCGATCTTGACGAGTTTGCCTTCAAACGGAGAGGGGATCTCGGCGTTGACCTTGTCCGTGACGACCTCGACCAGCGGCTCGTCGCGCTTGACCATGTCGCCCTCGCGCTTGAGCCACTTGTCGACGGTGCCCTCGGTCACGGACTCGCCAAGCTGGGGCATTTTGATCTGCGAGACACCCATGTTCGAGATCGAGTGTAGCCCGCGGTGCCGCCGGGTAGTCCGCGTTTCCGCTTTGCAAGGGGGAGCCGTGTTGTTTCACCCGCCGCCGGATCTGACCCACGCGGGCGCCCCGGACCACAGGGCGAAGGTGACTCTTCCAATTTCGCCTTGATGAGCGCCTAATTAGCGGGCGGCGCGCCAGCGATGGCGCCGGGCTGGGGCGGTTTCGGTGAGGGACATCGTTCGTCATGCGGAGGAATGCGATGACCCTTACGAGGCGTCTAGTTGCGATGTCTTCTCTCGTCCTGGTCGGGTTGCTTGCGTTTGCCGCCACCACCATGGCGTTCGATGCACGAGGCCTGACCAGCGTTCCGATCGGCGCCAAGGGCGGGGGAGGCGGTGGCCCCCTGCCGGCCGCCGGCAACTACACGAACTCGTCGGTCAGCGCCTCGTTCTTCTCGTGCTGCGGCCTTGACGGGTCGACGCAGATCCAGCTCTTCGTGGGTCATAACAACTTCTTGTCCAGGCCACTCGGTGGGCCGACGACATCGACCGACGAGGTCGACGTCCAGTTCGACGTTAGCGATTTCACCACCGGCTTCTTTGCAAGCGGTTGCATCATTCCCGACGGTGCGAGTGACTTCACGGTCAACGGCGCGCTCACGTCGGCGCAGCTGAGCACCGCGGTGCAGGCGACCACGAAGACATGCCAGGGCCAGACCATCAATGGGGTGATTCCGCCGTTTACGCTCAGCGCTACATGGTTGGTGAGCGGCCCGTCAAGCTCTTCGACTTCGGTCGGCAGGTACTCGTGCGCCAGATACACGAGCGAGACGCAGACGACCAACGGCGGGTCGTCGAATGCAAATGCGACCTTTGCCGCTTCGTTCCTCTCGGGAGGCCCAATTCCGATCAGCGGCGCGAATCTGTTCTCCTTCGACCAGTCCATCCACGCGCAGGGCACGCCGCTAAACGGATGCGAGCCTTTGGGTGGCAAGGGCGCGGGACCAGGGCCACAGGGTCCCGGTGACTACACCAGCTCGTCGATATCCGCATCGATGTCGGTTCAGCCCGACGACACGACCCAACAGCCTTTCGACGTCTTTGTCACGAGTTTCACCAACACGGCTCACCCGGTCGGCGCACCGATCTCTACCCGGACCGAGACCGACCTGAACATCTTCCAGTTCAACTTCTTCCAGTTTGTGCAGGATTGCTGGGTGATACCGCCGGGCGACCTCACGATCGCGAGCGACCTCCACGCGGCCTCCCTCAACGTCTCCATCGATACGACGACTCCAGCCTGTCCGTTCGCTAACAACACGGGCCCGAGCGTGTTCACGATCAACGCCACCTGGAGCTCGACCAGTCCAGTCTCCAACGCCACGAACACGAGCCAGGGAGGGTGTGGAGGATTCCACGTCGCCGGCACGGTGCACCTGAGCTCCGTCGCCGCGGTGGCGACGGGGGCATGGCCTGGGACCGCCGCCTCATTCACGGACACGAACGCGTTCGTGGGTACGAACGACACCACCACCCATGTTCAAGGGACGTTCGCCGGCTGCTGAGATTCATCGAGAGGGCCGGCGTTCGCTCGCGCCGGCCCGAACTCTTATAGCGCTACCAGACCAGGCTCGCACCCGCGCGCCGTCTTTCTGCGACCTTGCGGCGCTGGACCCGCCGCCTCCGCTCCGAGGGCGAACGGCGTTCGGCGACCCTGCGATCGGTCCCGCTTCGGCGTTGGCCAGTTCTTCGCTCTTCCATAAAGTCGCTCGCGCAACGTAGCGGGGTCGATGCTTCGGGACAATGAGACTTTGGCCCAGCGCCGCAGAAAGGTGTGGAGGCGACGCCCAGAATCGAACTGGGGATGGAGGTTTTGCAGACCTCTGCCTTACCACTTGGCTACGTCGCCACCAAGCTTCCGACCCCCGATTCTAAGATCCCCACGTGTCGAAGCAGGGCTTCAGGGACGCCATGGCGAGGGTGCCGGCAGGGGTGGTAGTCGTCAGCACGCGACTGGGAGACGAGTTCCGCGGCCTCACCGCCAGCAGCCTGGTCTCGATCTCGGTCGATCCGCCGCTCGTCCTCGTCGGCCTCGAGCGCGAGTCGGCGACCCGCGCCGCCGTGCTAGAGACGAAGGCCTTCAACGTCAGCGTCCTCACCCGCTCACAGGAGTTCATCGCCGACCGCTTCGCCGGCCGCGCGCCCGCCGTCGACTGGCGCACGCTGCGACATCACCCCGGCAAGAACGGCATCCCCCTGCTCGACGGCTGCGCCGCCTGGCTCGAATGCCGCCTCACCCAGTCCCACCCGGCCGGCGACCACGACATCTGCATCGGCGAGGTCGAGTCCGCGGAGATCGGGAGCGGCGATCCCCTCATCCTCTGGGACCGCGCGTTCTGGACCCTCCGTTAATAAAGACGAGGTGGAGCTTCAGGCCGGATTCATTCCGGCCGTCTCTACGCCTAATCCACCAGCCGCCGCCCAGCGCGCTATGTGGGAGGTGGGGGTCCCGCGAACTAATAAGGAAGGTCGTCCTCTTCCATCCCGAAGTGGTGCCCGACCTCGTGCAGGATCGTGCGCCGGATCTCCTCGATGAGCTCGTTCAGGGTCGTGGTCGCGCGCTCGTGTGAGCGCTTGTACAGAGTGATCTGCTCAGGAAATCCCTGGCCGGCATGAAGCGCCCCCGCGCCGTGATACAGGCCCATCAGGCCTTGCGGCGACGACTCCTCGACGATGAAAACCGTGTTCTCCAGGTAAGGCCGAAACTCCTTGGGAATCGAATCGATGGCCTTCTCCACCAGCTCCTCGAATTCCTTCATGCTCAGGTGCATGGGTGAATTGAAGCGCGTGACCGTGGTCGGCGCAGGCACGATGGGTTCGCAGATTGCGCTCCAGACCGCGTTGAGCGGGCGCTACGACATCACGCTCGTGGACACGGTCAAGGGCCAGCTCGAGCGCGCCCGGGCGGACAACCATAAGCTGGTCGACCGCTCGGTCGAGAAGCAACGGCTCACGCGCGAGCAGGCGGACCGGGCCATGGACCGGATCAAGGACGAGGACGACCTGACCCGCGCCGTGGCCGGCGCCGACCTCGTCATCGAGGCAGTGATCGAGAACTTCGACGCCAAGAAGGTGGTGTTCGAAGACCTCGGCAAGCACGCCAGGAGAGACGCGATCCTCGCCAGCAACTCCAGCACGATCGTTATCAGCCGCCTCGCCGACTTCACCGGCCGGGCAGAGCTGTGCTGCAACATGCACTTCTTCCACCCGGTCACCGTCATGCAGCTGTGCGAGGTGGTTCGGGGCCCGAAGACCAGCGACCATACCGCGGAGACCGCGATGGAATTCGTGCGCAGCATCGACCGGACGCCCGTGCTCCTGAAGAAGGAGATCTGGGGCTTCATCGTCAACCGCGTCCTGTTCGCGGCCTCCGAGGAGGCGATGCGGCTGCTCGACGGCGGCTACGCCAGCGCCGAGGACATCGACGTCGCGGTCCATAAGGGTCTCAACTGGCCGATGGGGCCGTTTCACCTCCTCGACTTCAGCGGCCTGGACATCTTCCACGGCGCGATGCAGGACCGCCACAGGCTCGGCGAAGGCCCGGAGCCGCCCGAGGTGCTGGAGAAGCTGGTCAGGGAGGGCCGCCTCGGGCGCAAGACGGGCAGGGGCTTCTTCGATTACGACTGATGGCGCCAAAATGGGGATTGCCCCCGTAGCCCAATGGCAGAGGCAGCCGGCTTAAACCCGGTCCAGCGCGGGTTCGACCCCCGCCGGGGGTACGCACTGGCTTAGTGCCTACAATCTGACGACAATGGACGGACGAGTGGAAGAGGACCCGGACGAGGAACCCGAAGAGCCGGCTCAGCCGGCATCGCCCGACGGAGCGCGCGCCGCTGCTTCGGGGCTGCTGCCTGCCGTCGGTCTTCCGAGCCGAGAGTGGGAGTTTTCGACCAAGGTCCTGAGCGTGGCCCAGGTTGCTGACGGTGTCACCCTGGTCAAGGTCATCCACGAGGCGGCGGCCGACGGGTGGGACCTGGCCAGCGTGATCGACGGGGGGGACAAGCGCGTGATCCTGATGCGCAGACCGAAGCGCTCAGCCCGTGAGTCGCGACGGCTGGGTTTCGCGCCCCCGGCTCAAAGCTGAGCAGCAATCCTCCGCGTCGGCGCCGGCGCATCCTGGTGATCGAGGACGACGTCCCCGTGCGCATGCTCGTGGCGGAGGTCTGCCGCCTGCAGGGCCACGACGTGGTCGAGGCCGGCACGGGCGCGCAGGCGATCGAGCTCGGCCGCAGCGCGCAGCCCGACCTCGTGCTCGTGGACTGGGTGCTGCCCGACATCAGCGGCACCGAGGTGATCCGCGAGCTGCGCCGCCATGGCGTCGTCAGCCCGATGGTGATGCTCACGGGCCGGTCGACCAAGATGGACGAGGTCGTCGGCCTCGAGGTCGGCGCCGACGACTACATCACGAAGCCCTTCGACTCCCGCATCCTCGCGGCGCGCATCAACGCCCAGCTCCGGCGCTCCACTCTCGCCGAAACCGGAGGCGGACGCGAAGGCATCCTCAGCATCGGCGCGCTGCAGATCGACAACGCGGCGCGCAGGGTCAAGGTCGGCGACGACGAGATCACTCTGACCATGACCGAGTTCAACCTCCTGGCGGTGCTCGCCGCGAATCCAGAGCGCGTGCTGACGCGCGCCCAGCTCCGTGACAAGGTGTGGGGTTACCCGCACGACCTGGACGACCACTCCGTCGATCCGCACGTACAGCGTCTGCGGCGCAAGCTGTCGGAGAAAACGAACACGGGCGTGAGCCTGGAGGCCGTGCCGGGGCTGGGCTATCGGTTGTCCGTCAGGGGCGCTTGACCGAGACGGCGGAGCTCTTCGGCCCGGTCACCGATGACCTGGCCACCGTCGAGTCGGAGCTGAGTCAGTCGATCGAAGCCGACCCGCCCGAAGTGGCCAAGCCCATGGCCGACCTCTTCGCGGCCGGGGGCAAACGCATCCGCCCGGCCCTCGTTCTTCTCGCGGCGAAATGCGGCAGCACGTATGACCTGGCGCGATTGCTGCCCGCGGCCACCGCCGTCGAGCTCACCCACGCCGCCACACTCGTCCACGACGACGTCATCGACCGCTCGCCGAAGCGCCGAGGCAGGCCGACGATTGCGGCCGACCTCGGCGACGAGCCCGCGATCGTGATCGGTGACTTCTACTTCGCTAAGGCTTACGAGCACGCAGCGCGAACCGGTAAGCCCGAGGTCGTGGACATCCTGGCGCGCACGGTCATGGCAATCTGCGCGGGCGAGGTTCGCCAGCAGGCGATCCGCTACCGGTACCGCACCGGCGTCGAAGAGTACATGCGCCGCATCGAGGCCAAGACTGCGATGCTCCTCGCCGCGTGCTGCGACATCGGCGCGCTGCTCGGCGGCCTGGGCGGCGCGCAACGGAAAGCACTCGAGGCATACGGGCGTGAGCTCGGGCTTGCGTTTCAGATCGCCGACGACGTTCTCGACTACACGGCCACCGAAGGCGAGGTCGGCAAGCCCATCGGTCACGACCTTCACGACGGATTCGCGACTCTTCCGCTGATGCTCGCGTCGATCGCTCTCGAAGATGGACGGCGACCGAGTGAGGACGAATCTCGCGAGGTCGTCGACGCGGTCCGCAAGAGCGACGGACCGCGACTCGCGCTCGAGCAAGCGCGCAAACACGCCGATGCCGCGCGTGCTCAGCTGCGGGCGCTCGAAGCCGGCGAAGCGAACGATGCGCTCGCGTCGTTAGCGGACTACGTGGTGAGCCGAAAGCTCTAATCTGTCAGCCGTGTCCCAGGTGGGGATGGGCGTGGTGGTGGCATGAGCAGGGTCAGGCTCGTCGGCGTCGGACCAGGTCATCCAGGACTGGCCACCGTGCAGGCCGTCGAAGCGGTGAAAGAGGCCGATGTCATTCGCAACTGCGACGGCTGCGGCGCGGGCTTGCTTCACCTCGCGCCGCCGAACGCCGACATCGCGCCGCTCGAGTCGATCGATGAGGTAATCCGCCTCTCGCGCAGCGGGCGCAAGGTCACCGTGCTCTTTCCCGGCAACCCGTACGCCTTCTCCAACGGAAGCGAGATGGCCGACCGCCTGCACCGCGCGGGCATCGACTTCGAGGCCGTACCCGGCCTCATCGTCGAGCTGGCGGCCCCGGTGATGAGCGGCATCCCGCTGACCATCGAGGGTCGCTCGGCGTCGATTGGTTTCGGCCTGGTGACGGGCGGAGAGACCGTGGTCCTGCGCCTGGCCTCGGGCTGGTGGGAGTCGGGGATCAGCGCTCTGCTCCAGAACGGCCGGTCGCCGGAGACCCCGGCGGCCCTGATCCTGAATCCGGGCTTGCCCGGCCAGCACCGGGTCAGCGCCGCGCTAGGCGAGCTGGCGCGCAAGGCCGCGACCTACGGCCTGCGGGGCGATGCGTTGCTTGTGCTGGGGCCGGGCGTGGCGATGGCGGATCGCCTCGACACACTCTCCAAGCGGCCGCTGCACGGCCACCGCATCCTGATCACCCGCGCCCGCCACCAGGTCGATCCGTTCCGCCGCGAGCTTGTCGACCTCGGCGCCGCGGTCGTGGAGATTCCGACGATCGAGATCCGCCGCCTTCCCGCGGACGACCGCGTGAAGAACGCCATCCAGAACCTCGACCGGACCGCGCTCGTGATCTTCGCCTCCGCCAACGCGGTCGACATCTTCTTCCAGATGCTGCTGACCGCCGGAGCGGACGCGCGGGCCCTGCACAACTCCAAGCTCTGCGCCATCGGCCAGGAGACGGCCGAGGCGCTTGTCGCGCGCGGCTTGCGCCCCGAGCTGGTGACCTCCGAGTACACCGCGGAAGGCCTGGCCAATGCGCTCGAGGGCTGGGAGCTGAATCGCCTGCGCGTCCTGGTGCCGCGTGCGGAGGTCGCGCGCGACGCCCTACCATCGCTGCTTGCAAATCGAGGTGCCCAGGTCGAGATCCTGCCCGTCTACCGCGCCGTCTGCCCCGCCGATGCGGGTCCCGCACTGATGCGCCTTTTCGAGGGCGAAGGGGTGGACGTGATCACGTTCACGGCTTCGTCGACGGTGAGCAACTTCGTCCGTGCCTTCCCGGAAGATCGCCTGCCGGCCGTTCTCGGCGACGCCGAGATCGCGTGCATGGGTCCCGTGACCGCGGACACCGCGCGCAAGCTCGGGCTGCCGGTCTCGATCGTCGCGCGTGAGTACACGACGCACGGTCTCGTGCAGGCGATCGCCGAGGCGGCCGCCCGGAAGTGAGCCAGCCGAAACGGTCGCGCCGCGCGCTTCCGGTCGAGCCGGAGGAGGTGGCCGCTCCCGCGCCGTCGGGACGGCAGGCATGGCTCGCGCTGCTGGTCATGGGCGTGCTGATCCTCGCGGTGGCCGGCGCCGGCGAGCTCGTCAACAAAGCGCTCGAGCCGGCGGTGCCGAGCGCGCTCGCTCACTGCACGACGTCGACGCAGATCGGCCCGCACGATTACCTCGGCCCGCAGCCGATGTGCATCACCGGCGCGCAGAAGCTGCAGGCGACCGTGAGCACGACGCAGGGCGACTTCATCATCGACCTCGCGCCCGAGGTGGCGCCGGTGACGGTGAACAACTTCGTCGTGCTCGCGCTCCACGGCTACTACAACGGCCTCAACTTCTGGAAGTCGGAGGACTGGGTGGTGCAGGGAGGTGATCCACGCGGCGACGGCCGCGGCGGTCCTGGCTACAACCTGCCCGACGAGACGACGGCCACGCCCTGGGGGCTTGGCGCGGTGGGCATGGCGCGTCCGGCGGGCGGTCCCGTCAACGGCAGCCAGTTCTTCGTTCAGAAGGCCGCCTGGCCCGGCTCCGGCCCGAGCGACGTCTACAACCGCTTCGGAACCGTGATCTCTGGCATGGACAAGGTCCAGCAGCTCACGTCGACCGACACGATCAAGTCGATCACGATCAAAGTCTCCTGACGACTATCTGACCGGCGGCTTACAGGCCGAAGCCTATAATCGCCTCAAATGCCGATCCACCCGCTGTGGCTTCTCCTGATCCTCCTGGCCGTGCTGCTCGTCTTCGGGCCGAGCCGGCTGCCCGAGCTCGGAAGCGCCGTCGGCAAGGCGATGAGGGAGTTTCGCAAGGCGACGACCGACCTGACCAGCGAGGTCACCAACGCCGCCAAGCAGGAGCCGCAGACGCCCTCCGACAGCACCGCCAAGGGCTCGTCGTCCGAGACCAAACCCTCCAGTAACTAAAGCGCTCCCGTGGCGCTCCTAGGCAGGGTCCTCCAGCGCGGCCCGCGCGCCGGCGCGCCGGCGCAGGAAGAACGAATGTCGGTGATCGAGCACCTCGAGGCGCTGCGCCGCGCCCTGATGGTCTCGCTCATCGCCTGGGCCGTCGCGACCGTGGCCGCGGTCTTCATCTCGGGTCACGTCATCAGCTACCTGGTGGAGCGCGCGGGGATCAGTCAGGCGATCTATCTCCAGCCAGGCGGCGCGGTGCTGCTGCAGCTCAAGGTCGCGATGTACATCGGCATCGTGCTCGCGTCCCCGGTGATCATTCAGCAGGCGTGGTGGTTCGTCAGCCCCGGTCTGCACCCTAAAGAGCGGCGGTTCGTGCTGCCGCTGGTCGTGGCGACGATCGTCTTTTTCGCGCTCGGGGTCGCGGTCGCGATGTTCGCGCTTCCCCTCTATATCCACGTCCTCGGGTCACTCGCGCCGAAGGATGTGAAGTACCTGCCCGACGTCACCGAGCTCGTGGGCTTCGTCGTGATCATGGTCATCGGTTTCGGCCTCGTCTTCGAGCTGCCGGTCGTGTTGTTCGTGCTCGGCATGCTGCGGATCGTGTCTTCGAAATGGCTGCACCGACGCCGTCCGTACTGGTTCCTCGCCCTCGGCGTCCTGGCCAACTTCCTCACGCCTGGCGTCGATCCCCTGACCCCTATGATCATGTTCATCCCGCTCTACCTGTTCTATGAGGGCACCGCGCTATTACTGAAACTACTCGGACGATGACCGACACGGCCGCGCGCCGCGATGGGCGCGCGCCGGACCAGCTGCGGCCGGTGAAGATCGAGCTGGGCACGAACGTGCACGCCGAGGGCTCGTGCCTCATCGAGATGGGTCGCACGCGCGTTTGGATCACCGCCAGCGTCGAGGACCGCGTGCCGATGCACCGACGCGGTACGGGCCAGGGCTGGATCACGGCCGAGTATTCGATGCTCCCTCGGGCGACGCACGACCGTGGGGCGCGGGAGGCGATCCAGGGCCGGGTCGGCGGACGGACGCACGAGATCCAGCGCCTGATCGGCCGCTCCATTCGAGCCGCGGTGGACATGAGCAAGATCGGCGAGCGCACGATCACGCTCGACTGCGACGTCCTACAGGCTGACGGAGGGACGCGGACCGCATCCATCACCGGCGCGTTCACCGCGCTCTACATGGCGATCAAGCGGATGAAGGACGCGCGGATGATCGCGGAGATCCCTGTGCGCCAGCACGTCGCCGCCGTGAGCTGCGGCGTGGTCGAAGGCACTCCCGTGCTGGACCTCGACTACTCGGAGGATTTTCACGCGTCGACCGACCTCAACTGCGTGATGACCGAGGACGGCCGCCTGGTGGAGCTTCAGGCGACCGCCGAGGGCATGCCGTTCGCGCGCGCCGAGCTCGACTCGATGCTGGCGCTCGCGTTCAAGGGCATCAAGGAGCTGGTCGTCGCCCAGAAGCGGGCGCTGTCGTCTCTCTGATTGACCGAGCGTCCGCGACTCGTCATCGCCTCGGGCAACGCCGGCAAGCTGCGCGAGTATCGCGACCTCCTGGCCGATGCGGGCGTCGAGCTGATCGCCTTCGACTCCGAGGTGCCGGAGGTGGGGGAGACGTACGCCGAGAACGCGCGCTTGAAGGCGGAGGCCGCCGTGTCGAAATCAGGCCTGCCCTCGCTCGGCGACGACTCGGGCATCGAGCTCGAGGCGCTCGGTGGATTTCCGGGAACCCGCTCCGCGCGGCTCGGACCGAGCCAGAAGGAACGGACGGCCGAGCTGCTGCGCGGGCTCGAGGGAGTGCCGCGACCATGGGAGGCGCGATTCGTGTGCGTGATCGCGCTGGCCATTGCCGGCGCCGAGACTCGATTTTTCGAGGGTGAGTGCCGAGGCGAGGTCGTGCCGGAGTGGCGGGGCGAGGCGGGATTCGGCTACGACCCGATTTTCCTGATACCGGGCACCGGGAAGACCTTTGGCGAGATGGCGCCGGAGGAGAAACGCAAGTACAGCCACCGCGCCGCGGCGGCGCGGGCGCTGCTAGAGTCGGGCGCGCTGCAGTCGGTGGCCAGCCCGAAGCGCGGGCGGTAGCTTAGCTCGGAAAAGCGCCTGGTTTGGGACCAGGAGACCGCGAGTTCAAATCTCGCCCGCCCGACCACGCAGCGTGACAGTATTCCTTGAGAACAACGTGTCGACCGTCGACGAGCTCGTACGCGATTTCGAATGGGGCGATTTTCCGGCCACGCCAGCCCAGATCGCCGAGGTTGCAGCCGCGTTACACATGTCGGTGCCGCCAGACCTCGCAGACCTCCTGACGTCCCGGGGCAGCGGCGGCGGTTTCATCGGAGAGGGCGGCTTTCTGAGCGTCTACCCGCTTGAAGACTGGGCTAGCCATCACGAAATCTTGAATGCAGCGACGAGCTGGCCGGGCTTGCTGATCTTCGGTAGCGATAGTGGAAATG
>WNGG01007583.1_pt1 | contig 12006 bp, 10 predicted proteins | sample 5400661 | NCBI WGS metagenome assembly WNGG01 (sample SAMN13153372, study PRJNA577476) | soil metagenome | isolation source: 100 cm soil or saprolite under Garry oak tree replicate 1 | place: USA:California | collected 2016-06-15 | reverse complement strand
GTGGAGCGCAGGACCGCGGCGACGCGGCGCTCCAGCCACAACGGCGGGTCGCCGGACTCCGGCGGTGCGCCTGGCCCCGGCTCGATCTCGGACATGAGATAAATGCAGCCCATCGCCACATGGCGGCGCGCGGCGTGCGCCGCGAGCTCCTCAGCTCGGCGCATGAGGCCGCGCGGGTTGTAGACCCCGGTCACATCATCCACCAGACCGGCCGCCCGAGCCTCATCGGCATCGAGCTTGGCCGCCACGAAGACCTCCAACATGGCCGTGAGCTCCTCTGCGTCCAGTGGGTCGCCGAGGCACTCCCAGGCGCCGGCGTGGCGCGCGACGAGCCGGTCCCGGCGTGTGGGGGTGCGCTGCAGCGCGAGGAACACCGGCGTACTGGGCGAAAGCAGGTTCTCGTCGGCGAACGACCGGCAGAGCGCGTAGGCGTCGCCGTCCGGGAGGTGCTCGTCGACGATCAGCGCATCCGGTGGCGTAATGCGAATGTGCGCGAGCGTCTGCGCGCGATTGAAGGTCTTGTGGACCACGTACCCATGCGGCGCGAGGATGCTCGCGAGCGAACGGCTCGTCCATTCGTCGGTGCTGGCGATCAGGATGTCGACCGGCCGCGCTGCCGGCTCTCGTCGTCTGGGCATACCGATCCTCAGTAGAGGCTTGAAACGTGCTTTGCAGGATACGTGCGCGCCGCGCCAATGGTAACATCGCTGACGGCAACCGACTAGGCCGATTCGGCGAGCGGCAGATCCTGGAACTGTAGCATGTACGCGACAGCGCCGTGCCACCCCCGGTATAGCCCCATTTTGCGGTTCTAGCAACTTCCCTAGGTCCGTGTAAGTTATGCCGTGCCCGACACCCGCGAATTAATGCCCGAGACCGACGCCTCTAAAACCAGACCCCCCTTGCCCGCGCCGCGCGTTACGCGTGACGGGTTAATCCCCGTCCCACCAGCGATTCAGCAGATCGCCGCCCAGGAATTGATCACGCGTTGGGGTCGAGAGCTCGGCAAACCTTCATCGGCCGAGATCACCGATCTGCTCGGCATTGTCGTGGCCAGCGTCTTGGAGATGCAAATCACGCCGCGTGCGGTTGTCGATGCGCGAGCGCAGACGCCCCGCGGCAACCGATTGATCACGGTGATGCGCGACGAAGTCATGCGGGCGTGGAAGACCCACGGTCTCACCGAAGCAGAATTGCCGGTGCTGCTGCTCGCGATGGAGCGCGTCCGCGACGCCATCGTGAACGGCGGCGCCAATGCGTTTGCTTCGACGCTCGGGAGCGAGGGATTGAAACTGCTGGCCGAGGTGGCGCACGACATGCACTCGCCCCTCGGCTCGATTCTGTTCCTCGCGGAGACGCTACAGCGCGGCGGGAGCGGTGAGGTGAATGACTTGCAACGCCGGCAGCTGGGTCTGATCTGCACCGCGGCGCTGGGCCTGAGCTCGGTCGGGAAAGACATTATCGATCTCGAGCGCAGCGAGATGCTCATGGAGCAGAAGCCAGTGCCGTTTTCGGTCACGAGCGTCCTGGACGCGGTGCGTGATATCGTTCGTCCCATCGCCGAGGTGAAACAGCTCACCGTCCGCATCGAGCCGCCGAGCGAGGACGAGCGGCTCGGTCATCCGGTCGCGCTCCGGCGCGTCCTGCTGAATCTCACGACGAACGCCCTGAAGTTTACGGAGCACGGATTTGTCGAAATCAGCACGCGCGAAGCGAGCCGGGGACGGATCGAGTTCGCGGTGCGCGACAGCGGCCGCGGCATCGACCCCGCGATGATGCCGACGCTGTTCGATCCCGTGCGTCATGTACCTCCGAGCGAGCACGAGCAGTATGGCCGCAAGCTGTTCTCCAACACGGGACTCGGATTGACGATCTGCCGCAAGCTCGCCGAGGCGATGGGCTCGCAGCTGCGCGTCGAGACGCAGCCGGGCTGTGGGACGCGGTTCTTTTTCGAGCTGGATCTGCCGTTGAGTCCGTCGCGGCGCAACAGCGGGCCCTCGCGCAAAAAACAGGTGACTCCCGCCGCGTAGCGCAACCTCAGAGCGTCGCGGCGGTCTCCGCGTCGGCCGAGTTGACGGACAGAACGCGCTGCAGGCCGTGGCGTTCCATCAAGCGATACAACGTCGTGCGGTCCACCGCCGCGATACGCGCGGCGCGTGAGATGTTGTTGCCCGCCTGAGTGATCAGCCAGGTGAGGTAGCGCCGCTCGAAGTCCGCGAGCAGCCGTTCGCGCGCGGCATGATACGTCTCCTCGAGCGGCATGGGGAAGGCGGCGGCGGCGGCGGCGGCGGCGGGAGTCTCCGCGGCGGGCGCCTCAGCCGCTGCGGCGGGAGCGGACACGGTGAAGGGAAGGTCCTCCGCCCGCAGCTCGGCACCCGGCTCGAGCAGCACGACGGCATGTTCGATCACGTTCTGGAGCTCGCGCACGTTCCCCGGCCACGGATGCGACCGCAGGGCGCGCACCGCGCTGTCCGACAGCGTGGGCAGCGCGCTCTTCCCGTCCCGGTGCGCGCGCCAGTAGTAGCTCAGGAAATGGTTGGCGAGCAGCGGGATGTCTTCCGGACGATTCCTGAGCCCCGGGACGGTGATCGGCACGACCCGCAGGCGGTAATACAGATCTTCGCGCAGCGTCCCGGACTTGACCGCCTCCTCGGGGTCGCCGTTCGTCGCCGCGATGAAGCGCACGTTGACGACGGCATCCGTCGTCTCGCTGCCGACGCGCCGCACGACGCCGTCCTGGATCACGCGGAGCAGCTTCGCCTGTGTCGGTTTGGACATCTCGAGCAGCTCGTCCAGGAACAGCGTCCCGCCGTTGGCGGTCTCGAGCAGGCCGGCCTTGTCGCGTACCGCTCCCGTGAACGCGCCCTTACAGTGGCCGAACATCTCCGATTCGAGCAGCGCTTCGGGCAGCGCGGCGCAGTTCAGCGCGACGAGCGGCTTGCTGCTGCGGCGGCTGTGCGCGTGAATGAACTGCGCGACCAGCTCCTTCCCGGAGCCGCTCGCGCCGGTGATGAACACCGAGGCGTCGGTGGGCGCGACACGGCGCGCGAGCTCGATCGCCCGCCGGAAGACCGGCGCAACGCCGAGCACCTGGACCCGGTCGCTGTTGCCGTGCTCCTTCGCGAACTCCGCCTGTTGCTGCTTCGATTCGGTGGCGACGCTGACGGTGTGCACCGCGCGCCCGATGAGAATCTGGAAATGCGTCGCCGAGAATGGCTTGGGGAGATAATCCCAGGCGCCGAGCCGCAACGCTTCCACGCTCGAGGCGACGCTGGGATTGCCCGTCATCATGATGACGATCGTCTCGGGCGCCGTCTCCATCGCGGCGCGGAGCAGATCGTATCCGGGCACATCGCTCATGTAGAGATCGAGGAGCACGATGTCGAACCGGCGGTGGCGCAACAGCTCGAGCGCCTCCTGGCCGCGGCCGGCGACGGTGACCTGGTAGCCGTCGAGCTGCAGCAGGTTCGAGCAGCTCTCGCGCAACGTGCGGTCGTCGTCGACGATCAGGAACCGGATGCCCGCTTTGGCCTGCGGATTGAGCGACGGCAAGCCGATGACTTCCGGTGCGGTCGCGGGGTTGGGGTAAAACTGCGGCGCGCGATGTTGTCGGCCTGCGGGTGTAGACATCGGTGGGTGACCCCCCGTTTCGAAGCTTGCGTGGTCAACGCACGGACAACCAGCGACTTGTCGGTCCGTCTGGAGCATGGAACGCGCCGAATTGGGCGCCATTTCGCAAGCGGCTGTCTCATCATGACTTCGGGCGCGCTCCTGCCGCCGATGTTGCGGCGCCGCGACATCATTTACCCCAGTTCGCCTGGCATGTTGCGCGCGTGCCACATACCCCTCGCCGCGGCGTTCCTCCCACGCTCCGCAGCGGTGCGGCAACAAGAATGCGACTGCTCCCGCCGTGGCGCGGCGGGCCCGAAACTTGAGAACGCTCGGGGCCAACCCGATGCTGTGTCGCGTCTGTCAGGAAACGCTCTCAGGAGGGTGTGCCCCCAAGCTCAAGGGGCCGGCCCGCGATCGCGTGTGCTCGCGCTGCGGCCGTCCGCTGAACCTCGCGTCCGAAGACATGATAAAGCGCCTGCGGGCCAAGCGGTTGCAGCTCGCGCGCTTCGGTCTGGGTGCGGCGCTCAGCCCCCTGCTTGAACGGAAGCCCGAGACGCGCTCTGGCCGGAGAGGCCGCGCACCCCCAGATTCAGCCTGATGGCCGTGGCTTCTCCTGCAATGCCGGTGCGTCTGGTCCTGGCGGACGATCATCTCGTGCTGCGGCAAGCGTTGCGCGCGCTACTGGAGCAACGGGGGTTACAAGTCGTGGCCGACGAGGCGGACGGCCGCGCCGCGGTCGATGCCGTTCAGCGCTATGCGCCCGACGTGGTGGTGCTGGACGTCGCCATGCCCGTGCTCAACGGCGTGGACGCCGCCCGCGAGATCGCGCGCATCGCCCCCACCTGTCCCGTGATTCTCCTGTCCGGTATTGACGACACCCGCTTCGTCAAAGAGGCACTCCGGGTCGGCGTCCGGGGGTTCGTCCAGAAGAGTCAGGGCTGCGACGACCTCGTGCACGCTATAGAGGAAGTGCGGGGCGGCCGGCTGTACGTCAGTCCCGGCGCCTCACAGGCCATCGTCGACGCCTGCGCGTCCCACCCGGCAACGGCCGGCTCCCATCTGACTCCGCGCGAGCGCCAGGTGCTCCAGCTGGTCGGCGAAGGCAAGTCGACCAAGCAGATCGCGGAAGTCCTGCACATCAGCGTGAAGACGGCGGAGTTTCATCGTGGACGCCTCATGAAGAAACTGAACGTGCACGACACCGCCAACCTCGTACGCTACGCCATTCGGGAGGGATGGATCACGCTGTAGGCGATTGCGGAATTGAAACCCAGCAGAGTCCCCAGGGTATCAGGTGTTCCAGTGCCGCCACAACGAGCCACGCCGATTCCCGTACCACCGCGGACCTCAATCCCCCCCGCACATCCCTTCGGCACGGATGTCCGCTGCGTCTCCTGCAAGGTGCTCAAGAACGCCATTCGTGCCGTGCTGTCCCGGTGGGGAGGGGGCAAGCGCCCCCGCTCGACCGGCCCCGCCGAAGCCTCCGAGCTGCTCGCACTCGTCGCGACCGCGATCCATCAGGCCTGGTTCGACGCGACTCCGAGCGGCTCGAGTCGGCCCAAGGCCGATCCGCGGATTCACACGGCGCTCGGCCGCCGGCTGCTCGAGCTGCTGCGCAGCGAAGTCGTGGAGGGCTGGCGCGAAGTCGGCGTGCCGGACACGGAGCTGCTGCCGCTGCTCGTCGCGATGGAGCGCGTGCGCGTCGCGCTGCAGGCGAACTGGGCGCAGACCTTTGCCCAGCAGCTGTCGGGGAGCGACGGACTCGCGCTGCTCATGGACGTCGCCCACGACCTCCGCTCGCCGCTGACGTCCATTCTCGTGCTCACCGAGACGCTGCAGCGCGGGCAGAGCGGCGAGGTGAACGAGGTGCAGCGGCGCCAGCTGGGGCTGATCTACACCGCCGCGCTCGGCCTGTCGTCGGTCGCGAGCGACATCATCGAATTCACGCAAGGCGGCGATCAGCTGGTGGATCAGGAGCCGTCGGCGTTCTCGGTGACCGCCATGCTCGAATCGGTGCGCGACATCGTGCGCCCGATCGCCGAAGAGAAGCGTCTCACGGTGCGGCTGCTCGCGCCGACGCACGACCAGCGCCTGGGGCACGCGGTCGCACTCAGCCGCGTGCTGCTCAACCTCACGACCAACGCGCTCAAGTTCACCGATCAGGGCTACGTCGAAATCGTGGCGCAGGAAATCGGCGAGGAGGGTTCGAGCAAAATCGAGTTTGCGGTGCGCGACTCGGGCCGCGGCATTCCGCCCGACAAGGTCATCACGCTGTTCCAGCCGCTGCGCAAGGAACCAGGCCGGCGCGGCCAGCTCTTCTCGCAGACGGGCCTTGGCCTCACGATCTGCCGCCGGCTCGCGACCGCGATGAAATCGGAGCTGAAAGTCGAATCGCGCACCGACTGGGGCACGCGATTTTACTTCGAGCTGGATCTGCCCATCGTCGCCACCCGCCGGTCCGGCCCGCGGGCGGCGGAGCGCCCCAGCGGCGCGCAGCGGCGCACGCCCTAATTCAGCGCATCGCGCGCGCGCGCGAGCAGCTCGTCCGGCGAGGTCTGCGCCGGCTGCGGGAACGCGGTGGACGTGCGCGCGCCGGAGGGACGCTTGGCGGTGGCCGGCGCCGTGCTGACCCCCGCGCGCAGCGTGACCGCGGCGGTGCGCGCCACCGCATCGCTGATCCGCTGGACCAATCCCTCGGCGCCGGTCTCATCGGTCGCCGGCGCGAACACCGTGAACTCGGCCGGCCCGGTGCGGCAGACGGCATCGGAAATACGACCCGCGTTCCGGACCGCCAGCGCCAGGCGATCGGCGCTGCTGGCGGTGAGGATGCCGTTCGAGGGTTGAAACACCGCACACGCGAGGGGCAATCCCTGGCGCACCGTGAAGGCGGCCAGCTCGGCGGCGCGCCGCGCCATGCCGACGTCGTTGTACAGCCCGCTGGCGCGATCGACCATGCCCTCACTGCCGAGGCGATCGACCTCGAGTTTGCCCTGCACGTAGACGCCCAGGCGCAACACCAGCTCTTCCATGTCGAGCGGATCGCCGCGCAGCTCCCACGCGCCCGCGCGCAGCGCGTCGACCTGCTGGGCGCGTAGCGCCGGTCCTGCGGTCAGCAGGATGATCGGCGTCGCGCGCGAGATGCTGGGATCAGCGCGCAGCGTGCGGCACAGCGTGAGGTTGTCGCTGGTGCGCTGGTCGAGGCTCGTGTCGAGCAGGATGCCGTCGGGGAGATAGCGCCGCGCCAGCTCCAGCACCTGTTGCCGCTTGGCCGTGGCAACGACCTGATACCCGCCCTGCGTGAGCACGCTTTCGAGCGACTCGGTCAGCCACGTGTCGGCATTCGCGAGCAGGACTATCGGCTTGGTGGGCATCGGTGCGTTATGTTAGCGGTTATGAACAAGCGCGCTAGAAGCGCACTTAGCGTCGTTCTTGTTAGCGTCGCCGTATTGCACTGCGCGACGTTACGGAACGCGCTGACGTTCGAGCAGCCGCAGATCGCGCTCCAGGAAATCACCATCACCGGCATGGGTCTGAGTGGCGGCACGCTCGACCTCGCGTTCGACGTGTACAATCCCAACGAGTATCGGCTACGCAGCACGCGGCTCGAAGTTGGACTGGAGTTGGCACGCACGTATTTCGGGGAAGCCCTTATAGACAAGCCCCTGGATCTGTCCCCGCAAAACCATAGCCGCGTGGTCATGCCCGTGCGCTTCACGTGGGCGGGGGTGGGCGCGGCGGCCCGCTCATTGCTGCAATCGCAAGAATTGCCCTATGGAATCACCGGGGCTGTGATACTGGATACACCCCTGGGGGAGCGTAGGGTACAGTTAAAAAGTACAGGCAACGTGCCACTCAGGAAACTGATCCCATAATGAAGCTCCAAGACAAGTACAAGACGCCAAGTGCAAGTGGTCACAAGCTTGCAGCGTGAAGCTTGAAGCCACTTTGCAACTTGGCGTCTTGCAACTTTTCTGATGGCTTGTGACTGAGGGAGAGGACCTATTCGTAAGCTTATAGAAATCCAGGCCCCGATCGAGCGTGCCTTTCTTGTTGGGGCGCCGCGTAAAGGTTCGGACGAAGCGGTGCATGTCGATGAGCACTTGGAGGAATTGGAGCGTCTCGCCGATACGGCCGGAGCCCAGGTGATTGGTAAGACCATCCAGCGCATCGACGCGCCGACTCCCAACTTCTATCTCGGGCAAGGCAAGGTCGAGTCGCTCACCGAAGATTTGAAGAATGCCAATGCAACCCTGGTGCTCTTCGATGAGAGTCTCACCCCCGTCCAGGGCGTCAAACTGGAGAAGAGTCTCGGCGTGCGCGTGATGGACCGCACCGAGGTCATTCTCGACATCTTCGCCACGCGGGCGCGCAGCCACGAGGCGAAGCTGCAGGTGGAGCTGGCGCAGCTCGAGTATCTGCTGCCGCGTCTGACGCGCATGTGGACCCACCTGTCGCGTATCCGCGGCGGCATCGGGCTCCGGGGGCCGGGCGAAACACAGCTCGAAACCGACCGCCGCGTCATTCGCCGCAAGATCTCGGCGCTCAAGAAACGGCTCAAGGACGTCGCCGAGCATCGCGCCAATCAGCGGCAAGGACGGCGCGATGTGCCGACGGCCGCGCTCGTCGGGTACACCAACGCCGGCAAGTCGAGCCTCTTGAAAGCGCTGTCGGGTCACGACGTCTTCATCGAGGACCGCCTGTTCGCGACCGTCGATACGCTCGCCCGCGAAGTGGATGTGGGCGAGGGCTATCGCTATCGGCTCACCGATACCGTCGGGTTCATTCGCAAACTGCCCCACCATCTCGTCGCGTCATTCCGCGCGACGCTCGAAGAAGCGGAAGATGCCGAGCTGCTGCTGCACGTGATCGACGCCAGTCATCCGGGGTGGGAAGAGCAGGTGGAGGTGGTGGAGCAAGAAATGCGAAATGCGGAATTCGGAATGCGAAATGGTAAGGCGGGCGTCGAGCGCAAAAGGACAATTTATGTGTTCAATAAGTCGGATTTGCTTCCTGATCCCGCCGCGTTTCTCACCCTCGTCCGCGAGCGGTACCCCCACGCGATACTGACCTCCTCAATTTCGCATTCCACATTTCGCATTCCGCATTCTGGCGTCGAAGGTCTCCGCCTCGCGCTCCGCACCTCGGCCCAGGCGTTGCGTCCGATCGCGGAGATCAGCGTGCCGGTCAGCAACGGGAAACTATTGGCGACGTTGCATCGCGACGCCGAGATTCTGGAGCAGGTGCAGACGAACGGCGTGGTCACATTGCGGGCGCGCATCGAGGCTCGGCTGCTCGGCCGGCTCAGACAAGAAGGCGTGGAGGTGGTCCTCGGATGAGAAGACTTCGCTTGATTCCGTTTCTCTCCCTGCTGACGGCCTGCCACGGCTTCCTCGACAACCCGCCGCCGCCGACGGGCATTCCGTCGCTCTCCCTGGTCGGCACTTTCTCGAGTCCCGTCTATCTCACCGCGGCGCCCGGCGACACCCAGCGCCTGTTCGTCGTGGAGCGCTTGGGGACGGTCCGCGTGCTGCACCACGACACGACCCAGGCCCGGCCCTTCCTCGACCTGAGCGGACAAGTCCAAACCGGCTATGTCGAGCAAGGACTGCTCAGCATCGCGTTCGATCCGCAGTACGCGAGCACCGGCCACTTCTTCGTCTACTTCAACGATGCCAACGGCGACATTCGCATCGTGCGCTACACTGTCTCGAGCGACCCCGACAGCGCCGATGAGACGACCGCCGATACCGTGTTGAGGGTGCCGCACCCCGGACAGACCAATCACAACGGCGGCCAGCTGCAGTTCGGGCCCGACGGGATGCTGTGGGCCGGGACGGGGGACGGGGGAGGCTCCGGTGACACGGCCGGAAACGCACAAAACAAACACGCGCTGCTCGGCAAGCTGCTGCGGCTGGACGTCAGCGGCGCGAGCGGCTACACCATTCCGACCGACAATCCGTTCAAGACCGACACGACCGGCGCGCCCGAGGTGTGGGCGTACGGGCTGCGCAATCCGTGGCGCTTCTCATTCGACCGGCAGACCGGCGACCTCTACATCGGGGACGTGGGGCAGAATCGCTACGAGGAAGTGGATGTCTCGACCACCGCGGTGGGGCGCGGCCGCGGCGACAACTTCGGCTGGAATATTATGGAAGGGACGCACTGCTATCCCACCGATCCCTGCACCCCGATCGGCGTCCAGCCGGTGGTCGAGTATCCCCACCTGAACGCCGCCTGTTCGATCACGGGCGGCTACGTCTATCGCGGCAGCGCCCTGCCGGAGCTTACGGGCGACTATTTCTATGCCGACTATTGTGACGGCTCGGTGCACAGCATCAACTATCCGAACGTGAATGTGGGTGACTGGACGCAGCTCGTGTCGCCGGGCGGAGGGATCAGCTCGTTTGGCCAGGATGCGAAGGGGGAGTTGTATATCCTGCAGCTTGGGGGGCGCGTGTATCGAATAGTCCCAAGCCAATGAGGTAGCCCACTCCCATCCCCGCCAACGCGCCAATCCATTCGGTGATCGGCGTGGCTTTCAGTCCTGTCAGAAGTGGTACGAGCAGAATGCCCGCTATGACGATCCCAATTGCCAGACCGCCGCCCCCTCGCCGCCCTTCGCCGCCGTTGTTCTCGCCGCCGTCTTTCTCGCCGCCGCTCCTTGCCCCCCAGTAGCCCACGCCGATCACGCCGCCGGCAATCCAGAGCATGTTGAGCAGGCCGAGCATCCAGGCCGGTCGTCCCTGCGGATAGTAGATCAGTTTCCAGCCGTCGCCGATCGTGTAGCCGAGGTGGCAGCGCTCGGTTGCGTTGACGCGCAGGCAGACGTTGGTCGAGTCGTGCCAGGTTTTGGCGATGAAGGTGTCGCCGGGCGCGACGCCGCGGAGTGCGCCGCGCAGGCGCAAGTCGGGTTGCTCGAGCGTGGCCTGGAGCGCCGGCATGGAGTAGCGCAGCGTGAGATCGGCGCCGTCGACGGAGAGCATGATGACTTTTACGCCCTGGCGGTCGAGCACCGCGAACAGGGGCGACGTCTGGCCGGGGGGAGAGGGCGCGGCGACGGCGGTGACCTCGAGCGAGCCCAGCCCGGGCGTGATGTTCACGATCCGGCCGTCGTAGAGGCCGTAGTGCTCGAAGTCGGGGGTCGTGACGATGTGGTAGGGCATGGGCGGCAAGGTGTGCCGCACCATGGCCCCGGTGCCGTACCAGACGAGCACCGCGACGATCGCGGTGAGCCGGGCTTGCCAGGCGCTGCGGCGGTGGGAGACGAAGAGCCAGGCCGGCGCTCGGGCGACGAGCAGGGCGCCGAGGGCGGTGCTGATCGTGTTGCAGAGGATGTCGCCCACGCTCGGGTCGCGGCCCGGGATCCATTGCTGCAGGAATTCGACGGTGCAGGAGAGCAGGGCGCCGAGGGCGACGACGCGCCAGGGCCGCACGCCGGCGAGGGTGAGCGAGAGGCCGAGCGGGAGGAAGAGGAGGAGGTTGGCGATCAGGTCGGCGAGGGCGGTGTCGCCGGCCCAGAGGTCGAAGGACCAGCCGTGGGTGACCCAGGTGGCGCCGGGGCGGAGGGTGAAGAAGAGGATTGCGGCGGTCGAAAGAATCGAGAGCGCGATCGAGATCCGAGTTTTCAAGCCTCTAAGTTACACGCCGTAAGAAGAGTTGCGCAGACGCCAAGTTGCGAAGTGGTTCCCAGCTTCAGGTGTGAGCTACAGGCGAAGCGCGATGACCGTGATAATGGTGAGGACCATCGCGCTGCCCAAACAAATGGCGGCCAGTTCAATCATCTGGATGTGGAGTCTCGCGAAGTGCGTTGTGAGGAGCGTTTCAACGTGGTCGCGCTGCTGCGGGGTCAGCAGGGATGACGTTTCGGAGAGCGGGTTGTTCACGGATTCTCCCAATGGTGAATTGATGATCCGTAATATCAAGAATCGATGGAGCGCCCGCATAGGCCAAAAAAACGCGCGCTGTTTTGTACCTAGAGGCAACAAGATGATGATGATTCAGTCTCCGACACTTCGAGATTCCCTCAGGCCGCGAATTGGTGGGAGCGGAGCGAAGCACCTGGGGAACACTAATCGCTGAAGGGCCGGGGTGGTGGAATTGGTAGACACGGTGCCCTGTCAAGGTGCTGGGCGAAAGCCCGTGCGGGTTCGAGTCCCGCCCCCGGCACGCTCCTGTCGTTAGTTCTTGACTCGGCATACGGGTTCTTGTAACCTTGATTTGCACCTTGACAGGGAGCCGTGGTTTTCCACCACGACCCGAGGCCGCTGCGGATGATCGCAGCGGCTTTTTTTTGTTGGCGCCCCTCGCCGCTCCCGCGCCGCCCTTCTATACTCTGACATGCCTCCCTCTCCCCGCCCCCCGCTCGCCGCGCTCACCGATACGGCCCCCGAGGCG
>WNGG01021990.1_pt1 | contig 12007 bp, 13 predicted proteins | sample 5400661 | NCBI WGS metagenome assembly WNGG01 (sample SAMN13153372, study PRJNA577476) | soil metagenome | isolation source: 100 cm soil or saprolite under Garry oak tree replicate 1 | place: USA:California | collected 2016-06-15 | reverse complement strand
CGGTCAGGCCGCCTTCTTCTCGAGATCGGATTTCCATTGCCCGAGGGTCGCAAGGCCGTTCATGCGGGCGCGATGCGAGAAGGCGCGCTGGGCCGCGGCGACGTTCTCCGGCTTGCCCGACCAGGTTTTCTGCGGCGCCGCCTGCAGGGCGCGACCGTACGAGAACGTGAGCTTCCACGGCGTGCCGCCGATCTTGTTGATGGCATCGAGATGCGCGGTGGCTTCCTCGTCCGACTGGCCGCCGGAGAGAAACGCGATGCCGGGCACCGCCGCCGGCACGCAGGCCTTGAGCACCCGCACGGTCTTGTCCGCGACCTCCTCGACCGACGCCCGCTTGGGGCACTTCTTGCCCGGGACCACCATGTTGGGCTTGAGCACGGTGCCTTCGAGCGGCACGCGCGCGTAGTACAGCTCCTCGTACACCGTTTTGAGCACCCATTCGGTGACCGTGTAGCAGCGGTCGATGTCGTGATCGCCGTCCATCAGCACTTCGGGCTCGACGATCGGCACGATCCCTTCGTCGGTGCACAAGGCGGCGTAGCGCGCGAGCGCATGGGCGTTGGCGTTGATGCAGTCGTAGCCCGGGATGCCGGCGCCGATGTCGATGACGGCGCGCCACTTGGCGAACTTGGCGCCGAGGCCGCGATACTCGACAAGCCGCTCGCGCAGGCCGTCGAGCCCTTCGGTGATCACCTCGCCGGGGCAGAACGGCAGCGGCTTGGTGCCTTTGTCGACCTTGATGCCCGGCAGGGTGCCGGCGTGCTCGATCAGCTTCACCAGCGGCGTGCCGTCGCGCGCGCTCTGGCGAATGGTCTCGTCGTAGAGGATGACGCCGGAAATGCACTTCGACATCGCGTCGGTCGAGCGGAACAGCAGCTCGCGGTAGTCGCGCCGACTGTCGGCGGTCGACTCGACCCCGATGGCGTCGAAACGTTTCTTGATCGTGCCGGTGGACTCGTCGGCGGCCAGAATGCCTTTGCCGGGCGCGACCATGGCCTCGGCGACCCTGTTGAGCTCTGCGAGGTTCATTGGACCCTCCTTTGCTTCCTCGCCCTGAGTGTCGGGCGCAATCATACCCTCAAGACTTCGACCCCGGGCAACGCCTTGCCTTCGAGCCATTCGAGGAAGGCACCGCCGGCGGTCGAGACATAGGAAAACCGGTCGGCCACGCCGGCCTTGTTGAGCGCCGCGACCGTATCGCCCCCGCCGGCGACGGAAACGATGTCGCCGGCCTCGGTCAGCTCGGCCGCCGCTTCCGCAACCTCGATCGTGCCGATGTCGAACGGCTCCAGCTCGAATGCGCCGAACGGGCCGTTCCACACCAAGGTCTTGGTGCGGGCCAATACCGACACTGCATGCTCGATGCTGCGCGGCCCGATGTCGAGGATCATGTCGTCGGCCCCCACCGCGTCGATCCCCACCACCCGCGACGGCACATGCGCCTTGAACTCCGGCGCCACGACCGCATCGACCGGCAGCACGATCTCGCACGGCCTCGCCTTGGCCTTGGCGGCGATCTCGCGCGCGGTCGCGGCAAGGTCGTGCTCGGCCAGGGACTTGCCGACCTTCTTGCCCTCGGCCGCCAGGAACGTATTGGCCATGCCGCCGCCGATGATCAACGAATCGACCTTGGCGACAAGGTTGCCGAGCAGATCGAGCTTGGTCGAGATTTTTGCGCCTCCGACGATGGCGGCGAGCGGCCGCTGCGGCGCTTCGAGGGCGCGCGCGAGCGCGTCAAGCTCGGCCTGCATGGTGCGGCCCGCATAGGCCGGAAGCTTGTGGCCGAGCCCCTCGGTCGAGGCATGGGCGCGGTGCGCGGCCGAGAACGCGTCGTTGACCCAGATGTCGCCGAGCTTCGCCAGCGCCGCAACAAAGGCCGGATCGTTCTTCTCCTCGCCCTTGTGAAAGCGGGTGTTCTCGAGACAGAGAATGTCGCCGGGCTGGAGCGCCGCGACCGCCGCTTCGGCCTGGGGGCCGATGCAGTCGTCGGCGAACGCGATCGGACGGCCGACGATGTCCGCCAGCGCCTGCGCGACCGGGCGCAGCGACTGGGCCGGGTCGGGTCCCTTCGGGCGGCCGAAATGGGAGAGCAGGATCACTTTGCCGCTCTTGCCGGCAATTTCCCTGATCGTCGCCTCGACACGCTCGAGTCGGGTCAGGTCGGTGATCCGGCCGTTCTCCATCGGCACGTTGAGATCGACGCGCACCAGCACGCGCTTGCCGGCGACGTCGGCCTGATCGAGGGTCCGGAACGCACTCATGTGCGTGCCCGCAGCGTTCGTCAGCCGAGCTTTCCCATCGCCACGGCGGTATCGGCCATGCGGTTGGAGAAGCCCCATTCGTTGTCGTACCACGCCATCACCCGCACCAGCGTGCCTTCCATCACCTTGGTCTGGTCCATGTGGAACACGGCGGAATGCGGGTCGTGGTTGAAGTCGATCGACACGTTCGGCTGCTCGGTGTAGCCGAGGATCCCTTTCAACTGCTGCTCGGCCGCGCGCTTGACCGCCGTATTGACCTCATCCTTGGTGGTGGCGCGCTTGGCCACGAACTTGAAGTCGACCACCGAGACGTTGGGCGTCGGCACGCGGATGGCGACGCCGTCGAGCTTGCCGGACAGCTCGGGCAGCACCAGGCCGACCGCCTTGGCGGCGCCGGTCGAGGTCGGAATCATCGACAGCGCCGCGGCGCGCGCGCGATAGAGATCCTTGTGCACCTGATCGAGGCTCGGCTGGTCGTTGGTGTACGCGTGAATGGTCGTCATGAAGCCCTTCTCGATGCCGATCGCATCGTTGAGCACCTTGGCGACCGGAGCGAGGCAGTTGGTCGTGCACGACGCGTTCGAGACCACGAGGTGGCTTTTCGTCAGCTTGTCGTGGTTGACGCCGTAGACCACGGTGAGATCGGCGCCGTCGGCGGGGGCGGAGATGAGCACGCGCCTGGCGCCGGCCTTGAGATGAGCCGAGGCCTTGTCCTTGGCGGTGAAGATGCCGGTGCACTCGAGCGCAATGTCGACGCCGAGGTCCTTCCACGGCAGCTGGGCCGGATCCTTGACGGCGGTCACCCTGATTCTGCCGTTGCCGCAATGGATCGCGTCGCCGTCGACCTTCACCTCGCCCGGGAAGCGTCCGTGGATCGAGTCGAAGCGCAGCAGATGCGCGTTGGTCTCGACCGGCGCGAGGTCGTTCACGCCGACCACCTCGATGTCGCTGCGGCCCGCCTCGACGATGGCGCGCAGCACGTTGCGGCCAATGCGGCCGAACCCGTTGATGCCGACCCGAACCGACATGTTCAGCTCCTCGTTCCGCGTGGGCGGGTCAAACGCCGCTGCAGGCTTGAGGGGGTAGGGATTACCATCAAGTCGCAGCCCCGCAACCGGGTTCCTTCATTTTCCGCCCAGCTTGGTTGACGCCGCATCGGCCACCGCCGCGGCAGTGATGCCGAAGTGGCGATAGAGGTCCTTATATGGGGCGCTCCCGCCGAATGTGCTCATGCCGACGAAGACGCCATCGGTGCCGATGATGGCGTCCCAGCCCTGGCGCACGGCCGCCTCGATAGCGACCCGGACGGGGGCGTCGCCGATGACGGCGCGCCGGCGCTCGGACGGTGCGGCCAGGAACAGCTCGACGCACGGGACCGATATGACGCGCGCCGCAATGCCGCGCCCGGCGAGCAGGGCCCGCGCCTCCACGGCGACCGCGACCTCCGAGCCCGACGCGAACAGCGAGACGGCTGCTTGGCCGTCGGCGGGGACCAGCTCGTAGGCGCCGGCTGCGCAGCGGTTGTCCGCGTCGAACCCGGCCCGCAGCTGCGGCAAATTCTGTCGCGTCAACGCCAGCACGCTCGGCCCGGTTTGCCGCTGGATGGCTAGCTGCCAGCATTCGATGGTTTCGACCGCGTCGCACGGGCGGAGCACCAGGAGGTTCGGCATGGCGCGCAACGCCGCGAGATGCTCGACCGGCTGATGGGTCGGCCCGTCCTCGCCGAGCCCGATCGAATCGTGGGTCATGACGTGAATGACCCGCTGACCCATGAGGGCGGCAAGCCGCAGCGCCGGCCGGCAATAGTCGGAGAACACCAGGAACGTCCCCGAAAAGGGAATGACGCTGCCGTGCAAGGCCATGCCGTTCATGGCCGCCGCCATGGCGTGCTCGCGCACCCCGTAATGGATGAAGCGTCCGGAATAATCGGCGGCCGAGAGGACCGCCATGCCTTTCGGCCTGGTGTTGTTCGAGCCGGTCAGATCCGCCGAGCCGCCGACGAGCTCGGGCAGCGCCGGCACCAGGCTCTCGAGCGCGATCTCGGATGCGCGTCGGGTCGCGACCTCCTGCGGCGACGCCGCGAGCTTCTGCTTGACCGTGCGCACCGTGGCGGCAAGCGCGTCCTGCGCGCCGTCGCCGCGCCGTCGCCGCGCGAACTCGGCGCGCGCGTCGGGTTCGAGCGCCGCGACGCGTGCATCCCACGCGGCGCGGCCGGCCTGCGAACGCAGTCCGGCCTGCCGCCACAACGCGCGCACGTCGGCGGGAATCGCGAACGGCGCATCCTCCCAGCCAAGTTTCTCGCGGGCGCCGGCGATCTCGTCGGCGCCCAACGGCGAGCCATGGCTCTTCTCGGTGCCGGCCTTGCTGGGAGCGCCGAAGCCGATGGTGGTGCGGCAGGCGACGAGGGTCGGGCGGTCGCTGTGCTGGGCCGCCTCGATCGCGCCCGCGATCGCGCCGGGATCATGCCCGTCGATGCGCGAGGCGGACCAGCCGGCCGCCGTGAAGCGCGCCACCTGATCGACCGAATCGGCAAGCGCCAGCGGGCCGTCGATCGAGATGCCGTTGTCGTCGAACAGCACGGTCAGCTTGGCGAGCCGGAGATGGCCGGCGAGCGCGATCGCTTCGTGGCTGATGCCCTCCATCAGGTCGCCGTCGGACGCCAGCACGTAGGTACGGTGGTTGACGAGGCCGTCGCCGAACGTCGCGGCGAGATGACGCTCGGCGATCGCCATGCCGACCGCGTTGGCGAGACCCTGGCCGAGCGGGCCGGTCGTGGTCTCGATGCCCGGCGTGTGGCCGTGCTCGGGATGGCCCGGCGTGATCGAGCCGAGCTGGCGGAAGCGCTTGATCTCCTCGATGGTCATCGCCGGATAACCGAGGAGATGCAGCACCGCATAGATCAGCATCGACCCGTGGCCGGCGGACAGCACGAAACGGTCGCGGTCGGGCCAGGCCGGGTCAGCCGGATCGAATTTGAGGAAACGCCCGAACAGGACGGCGGCGATGTCGGCGGCCCCCATCGGCAGGCCGGGATGACCCGACTTCGCCTGCTCGACCGCGTCCATGGCGAGCGCCCGGATGGCGTTCGCCATGCGATCATGTTGGGCACGCGACGTCATCACTCGTTCCCCGTGCGGGCCGCGGCGCGGACCGATCCGCGGCGTGCGCCGTCCCCGCGATGCGCGAAGCCCGCTCGCGGCGGATACGCGAACGAAATCCGCCGAAGAGGGCTGCCCACAATGTCGAGAAAGCGCTGACCCGCCGAGGCGGCGGACTGATAGCATGTGACGTTTCGGAGTCAATGCGCCGGAGCGGCGAAGGAAAGGCGGCAATGGCCGGGCTTATGTCAAACAGTTGACAAGTTTCGGCCCCGATTGAATGTGCATGCTGGCGTGCTTGCAGAGCACCGGGCATGACGATAACGCGAATCCCGGGGACGGGCTTTGTCAAGGCGTTGACGCGGATCGGTCACAGACCGTACGTTTTGATTCGCAACTCCTTGCTGAGCCGAAAAAATTCGCGACGTTGGTGCGGCAGCCGCGGGAGGCGGGGAGGCGGCCATGTCCGATGCGAGCGCGATCGATGCCGCGAGCCGGCGGCTTGCCGCCGCGCTCGATGCGCTTGAGGCGGCCGCCGAGCGCCGGCGCGAAGCCGATCACGGCGAGGACACGCTCGCGGCGCAGGTGCACGCGCTCGGCAGCGACCGTTCCAAGCTCGCCGCCGATCTCGACGCGCAGGCCGCGCGGGCGAACCGGCTCGAGACGGCGAACCGCGAGGTCGCGCGCCGGCTCGACCTCGCCATCGACAGCATCCGCACGGTGCTCGACGCGCACGATCGTTGACAAAAGGCGACGTGCGCAGGGAGACTTCATCCGGGGGGACGGTCGCGCCGGGGCGGCCGCGCGGGAGTTTCAGTCAATGGCTCATGTCAGCGTAACCATCAACGGCCGCCAATACCGCATGGCGTGCGAGGACGGCCAGGAGAACCACCTCGTCTGGCTCGCCGGGGATCTCGACCGCCGCATCGAGCAGTTGCGCGCGCAGTTCGGCGAGATCGGCGACATGCGCCTGACCATGATGGCGGCGCTCACCATCGCGGATGAACTGGTGGAGGCGGGGAAGCGCCTGCGCCGCTTCGAGGAGGACCTCGCCGCCCTGCAGGACGCGCGGGTGGTCGCAGCCGAGCGGTCGCAGGCGACGCAGGCGGCGATCGCCGCGGCGCTCAACTCCGCCGCCGAGCGGATCGAGCGGGTCATCAAGGGCCTCAACCGCAGCCTCGGCGAGGGCGTCGCCCTCGGCTGACGCCGGACAATCCCCGGGGCCTTATCGATCCTGAAGGGAGCTGTCCCTGGCCGGGCTCGTGGGCTCGGACATATGGCGCCCACCTACGTTGTAGGTACCCGGGATCGAGCGCTCCGACGGCCAGCGCGGCTCCGCACTCGTTTTTCCGGTTGGGCGCCGGAGTGTCGATTGTCGGACCCGATCGGATGCAGGTTTCCGCTTCCAGCGAAAATGCCAAGGCCGAGCTGCGGCGCAGCGCGCTGGCGCAACGCGACGCGCTGCCGACCGACATGCGGGCGGCGGCGGCCGAAGCCGTGGCGGCGCGGCCGTTTCCGCTGCCGCTGGCGGCCGGCGCGATCGTGTCCGGCTTCGCGCCGATGCGCAGCGAGATCAATCCGCTGCCGCTGCTGCGCCGGCTCGCCGAGCAGGGACACCGCCTTGCGCTGCCGGTCGTGGTCGGCCGCGGGCATCCGCTCGTGTTTCGCGCCTGGGCGTTCGGCGAGCCGCTCGGCAAGGGCGTATGGGGAATCCGCGAGCCGCGTTCCGAGGCGCCGGAGGTCCAGCCGGACGTCCTCATCGTCCCGCTCGCCGCCTTCGACCGCAGCGGCCATCGGATCGGTTACGGCGCCGGCTATTACGACCTCACGCTGACCGCGTTGCGCGCGCAAAAACCCATCCTCGCCGTCGGGCTCGCCTATGCGGGGCAGGAAATCGCGCGGGTCCCGGCCACCGCACGCGACGCGCGCCTCGATCTCGTGCTAACCGAGCGCGAGGCGATCGATTGTCGCAAGGCCTGATCCGATGCGTCTTCTCTTCGTCGGCGACGTGGTCGGCCGCAGCGGGCGCGCCATCGTTCACGAGCGGCTGCCGCGGCTCGTCGCCGACTGGAAGCTCGACGTCGTGGTGGTCAACGGCGAGAACGCGGCCGGCGGCTTCGGCATCACCGAGCCGATCTATCAGGAACTGATCGACGCCGGCGCCGACGCCGTCACCCTCGGCAACCATGCGTGGGACCAGCGCGAGGCCCTGGTCTTCATCGACCGCGCCCCGCGGCTCGTTCGTCCGGCCAATTATCCGCCGGGAACGCCGGGGCGCGGCACGGCCTTGATCACGGCGAAGAACGGCGCGCGCGTCCTGATCGTCAACGCCATGGGCCGCATCTTCATGGACCCGCTCGACGATCCGTTCGCGGCGGTCGAGCGCGAGCTCGACCGCTCACCCGCTTCTTGCGCAAGATCCCGTCGGCCAAGTTCGAGCCGGCGCTCGGGCCGGCGACGCTGTGCGCGCTCGCGGTCGAGACCGACGCGCGGGGCCTTGCGGCCCGCGTCGCGGCGGTGCGGCTCGGCGGACGTCTCGAGGAGGCACGCCCGACGTTCTGGGAATAGATCGAGTTCGCTTTCTGGATTTTGCCGGGGCCGAGTCCTATAACCGGCGCCATCACGGGATCATCAGGGCTCCACGCGCGCCGATGGGCGCGCGGTCGATCCGTCGAGAGGCCGCGGAGACGAGGCAATGGCCGGACATTCGCAATTCAAGAACATCATGCATCGCAAGGGGCGGCAGGACGCGGCGCGCTCAAAGCTGTTCGGGAAGCTCGCGCGAGAAATCACCGTGGCGGCGAAGCTCGGGCTTGCGGATCCCGACATGAATGCGCGGCTGCGCGCCGCCATCATCGCCGCGCGCGCGGAGAACATGCCGAAGGACAATATCGAGCGCGCCATCAAGAAAGCCCAGGGCGGGGATGCGGAGACCTATGACGAGGTCCGCTATGAGGGCTACGGACCGGGGGGAGTCGCCGTCATCGTCGAGGCGCTGACCGACAATCGCAACCGCACCGCCTCCGACGTGCGCGCGGTGTTCTCAAAGAACGGCGGCAACCTGGCCGAGACCGGGGCGGTGTCGTTCATGTTCGACCACGTCGGCGTGGTGGAATTCGCCGCCAAGGCGGCGAGCGCGGACGCGATGTTCGACGCGGCGCTCGACGCCGGAGCGGACGACGTGGCGTCGAGCGAGGGCGGGCACGAGGTCTACGTGGCACAGGATCGGCTGCGCGAGGTGGCAAAGGCGCTGGAGGCGAAGTTCGGGGAGCCGCGCAAGGCGGCCCTGGTGTGGAAGCCGCAGAACACGCTCCCGCTCGACGACAGCGAGGGCGAGAAGCTCGTCCGGCTGATCGAGGCGCTCGAGGACCACGACGACGTGCAGAACGTCTACGCCAACTTCGAGGTGTCCGATGCGCTGGTCGCCAAGATGAGCGCGTAGGCCCATCGACAAATGCTTCAGTCACTACAAAACGCGTCAGTCCTACAATTTTAATTCAACAATACCGCCCGTTCGAAGCGCGTCGACTGCGGCCGCAATCCGCGCCTCGTGGACGCGAAGCTCCGGCCAGTTCGCCGTCGGCAAAACCAAGATAGCCAAGCGCCGGTCGGCAAGATTCTGCTGATAACGGAGATTTTTATCAGTCGTCACCAGCGCATCGAATGCGGATTCTGCGGCCATCAGGAGCTTGCCGTAATCGAGTTCGGTCCAGCCCAATTCATAGGCGGTCGCGACGGTGTGCTGTTTCAATGCGCGACGCAGAGGCGCCGGCGTTCCCTGGTCAAAAAGTATTCTCACGAGCGGGGGCTCGCATGATCAAGCGACCAAACTTTGCTCGGCGTGGCGAAGCACAAGCTCCACCTGCTCGCGCGTCACTCCGGGAAACCACTCCAGGAAGTCGTCCACCCGCGCGCCGCCCTCGAGGTTTTCAAACAAGGCCCGCACCGGCACCCGCGTGCTCTTGAAAAGCCATTCGCCGCTCACCTTCCCCGGTATGCGCTCAACGGCGGGGCATGTGGTCCAATCCAGCATGCGGCGGATTCTATGGGGGGCGGTGCATGGCGGCAAGCCATGGTTCCCATGGTTCCCATTGTGCTGCAACTGAAAGGCAAGAAAAGAAAACGTTAAGCCCTGAGTTTTGCCTTTGCAGAAACAAACCCATTTCGAAATGCCCGTCAGCGGAACCAGTTGTCGAAAAGCGGCAGGCTGACGAGGGCGGCGACGGCGATGATCGCGTAGGCGACGCGACGGTAGGCCTCGTCCGAGGCGCCGTGGAACCGGCGGGCGCCCGCCGCCATCGCCAGCAGATAGGGCGGCCCGAGCAGGAGCGACAGCGCCGCGACCTCGCGCGTCAACAGGCCCTGGGCGAAATAGGCGACGCATCCGATCGCGCCGGTCAGCATGAAATAGACCATCAGATTTGCGCGCACGATCGCGGCGTGGCTCGCGCCGCCCAGCCAGTAGATGATGACGGGTGGCCCCGCGATCTGCACGGCGCCGCTGCCGAGGCCGGAGATCGCGCCGACCGCGAGCGCCACCGGCAGGAGCGGACGCCCGTGGTAGCGCCATCCCGATGCGAGCACCGCCAGCAGGGCGATCACCAGGGCGGCAATGATCCAGCGCAGGATGACCGGCTCGACCCACAGCAGCGCCAAGGTGCCGATCGGCACGGCGGCCGCCGCCGCGGCGGTGATCGGAACGACCTCCCGCCATCGGCACAGCGGAAAGGCGCGGACCGCGAACGGGAAGCTGCCGACGAAATCGATCAGCAGCATGGTCGCGGCGGCAATGCGCGGCTCGTACACCGCGGCGATCAGTGGGATGTAGATCAGGGCCGAGCCGAAGCCGGAAAATCCGCGCACCGCCCCCGACAGGAGCGAGACCGCCACGGCCGCCGCGAAGCGGCGGTCCGCGAGCACCGACGCGAAGAGTCCCGGATCGAGCATATCGGTCACGTGGCGGGCCTGGGAGGTTCAGTTGCCAACAGGGGCGCGTTGCGCGCCCATTGCGTTCTAGGCGGCAAGCCGGTCCGGGGCTATCAACTATGCCGTGACCCGCCGCCCGATTCGCATTCTCGGCATCGATCCGGGGCTTCGCCGCACCGGCTGGGGCGTCGTCGAGGTCGACGGCAACCGGCTGAGCTTCATCGCCTGCGGGTCGCTGGCGACCGACGACCAGGCGGCGTTGGCCGCGCGGCTGGTGACGATCCACGACGGGCTCGTGCGCGTGGTTGCGGATTTCCGGCCCGACGAGGCCGCGGCCGAAGCGACCTTCGTCAACCGCGACGCAACCGCGACCTTGAAACTCGGCCAGGCGCGCGGTGTTGCGCTGCTGGTTCCGGCGCGCGCCGGCGTCCCGGTCGCCGAATACGCGCCCAATCTGGTCAAGAAGACCATCGTGGGCACCGGCCACGGCGACAAGGCGCAGATCCGCATGATGATCGGCGTGCTGCTCCCCAAGGCGGCGCCCGACAGCGAGGACGCGGCTGACGCGCTGGCGGTGGCGGTGACCCACGCGCACCATCGGCAAAGCGTGGTCGCCAGGATGGCGGCGCTATGATCGGCAAGCTCAAAGGCATCATCGACAGCTACGGCGAGGACTTCATCATCGTCGACGTGGGTGGCGTCGGCTACATGGTGCACTGCTCGGCGCGCACCCTGCAGGCGCTGCCGGCGCAAGGCGAGCCGGTGGTGCTCGCGATCGAGACGCACGTGCGCGAGGACCAGATCCGGCTGTTCGGATTCGTGAGCGACGTCGAGCGCGAGTGGTTCCGTCTCCTGCAAACCGTGCAGGGGGTCGGCACCAAGGTCGCGCTCTCGGTGCTCGGCACGCTCAAGCCCCCCGATCTCGCCACCGCAATCGCCATGCGCGACAAGGCAACGGTCGCCCGCTCGCCCGGCGTCGGATCCAAGGTCGCCGAACGCATCGTCACCGAGCTCAAGGACAAGGCACCGGCCTATGCGTCGGTCGACCCGGCGGTGATCCGGCTGTCCGGCGCGGTCGAGGAGCGACGGGCGCCGCAACCGGTGCTCGACGCCATCTCGGCGCTGGTCAATCTCGGTTATGGTCCACCGCAGGCGGCGGCGGCCATTGCGGCGGCCACCAAGGCGGCGGGCGAGGGTGCCGATGCCGCGCATCTCATCCGGCGCGGGCTGAAGGAATTGGCGCGGTAACGAGCAGGGCGAGGTCATGCCGGAAACCACCCGCCGCCTTGTGAGCGCCGAACGCCGCGACGAGGACGCGGCTGAGGCGCCGCTGCGGCCGCAATTCTTTTCCGAGTTCATCGGCCAGCAGCAGGCGCGCTCGAACCTCGAAGTGTTCATTGCGGCGGCGCGGGCGCGGCGCGAGGCGCTCGACCACGTGCTGTTCGTCGGCCCACCCGGGCTCGGCAAGACCACGCTGGCGCAGATCGTCGCGCGCGAACTCGGCGTCGGCTTCCGCGCCACCTCCGGACCGGTCATTGCCAAAGCCGGAGATCTCGCGGCACTGCTCACCAATCTCGAAGAGCGCGACGTGCTGTTCATCGACGAAATCCATCGCCTCAGCCCGGCGGTCGAAGAAGTGCTGTATCCGGCGATGGAGGATTTTCAGCTCGATCTGATCATCGGCGAGGGACCGGCGGCGCGCTCGGTCAAGATCGAGCTGGC
>WNGG01008980.1_pt1 | contig 12008 bp, 10 predicted proteins | sample 5400661 | NCBI WGS metagenome assembly WNGG01 (sample SAMN13153372, study PRJNA577476) | soil metagenome | isolation source: 100 cm soil or saprolite under Garry oak tree replicate 1 | place: USA:California | collected 2016-06-15 | reverse complement strand
CGCACTGTGCGATGAAAGCCGCCATCTCGCCCCCGCAATAATAATCGAAGACACGACAACCGAAGGCGCGCTCTATGAGCGACCGCACGGCTGGAAACAATGTCTCGGATGAAGTGATTACTGCAGCAGGGCTAACTCGCCTGATCGGCTCGTCAGCCAGGAAGCGGACGATCGGCTCTATGCTCGACGGATAAGCGTCGATCAATCGTGGACTGAAGTCAGCGAGCGCCTTGACGTATGCCGGAGCTGTCGCTGGTCCGACGTGAAAGGACGAGCAAAGCAGCGTGTTTGAGGTGCGATTGTGGCGCCAGTATGGTTCGCCAGCGCCTGGGGGCACCACAGTTCGGCCCGCGAAGGTCGCAACCCGTTCGCCATCGCGAATCCCAGCCCACTCCTTTAATCGCGTAAAGAAGGCGTAGTGGGTCTGCACCGTGGCCCGATCCGCATAGATCGCGAGTGGCTTGCCCGTTGTGCCGCCAGTGTGCAGTTCGGTGAGTCGACTGCGGCTGTATTTGTCGGAGATCAGTTCGCTGCGGGCGCGCTGGACCTCGGATTTGGTCAGCAGCGGCAGCTCCCGCAGTTGGTCGAAGGACTCAAAATCAATCCCTTCCAAGCCCCGGCGACGATAAAAGGGCACATCCTATGTCGTTTGAAGTTCTGCACTGATTCCGTCAAATCGCCGCGCGAGTGGATCGCTGGGTACTCGCGGGTGTGACCCGCGATTACGAATGACCAGGAACGGGCGTAGCGCGCGATTCAGCCTACGGCCCAGGCTTGGGGGCGAATGTATTTCACCAGCTCCGACTCGCGGCACCGTCATCGGCGAGGGATGATCGGCTGTCGCTCGACCCTCCATAGTCAAACCGGCCACCATTCCTGCCTCTTGGGCCGCACGCACAGTCGTGCTGTCGTAAAGACCGTAGGGGTACGCCACGATTGGCAGAACGCGGGGGAGCCGCTCTCTGAGCTGCGATAAATTGTCGCGCATCTCCGCCAACTGCTCTGCGTATGAGAGGAGCGGAAGTGCGGGATGTGAAAGTGTGTGGACTCCAAAATCCACCAGCGGTTCAGCCGCTATTGCGGCCAACTCGTCCCAATTCATCGATCTCCAGACCGTGTCATCGCGCTGCACGATCGGGCCAGGCCAACGGCCGGCGAAGCTGCAGATGACCCGACGTCGAATGCGATCCACGCCCTTGGCGTCCATCGGATCGTATCGCGGCATGCCAAGGGCCTCATGCTCGTCGGTCCACTCCGCGCGCAAAGCAGCCCGCTCGCGCTCGATATCATCCCACCAGTACGAACCGCCTTGCGCCGCATGCCTCGAGGTGACGAAGACCGTGGCCGGGATTTCAAGATCGCGCAAGATGGGTAGCGCGTATACCGACACGCCGGCGTATGCATCGTCGAAAGTGATAGCGACGCAGCCTCGCGTTGAGAGACGCGCGTGCCAGCGCGATACAAGCTCTCGAAGAGGTACGACCGTATAGCGTTCGTGAAGGTAGGTCAACTGAGCCCTCAGTCGAGGAGGCGATACGTGCATGACCGCGGCGTGGGGAGCGTCTCCAACGCCGTGATAGGCGACAATTCCGCCCCACCCGAAAGCGCGCTCGAGCAACGACCACGTACTCATATTCGACTCGATCCCGCCACAACACGGTCAAGCGCGCCGAGCATTTCTGACGCATCGCGTTCCCAGTGAAACCGACTTAGCACTGCATGGCGTCCATTCGCGCCGCAACCCGCTCGGAATGCAGAACGGGAGAGACTACCGATAGCAGCCGCACAGTCTGCTACTGCACCGTCCTGAAAAACCACACCCGCGCCCGTTTCGCGCACAATTCGCGCAGCCGGTTTTGCACTGGAGGTCAGCACTGCCAACCCGGCCGCCATGTAGTCAAAAAGCTTGTTCGGAACGGTAGTGTTCCAGCTTTCGTTCGCGGCGTGAGGGACGACACCAACGTCGGCGGTCTGCAGGAGCTGCAAGGCGTCAGAATAGGGAACTCGACCCTGAAACCGGATCGTTTCCTCGTCCAACCCTAGTCGGCGTGCTCGTTCTTCAAAGTTGCGTCGCTCCCGGCCGTCGCCAAGGACCGTAAGTCTCGCCCGCACGCCAGCGCGCCGCGCCATGGCCACGGCATCGATTAGGACGCCAATCCCTCGAGGAGCCTCCAGCAAACCGAGATAAATGAGCTCGAGTTGATCTCCGTCATTGTGCAGTTTGGGAGAGACTTCCCGAAGCCGCGAAATTGAAGGAGTGTTCGAGACGACGGTCATTCGCTCTGCTGGCACTCCCAGCTGCTGCAGTCTCTCTCGTGATTCGTCGACGACCACGAGAACATGATCCACGCGCTCAAGCACCCAGCGTTCGACCGCCGCCGCTGCCCGCGGGTTTCGCACCAGGAAGTCGGTGCGTCTTTGAACACCGGCATCCCACAACCCTCGCATCATTGCTGGATAATTCTCCGCCATGTCGAGCACGACGGGAACGTGCAGCCGCCGTGCTGCCCAAATAGCTGTGGGCGCGAGAGGAAGATCGCGAACGAGCAACATTTGCACTTTGTTAGCGCGCGCGGTCCGCATGACCGCGGAAATCCATCGTGGGTTGAAGAACGCAGGAAACATCGTGGCTGTGTCGAGTCGCTTGCCCACCATGCGCCAGGGCTTCAGCCGATGTATCTCGGCCTCGGCGAGCGATTCCCGCTCACGTCGCCGGTCGCGGTTGCGGGCCACGAGGTGGACTTTGTGGCCGGCGTCTGTCAACGAGCGAGCGACTTTCTCGACACGCACGTCCCACGGGTATTCGGAATCCCAGATTTTGCAAATTCGCATTGATGCTGTCAGCTTGCCGCCGCAATCGAGCTGGTGCCGGCAGTTTCGCGGATTCGGCGGATGTCCTCGATGGCGCGCGCCGCGGCGCGTTCCCAGGTAAATTCGGCTAGGCTGCGCTCGCGCCCCAATGCGCCCCTGCGCGCGCATTCTTCAGGGTTGCGAAGCGCAATTATCAGTGTCCGCGCGAGATCGTCGACGGATCCATCGGTCACGAGCCACCCGGTTTGTCCGTCGTCGATGATCTCCGGCATAGCCCAGCGCCTCGTTCCGATGCACGGAAGGCCGGCCCGCATTGCCTCGACAAACGCAATCCCGAAGGGCTCGTAACGCGAAGGCATGCAAAAGATCGTTGACGTCGCAAAGAGATGGTCGAAGAGACGACTGCCTGCGACCGACGCGCGAGAAATAATTCCGTGAACGACTATCCCGGGACCAACGGCGCTCACCGGCATTCCACCGACCATATGCAGCTCCACCTCGGGAATCTCGCGGCGCACGATTTCAAAAGCGCGGAGGAGAACGTCACTTCCCTTCCGGTAATGGTCCTTGCCGACGAAAAGGATTCGGGAGCGCGTTCTTTCAGCTGGAACTGGCTGGGGAGAGTTGTTCGCGCCCGCATAGATCGTGGTGATCTTTTCTCTCGGCTGTTCAAAATCGTCCTGGAACGAGGCTGCCAGCGCCTTGCTCATCGTCCAGATCCTGTCGACGGCATCATAGACGCGACGCTCCCGCTGGAGAGCTGCCTGAAGCTCTCCTGGCGCGAGTCGACTCGCAGAAGAGTACGGCGCACCGCGGCTCGCGTAAGCGAGATTCGAGTCGCAGTACAGAACGTAAGGAGCCTTGCGGCGTGCTGCGCTGCTGACCATGAAGGTCGCACCCACCTGTATGATCGCATCGTACTTGCAATCCGCTGCGTTGAGGACGCGATTGGCTCTCGCCGAGCGAGCGCGAAACGGAAGGCCACCCAAACCGTAGCGCTGCCGCCACCGAGCTTTGGTCGGATGATAGGACAACGCCGCTGCCGCGGCCCGCGGCCATGACTTCAGCTCGGCGTCGTAAATATCTACCCGAGCACCCGCTGCACGGAGAGCCTCGACGAAAGCACGTCCCGACCCCGACCAGCACTCAGTGGTGTTCGCATCTCCTTCAGCGATGAAGGCCAGCGAAAACGTCACTTACCCGCTTCCTCGGCCTGATCGTGCCGATGAAGCCCAGCGACTCCGTTTCCGCGGAAGTCGGGATTTGGAGTTATCGATGGAGGGCCTCGCTTCTCACGGCGACGGGGAAGTTTGTAGGGAACATTCGCCATCCGGGCTGCGAGCAAATCCGGCGGCATTTTCAAAGGGAAAGGATAGAGCGCATCGTAAATGGTGGCGACGCTGTGGCGTCTGAGCTCCATGTAGATGGACGTCGAGCAGACATACGTGGCCGGGTTTCCCGCTATAACTGAGTTTGCAGGGAAGCTGTCCATCACGGTCGCGCCCGCGGCCACAACGCAGTCGTCGCCAAGCTCCACCCCGGGGAGTATCGTCGAACGCATACCGAGGAAGCAGCCGTTGCCGATTCGGATCCGACCGTAGTGTCCGTTAGCGTTGGGAAACTTGTCGCGCGCCGCGTGGATGGCACCGTCGTGGGTAACGAACATCACGTCGCCCGACACGATCACGTCGTCGCCAAGCTCGACAAGCTCGGCTTCCGAGGCGATCTGCAGCGAGTACAGCCTGCATCGCTCGCCCACTTTCATTCCCATCTTTCTCGCGCGCAACACCCTATAGGCGAGCCCGTCGGTGCGCCACCAGTCGGCCAATTCCAGTTTTTCCGAGAGTGAGGCGAGCCGGCGGTTGTCACGAAGCCAGCGGTCGGGGAGTAATCCTAGCGACACTCGAAGCAGCCGGATAAGACAAAGTTTGAACGGTTCATAAACCCCAGGCGGCTGGTGAACCAGCGGCTTGGCGAAGGCAGAGCGTCGGGTACTCATTTAATCTCTGATTGCTCCTGCGAGAACATTGAGCAGCTCGCTCGCGACCATTCTCTGGCCGCGAGTGTTGAGGTGGCCCCCGTCACGCGTATTCTCCGGTGCTAGCGTTTCGATTCTCTGACCATTAATCACAAACCCCGAGCGGCTTCCGTCGGAGCTCATTGCCTCGACACGCGCTATATCGAAGAGCGGCTCTCGCCCCGCAAATGCGGCGCGTACGAGCGCGTTGTAGCGTTGCCGGGCGATGGCATCCTGTCGCACCGAGCCTCTTCCCAGCAGGCGCTTCACTTGTCCCTCGAGGGCACTTTCGACGGTGGTCACTGGCACTGTCGTGTGCACAATGGTGACATCTGGATAGCGTGAGCGAATCTGGCTGACCGCGGTGCGGTACGACGCGAACAAAGCCTGGACATCAGTGTCGCGGTCGATGTCCACATAGCAATACTTCAGCAGCACGATCGCGCTATCGGCACGAGGACGCGCGGCAAGAATGTTGAGCATGGCTACGTTTTTCGACAGCGGATTCTGGTTTACGCCGGCGAGAAAGTGCACGAACGCTGGATGGGCGACCGCACGGGGCTCGTAAGTCTGAACGATGCGCAAGCCGAGGGCGAGCTCTTTGTTGAGATGCTCGATCCCATCTACGATGTCGGCCCCCACCGACTGATGACCGAAGTAAACAGCGCGTCGTGCTACCGCGCGCCAGCTTTCGACGTGTCTCGACTGGGGTTCGGGCGCGTCGATCCGCGACAACGGCACGGACAGAGATGCGGCGATCATGATCGCAACAGGTTTACTCCACATTGGCTTCGAATCGACCTAGCCCACGGCGTATGGCTGCTTCGCGGCAACGAAACGAGCAATCGCGCGAAGCGACCCGAAATTCGCCTCGCTGATCTCGGCCTCAGTCGCGAATACTCCGAACTCGGCTTCGATGAACGAGATCATCTCGGCAATGCCCATGGAGTCGACGACTCCCTTCTCCAACAGGCGGTCGTCATCTGCGAGCTCGAAGTCGGGCATCATGTAAAGGAAATTCTCGTGAACGAAAGACCGCACTCTAGACACGATCGCCGCTTCCGAGATGCCGGGTGCGGGGTCGGATTCAATCGTAGTTGCGTCGGCGTCGATGATTTCAGTGCTGTGCATTGGCGGGTTCGGGAAATTGATGTTCAAGTAAGGATTGGCACGTTGTCGCCGAGAAGAACCGATGCTTTGCCAGCCCCCAACGGAACGACGCGATGCGCGCTCTCTATGAACTGGTGGTGCCACAACTGCGTTGAAAGGATGCCGACCATCGCCTGGTTCTCTCTGAAGCTCGTCGCGAGTCCTGAGCGGCAGCGGCGGAGGAGACCGGCGACCGCCACAGGCGAGAACACTCCGACGCGCTTCAACGCATCGGGGGTGAGGTGATCCGCTATCCACTCGGGCGCACCGGATGTAAAGAAGCTTGGCGCATCGGGAGCGCGATATGGCTGCTTCCCGCGCGCCTTGATACGAGGTGGTAGCACTCGCGCTGCCCAGCGGCGGAGGACTTCCTTCTCGCGCAGCCCCCGCAGTCGCGACCCGGTTGGAAGTGCTGCTGCAAACTCGAACAGCCGGTGATCGAGAAACGGAAACCGTCCCTCAACTCCGTGGGCCATCGCCATTCGATCCCCCTGTGAGCTTAGGAGGTAGGTCGACAGCAGCGTTGTCATCTCGAGGTATGCAGCCCGGTTCAGCGGCGACCAGGCGAAGAACCTGGTCGGCAGCGACGCCCGCAACTCTGCGATCACATCGATCCCCCCAAGCCCCTTCCTGAACTCGGGAGTGTAGAACTCCTTGATCCGAGAGCTGAGAAGGAAGCGCGGCAGGTGCGAAAAAAGCGGGTCACTTGGTTGTCCCGCTTCCAGGAAGAAGCGACGCCAGAATTCCCCTCCCCGATTAGGCACCGAGAGATAGGGATACAATCGGTCGAAGAGTCGCTGCCGATACACCGATTCCGGACGTCGCAGGCAAAACCGACGCACCGAAACTTCCTTGAACAAATCGTAGCCGAGAAAAAGCTCGTCGGCCCCCTCACCGGTAAGCACGACCTTGATCCCCGACTGCTTCGTCAGCTTGGCCAGCTGATACATCGGGACAGGCGCGGTTCGAAGAAGCGGAGTCTCGCTTTGCCAAAGGACTTTCGGGAAAATTTCCGCGATGCTTTGCGACCCAATCGAAGCAACTTCATGGATACTGCCGATCGCGGCGGCAACCTCGCGCTGGTAAACGCTCTCGTCGAAGCGAGGGTCCTCGAACGCGATCGAAAAGCTGCGGAGCGTGTGCGGCGAAGCGGTTGCCGCCAGCGAAGCCGTGATTGACGAGTCCAGTCCCCCGCTCACGTACGCGCCCACTGGCACGTCGGCGCGCATTCTCATTCCGACGCTGCGAAGCATGATCTCGTCGAGCTGCTCGATTACGTCGACAGGCTCGTCCGCAGCTTCAGGGTAGTCGAGCTCGTAATAGTGGCGGAGCCAAAGCGCTCCATCCTTCCAGATGCCGTAGGTGCCGGGTTCCAGCGAGGCAATGCCGTCGAACGCTGTGCGCGGAGGCCGCGCACCCCAGAAGGTGAGCACCTCGTCCAAACCGCGCTGATCGAGCGTGGCCTCCACTTCACCACTGGCAAGAACTGCCTTGATCTCGGACCCGAAATAGAAATTACCATTGCGCTGCGCATAGAACAGCGGTCTCACACCGAACCGGTCGCGCGCGACGAACACCGTCTCGCGATTCCTGTCGTAGATCGCGAACGCGAACTGACCGTTCAGCCGATGGAGAACTTCCGTCCCCCATTCTTCGTAGCCGTGAACGAGTACTTCCGTGTCCGAGTGAGTGCGGAAGACATGACCGCGTTCTTCGAGCTGCCGGCGAAGCTCGGGATGGTTGTATATCTCACCGTTGTAGGACACGACGATCTGTCCGTCCTCATTCGTCAGCGGCTGCGCGCCACCCGCGAGATCGATGATACTGAGACGCACGTGCGCCAAACCGACGCGACGTCCAACGTAAAAGCCGTAGCCGTCGGGTCCACGGTGCCGGATCGCTGCAGCCATCCGCCCGAGTGAATCGAGCGTGACCCCTGCTCGTGATTGCCTCGCAATCCCCGCGATTCCACACATCAGACCGGCCCGGGCGAACTGCTCGCCACGACTTGCTCAACCAACTGCGGCCCGAGATGCAGATAGCGCGTAGTCACGCGCTTCTGATCGATGTCGGCGTACGCGCGTTCGACCTGCTCGACGGTGAAACCGATCTCCTGAGCGACATCGTCCGCCGCGCGTCCCTCATTGCGCGCATGCAGAACGATGTCGAGCGTCTGCGTCGGCATGTTGTAGTAGAATTCTTCCTGCGATTGTGGCAGCGAAAACGTATCTGTAGTGGGCGGCCGAGAAGTGACTGAGACGGGCACACCGAGGTACTCGGCCAATTGATAGACTTGGCTCTTGTACAGGTGAGCTATCGGTTTCACGTCGGCGAGTCCATCGCCTCCCTTCACGAAAAACCCCTGATCGTATTCAAGGCGATTGGGCGTGCCACGACAGCGTAGTGCAAACGATCGGCATGGTAGTACTCGAGCATCGCTCGTACGCGTTGCTTGAAGTTCGATGCGGCAACAATCTCTCTGTATTCGGCCGCTGGCAGGCGAACGCGATGCATCGTGCCGCCCGGCTGCTGCACCACCAGGTATGTAATGTTCAGCCGGTCGGCGTCCAGGCGATCCGGCGGCAGAACAAGCTTGCAACCCCAGTCGTCGGTGAATTCCGGCACGACACGCCGAATTGCTTCGTTTCGGCGCCGGTAACATCCCGTGGCTTCGAGGATCGGCGCGATGTCCTCAGTCGTGTGCTCGATGCCGAGGTCAGCAGCGAAGGACCTTGCGATGCGCAGGCTTTCCGGATCGCTTTCTCGTTCTGGCATGAACAGTCCCAATACACGCTTCGGCCCGACAGCAGCCACCGCAAGCGCGACACAGACCGAGCTGTCAACTCCGCCGCTCATGCCGACGACGAGGCCACGACGTTTGAGGCTCGACGCGAGTTGCGCGCGTAGCGCCGCGGTAATTCTCGAAACGGCGTTCGATGAATCGATTCTAAGGGCAGAAAGCGTCGCAGTCATCGACAGAAAGTCCGGACAGGATCCACATCAAATCCGGCCCCTGTGGGGCCAAGGACGACGGCGCAATGTGCAAGCTTGACTCCCACCGTTGATGCGTCGTCAGCGGGCCGTTTTGGACAGCCTAACTCACACAGCGACAACGACCTGCGGCACCAGGGGCGGCGCTCTGAAGCGTGCCGCACGCGGTAATGTGTAGCACGGTCGCAACAGCGATGTGGGAGGCAAATCCGTGAGATCCATACTATGATTGGCCGTGCTTCTCTTCAGCGTTTGACAGATCGATCTGAGCCCGCGCTGAGCAATTCGAACTTCGCGGAGTTGCTTCGCCGCGCAGTCGAACTCTTTGGCGACAAGCCAGCGATCGTGAGCCGCGGAACGACGACGACGTTCCGGCAACTCGGTCGACGCGCCGCGGCAATCTCAAAGGCTCTCGCCGATCTCGGCGTCACACGAGGCGACGTGTGCGCGCTCCTCGCGCGATCACCCGAGGACGCGGCCGCGGCTTTTTTTGCCGTGCTTGCAGTGGGAGCTATCGGCATAAATCTGAACGAGCTCTACCGACCCAGACAAATTGAATTCGTCCTCACACACTCCCGAGCGCGCGTACTTCTGGTCGACCGCGGCTTGCTCCGGACGTTCCCCCGCCCGCTCGTTACCGAGGCACAACTAATCAACCTCGACGAGATCGGTGGAGCCGAGACCGACTTCGCGCCCCTGGAAATCAGTGGTGACAAACCGGCCCAAATCACGTACACGTCCGGGTCAACTGGACAGCCCAAAGGCGTGCTGATGAGTCACGCCAACTTATGGGCCGGTGTTCGCGTAGTGGCAGGCTACCTCGCGCTTCAAAGCCACGACAGGATAGCGAGTCTGTTGCCGTTCAGTTTCGTGTACGGCTTCAATCAGTTGACGACTTCACTCTACGTCGGAGCGACGCTAGTCGTCGAGCGCTCGACGTTAATTCAGGAGATTGCCGCGACCTTGCAGAGGGAGCGCGTGACGGTGCTCGCCGCCGTTCCGCCGCTCTGGCAACAGCTGCTCGCAATCTCCGCGTTCCGCGACACGCGGCTCGATTCGCTGCGCATCGTGACGAACGCGGGCGGGCGACTTCCGCCCGAAAGCGTGCGGGAACTTCGACGTGCCCAGCCGCAGGCCCGGCTGTTCCTCATGTATGGCCTGACGGAAGTGTTCCGGAGCACGTTTCTTCCTCCGGAGGAAGTGGATGCACACCCCGACTCAATGGGGCGTGCAGTTCCCGAATCCACGGTCTACGTGGTTAGGGATTCGGGTGAGCTGGCCGCGGTGGGCGAAGTTGGCGAGCTGGTCCACGGCGGACCGACGGTTGCCATTGGGTACATTGGCGAGTTGGAGTCATCGAGACGAGTTTTCCGCGCAAACCCATTCTATCAGCCTGGTGAGCCGGAGCGTGTGGTTTACTCGGGCGACCTCGTCCGACGTGACGAGGAAAACCGCTTGTATTACGTCGGACGCCGCGATCGAATGATCAAGACGATGGGATTTCGGGTAAGTCCGGACGAAATCTCCGACGTTATCCAGTCATCGGGGTTGGTCACGGAGGTCGCGATCGTCACTGAACCGGATCCCGAGCGCGGCGAGCGAATCATTGCATGTGTGGTCCTGCGCGGAAGTGCTACGGTCGAAAGCCTTCGTCGCTTTTGCGGTCTCGAGCTTCCGCGCTATATGCAGCCCGCGCATTTCCTGGCTCTCTCGGCGATCCCGCGCAACGCCAGCGGCAAACACGATCTTCAGGAACTAAAAGCGACGGCGTCCTCAGAGACGACGAAGCTCCCTGAAGGGCAGCTGGGCACGCGGACTCAGTAGGCGCGCCGTAGGATTGCCATCAACGTCGCGGCGCAGCGGTCTAGTCGGTCGAACGACGACGTGAAGACTTCGAGAGACTGGCCCCAGGGATCGCGGATCTCACGCGTCCCAGAAATGACGGGGTCGAGGTCACCAGCGACGACGATCCTCGCGGCTGACACTCTATATATCTCTGACAGATGACGCGCCTGTCCGGGCTCCATCACTATAACGAGATCCGCGCTGGCAGGGTCTACACGCGAGACCGGCCGCGAACGAAAATCGGTGAGGTCGATTCCGCGTTGAGTGGCGAGAGTGAGCGCGTTGCTCGGGACTGGGCGGCCGGGCCCCACGAACCCGGCCGAGCTCACGTCGATCCCCTGAAGGCCGCGGCGCAGTATCGCCGCGAGGTAGGGACTGCGGCAAACATTGCCGTAACAAATTACGAGAATCCTGCGCACGGATCCGAGCTGCAGCACACGTCGGCGTGCATCCGCGCGGCGCCGCCGGTGCAGAACGCGATCGGGAAAATTTCGAGCCGTTGCGTAGGCGCGCTTCAGCCTCCCTCGCGCACTGCGCAAATCACTAGTCGCTTCGCTCACGTCGCCCATGCTTCCTCAACCCGAGCGTGTCCGCTTCCCGCGTAGATCCAGTCGCCAAATCGCGCAATATCCGCCTGGCTCACACGTGAGTGCACCGCCATCGTCAAAAGTCGATCGCGGAGAAATTCAGCGCCCTTACCGGCTCGAGAAATGCTAGACGCAGGTAACCCGGTCTTGCGCCGGGCAGCGGACGAATGGGAAGGACCCTTCGGGAGGAACCGATCGCTGCGATAATCTCCGCCGCTCGTGCGCGCCGGGCTGCGACATCGCCCTCTTCGATCTCCAGCGCAGCCGGAAGAATAGCCGCCGCAGCCGCGGAGATAGAACGTGGCTCGCGAGCGGGGCGATAGACCATCTCGCCGAGCCTGAGCGCGGGGAGGGCTGCGGGAATCCGATACAATGAAGGCCTCGCCAACATCCACTGCGCCGCGAGAGTGAAAATTTCGCGACCCCCCCGCGAACCCGCGCCAAGGCGTTCCCTTGCCCGCTGAATCCATTGAGCATGCGGCGTCGTGCGCGCGAGCACCGCTCCTCCCGAGCCAGCGGTAATGCCCTTCCCCCGGCCGAAGCTCAGAATCGAGAGATCCGCGAGCGCCCCACATCGTTTGTCGAGCAGCGTTCCGCCGGCCGCTTGC
>WNGG01021244.1_pt1 | contig 12011 bp, 9 predicted proteins | sample 5400661 | NCBI WGS metagenome assembly WNGG01 (sample SAMN13153372, study PRJNA577476) | soil metagenome | isolation source: 100 cm soil or saprolite under Garry oak tree replicate 1 | place: USA:California | collected 2016-06-15 | reverse complement strand
AGCATCTGCAGATTTGTGGCCTTCAGAACGTCTTTGTCTTTCTCCTTAGCCATGTTGCCGGTAATGGTAACCCGGTGGTTGTTCGCATGACGCGCGAGCATCCCGGCGTCACCGGTGACGACGTACTCCTTGCCTTTTTCATCCTTGAGGACGTAGTGGTCTGCGTCCGCTCCTTTGTTGAAGCATCCGGTGACGTTCACCCCACCGGAATCCTTCTTCTCCTGACCAACGAGGATCATGGGAAGCAGAATGGCCGCAAACACGACCATGACGAAAAATACTTTCCGGTTCATCTAACCTCCTCGATTTGAGTTTTGCTCTGCAAAGTTTATCAAAGTAGGACCGCCACCGTGAAGGACACGATTGGATGTCGTTGAAAAAGAGCGACATCGCGGGTCTCGACTAACTGGTCAACGCTGCTGAAATCTTGCTGACGTCGGTTGCTTTCTCGAGTGTCCGGACGATCTGAATGACTGATTCCGCCTTTGCGGACGGCCACTTCGCAAACTCGGCGCAGCCGCGGAACTTGTCGGCTTCGTCTTCGTAGCTCATGGGGTTGGCGGGATGCCCTTTTGCGAACTCCGCGCGGCCTGCTATGGTTTTGCCGTCCTTCATGTGAATCTTGATGATGCTCGTCATCTTGTTGAGACCGGCTTTTTCGGCCTCGGGATCCACGTAAAAATTCACCCGCCGCAGCAGTTGCTGGACGTCGGGACGGCGAACCACCGGATCCGTGAATTCTGTCAATCCAGCCTTGCGGTCCAGCAGAAGAATGGCCATGCAAAACTCCATGCTGAACTTCGCCTGCAATGAATTTTCGGGCCGATGATGAATCAGCGCCGCCATCATGGCGCTATTTCCACCCATGTCGACTTTATCGACATTCGCTGCCTGAACGTTGTTTTCGCGCGCCAGACGCAGCATTTCACCCATGGCAGGGTGAGTGAGTGAACCGGAAGGAAAAGGCTTGATCGACACACCCGGATCTGCGAACGTCCACGGTTTACCCAGACGGTTCATAATCGCCTCGGGATCAAATCCTCCACCGGCCGCACTGAACCAGCCTTCCTTCGCCTCGAGAATTTCTTCCGACGCCGTCCAACCGATTGAGGCAAGATCGGCGGCGACAACGCCGTTTTCCGCCGCATGCCCGGCAGTAAACGGCTTCGTCATGGATCCGAAGTTACTCCGAAGACCCGCCGCCTGTGCGCCCGCGATTCCCAGTGCATTGGCGATGCGCTTGGTATCCAGCTTCAGCAGTTTTGCGCATGCTGCAGCGCCGCCGAAGGATCCCAGCGTGCCCGTGGAATGAAACCCGGCGCCGTAATGGCGCGGCGAAATGGCTTCGGCAATCTTGCATTCGACTTCCACACCGACATGGTAAGCAAGCGTGAGGTCTTCGCCTGTATAGCGATTCGTTTCGGCGAGCGCGAACACGGACGGAAGAACAGGCACGGTCGGATGAGTGAGTAAGCCATAGACACGATCGGGTGCGACCGAAAGCTGTGTATCGTCGTAGTCATCGGCATGGATAAAGACGCCGTTGGCCAGAGCCGCGAAGCGCGTAGGAACTTTCATCCCAGTTCCTACGATGCTCGATTTCGAACCCGGCGCCACAAATTTCTCGACGTACTGGCGAATCAGCGGCCCCATTGGCGAGACGGAACCTGCGAGAGCCAGACCGAAGCCGTCAAGAATGGATTTCCTCCCCAACGCCAACACGTCTTCCGGAATGTCACGATATTTCGTACTCGCGATGAACTCCGAAACATACTTCGTCAGCCCAGGCACATTCGGAAACTGACGGGCACCTTCCTGCGGCGGCTGCGCGGATGCGGACACCGCAACCATCCCAATCGAACTTCCAAAGAACTCACGCCGTGTCATGCGCTCTCTCCTCCCGAACGTTGAACTGCCGCATTATTTTAACTCGCTCTGGAAAATGTTGACTCGACTTTTGAGGCTCCGTGGAGTCAACGTTGTCCGTAGCGGGACTTATAAAGCATGCTCCCGCAGGAAGGCGAGTAGGAGCCTGCTGACCTGTTCCGGTTGCTCTTGCTGTACCCAGTGGCCGGCTCCATCCAGGAGATGAAATCCCACCATGCGGGTGCAGGCGGTCGCCCGCATCTTGTCCACAGCGCCCGGCGTCTGGTATACGCCCCAGTCGCTCGTACCCGCGATGTACATCGAAGGAACATCGATGCTACGTCCTGAAAATGTCAGCAACTCGGCGAGCGTTTTCGGGTTCGAACCCCGCCGCACGCGATAGCCTTGAAGCGCGCCGGTGAAACCGGTCCTGCCGTACTCGGTCGCATACACTTCGACCTCGTCTTCCGTCAACCATTTGCAGGCCGCAATCTCGGCCGGCGAGGGCATAAAGGGGGCAACAGTCTCTGCCATACCCTTGTCCTTCTCCATCACGTAATACGTGGGGATTTTCGCCATTTCCTCGGCGGTTCGCGCTTTCAAAGGGTGAGGTTTATTCCCTTTCCAATCGGCGCTCTTGTAGTGATAGTAGGCGCGGAAAAAGGCGTGCAGACCTTGTGGCGCATGCAGCATGTTATCGTTGGCTCCGCGTGTGCGTTGGTAGTTTTGGTAATACTTTCGCGGCGGATTGAGCTTCGCGAGCTCCGCATCAAGCTCGTCATCCGTGAGCGCGCGCGGCGGAGGAGCAGCGCCGTTTGCGGTATCAAAGGGAAGGGCCGGGGGGCCTTCGAAGGGCGAGCTCAAGATCGTGACCGTTCGGAAAATGTCGGGCCGGATCAAAGCCGACCAGCACGCAACCGGCGCGCCGGCGTCATGTCCCGCAATCATCGCTACTGAGCGGTGCCCGAGCGCGTAGACGAGCGCCATGGAATCGCGCACCATGTTGACGATTCGGAAAGGATCGGGGTCGGCGTCATAAGAATCGTCCCATCCTGTGGTGCGTCCGAAGCCACGCATGTCGGGCGCGATGACGTGATAGCCCGCCGACGCCAGCGGCAGCATCACCTTGCGCCAGCTATAGGCAAGCTCCGGGAAACCGTGTAGAAGAAGGATCGCCGGCCGTGCTGCCGTGTCGAAGCCCGCCTCCAGCACATGCACGGTAAGGCCGTTGACATTAGGTACGGTGCGCGACCGGATACCCGCTGGAATCGTGCCATTACCGTAAGGCGAGAGAACGCGGCGCACAAACCCCCGCGCAGCGGCCGCCGCGGCCCCGGCAACAAACTCGCGCCGCGATAGCGCAGCGGCAGGTTGTGCTTTTTCACTTTTGAACTTCGGATCTCTTGACGTAGACATTGACGATCTCCTTCCGATTGCCTCCGAATCATACCGCCCAAAGTCGCCGTTCGGAACCACGTCGTTATGGGAAAAATTTCATACCGGCGGCTAAACCGGGCGAGATTTGCCCCTGAGCAGAAATACAAGAACAGCCATTGTGTCACTTTCCAAAGACGATCGACGATCAATGGTACCGCTTTTGCTGACATATTCCCCTCCTCGCACAGGAGGGGAGGCTGCGCCAAGCGAAGCGAAGGCCGAGGGGTGGTCAGACCGGCGTAACCTCTTGGCCGCACTGACCAACCGGCGTTTCGCGCCCCCTCCTTTGCGAGGAGGGGAATTGTCAGGAGGGATCCATGAAACCATTTTTGTCCATCTTCTTTATTGTCGCCCTGATCTTCACGCTGGGTGGATGCTCCAAGGGATCCACCGAAGATGCGGCCGCAAGCTCCGTCCAGCCGGACCAGCCGCTGCACGACAACGCGACCTCATCAGTCAAGACCGCAGCACCCGCCACACCGGCGAAGCCGAACGCGCCGAAAGCCGGAAACCGCGAGGCGGAACGACCCAGCGTCAAGGCAGTTTTCCAAATTCCTGAAGGGACGCCGCTAGACGTCACTTTGATCGACGCCCTGAGCAGCAAAACGAACAAATCGGGTGACGTTTTTCTAGCCACTCTTGCCGAACCGATCATCGTCCACGGCGGCACAGTTCTGGCGCGAGGTGTAAAGCTGCAGGGGCGTGTACTCCAGGCCGAAGGATCGGGACGGGTGAAGGGCCGCGCCAAGATGAGTCTTGCTTTGACAAACGTACTCGATGGTCAAAAAGAATACCCGATCTCAACCAGCGCGTATTCTGTCGAAGCGGCATCTACGAAGAAACGTGATGCCGGAATCATTGGCGGTGCGGCGGGCATCGGTGCGGCGATCGGCGCAATCGCCGGCGGAGGGAAAGGCGCGGCCGAAGGTGCACTGATTGGTGGTGCGGCTGGAACCGGAACGGTACTGGTGACTAAAGGCAAGGAAGTCGAGTTCGAGCCGGAAACGAAGCTGAAATTCACGCTGGATAAATCCGCCGCGCTTCCGAAAATTGCTTCAAAAAGTTTTTAATTTATTGGCGCAGATCACAAGTGGTTTTAGACCGGGCCGCTGCTGACTCCTCTGGCGATACCGGCGGATTTCGCAGTCACAATCACAACGCCGTTTTCGCTTATTCGATAGCGCGCCCGGTCCTTGGGCCGGTCAAATCCTATCTTTGACCCCGCAAGAATCTCGACACCTTCTTCAATGATTGCACGGCGCACCCGCGCTCGTTCTCCGATGATCGCTCCCGCCATTACAATGCAGCTATCCACTTCGGCATCATCGCCGATGGAAACGCCGGGCGAGATAACAGAGTTGGAAACGCCTTCGGCGGCCGGTAGAACGAAATCGGATGGATGCAGAACCCCGAAATCTCCCGCACGTATGGGCCACGTCTCATTCGTGTATGCGTCAAAAGGCGGTTTCGCCTGCGCCAGTTCGATGTTCGCCTCGTAATAGCTGTCGATGGTGCGGATAGCTCTCCAATAAAGTTGAAAGTCGTAGGCCGATATGGCGCCGGTTCGGGTCAGCCGCGGAACGATATCGGCTTCGAGGTCGTGATTCGTTACCTGTTCTGCATCTTCGGCCAGCGCTCGCACCAGAGCGCGTGCCGTGAATGCGTAAACGCCTATGTTCACGATCCGGCTCCCTCGTTTTGAGGGCTGACGGACTTGTGCGATAGTGACCGCCGCTCCGGAATTGGCGTGACGTTCCAGCAATTGGGTGTAGTCCATGCGATAAACATGATCGCTTGAAAGTACGAGGATAAATTTCGGATCTTCACGCGTGATGATTTGCAGGTTCTGGAAGACTGCGTCGGCGGTTCCGCGGTAATGTTTTCCGCAGGCGGGCGGCAGGCAGACGATATATTCACGCGTATCGCCGGCTGGATGTAGCAGTGCAGCGCCTCAGATTTGTATTGCGTGAGCAGGAAGAGCCGGCGCAATCCCGAGTTGAAGCAGTTCGACAATGTAAAATCGATCAGCTTGAAGGGACCTCCGATGGGAAGTGCAGACTTTGGTCTGTCCTCCGTCAGCGGAAGCAATCGTTTGCCGTCGCCCCCGGCGAGGACGACTGTGAGAGTCGCGTCGAGGATAGTTTTAGGATCGCTCATGCGGCTACTGGGCCTCCGTGCCGGTGCGCGCGTTTCGGCAAATTCCGTACCATTCAACAAGTGTGTCCCGTTGGGAGTTGTGGCGCCGAAGCGGCGTCTTACCGCAGAATCCGTGAAAGTTTTTCCTGGGTGTCTAGTGTTGCGTCTCATAAATAGCTTTACCATCGTTGCGAGCGCAATGGCCCCGGATTCTAGGAGCGACGAGGGAGCAATGCTCATTCATTGTGACCGAGGAGCGACGACGAAGACGGGGCCTTTCCGCCGCAACCCTTTGGGCCGATGGGGGTTGCGGGCGATCTCGTCGTCGCGATTCGTCGGCGATGAAAGAGCATCGCCCTCCTCATCGCTTCTCGACCTCGCCTCGCAAGCCCCATCGGCGATGGTAAAGCTATTTATGAGACGCAACACTAGCAACCGGCTTTCATGTGACCGGTATTTAGTCTTTACTTGACAGCAGCATAAGCAGGTGTGATCGTTTTGGCAGAAAGGAGTAAAAGATGGGAGTTCCCGAAAGGTTTTGGCGCGTTATGGTCGGCACTCTGCTTTTGGCGGTGTGGATCCAGTTTGGCTACGGGCCTGGGGTCACGGCCGCACAACAGCGAAGCAACACGTCCGACAGACGTCCCATGGTTCTGGATCGGGCGCCTGCACGTATGATTGCGGATCCGAACCCTGTCTTTCGCGCGGTTGTGCTTGACGCGGAGCACGGGGAGGTCTTCATGGCCAACGACAAGGAGTCTGCCGGCACAAGCGTCCTTGTCTACCCCACGCAGTTCCCACCCACGAATCGAATCCTGGAACCGCGCCGAAGAATTGCCGGTCCCAAAACGGATCTCGGAATGGTCTGCGGCTTGGCCCTGTCCATCGAGCACGGAGAGCTGTATTCGGTCAGCGGTGAGACCGGGACTTTGAACGTATATCCGTTGGATTCGACAGGTAATGTTGGTCCTGCAAGACGGCTCAGGGGAGTTATGCCTCGCGCCAGCGCGGGCGTTTTTCTAGATGTCAAGAATGACGAACTGTTCATCACGACAGAACATGTCAACAGGATCAGCGTTTATCCCAGGACGTTCCAGGAAGATCAGGAGCCGCTACGCTTCATCCAGGGCCCGGTCACGGGGCTGGGCGATCCGCATGGAATCTATATAGACGGCACAACAAACGAGATCTTTGTGAGCAATCACGGCAATTGGCGAGAGACCCAGCCGGGAGAGGGCGAGGTTCGTGGACCGGACAGTCTTACGCGCACATCGCTCGGCTATAATGTGCCCGGACGCGTAGTTCCACTCGTTCCTTCCACGGGCCAGTTCCTGGGGCCATCGATTACCGTCCATTCGCGGACGGCCACCGGCAACGCTGCGCCTTTGAGGATCATTCATGGTCCACACACTCAGCTCAGTCTGCCCGACGGCATTTACCGCGATCCCGTCAGCGGAGAACTCATCGTCGCCAACACAGGAGACGATTCGGTTCTTTTTTTCGCGAAGGATGCAGCAGGCGACGCGACGCCGGTGCGAGTGCTGAAGGGCCCGGCGACCAAGATGAAAGGCCCGGTCGGAATCTCGATCGACGCCAAACGCAACGAGCTGTGGGTGGCCAGTTGGGACAGCCACGTTGCTGCTGTGTTTCCCAGAATGGCGAACGGCAACATCGCGCCGCTTCGCGTGATCCGCACCGCTTCGGAAAACGCGCCGCTGGCCAGTATGGGAAGAATAGGCGCTGTCGCATATGACCCGAAGAGGAAGGAGATCCTGGCTCCCAACTGAGTGAGCCAACCGAGAATATCGGCATACGCCGGTTCGGCGGATGGAAATGCTCAGCCCACTCGAGTGATTCAAGGTCCAAAAACGCTCCAGGCGCGCACGAGCCACTATATTGCAGTGGACGCGGTCCACGATGAGCTCGCTGTCCCCAACCCTTTTGCACAGGCAATCCTGATTTTCCGCGGCGGCGCGAACGGCAACGAGGCGCCCGTCCGTGTCATTCAGGGACCCAAGACGCTACTGACTGCAGTTGATAACGTGGCGGTGGATCCTCTTCATCGTGAACTGCTGACGGCGTCGTTCCCCACGGATTCGATTCTCGTATTCCGCAGCGATGCCGGCGGCGACGTCGAACCGATCCGCATCCTGCATGGTCCCAAAACGCAACTGGATCGCCCCATACGCGTGGAAGTAGATCCAATAAATAATCTGATGGCCGTTATGAACGATCATGCGCTTCTGGTTTTCAACCGCACCGACAGCGGAGATGTCGCTCCAAAATGGATCATCTCGGGAGCAAAAACCGGAATCGGAACCCGATTTGGGACCAGAGATCTGAAACTCTTTCCTGAAGGACGAAAAATCATTGCAGGCGCGTCGATCCGAGGCCCGCGTGGAACACGCGCGAGGGAAGCAAGCAATGACGATGAGGAAGGATTCTTCCGGGGAGGCGGGCAACGTTTTATTGGAGTGTGGAAGTACGGGGATAACGGCGATGTGCCACCGTGGGCGGTTCTCAACGCTACGCCAATCACGAAAATCCCGGGCAGCCGAATGGCTCTGAATCCGGAAGGGGGAGATTTGGTGATCGGAGGCGATGGTCGAGTCGCCGTCTATCATCTGCCGGAGATCTTTCAGAAAATTGATTAAACGATCGCGCTCTTAGGGGTGTGAACGAATTGTAAATCTGGACCAGCCTTTGAATGAGAATTGATTGATGACTATTTCTGCATTTCTTCCGGAATCGGGGTCCCCCGGCGGCGAAATTCTCCGGGTTCGGGGCCCACTCGCGTGCGACCCAGGCATCGGGGCTCTATCAAAGTGTCAAAAGCGTGGGCGATTTGCGGCCACGAGCCGCGGTCACAGAAGCGTTTCGTCCAATGCGACGTGCGTTGAGCCGTCTCCATTGGGACGGGTTGGCTGTGAGGCCGCCGGCTCACCATTCAAGAACTCTTGCAACTTTTCCTTCGAACCAAAGTAGCTGTTGATGAGGGTGCTAACGGCCTCATCGCGGACGGCCGTATAGTCGATGGCCGGTTCGTAATAGTGGGTGCGGGAATGGAGAGCGCGCTTGAGAAATCCTTTATGGTAGAGGCGGTCCATAATCGTCAGGACCGTGGTATAGGCAAGAGCGCGCGAGGGGCGGATCAAGGCCTGCACATTGCGGACGGTGATGGGCGAGCGGTCCCAGATGGTCTTCATGATATCCAGCTCCAGCGGCGTCAACATTGTTGTGAGGCCGTAATTTCGATCATTTCCCGCGCTGCTTCCTTTCCAGGGGCGTGCGATGGGATCCACCGGATGCGAAAGGTCATCGTCCGGCGAGGAAACCGAATGGAAATGATGTCGCCGACCCGCACCTCGCGGCCCGCTTTCGCTTCCTGGCCGTTCACTACAACCCGGCCGGCATCACAAGTATCCTTAGCCAAGCTACGACGCAAAATCACGCGACTCCACTTTAAGAACAAGTCGAGACGCATCCGGTCCATCGGGGATTCGGGGTCAGACGGGTCTGACCCCGAATTCCCCTCAATTTTTATTCTCGGAGACTTTCGTGTTTTTTGCGGGCTGGCCGAGATCGGAATATCCATCCGCGACCCGGACAAAACCGTCGGTGCGTAATTTCGTAAGGTACTCGCGAATCTTGGGCTGGACTCCTTGCTGCCAAAGGATGTCCTGAATTTCCTTCTGTGCGAGTTCAAATGGAAGAGTGCCGCCTTCGTGTTTGTCTTCCACTTTGAGGATCATGAACCCGCCCTTGAGGGTGATGAGGTCGCTGACTTGACCTTTCTCCAAGTTCGATACAACGTCTTCCAGAAGCTTGTCCAGTTCCCCCTTGACGAAGAATCCAAGGTCTCCACCCTCTTGGGCCGATTGCGATTCCGAATACTTCGCGGCAACTTCAGCGAAATTATCGCCCTTCTTTACGGCGGCCAATGCCTCCTCAATTTTCTTTCGCTGACTCTCAATTTCATCCGGGCCGCGATTCTCGGTGTAAACCGATATCTCTCGCACGCGTATGCCGGCGGGGCGGTCGAAATTCTTGACATTCGCATCGTAGTATTTGTGCATTTCTTCGGTGGTGACGACGACGCGTCCGTATACTTCCCGCTGCAGAACTTGTGAAGTGAGATATCGAGTTTTGATATTTTGTTTGAACTCGTCGACGCTGAAGCCCTGCGCGACGATGGCCTTTTCCAACTCATCGAGTGACTCGAGACGCCTTTCCTGCCGCAGCTGTTCCATTGTTTTCACGACTTCAAGGTCTGCATTCAGGCCCATATCCTTTGCTTGCTGCAGCAACAGCGTTTCATCGATAAGATCGCGCAGAAGCACTTTTGTCGCATCGTTGAAGGCTTGTTCCAATTGCGCGCCTTGTAAGCCTCGGCCGCGCGGTGGAGCCTCAGCGAGGTCGTTCCGAATCTGAGCCCTTCTGGTCTCGAATTCGGATTTCAGAATAATGTCGCTGTTCACCCAGGCGACGATCTCGTCGACAGTTTTCGTCTGCGCCAGCGCGCTGGAGGCAATCAACAGGATGATTGCGGTAAGGAAAACGTGGCCGCTTTTATGATACATACCGGTCTCCTGCCCCAAATTTTATCACGCGATCTCGCGCAAGACGTTCTCAATACTGCCGAAGAGCTCCATCCGGGCGCCGGACGCTTGCAGGCGGAGCGTGGCGGGCGGCGCAAATGTCACGCCGTTTCCGGCAGCCACAAGTTCCACAATCCGTTCGGGATCGACACGGGCGGTCTCATGAAATTTAATATCGATACCCTGCGCGGTCCGCTCGATGCTTGTTACCCCGCGCGCGCGGCCGAGTATCCGCAACCTGGCATACTCGAGCAAATTGCGAACCGGCAACGGCAATTCACCAAACCGGTCTTCGAGATCGCGATATAAGCCATCGAGTTCTGTTTCAGTGCGAGTCGATGCGATCTGTTTGTAAATCCTTAAACGGTGCAGCTCTTCGTCGATAAAATCCGCCGGTATTTTCAAGTCGACACGAAGATTGATCGCCGTTTCGACTTCCGGCAGCACCTCGCCTGTCTTGAGCTCCTCAATGGTTCTTTCCAGCATTTGACAGTACAGGTCGAAGCCGATGGCTTCGATGTGACCGTGCTGCTGTCCGCCAAGCAGGTTCCCGGCGCCGCGCAACTCCAGGTCGAGAGCGGCGATTCTGAACCCCGCGCCCAATTCGCTGAATTCGTGGATAGCCGCAAGCCTCCGGCGCGCGATTTGGGTCAATGTTTCATCAGACGGTATCAATAGATAGGCGTAAGCACGCCGGTTGGAGCGGCCGACGCGACCACGCAACTGATAGAGCTGCGACAGGCCGTACCGGTCTGCGCGGTTCACGATTAGGGTGTTCGCGAGCGGAATATCGAGACCGTTTTCAATGATAGTCGTCGCGACCAGAACATCGAACTCATGATGCATGAATTTTGTCATCACCTGTTCGAGCTCTTTCTCGCCCATCTGACCGTGGGCGACACCAACGCGCGCCTTCGGAGCCAACTTTTGAATGAAATTGGTGAGCGAGTAAATGGATTCGACTCTGTTGTGAACAATGTAAACCTGGCCGCCGCGCTCGAGCTCGAAATTGATCGCATTTTCAATCACAACGGGCTTGAATTTGACGACGACGGTCTGAATCGCCAGCCGGTCACGCGGGGGAGTTTCAATGACGGACATATCCCGCAAACCGCTTAGCGCCATATTGAGCGTCCGCGGAATCGGTGTCGCCGTCATTGTCACCACATCGACCTGTTTTTTGATGTGTTTCAACCGCTCTTTATGCGCAACGCCAAACCGTTGTTCTTCGTCGACGATCATCAAACCCAGATCGTGAACCTTAATGTCCTTCGATAACAGCCGGTGCGTGCCGATGACAATGTCGATCTTGCCCGTTTCGAGATCGCCAATGATTTTCCTTTGCTCTTTGGCGGCGAGGAAGCGGCTGAGCATTGCGATTGTGACAGGGAAAGCGGCAAACCTCTCTTTGAACGTTTCGTAGTGCTGATAACACAGAACCGTCGTGGGGGTCAGCACCGCGACCTGTTTGCCGTCGCCGATCGCCTTGAAGGCTGCGCGCATGGCGACTTCGGTCTTGCCATAACCGACATCACCGCAGACGAGGCGATCCATCGGCAACGGCGACTCCATATCGCGCTTGATGTCCGAAATCGCGGTCAACTGGTCCGGCGTCTCATCGTATTGAAACCCTTCTTCGAATTCCTTCTGCCACTCGGTATCGGCAGAGAATGCAAATCCATGGGCAACTTTCCTCTCGGCGTACAGCTTTAACAATTCCTGAGCCATGTCGCGGATGGCGCGCTTGGCGCGAGTCTTTCGCGCGATCCACGTTGTGCCACCGAGCTTGTCCAGCGCGGGTCTGGCGCCCTCAGTCGATGAATATTTCTGGATCAGATCCAAACGTTCCAGCGGAACATACAAACGATCGCCGCCCTGATAGAGCAGTACCATGCATTCTTTGTCGTGGACGAGCGTCAACCCGTTGTAAGTGCCGATACCATGATCGACGTGAACGACGTAATCGCCGGTTTT
>WNGG01008293.1_pt1 | contig 12011 bp, 12 predicted proteins | sample 5400661 | NCBI WGS metagenome assembly WNGG01 (sample SAMN13153372, study PRJNA577476) | soil metagenome | isolation source: 100 cm soil or saprolite under Garry oak tree replicate 1 | place: USA:California | collected 2016-06-15 | reverse complement strand
CAGAGTTCCGACTAGCCGCAAGCAAGAAAGGAGCCGACAATGTCGGTGACACACAAGCCCTATAAGGGGCTACCGATGGAAGGCATCATTGCCACTTGGTACGCCAGGAACACGGCGAACGACGTGCGTGGAACCCAGAAATGCGCAAGCTCCGTAGCTGACCGCCTCAAGCCAGGAGCGCGGGTGCTTGAGGTGGCCCCCGGTCCCGGGTACCTGGCGATTTCTATCGCCAGGATGCGCGATTACAGAGTCTCAGGCCTCGACATCAGCCATTCTTTTGTGCGAATCGCCGCCGAGAACGCGCGCAAAGCGGGTGTCAGCGTCGACTTTCGGCATGGAGACGCGGCGCACATGCCCTTCCCCGACGAGTCGTTCGATTTCGTGGTGTGTCGCGCCGCGTTCAAGAATTTTTCGGACCCGGTGGGCGCCCTCAATGAGATCCACCGCGTGCTCGTGCACGGCGGCCAGGCATCGATCATCGACTTGCGCAAGGACGCGTCGCCCGCGGCCATCGACGACGAGGTAGCTGGCATGCATATGTCGGCATTGAACGCGAAGCTGACGAAGTGGACATTCCGCGCGATGTTATTGAAGAGCGCCTACACCAGGGAAGCCATCGATGCCATGGTGTCCCAGAGCCGGTTCGCGAAAGGTGAGATATCGCAGGACGGCATCGGCTTCGAATTGCGATTGGCGAAGTAGTGTAAATCACAGAGGTTAACGGGTCTTTTTTCTACAATTATCTTGGTGAAAGCTCCACCTTTACGAGAAAGAGATGGCCCGCCCTCACCAGTATGTAATTGCAGACGACAAGCCGATGCACTGTACATCGGGTGAGTTATTTGGCTGGCCGTTCGAGTGCAATGACAGGAATTTCGCGGGTCGTCTTCTTTTGATATGCGGCATAGGGAGGAAATACTTCTACAGCTCTCCTAAACGCCTGTTCTCGCTCATTGCCGGTGAGAATCCTGGCTGTGGTATCAAATTTCTCGCTACCAACCTCAACCGTAACTTCCGGGTGAGCCAGCAGGTTGAAATACCACTCAGGATGTTTCGGATGGCCTCCCTTGGACGCTATTGCAATTATGCGATCACCATCAGTAACAAGCATCAAGGGAGCTATGCGAGGTTGACCTGTTTTGGCTCCTGTAGTTGTTAGCAGAATTAACGGTGCCCAACCTTTCACCTGGCCTCCATGGGCACGGAATTCCTCTGTAACCGCTTTGTTTCGTTTTTCCCAGTTATTCATCTATCAAATCTCCTCTTCAGCGTATTGAGAACCGAGTAAAATTGTATACTGGGCCACATTATCTTTCTTTACTAGAAGAACATCTTTGCTCAGGGCAACTATTCCAAATGTTTTCCGTGTAGCATATCCCCGGAATAATGAAGTTTAACGTTTAATCAGATAATCCTGTACTGGCTATGTGGAACATCCGTTTATATAAAACGACGGATTTTGCGAACGGGTGTCTCACGTTGCCAGCACACGCCTTCGCAGCCTCACTCGCCTCAGTCTGGCTAGCTGGCACGGACCCAGATCGGGTTCGTGCGCGAAAGCACTCCCGTCGTTACCGCGATAATCGCTATGACGATGAGGGCGATCACGAGCGGAGAGACGATGGAAACGTGAAAGATCAGCAGACTCCCGACGAGGGCACCCACGAACATGGCCGCCACTGAAATCAAGCGCCGGCCTGCTCTCGATCCGCTTCCGCCCACGAGACGACTGTCGGCAGCGATGCCGACGATGGTCAAGGTGAGGACGGTGGTCGTCAGATCGGGTACCGCGAGCTTCCGCGCGGTAGCGTTCTGGAGACCCATCGCGATGCCCAGCACGATGATAAGGCCATAGCTGTAGCCTGTTGACACCGAATTGCCGGACAGCGCGGCCAGAACTACCGAGGCACTCAGCAAGAGCGTTTGCAGCGCGGCGGCGACGCTGAGCAGGCGCCCCCGGTGCTGGCCCAGGCGCGACCCAAGGAGCCCCCCGCCGAAGGAGCCGAGGACAAAGGAGCCTAACGCCACCAGAGAGGCGAGGATCGAGAAACCAGATGCGCCAGCCAGAGCGAATGCCAGGAACACGACGTTGCCGGTCATGTTGGCGACGAAGACGTGGCCAAGAGTCAGATAGCTAAACGCGTCGACGAGACCGGTGACCAGCGTCATGGCGACCAGCAGCGGAGGAAGCGGACCGTGCTTGACCTCACCACGCGGAACGAGCGTCTGGCGAACTTCCGTGAAGAACGTATTCATAAGAACGAACACTCCTGCTTATAAGATCATGAAAATTGTCATCCTAATATCGCGTATCCTACGCTTTTGAACAAATCGATTTCATTCCTCCTCTTGTTTTCGCGGTAGTCATACCATGACTTCTTGCATTAGTTGAGGTAGTGATCCAAGTACGCCAGGTATAGGTGCAGGCTTACCGTGACGATCACTGCATACCCGAGATAGATCGACCAACCATGTACTACATTCACCGAGATGATATCCCAGCCGAGCAATGCAAGGTTGAGCAGCAGTACTGGAATAGCATACACCTTCAGAAAAGTGGGACCTTTCTCGGATACAAATTTCTTGCGCTCTAAGGCTGATGCTGTAGTCCTGTAAACCGGAGTTGCAGTACCGCTCTTTCTCCAGGAGGATCTTGCCTTTCTCTGAGGAAAATTATACTCCATGCTTATGTTCTGTTTAACCATCATTACCATTCCTTTCTAATGTATGGATAGTCTGTGTGTCAATTTCTTGCATCCTTGATACTGGTGTTCCGCCTTCTTGAGCGCAGTCGCCAGAACCAGGTGCAGGCCAGACGAAGGCATCCTCAAGGAGCAAACTTCGATGGTGTTGGGCGATATCCAGGCCGTGTAGCTCTTGCAGCTTTTTCCGATACCAACAATCAAATGGATGCGAGGAACTGGCCAGCCTTGCACATATCTCCGCGCTGTCATCGACTTCCAAATATACAAAGACAAACTCCACTCCATGCACTGTGCCAATCCAGCTTCGTTCAAAGTGAATCCCCAGGCGGTTGCGCGATGCAGCGTACTCGGCATGACGAGAGCCCTGTAGTTCCTGCGCCCATCGACGCCACTCCTCGCCCTTTCCCGGCAATAGTGGAAGCGCCGCTGCTACCATAGCCATGAGATCTCACTCCTTTCTTCCGTAAGCGGAGGCACGGCATAGACTACACTCACTTGAATACACATGCCTGAACTCCATTTATCTGCAACTTTATTGCATCTGCTTCGACCTGTTGCTAGCGTAGCATGGGGTCGTCGCGGCAGCGTGCAAACGTGCGTGCAACGCTGTGAGCCTCTTGACGTTTCTTCCCTGAATGTGCTTTGCTGGAAGCACTGTGGTGCCGGATTCTGCGGCACACAAGCTAGTGATGCGTATGGAGGTATAGCTGTGTTTCCGAGGTCATCGGACAACGATTTCAGTACAAAGAAACAGGTGTTGGAACTGGCTCTTCTTGGCCCACCGGAGGTGCGCTCCGATAGACATCTTCTCGCTTTCCGCACCCAGAAGGCCCTGGCGCTGCTGGTGTATCTGGCTGTGACCGGCACACCGCAGCCGCGTTCGCACCTGGCCGCGCTCTTGTGGCCCGACCGCGAAGATGCGCAGGCCCGTGCCACACTCCGCTCTACCTTACGCCTGGTTCGCGAGGCAATTATGAACAGTCCTGGTTTTGCACCTTCGCGCGATATACCGAGGATTCACTCACAGCATGCAGAGGCGAGAGAAGGTCTGATTCGCAGTGGTCGTGACCGGCTGGGTCGAGAATCCCTCTGGCTGCAAGAAGAAGCTGTTCGCCTCGATCTCCAGATCGTCGAGCAGTCAGCTGCCCTGACCACGCAGTGGCGTGATCGCCGACCAGCAGATTCGCTGGATCACCTTGATCGCCTGCAATGGCAACTGGAAACTGCTGCCGGGCAATGCAGAGGACCATTTCTCGCCGGCTTCATGCTGGACGACGCGCCGGATTTTGCGGACTGGATCGAGCAGCAGCGCGCTTACTGGCAGGGCCGCATCGATCGCGTCTTGAACGCACTCAGCGCATTACAACGCCAGCAAGGGGCATTTGATGCCGCCACCCAGACGGCCGAGCGCTGGATCATGGTGAATCCACTGAGCGAGGAGGCATACCGCTGCCTCATGGAATCCCAGGCAGCAGCAGGTGATCGAGCGGCGGCACTCGCCACGTATGCGAGCTACGCTGAAATACTGGAGCGCATGCTGGGCATCGAACCCGCACCGGAGACCGTCGCGCTCGCTGAGCGGCTGCGCGTTGCCAACTCGCCAGCAGCACCAACCTCAACGACACGACAAGCACAGCAGCGCCAGCGTCTCCAGCGCCCGAACACGTACCATGAACTAGAGACGCCCCTGGTAGGGCGAGAGGACGAATTCAGTACACTCGTAGCAGCGTATGAACGCGCGCGGCAAGGGAGCGTGCAGGTGGTAGCAATAGAGGGTGAGGCCGGTATCGGCAAGACGCGCCTGGTAGAGGAGTTCCTGCGCTGGTCCGCCGGCACGAGGGGAGCGATAGTGCTGAGCGGACGAGCCTTTGAGACCGAAGGAAGGCTTCCCTATCAGCCACTGGTTGAGGCGCTGCGGGCAAGGCTGGAGCGGGAGCGAGCGCCCGAAGACCTGCTCGAAGATGTCTGGCTCACCGAACTCAGCCGCATCCTTCCTGAATTGCGCGAGCGTTATCCCGATTTGCCTGTGCCGGCCGGCGAGGTCAGTGAAGCAAGAGGGCGACTCTTTGAAGGGGTGGCGCAGTTCGGGAAGGCCCTCATCCGCCATCATAAACCAGATGCACCGGAGACCCCGCTCGTCCTGTTCCTCGACGATCTACACTGGGCAGATACCGGCACACGTGATCTTCTGTGGTTCTTGTGTCGGCGCTGGAGCGAGGACCGCTGCCCGGTGCTGGTTGTGCTGGCAGCGCGGCTGGAAGAGGTAAGCACATCAAGCGAATTGCGCGACTGGCTGCACAGCCTTGATCGCGCGGCGCAAACCACAATGGTGATCCTTGGTGCGCTCGATGCCACAATGACGCATGAGCTGGTGCGCCGCCTCTTTGGCGATATCCAGCAACTGCAGGAAGTGGCGCACTGGTTCCACACGGAGACTGGCGGGCAGCCACTTTACCTCATACAAACGCTGCGAGCACTCCTGGAACAACAGCTCGTGATCTGGGAAGAAGGAGAGATGGGAGGTAGCCGCCTCTCTGCTCCGACGTTTGAGCAGGAAGCAACTCGTTTCCGCAGGCTACTTCCTTCCTCGATGCGCGCGGTGATCCAGGAGCGATTGGAACGGCTGACTCCGACGAGCCGCAAATTGCTGATGGCGGGATCAGTCCTGGGTACGCGCTTCCAACCGGCTCAGGCATGGGAGCTAGCCGACCTTGACGAACTCACAGGGCTGGATGCGCTGGAAGAGGCCGAACGACACCTCGTGGTGCGGGTAGTGGAGGGCGGGGAAGTATGCGTCTTCACACATGATAGGCTGAGGGAGGTGGCCTACACCGAGACGGGGGAGGCACGGCGGCGCGTGCTGCACCGGCGCGCCTTCGCGGTGCTGGAACGCGACAAAGCACCAGCCGCAGAGCTGGCGCAGCACGCGCTAAAAGCGGGGCTGGTCGAGCCGGCTTTCCGCTACAGCGTGGCGGCAGGCGATGCTGCATTCGCAATCTTTGCGGTCCGCAGCGCTATTGCGCTTTACGAGCAGGCATGGTCTCTGCTGGAGGATTTCACTGACTCAGGTAACCGGCAGGGGGGACGGCACGATACGAAGTCCCAGCATCTGTCCCGGCCTTTCGAGCTGCCAGCAGGAGAGCGGGAACAGCTCTACATCAAGTTGGGACGCGCCTACGAATGGGTTGGAGCGTTGGAGCAGGCGCGAAGCGCCTATGATGCTCTAAGGTTATATGCAAAAGCGCGTGGTGCGCTAACCCTGGAAGCGGCGGCGCTGAACCGCCTGGCTGCCGTCGCCTGGCAGCAATCCTGGGACTTCGCGACGGCTCATGCCTTGTTGAACGAATCGCTCCTGCTCGTGGTGACGACCGGCGACGCTGCTGCTATCGCTGAAACGGAATGGAACCTGGGACAATTAGTCCATTGGGCCGGAGATTTCACACTGGCTCAGACACATGCGCATCGCGCTTTGGAACTCGCCACCGCAGCAGGACTCAACGAACTGATCGCGCGCAGTCTCTTCCTCATTGGGCGTTCTCATAACATTGCCGGTGAGTGGGATGAGACTATTGACCCGACTATGAAAAGCCGCGCGATGTATGATACGCTGGTCAAGCAAAACAAGCAGGGGAAGACAGGTTCGATAGCAAGCGAGACCTCTCCTATCGAAACCCTGGAGCTAGGCACGCAATTTCTCTGGACAGGCTCGCCTCCCGCAAGTCCCCTAGACTATCGAGCAGGAGAGGCGTACTGCCTGGATTTACTGGCCATGAGTAGAATCAATCTGGGCGAACCGCAGGCAGGCATCGAGGCGGCGCGCGAAGGCTTGCGACTTGCCCGTGACATCAACAATGCAACAGCACTGGTGCTGAACGCGAATAAGATCCAGGTAGGACTTGCGGAAGTGGGCGAGTATGAAGAAGCAGTGCACGTCGCTCATGAAGCGGGCGAGTTTATGCAATCAAGTCATGACCCCGCTCTGCGCTGGCTCCAGTTGTTCACGCTGGGTGATGTAAAGAATACCCTTTTTCAACTTGAAGAAGCCAGGGCGATACTGGACGAGGCCATGGCACTCTCGGAGACGATCTCGATAGGACACTGGAAAAGCGCCATCATCTCGCGCTTCTGTATGAATCGTGTCCTGGCTCACGATTGGCCTGCCGCCTCAACCGCTGCGCAGCGATCAATTGCTATACGCGATGCGCTGCCCGCGAAGCTCGTGTGGCTTGATTTTCATCGATATTATGAGATTGCGGCGCTGCTGCACGAGGGCCATGGAGCGCTTGCCCGCGAAGATGTGGGCCGTTTCGGTGAGCGCGTAGGCAATAATCGCCGCTTCCGACTGATTCACCTGCGGATGCAGGCGGCCCTGGCCGGTTTCGAGGGCAGAATCAATAAGGCTATCGCGTCTCTACAGGAAGCACTCCGACTCGCCATTGAGATGGGTCTTCCAGGGGAGGAGTGGCAAATCCAGGCGCAGTTCGCCAGGCTCTACTGGAAGGTGGGCCAGGAGGTGCAGGCTCAGTCCATGCGAACCAGGGCGAGGGATAGTCTCGCTGCGCTTGCGGCAAAGATTCTGGGTGCCCAACTGCGCATGAGCTTCCTCAACGCAGCACAAAGTATCCTGCTTCATCCAGAAAGTAACCTATAGTGATCATTCCTCGCGATTGTTCGTTTTCATCGCACCCTCCTTTCTAAGGCCTCGCGGTCCCACTGCCCCAGCGTGGCTCCCGCTTCGTACGTACTCTGGAAAAACTCCAGCAGCGCCTGCTCAGGCGAGGAAGCGCTCCGCACGTCATCATAGCGTAGAAAGAATTCCCCCAGTTCCTGGCTGTAAAACGCCGCAGCAGGGAGAATCGAGGCGGTCCCCAGTCCAGGCGGCTCCGGATAGGTATAGGAGTAGAAAGCCGGTGTCTGGAAACGCTCATCGCCGGGCCAGAACCCACAACTGATCTCTTCATGTGAGTAGGCTTCCTGTGTAATACGATCGGCACCCTGCCGTTGGGGTGCTCCCCGACCAGAGAACACGGTCAGTGCCAGGTCGAAGCTGCCCCAGAAAAAGTGGACAGGACTGCTCTTGCCGAGAAAAGGCGAACGATAGCGCTGCAAGACGGTATCGGTCTGCACCAGGATGCGCCAGAAGCGGTGGGCGTAGACGGGGTCGTAGGAGGCATGGACCTCATCTTCATCACAGCGAATGGGATTGCGAATTTCGCTGGGCAACGTGTTGATCGTGACCTCGATCCCCAGGGCCTGCAAGCAGGCCATAAACTCCCGGTAAAAAGCGGCGACTGATCGTGGGATCAATGGCAGCACTTTGACGGTCCCTTCACTCGTGAGAATGCGGAGGTTGTGATCGATGAAATCAAAAGTGACTTCAAAGGTGCCCCCTTGATAGGGAATGGGAGAGGTCGTCAGCCCACACGGTGTAACATATAACGTGACATGCCACCAGTGGTTCACCGGAGGACTCAGCTCCATCCTGACCTTGCCCACGATCTGCGTCCACAGATGGAGTGTCTGGCAGGTGTCCCTCCATGCCTCAAGTGGGAGAGCTGGCCAGCTCTCCGCTCGTTCCCCTTGCTGTGTCTTGCTTATGCTTTCCATATGTTGCTCGTCCTCCTGGTTGTCTCTCTACTCCATTGCTGAACGCCTCGAGGGACGTCACGATTCCTGACTCGCTGCTTCGAGTGCAGCAAGCATAGTCTCTTTCACTGACAGGGACCGCAAGTCGTGTTCGTGGTGTCATGATCTTTTTTCCTTTGCCAGGTATCTTCTTCAGACACACCAGTGATGTCCGTGGAATCAAGAGTCGATCAAGCAAACTCGAGCATCACCTGGTCGATGTAACACCAACCCCAGTCTTCTCCAGGTTGAAAAGACTGGATAATTGGGTGGTGAGTCGCGTGGAAGTGTTTGGTGGCGTGCTTATTCTTGGAAGAATCGCAGCAACCAACATGCCCGCATTCGAGGCAGAGGCGCAGGTGTACCCACGTGTCCCCGATTCTCAAACAATCCTCACACCCATTCGCACTGGGTGTGACTGGTCGTATCTGGTCAAGATGTGTGCATTGTGTAGCCATAGGTAATTTCCTTTCCGATTTTTTATGATGCTTTCTTGTCAAATTGTTGCTTCTTGCCTTTCATCGCCTACGCCTGGCATCTTCCCGGCATGCATTTGCTCTTCTAGCGCTGCGCTTAGCTCAATGCCGGGTCTGCTCTTATTTTGCAGTTGCATAGGGCAAAGAGCGCCTGTCTCACAACGGACAACACGCCCACGAAAGAAATTCATCCCCACCAGTTCGGCTCCATAGGAAGAGCGGGGATAGTATAAAAGTTCACACTGATTACTCCGTTGAATGACGCCGCCCTGCTCGAGCAGTGCTATCGCTATAACATCATCTCGAGTTCGATCTCATCATGTAAGGGAATCTGGTCGTCGCCGATCAAAGGGATGCGCGGCTTCATTTGGCGGGCGGCATCGACAGCATTGCGATAAATGCTGACGAGCGTGAAGCCGCGTTTTTGATAGAAGCGCAGCGCATGGAGATTATCATTCGTTGTGATCAGCCAGAGCCGCTTGCAGCCTGCTTCTCGTGCCGCCTGCGTGGCTGCCTTGATCAGCAGCATGCCTATACCGATCCCCGGCTTTGTGCTATCGATAGTCACGATCTCGCAGTTCTCATCTTCAAGAGAGTACGTGAGCAGTCCCACCCGGTTCCCTTTCAGGATGGCGACGAAGCCGGGCAGCATATGTGGATGATAGACTTTGCCGTGAGCGACGACGATAGTATCGCCCCAGTGTTCGATGATAAACTGACGTACCCATTCGCTGTCTTCGGTGGTCAGCGGCCTCATCTGCAGAGGAAGGCTTTCGATGGGCCGGTGGGGATGCCTGTTGTAGGTGTAGATGGCCTCGGCCTGGATGTGAAGGTAGACGCCTTCGCCCCACTCGCCAGCCTTTGTCTGGGTGTATGCGTACAGAAGATCCTCCAGCGTCTCAAAAACAGCGTGGTCAGGTAAGATGATGGCCGCGTAGCCATGCACGATGATCGCCAGTTCGTTTTCACGAAATAAGGTCAGGCTGACGGCGGGCCGCTTCATGACATGGCGCGTGCGCGCGGCGGTGGCGACGGTTGGGATATAGATATCGCCTCGGTAGAGCAGTGAGCCGATAGGGGCAATGCGCGGCTCGCCTCTCGTCGTGACCGTTGCCAGCGCGACGGTTTGCACGTCCAGCCAGCAATCGATCAGCTGCTGAGCGGTGAGCGAGTGTTCCGGCATCTGAAACGAACGGCGCAGGAAAGCTCCCGCCCGCTCGATGCTGTTGTCTAAAAGTGCTTGCAAGCGCTCGATGTCTTCCTGTGTTTCTCTCATACTCTCTAGTATATCTCAAAGATCAATTGGCTTAGGTCAAGGCCTTTGCGAAACTGCAAGACGTACACCAAGTCCGATGAAGATCCCTCCGGTGAGCCAATGCAGGAACTTTGCCGCTCCCAAACGATCTTTGAGCCATTTCCCAAGGAAACTGGTCAGAAAGGCGACACTTGAGTCGACTGCCAGCCCCGTGACGTTGTACACGAGACCCAGAACCAGGAGCTGAAGGGGGACATGACCCTGTGTTTGATCAACAAACTGAGGAAGAAAGGCGAGGTAAAAGAAGGCAACCTTGGGATTGAATAACGTGGTGAAGCTGCCTTGCAAGAACACCTTTATCACATCTACCTTCTCGGTGACTGGAGTTGCAAACACCTCCTGACGATTGAGGATCGTGCGAATGCCTAAATAGATCAGATAGACTGCACCAACATATTTGATCGCCTCGTAGGCCATTGGCACCATGAGAAAGAGACCAGAGAGTCCTAGCGCGACCACACCGGTTTGTAACAGCCCAGCTGTTGCAATCCCAAGGCAAGAAATCAAGCCAGCAGGACGTCCCTGCCCTGTACTTCGTGCAATGATGTAGAGCATATCCGGCCCAGGGACGGCGCTTAAAAGAAATGCGGCGGTAAGCAGCAAAAGGACGTTGGTGGGCGTTGGCATGAAGTGATAGTCTCCTTGTTCTCTCTTGATGGATATATTCTTACTGTCAAAATTACTTTGCTAGTAAGATGTTAGCACGAATCATATAACCTGTCAAGATACTTTTACCGGTTAGTATAGGTGAAAATGGAGCCTGAAAATGGCAGCAAGCACCAGAGCGGGCCTGTCATGGCTACTTCAAATATCCATTCACTCAACGAACGTTCCAGAAAGCCAGCAGTGTATATCTTTATTTTAAGCAACCAACCGATCTCTCTGACTAATCAACGACCACAACGAGCTTGCCCTTGGCTCGGTTCTCCTCCATATAGCGATGTGCCTCGACGATCTCATGGAAATGGAAGACCTGATCAATGCTCACGCGATACCTCCCCGCCGCTACCCCATCGACGATCTGTTGCAAGGCTCTTGTACTGTTCGCGGCAGTGACTGTTTCCGTCGAGTAATGGGTGAGCTTGACTGTTGAGGGAATAGCGGCCATCGGTTCAAACTCATGCATCACCCAGGCATTGCCAAGCAGGCCGGTAAAGCAGACAATCCCTTTAGGGGCCACCGCTTGCAACGAGTCGAGGAGCGTGACGGTCCCAATGAGTTCGAGCAAGCCGTTGACCCCACCAGGAACGCGCCGCTTGACCGTCCTTGGCGAGTACTATAGCTGCCATTCCGACAGATGAAATGCCTCCGCGCACGAAGAGGCTCTGTCCTGTTTGCATCTCCATAGCGTCAAAGAGCGACCCCCAGGCCGTCAGATAGGTCTCTGGGATCGCTGCCAGGAGTTCCCAGGGCAGGGTGGTTTGCAAGGGGATGACCTGGCTTGCGGGAACCAGGGTATATTCTGCATAGCCCCCATCGTATGCACGACCCATCCCTCCCATTACGGCAGCCACGGTTTGCCCGACAGCAAGGTTGGTCTCTGGCGCTGCTTCGATAATCCCAACGCACTCAATGCCGAGAACGCGTGGAAACGTGACGCTTGGGGAATGCCCCTGTCGCGTAAACATCTCTGAGCGGTTCAGCCCGAATGCTTTGACCTGAATCAAGACCCATCCGGGACGCGGTTGAGGGCGAGGTAGGGTACGAATCTGAAGCACATCGGGTGCCCCGCCGTGTTCAACAACAATCGCTTTCATGCCAGTTCTCTCCTTTCGTTCAATTCTCAACAACAGGAAATAGAGCACTCTGCTAGATAGCAGAAACCATCACGCAGCAGGAGCCTTACTTGATAACAACACCTGGCACGCCTGCTCTATTTCTTCTCAAATA
>WNGG01007579.1_pt1 | contig 12013 bp, 10 predicted proteins | sample 5400661 | NCBI WGS metagenome assembly WNGG01 (sample SAMN13153372, study PRJNA577476) | soil metagenome | isolation source: 100 cm soil or saprolite under Garry oak tree replicate 1 | place: USA:California | collected 2016-06-15 | reverse complement strand
ACCGGGCACCGGGGGTGGAATCGACACGCGAGCGGCGGGACGATCAGATTGGGCGGGTCGCCTCGGAGGATCGATCGGGTCTTCGTCTCTCCGATGACCGGGACCGAGGACATCAACGCCTTCGTATACGGATGCTGCGGATCCCGCAACACCTTGGCCTTGGCTCCCCACTCCATGATCTTCCCCGCGTACATGACGTAGACATACTCGGCGAGATACGCGACGACGGCGATGTTGTGCGTGATCAGGAGCATGCTCATGCCGTACTTCTCTCGGAGGCCACGGAGCAGATTGAGGATTTGCGCTTGGACGGACACATCGAGCGCCGAAGTCGGTTCGTCGAGGATCAGGAGTTTTGGGTTGGTCGAAATCGCGCGCGCGATGGCGACTCGTTGCCGCTGGCCTCCGGACAGTTCATGCGGGAACCGATCCTCGAAGAACTCGGGTAGGCCCACCTCACGCAGGAGTTCCCGCGCGCGGATGTCGGCTTCCGCCCGGGTGCAGAACCGCGTCGAGAGCATCGGCTCGCTGATAATCGTCGAGAGTTTCATCCTCGGATTGAGGGAGGAGTACGGATCTTGGAACACGATGTTCACCAGCCGGCGCACCGCACGAAGTTCGGAGGACGACCGCCGCAGGAGGGAGAACCGGTCGGCGATTTCGTCGAGTCGCTCCGTTGCGCCCGCCGCCCGAGCCTTCTCGTAGTCGGCGAGCTCCGAATCGGGGATGTCGAAGAGGACCTCTCCATCCGTCGCGTTCAAAAGTCGGATGAGGCAGCGACCAATCGTGCTCTTGCCGGATCCGCTCTCCCCGACGAGGCCGACGACCTGCTCGTTTTGGATTTTCAGACCGACGTCTTCGACCGCCTTAAGAGAGGTCGTCGCTCGGAAAGCCCCTCGGACGGGGAAGAACTTGCTCAGCCCGTACGCCGCGATCATCATGCTATTTGGCCTCGTAGAGCCAGCACGCGACGAGCTGATCGGTGCCTTGGCGGAAATCGACGGGCACGACGGAGTTGCACTTCTCGAAGGCGAACGGACAACGGGGATGGAAGGCGCATCCGCTCGGAGGGTCCCGCATGTCCGGAACCTCCCCTTTGATCCCTTCGACCGACTTCCCCTCGAGCGTCGGAATTGCAGAGATCAGCTGTTGGGTGTACGGATGCAGGGGCTTCTGGAGGATCTCCGCGGTCGGAGCGACCTCGACGATGCGGCCAGCATACATGATTGCGATTCGGTCCGAGACCTCAGCGAGCACGGCGAGATCATGGGAGATCACGATGAAGGACGCGCTCACGGAGGTCCGGATCTGTTTGACGAGCTCGAGAATCTGCGCTTGGACTGTGACGTCCACCGCACTGGTCGGTTCGTCCATGATGACGATTTCTGGGTTGTTCGCGAGTGCGATTGCGATGACGACGCGCTGACGCATTCCTCCAGAGAGTTCGTGAGGGAACATCTTCACGACCCGCTCTGCGTGGTGGATTCCCAGGGAGGTGAGGACCTCACGCGCCTTGCGGATCCCCTCTCTCACGAGGATGCGACGGACGATTCTCGAGAGGACCGGAACACGGGCGAAGAGAGGAGGAATCGACCCGGTCTTCGCCACAGTCTCGATGATGTTCCGCTCCCACGGCTTCATCGGTGGGCCGGCCAGCGAGCGAACCGCCTTCTCCTTTCGCGAAATATGAATGTCCTGACGCCTCCAGATAAAGAGCGCCTGCTCCTCGAGTCCGACGAGGTCGTGATCCGCCGCGAATTTCCGCACGGCCGACTCGTCGCCGCGGGTGGCCCCCAAGAGCGCGAGGAGTTCCCGCATGAGTTGGGGCGTCGCCTTCGTACGCGCAATCACTCGATGCGCGAGCAGCCCTGGGTCGTGGATGTAGATCGTCTCGGCGACTTGGAATCCAACCGACAGGACCGGGTTCAGGCTCGTCATCGGTTCTTGGAACACCATCGAGATTCGCCGTCCGCGAATCCGAGTCATCGCTTTACCGACGCGCCGGAGGACCCGCTCGTGTTGTCTCGGCCTGAAACGGTCGCCAACACGTTCGGCATACTCTCGGGAGAGGTTCACGAGGTCTTTGTTGTCGAAGACCACTTGGCCACTGGCGATCGCTGCGTTCCGCGGAAGGAGGGAAATGACCGCGAGCCCCAGCGTGGTTTTCCCGCAGCCGCTTTCGCCCGCGATGCCCAGAACCTCTCCGCGTCGGAGGGCGAGGTCGACGCCATTCAGGGCCTTGTAGATCCCTCGTCGGGTGTGGAACTGGACGTGAAGATCGCGAATGGCGAGTGCATCCGGCACGCTAGCTCCGTCTCCGCGGATCGATGACGTCGCGGAGGCCGTCGCCCATCAGGTTTACGCCCAATGCGAACAGAGTGATGACGGCTCCGGGCACGATCACGGTCCACCAGTAGCCGAAAGGGGCCAGGTCCAACCCGATATTCGCGATCACCCCGAGCTCGGGGACAAGCGCGTTGCTCGGGAGGAAGCCAATGAAGGCCAATGTCGAGAAGATGAGAATCACCGTCCCGACGTCAAGGGAAATCTGGACGAGGACCGGCGGCACGACATTCGGCAGGATGTGCCGGAACATGATCTTGAGCCGCCCGGACCCCGCGGCGCGCGCGCTCTCGATGAACGTGGCCTCCTTCGTTGTCAGGGTGAGGCTCCGCCCGTACCGCGCGTACAGTGGCCACCAGATGATGATGAGCGCGAGCGCCATGTTGAACAAAGTGCGCCCGATCACAAAGCCGACGGCCAGGGCGAGGATGAGAAACGGCACCGAGAAGAACACGTCGGTGACGCGCATGACGACTTCATCGATCCACCTGCCGAAGTAGCCCGAGACGACCCCAATCAACGTTCCGATCGCCGCACCGACGAGGACGATGAAGAAGGAAATCGCGATGTCGATCCGAATCGCCTTCATCGTAAGTTGGAGGAGGTCGATACAGCCGATCCCGGACAGCCCGGGGTACTGGGTCGTGCCGAACGGATGGCCGAACGACGGCGCTTCGGGCGGCGTTCCGCTGCAGTTTTCTAGATTCGCCTGAAGCTCGGGAGGGATCACGGAGTTCGGATCGCTGACACCCAGGACACCTGGTGCAATCTGCACAAGGAGCGCGTCCCCGACGAAAACGAGGAAAATGACGAGACCTGCGACGGCGGTCTTGTTTGCGAAGAAGACCCGCGCCGAGAGTTTCAGCTCATCGAAACGGGCCGGTCCCTCGGCCACGCCCGCCATCGGCGGACGTCCCGTAACGACGGTCCCCATGGCCCCTCACTCATACCGGATTCGGGGGTCGAGGAAGGCGTAGAGGATGTCCAAGATCAGCGTGGTGACGACGAGGATGAGTCCGAAGACCAGCGTCGAACCCATCACCGCGCCCACGTCTCCGCGGAGGAAGGCGAACGTCGTCCACCAGCCGATGCCTTTGAACGTAAAGATGTACTCGATGACCACGGCGCCGCCGAAGAGCCCTGAGACGAGATAACCGAACGAGGTCACCGTCGGAAGCAGCGCGTTCTTCTTCGCATGGAAGTTGTTGACGGTCCGCTCGGGGACGCCCTTCGCTCGGGCGAGGCGCACGTAATCCTGCTCCAGCACCTCGAGCATCGAAGCCCGGAGGATGCGGATGATGCCGGCCAAGAGCGCGAGGGCGAGCGCCAGCGCGGGGAGGATAACATGGAGGAACGCGTTCCAAGCGATTGGCCAGTCGCCGTGGAGCAAGGCGTCCAATGCGAGGATATGCGTCGGATAGGAAACCGAGTTCGTGTCATCGAACCACGCCCGGGGAATCGACGGAAGAAGCGCGAGGTCGATGTTGAACTGATACGGGAGGATGTGCCAGGAAGCTCCCAGCGTCAGGAAGAGCCCGAAGCCGATGAGAAAGAGGGGCATCGAGTACAGGGTGAAGGTCGCGACTCGGACACCCTGGTCGAGGATCGAGTCTCGCCGCGCCGCCGAATACACCCCGATCGGGACCGAGATGATCCAGGTTAGAACCGAGGCGATCAGTGTCAACATGATCGTGTTCGGCATGAACCAGAGGAAACCCGTCACCACGGGCTGTCGGATCGTCGTCGAGGTCCCCCAATCCCCTTGGAAAATGGCGCCCAGCCAGTAGAAGTACTGGATGTACACGGGATCGTTCAGATGGAACCTCTGCGTCAGCTGGTCGATGAGTGCTTGCCGGGCGGTCCCGGTAAGATGCGGATCGATGTATTGCGCGAGAAACAGGGTCGTTCCGCCGATCCGCTCAAGGGCGAAAACAAGAAACGTCAGGCCGATCAGCGTCGGAAGAAGGAGGATGAGTCTGCGGACAACATAGATCCAGAGTTTCACACGCGTCGCTCCGAAAAAAGAGTCAGGAAGGGTAGAAAAAGGTTACCCCTTAACCCACCAGAAGAAGCACGAGTCGGCTCCCGCCCCGATCGTCGGATTGGTCTGGTAGCCCCAATTGCCTTGGTACGGCGTGATGTAGGGCTTCACGATCCAGAACCCGGTCGCTTGGTACATGTAGACGTACATGTAGAGCTGGACCGCCGTCTGCTCCGCCTGCCCGTACTCCGTCGCGGCGAGAGTCGGGTTCGGCTGGGTGTCCGCCGCCGTAATCTGTGCCGTCAGGTTCGCGAAGGCCTGGGCTTGAGCCGTGTAGAGCGCGGTTTGCGTCGGGTGCGCCGCAGCAAGGCTGTTCAGGTACGTCTGGTCCCATCCGTTCGGTCCGGGGTACGTCCCGCCTTGGAGGTACATCGCGTCCGTGTAGTCGGACGGATACGGATAGTCGGCGATCCATCCGAGGAAGTAGATCGGCATCGGGTTGGCGCCCGGAACGGACAGGCCGATGATCGTATCGAAGTCCAGGAACACCGGCGACATCACGATGTTCGGGTCGATGGCGCGCAGGGCCGCCGCAAAGACGAGCGAGGACGTGAAGTCCGTGGTGTCTCCCGTCGGGATGATGATCGGGAAGTTCACGGCCACGTTGTACATCCCGGATTGGTTCAGCAGGGCTTCCGCCCGCACGAGGTCATAGTTGGGACAGCCGACCAGGCTACTCGGTGGGACGTAGTACGGCAAGCCCTTCACGATGACGCCACAGTACGGGCTGCCGAAGTTGAACCCGTAGACCGCGTTCCCCAGGATCCGATTCACGTAATTGCTGTAGTTGAACGCGTATGCGAACGCCGCGCGGATGAGCGGGTTGGCGAAGTAATCGGACGGGATGCTGTACCCGGGACCGATGGCGGTCGGGATGAGCGACGTCGTGATGTTCACGTTGAACACGTCGAAGAACTCCGTGATCGACGGGAAGGGACCGTAGATCGTCGTCTGACCGGCCGGCACGAGGGTCCGGTTCAGCTGTTGGTAGTACGGAGGCGGCAAGAGCGTGACAATGTCCCCTTGCCCGCTTACGTACAGTTGATAAGCGACCGCCGGGGACGAGACCCATTCCAGGATAATCGTGTTGTTTTGTGCCGGGATGTTCGGAATGCCGGGGAAGTACGGGTTCGGCGTCAAGACGACGGCGGTGCTCGGCACGTACGTGTTGATTTCGAACGGTCCCGATGCCACCGGATGCAGCTGGACCTGGACGTTGTAGTTTCCTTCCTGGGATTGGAGCTGATACGCCAGGAAGCCGTCCGGGGTGAACGTGATGTCGGCGCCCACCGTCTTCAGCCAAGCGGCGTCCAAGACGCCCATCCCCAGCGGATCCGAGATCGCCGTGAAGAACAGAGAGGGCGGTGTCGGATTCACCAGGTGGAACGTCACCGTGTTCGCGTTGTTGTCGTACGTAACCCCCGCGTTGATCGCGGCAAAGGCCGCCGCTTTGTTCGTGTCGTTTACGATGGGAACGAACGGCGAGAAGAAGGGCGGTGCGTTCCGAGGAACCAGGTACTGGGAGATGATCCAGTCCGCGGTCCCGGGGGCGCCTCCCTGGAACAGCATCGAGCGAATCGTTGAATACCACACGTCGTAGGCGGTGATCGGGTCTCCGTTCGAGAAGGCGACATTCGGTCGAAGGTGGAATGCATAGGTCGTGAAGTTGCCCGTGATCTCGCCGTTGGCGACGGTCGGAAGCTCGGAGGCGAGGTACGGGAACCATTCGGTCGTGCTGCTTCCGTTGTAGAAGAGCAGGGTGGCCTGGGTGTTCACGACGACCTCGAAACCGGTCGTCTCGTAGTCGATTTGTGGATCGAACGAGAACGGCCCGCCCGGCGAGTTGACGATCTCCGTGATGACGCCGGGAGCCGGCACGACGTTGTTGAGTTTCGCAATGCCGAAGCTGCCCGCGGCAATGGACGCTCCGAGCGTCACACTGTACGAATTGATCGTATCCGTGTTCGTGATCGTGATGTTCGACGTTCCGTTGTAGATTTGCGTGGTCAGCGTCTCGACGGTGGCCAGGGTAAGCGTGGCTGAGTACAGGCCTGCGGACGTGTACGTGACGGGAATCGGATTCGTCGCCGGATAGGACGTGGCGGGGTCCGCGGGGACGGTCAGGGTTTGCCCGTTACCAAAGTCCCAGTCGTAGTGATCGACCGCGACCGTCACCGTTTCCGTGTCGGTGAGGTTCGTCGTGTTGTCGTGGTGCGTCGTTTGTTTGGCGAGGAGCTGGGAAATCTCGGTGTAGTTGCCGTAGATGGAGATCGCCGAATTCACCGCCGTGACGGGTGCGGACGGATTCACCGTCGTGTTGAAGTAGATCGCAGGAACGGAGACGAACTGAGCCAGCTGGAATGGGATGTCCGGGACAATCGTGACCTTGAACAGCTTGCTCGCAAAGTCATTCGCGACGGTTCCGTTCGACGGATAGAACTGCTGGACCCAAACGAGGTAATTTCCGGGAGTACTGTACGAGTAGTTGAATGTCGAAGCACTGGTCTCAAGAATCTGGCCGTCGCCGAAATAGACTCGCGCCTTGGCGGCCGATTTGAGATTCGAAACAGCGAAGCGTAGCGGCTGCCCCTGAACGCCTGTGGGCTGGAGCGACTGCACGGAGAACGTCCCGCCGCCTCCCGGTGGCGTGGGAGTCGGCGTGGAGACCAGTTTGTAGCTCACGTACGCGAGCGCGCCCGCGAGCACGACGATGATCACGACGAGAACAACAACGAGCGCCCGCGACCCCCCGCGCTTCTTTGGTTCGACGAGCGGCTGCGCCTCCGGCGCGGAAGTCCCGGATGATTCCATCCTTCCCCTCCTAACCTGTCCGAGGGCATGCGAGCGCATGTATTAGCGTGTTTTGGCGCACAACTCGAAACGTGGTTTGGGCGCACGGGGCGCCCTCGCTGGGAAGAAAATGTACGTTTGTGTTCGGACTGAGTACGGCACGACGTCCCGCCAGTTATCAACGATCGACGTCGGCAAGAGTCCTTATCGAGCATGGACCATCGCTCGATGCAATGCCCACCGCAGACATGACGCCCCGCGGACGCGACGTTCCAGGCGGTTCCGCAGCGTATCGCGTCCGAAGGAGCGTCGAGCGACACGCGGTGACAGGCTGGTATGAGTGGACGCTCCGCGAATTCCTCCGATATCTATTCGGAATCGGGATTCTTGGATTGATTGTGTTTGTCCCCCTCCAAATGGAGTTTTCTTGGTTGCCGACAGACGCGCCGGCGGTTTTCGCACCTTCGATCGTCACCCTCTTCGCGGTGCTCGCAATGATTGGCATCGCGGTCATTGCGATTCTGGCGTATCGAGCGATGTGGGGCGACGGCAGATGGGTAGACCAGAACGTCGCGCGCCACCGTGCTGACAGCCGGCAGAGCGAGGGACCCCCCTCGGTCCCACCCCTATGACCTTTCAGAACGCTACACGGGCGAGCGTCTTCGTCGCCTTCACGCCTTCGATCGACCGGATCTTCGAGACGACCAGTTTCCCGATCGCGTCGTACGAATCGGCTTCGACCTTCGCAATCAGATCGTATTCCCCGAACAGCGGGTACAGTTCGACGATGTCCTTAATCTTCAGGAGCTTCTGGTAAACCTCCTTTTCCCGCGTCGGTTCGATGTCGATCAAGACGAATCCGATGGCCGTGAAGGTCCCTCTTGATTTCTGCGTACATCCGTGTCGTAGATAAGGGTATCGAGCATGGATTCGATGGAGAGGACAACGCTTGGACGAAGTGCTCTCAAGTCGGATTTTGGGGACTCAGATTACAAATACCGGCGCGGACGATTTTTCATCGGTGCAGCGCAAACGCGGTGCGCCCGGAAATCCCGCGCCCACCTTCCCAGTCGAGACGCTGCGACACTGGTACGTGACGCCGTTCGGCGGCATGTCTGTCGAACTCGAGCCGTTCCAGGTCGGCATCAACCGCGAAGCCCTCGAGACGAACACCTCGCTCGATCCGTCGACCGATCGCGTCCGCGTCACCGTGCTCGGTCGTGTGCGACGGCCCCTCCTCCTCGATCGATTCTTCGAGGTCGTCCCCCTCGACGAACGCCATCCGGAAGCGCTGCGGCGGTCTCCGATGGGCGAGGCCGTCTTTCCCGAAGGCGACGACGTGTTCCGCCCGCGGGAGTCGCCCCACGCCGGCGATGACGTCGTGATTAGCAGCGTCGCAAGCCAGCGCCTTGGGCTGCTCGATTCCGATGCGTTCGCGGAGATCCTGCAGGAGCTGTTCCGCACCCATCGGGATCCCGAACAAGAGAACAGCTGAACCGGTCCTCGCGGCGTTAATCCGTAATCCGAGTCGAAATGGTTTTTATCGGACGCCGCCGTAGGTCCATTGATGCGGATCGGGGTCATCGGCGTCCAAGGCGACGTCAGCGAACATGTCGACGCCGTCGCCCGAGCGATGAAGGACTATGGCAAGGAAGGCGAGGCGATCGCTGTCCGCCGACCCGAGGACCTCGCGCGGGTCGACGGCCTCACGATTCCCGGCGGGGAGAGCACGACTATTTCGAAGCTGCTCGTGAAGCTCGGGCTCTTCGATGAGATCGTTCGCCGCGCGAGTGAAGAGGGAATGCCGATCATGGGCACGTGCGCGGGGTGCATCCTGCTTTCGAAAGACGCGGGGACTCAGGCGGAGAAGACGAAGACACGGCTCCTTGGGCTCATGGACATGGCCGTGGACCGCAACGCGTTCGGCCGCCAGCGCGAGTCGTTCGAGGCCGATCTCGAGATCGCGGGCCTCGACTCCCCGTTCCACTGCGTCTTCATTCGCGCACCGGCAATCCTTAGCACGTGGGGCGAATGCAGTCCGATCTCGCGGTACAAGGACCGAATCGTCCTAGCCCGGCAGGGACATCTGATCGCGTCCGCTTTCCACCCCGAGTTGAGCGGGGACCTGCGGATCCACCGGTGGTTCCTGGATCTCGTCTAGAACAGCACGATGACGAGTGCGCCAAGGGCGATCGCGCCGCTGAGCGTGACGTACAGCGCCGGACGGAGGACCGCCATCGTCGAATTGATCGACGTTGTCAAGCGGGACGCGGACTGCGGCCCGAAGATCCGGAAGTTTGCAATCTCCGTCGCGAACGCCGCCGCCTCCGCGTCTTGCAGGTTCGCGATTGCTTCCCGGACCGCGGCCTCCGCTTGTGCGAGAATCGTCTGTTGATCCAGGGCCGCGCCGACCGCGTTGAATCCGTCCATCGACAGATTGACGGAGTGGTTGTCGCTTGTCATCGCCTCGGACTCCTGGACGAGTCCCGCGAGGCGTAGTCGGATCTCGTCTCGAATCCCGGGAACCATGTTGTTCCCATCGAACAGGACGTAGGCGGTCCGCACACCGCCCGTCTCGACCACGAGGGCCTCGATGCCGCGCGCGCCGATGCCCTGGTCCGGCGTCGCAAAGCCGCGGCGGGCGGCGTAGCCCACCCGGGCTCGGTCCTTGGGCGCCTTCAGGGCCGCTTGCGTGGCGGCCTTCGCCGCCTGGATGATCTCGTGACTGCGCTCGCTTCCGAATAGCGTGAGGCCGACCCCTTGTTCGTGGCAGTTGTGCGCGTCGACGAAAATCGCGTCACGCGCTCCCACGAGTCGAGCCTCCTGGACGGCGGCGTGGCCCGTCGCGCTGTCGATGTCGTCCGTCGGGTTCGGCGCGAACGAGGCGACGATCAGGACGACATCCCCGAAGGCCTGCGCGAGCGCGCTCGCCCGCGCGTACGTGACCCGGCACGCGGTCCCGACTTTCGGGCCGAAGGGCGCGGCGCCGACCATCTCGCGGACCGCCTCGGAGACCTTTTTCACCTCCGCCGTCGTCGCGGGGTTCTCATCGTGGGTCGTCGGGCCGTGGGCCACCAACACGTTCGGCGTCAGGTCCGTCAGGCCCCGCGCGATTTTCGAAGGGAGATCGCTCCCGCTGACGAATCCCATCGGGCCCGGGTGCACGCCCGGTGCGATGAAGATCGCCTTGATTCCCTTGGCCGTTCGGAAGGCGACCCCGCCCACGCGGACGCGAGCCCGGACGCTGATCGAATCGAAGAACGTCTCGAGCTCCGCGATGCCCGCCTCCTCCTGTTCGCCGTATTGGTCCAGCGTCGATCGGAGGAGCTTCAGGCCGTCCGCGCCGAAGGAGCGGAGGAGAGGGCGCTTCGCGATCTCCGTGTACGCGACCGCGCTCAGGAAGAACAAGGCGTACACCGCGAGCGCCATGACGAGATCCAATACGCCCATGTGGGCGAACACCGCGAGTCCGATCAGGCCGAGGACGGGGTGGAGGGACGCGGCAGGGAGGGTCCGAACGTACCGCGAGTTCGACGTGGCGGTCAAGATCACCGCACGGATCCAGAGGACCGCTCCGTACCCGAGGACCATTGCGCGATCGATCCGGAACGCGTACGTCGTCGTGCCGAGGACCGAGTACAAGGTGAGGGCCGCGACGACGGCCAGTTCAATCGCGCCCACCATGATCAGGCTGACGAAGACGAGGAGGAACGACCGCCGGAAATTCATCCGACCGCCCAAGCGTTCCGCGAGTGGGACCGTCGCGTAGGCTGCGATGTATGCCGGGACGGCGATCGCCACCCCGCCCCACACGACCCGCCATCCATCGAGCGCCGGATAGATTAGCAGAAACGACTCCATCAGGGAGAAGATGAGGATCGGCAACACCATGCGTTTCGCCGGCGGGGAGACGAACAGCCGACGGGCCATCCGCGTCGTCTCCGCGTGGCTTTCCGCGACCGTTTTCGGACGAAGGACGTGCATCAGGCCGCCTTCACCGCTTCGATGATCCGGCGCAAGGCATCGCCCTCGCGGGCCACCTCGACGATCGTCCCCGTGACCACGACGTCGGCCCCGGCCGCAGCGACGGCCTTCGCGTCTTCCGGGGTGCGGATGCCTCCGCCCACGACGACCGGGATGTCAATCGCTTCACGCACGGCGCGGATCACCTTGGCGGGCACGGGCTCGGGGGCGCCGCTCCCAGCCTCGAGATAGACGAGCTTCATCCCGAGCATTTGCGCCGCGAGCGCGTACTGGACCGCGACGGTCGGATTCTTGCGGGAGATCAGCTCCGCATCGCCGATCTCCCCCGCGCGCATCCCCGGTTCGACGACGAGGTACGCCATCGGGATTGTCTCGAGGCCCCATGCCTTGACGATCGGCGCGGCGAGGCGCTGCTCGCCGACGATCAGGCGCGGGTCCCGGCTGTTCAGGAGGCTCATGAAGTACAACGCGTCTGCGTGGGGCGATAGGTTCGCGGCGCTCGCGGGGAACAAGATGACCGGGACCCGGATCGCCTCTTTGATCGCCAGCACAGTCCCGTCGACCTTGTCCTGCGTCACCCCGGTCGAGCCGCCCACCATGATCGCGTCGGTGCCGGCCCGGCCCGCGTCCGCGGCGAGGCCCGCCGCCTCCTTCGCGGTCTGTTTGTCCGGATCGAGGAGCGTCATGTGGAGCCGGCCCGCGCGGCGACGTTCCAGGATCGACTCGTACACGTTCACAGGAACGCACCGGCGAGGAACGCCGCGAGGGCCACGATCATCGCATACTTCGTGACGCGCTGGGAGCGCGCCGGATTTGCCGCCGAGTGGAGGGCGGCGTAGATAAACATTCCGTCCG
>WNGG01007576.1_pt1 | contig 12016 bp, 2 predicted proteins | sample 5400661 | NCBI WGS metagenome assembly WNGG01 (sample SAMN13153372, study PRJNA577476) | soil metagenome | isolation source: 100 cm soil or saprolite under Garry oak tree replicate 1 | place: USA:California | collected 2016-06-15 | reverse complement strand
ATACTAACGCGAAGAAAGCGTTCAAGACAGCATCAATCACAATCAGCCCGCTCGCTTTAGCCGATTCGGTTTCCGGTCCAACCACCGGAACAGTCGGCACCGCCGTGACTTTCACTGCAACCGCGACTGGAGGCACTTCGCCTTACACGTTCGCATGGACAGCAACAGGTGGAAGTCCTGCAACTGGAACCGGCGCCAGCTTCACCACCACGTACAATGTGAAGGGCACATACACGGTTAATGCAACCGTCACCGACACTAACGCGAAGAAGGCGTTCGCGCTTGCGACCATTACAATCAGCCCGCTCACACTCGCTGTAACCGTCTCTGGTCCAACAACGGGAACTGTTGGAACCGCGGTCACTTTCACCGCAACAGGCTCGGGTGGCACATCGCCTTACACGTTCGCTTGGACAGCTACAGGCGGTAGTCCAGCTTCCGGAACAGGTGCAAGCTTCACAACCACTTACAGCGTGAAAGGCACATACACGGTTAATGCAACCGTCACCGACACTAACGCGAAGAAGGCGTTCAAGCTCGCAACAATAACCATCAACCCACTCGCTCTCACCGACACCGTCTCTGGTCCAACAACAGGAACCGTCGGGACCGCAGTGACCTTCACTGTAGCTGGTTCCGGAGGAACCTCGCCGTACACCTTCTCGTGGACAGCAACAGGGGGTTCACCGGCAACAGGCACCGGTACGAGCTTCACCACGACATACAGTGTGAAAGGAACCTATGTAGTCAACGCAACCGTCACTGACACTAACGGAGCGAAAGCGTTCAAGACAGCATCAATCACAATTAGCGCGCTAGCCCTTGCAGTAACGATCAGTGGACCCACCACCGGAACGGTAGGCACAGCTGTTACATTCACCGCGACAGGTTCGGGTGGTACGACACCTTACACGTTCGCATGGACAGCTACTGGCGGCAGCCCAGCGTCCGGTACTGGTGCTAGCTTCTCGACCACCTACAGCGTTAAAGGGTCCAAGACAGTCTCCGTTACCATTACTGATACTAATGCAAAGACTGCGACGGCTTCTGCCACAATCACCATAAGCGCACTTACCCTCACAACTGACTTCACTTTCAGCCCAACAACAATCACAATTGGCAGTCCGGTCACTTTCACCGCGACCATCTCCGGCGGAACCTCGCCGTACACCTTCGCGTGGAACTTCGGCGACGGCACAACCGGCACCGGTAACCCCGTCAGCCACACCTACTCGACAGCAGGACCCTTCACTGTAACACTGACCGTAACTGACACGAACGCGAAGACCGCCACTGCGTCCCACACAGTTGGAGGCGTTCTCACAGTAACAGTCACCGGCCCCACAACTGGCACCGTCGGCACCGCAGCATCCTTCTCCGCAACGTGCGCCGGCGGTACACCGCCATGCACCTTCACCTGGTCAGCTCCAGGAGGAACCCCAGCAACAGGCTCTGGCTCAAGCTTCACAACCACTTACAACGTTAAGGGAACCTACACTGTCACCGCAACAGGCACCGATACGGCAGCCCACACAGCAACCGGATCCGCCAGCATCACAATCAGCGCCTTGGTCCTCGCGGTAACCGAAAGTGGACCCACTACAGGAACCGTAGGCACAGCCGTCACATTCTCGGCTACCGGTTCGGGTGGTACGACACCTTACACGTTCGCTTGGACAGCTACAGGCGGTAGTCCAGCTTCCGGAACAGGTGCTAGCTTCTCGACCACATACAGCGTCAAAGGAACATACACCGTGAGCGTGATGATCTCCGACACCAACGGCAAGACAGCAACCGCGTCCGCGTCAATCACAATTAGCCCGCTAGCCCTTGCAGTAACGGTCAGTGGACCCATCACCGGAACAGTGGGAACCTCTGTCACTTTCACTGCAGCAGGTACGGGTGGTACGACTCCCTACACGTTCGCTTGGACAGCTACAGGCGGTAGTCCAGCTTCAGGCACTAGTGCCAGCTTCACTACGACCTACTCGGTCAAGGGAACCTACACGGTCTCAGTAACCGTTACTGACACCAATGCGAAGACGGCAACAGCGTCTGCCAGCATTACAATCAGTCCGCTAGCTCTCGCTGTAACGATAAGCGGACCTACGACGGGAACCGTAGGCACACCGGTTACATTCACAGCGACCGGAACAGGAGGAACAACTCCGTACACGTTCGCGTGGACAGCAACAGGTGGAAGTCCAGCCTCCGGAACCGGTGCGAGCTTCTCCACAACATACAACGTGAAGGGAACCTATTCGGTCTCTGTCACAGTAACTGACACTAACGCAAAAACCGCCACAGCATCAGCGAGCATCACAATCAGCCCATTGACCCTGGCTGTCACGATCAGCGGCGCAGCGACTGGAACTACTGGCGTAGCCGTCACATTCACCGCAACTGGAACCGGCGGTACAGCGCCCTACACGTTTGCGTGGACTGCTACTGGTGGTAGTCCAGCTTCCGGCACTGGCGCCAGCTTCTCCACGACCTACTCGGTCAAGGGAACCTACACGGTCTCAGTAACGGTCACAGATACTAACGCTAAGACTGCAACCGCATCGAAGTCCATCAGCATCTCGAGCGGCACCCCACTCAGCGTAACCATCAGCGGTCCAACTACCGGTACAGTAGGCACAGCTGTCACCTTCACCGCAACGGGTGCAGGCGACACTTCGCCCTACACGTTCGCCTGGACAGCAACTGGTGGAAGCCCATCCTCTGGAACAGGCGCAACATTCACCACAACATACAACGTGAAAGGCACCTACACGGTCTCCGTGACAGTCACAGACGCTAACGCGATCACGGCATCTAAGACCGCATCGATCACAATTAGCCCGCTAGCTCTTGCTGTAACCGTCAGCGGACCCAGCACGGGAACCGTTGGTACAGCAGTCACTTTCACAGCCACCGGCTCGGGCGGTACATCGCCCTACACGTTCGCCTGGACAGCAACGGGCGGTAGCCCAGCATCAGGAACCGGTGCGAGCTTCTCGACAACCTATAGTGTCAAAGGAACATACACAGTATCAGTAACCGTCACTGATACTAATGCAAAGACAGCAACAGCATCTGCCAGCATCACAATTAGCCCACTAGCCCTAGCCGTAACGATCAGTGGACCAACCACCGGAACCGTTGGAACAGCAGTTACCTTCACAGCAACCGCCACAGGCGGCACATCCCCGTACACGTTTGCCTGGACAGCAACCGGTGGTAGCCCAGCATCGGGCACCGGCGCGAGCTTCTCGACTACTTACTCGGTTAAGGGGACATACACGGTATCCGTCACGGCGACCGACACTAACGCGAAAACTGCTACCGCATCGGCATCAATCACAATTAGCCCGCTAGCTCTCGCGGTAACAATATCCGGACCGGCCACTGGAACTGTAGGCACTTCGGTGACCTTCACTGCGACAGGCTCTGGCGGCACCTCGCCCTACACGTTCGCCTGGACAGCAACCGGCGGTAGCCCATCCTCAGGCACCGGCTCCAGCTTCACGACAACATACTCAGTGAAGGGCAGCTACACTGTATCCGTCACAATAACCGACACCAACGCTAAGACTGCCACATCATCCAAGACGATCTCCATCTCAGGCACCCCGCCAACCGTAACGATCTCCGGCCCAACAACAGGAACAGTTGGAACCGCAGTCACATTCACAGCCACCGGATCCTTCGGTACTTCGCCCTACACGTTCGCCTGGACAGCAACTGGCGGCAGCCCATCTTCCGGAACAGGAACAAGCTTCTCCACCACCTACAACGTCAAAGGAACCTACACGGTCTCCGTAACCCTCACCGACACTAACGGCGCAACGGCCACCGCATCTCAATCGATCACAATCTCTCCGCTGACTCTAGCAGTCACCGTAAGCGGACCTGCCACAGGCACCGTCGGAACCGCGGTCACCTTCACAGCCACCGCCACGGGCGGCACCTCGCCGTACACCTTCGCCTGGGCAGCTACAGGAGGCAGTCCTGCAAGTGGAACAGGCGCGAGCTTCACCACCACATACAACGTGAAAGGAACCTACACGGTATCCGTAACAGCCACTGATACTAATGCGAAGACCGCAACGACATCGGCGACCATAACGATAGCCCCGCTGCCTCTAGCGATAACTATCAGCGGACCAACAACAGGCACTACCGGAACAGCGGTAACCTTCACCGCAACCGCTACAGGTGATACTGCTCCGTACACGTTTGCCTGGACAGCAACTGGCGGCAGTCCATCCTCGGGAACGGGAGCGACGTTCACGACAACCTATAGCGTCAAGGGAACATACACGGTGTCCGTAACGGTAACCTCCGCGAACTCGAAGACGGCGACTGCATCAACCAGCATAACCATTGGGTCAGGTCTTGCTCTAGCCGTTACAGTTTCAGGTCCAACTACCGGCACCGTCGGAACAGCAGTCACTTTCACTGCGACTGGCTCGGGTGGCACGACACCTTACACGTTCGCGTGGACTGCAACGGGTGGTAGCCCAGCATCCGGCACAGGCTCTAGCTTCACGACAACTTACAGTGTCAAGGGAACCTACACAGTCTCGGTAACAGTAACCGACGCCAATACAGCGAAGGCTACGGCGTCCGCCAGCATCACCATAAGCCCACTAGCCCTGACCATCACTGAGAGCGGTCCGACCACAGGTACAGTCGGAATGTCCCTCAGCTACACCGCGTCTGCCACGGGCGGCACAACACCCTACAGCTTCGCCTGGACAGCTACAGGCGGTAGTCCGGCCTCAGGTAGCGGCACCACCTTCACAACAATCTTCGCCGTGAAAGGATCCTACACAGTATCCGTGACAGTAACTGACGGCAACGGCAAAGTAGCAACCGCGTCCATCGCGGTAACAATCTCACCACTAACCCTGACAACTAACTTTAGCTTCACACCAACCAACCCAACCAACGGAACAGCTGTAACCTTCACATCCACCACATCCGGAGGCACTGCTCCGTACACCTACTCCTGGAGCTTCGGCGACGGCATGAGCGGCACCGGCAACCCCATCACTCACTCATACGCAGTAGGCGGCAACTACACAGTAGTGCTGACCGTCACAGACACCAACGCTGTCACGGTAACCGCGACACACTTCGTGGTCGTAACTCAAACTGTTGCGACATTGAAGGCAGACTTCGGGCCAACCACAACCGTTGTAGGCAACACAACATTCGTAACCTCCATATCCGGTGGAACCGCACCTTACACATGCTCGTGGAGCTTCGGCGACGCCACACCAACCCAGACAGGTTGTAGCCCAGTTCACACCTACATCGCATCCGGCACATTCAGCGCCACCTTAACCGTCAAGGACAGCGCATCCAACACACTATCGGTGTCCCATGCAGTGACAGTAGAGGCCAACCCGTCGTTCACTCACGGCAAAATTAGCTGGACTCACCACCTCCACGTCAACACCGTCCAGACATTCACCGCCAAAGTAGCCAATCCCACAACCTTCACCATGACAGTGACAGTGACGATCAACATCTTCCAAGACACAGGCGTCTTCGTCACACAGCTGACAGCAAGCGTAACACTTGCACCAGGAGCCTCGGACCTAACCCTAACGCTAAGCTACACGCCAACAGTAACAGGCAAGTATCACTTCACAGGAATGGTAACTTACTCAGGAACCATCCCAGCTAGCCCACTGCCAGGCACGACAACCGTAGTCGGCACCGGCGACTCCAAGAGCGGAACCTACACCGTAGTCACCTAGACCAGAAAGCCAACCTCCCTCACAAATCCCCCGTTTTTCTTGGGGAATCTCTCTCCTCCTGCAGTTAGAACCGGTCGAGCGATAGTTCATGAACACGATTCAGAGACGCGGAACAACGCGCGGGACGATTACGGCTGCGCTTCTAGTCGGGTCCATGCTCGTCGGAGTTTTTTCCTTAACGTCAGCAATATCGCTACTCGCGCCGTTGCACTCCGCTGTGTCACCGTCCCCAATTCCCCAGGTAACCGTGTCTTGGTCCTCGTTTACGAGGTTCACCTCCACCAGCAACAACGATTTCAATCCTTACTTGATTCAAACCCTAGACGGTTGGGCTTGGCTCTTCTGGGAGGATGCCCCTTCTGCCACTCCTTGGTTGCAAGATGTCTACGATTCGATATACAATGGGACCACATGGTCGTTACCATCGATTCTTGCTGGGACGGCCTCAGCTCAGGATGTTGAGCCTTCTGCTGCCCAGCTGAGCAATGGCACGCTTTACCTGTCCTACTCGTCCAACAAGACGGGCAATTTCGAGATATATCTCCGACACTACAGTCCCAGCACTGGCTGGTCCGGTGACTTTCAGGTTTCGAACAATCCTGCGGCTGACGTTGTCTCCTCGTTGGTAGCGGCAAGCGATGGGAGCCTATGGATCTTCTGGGACCGGCAGACCTCGACCACGACGAACATCTACTACAGAACGTTTCGCGGCGGTGCCTGGTCTAGCGAGACAGCGCTAACGAGCGACGCCTCGCCTGTTCAGGACCAGCGGCCGGCTGCGTACCAGATGAAAGATGGAAGAATATGGGTCGCGTGGTCTCAAGTCCAGAACTCGCAACAGAGCTCAATTCACATCGTCTACAAGACGTATAATGGGGCCACTTGGTCTAGCCTCGTCCAGGTAACCTCCAATTCTGACACGGATACCCACCCTACTATGACTCAGGACTCGAACGGAACCATCTGGATGGTATGGACTAGAGCCGTATCCTACAACTGTTCCGGTGGAGGATGTACCCAGGACGATATCTTCTACATAACATCTACAAACAACGGCGTGAGCTGGTCTAGTGAGACCAACCTGACGAACGACGTTAATTGTGTCGACCCGAACTGCTTCGACGACGACCACGCCACCATTACCGAATTGAAGGATGGGCGTATCCGGATCTTCTGGTTCTCGAACAGGGACCCGCAGAACTATTGGGACCTTTACTATGTAACGAGCCAGATTATTCCTATTCACAATTTGGCCGTGACGCTGGCCAGCGAATCGCCCTCGGTTCTACGGGCCGGCGGAGTCGCCACAGTCTCCGTCACTGTTGCGAACCTAGGGACCTACAGTGAGACCTTCCAGATCAGCGTGCAAGAAACCAACAAGACTACAATCACCATCGGTACTAGGATCGTTAGTATGGACCCAGGAGGCTCGTACACATACTCATTCTCATGGAACACAACAGGGGCTGTCCCAGGCAAGTACTCAATTGTAGCAAGTATTCCAGCTGTGACGAACGAATTCTTCCTAGGTGACAATAGCATGTCCGCAGGACGGGTCTGGGTCGTACCACTGGCGGACGTCAACATGGACGGCCGCGTTGACATTCTCGACGCGGCACTGGTCGCGTTTTCGTACGGGTCAACCCCTGGCATGCCCAACTGGAACACTGCAGCGGACCTGAACCAGGACGGGGTCGTGAACATTCTCGACGCTGCGCTCGTGGCCTTCTGGTACGGAACAGTAACCTAACCCTTCAGAGGAACCCAGCAACATTCTCCAGTTTGGATTCCAAACGATATCTATCTAGCTCGTATCCTTTCGGAACACTTATTCGCGCCCACACCCTATTCTATCCAATCTCACGGTGAAGAATGTCTCATGCGGTTCACGGCACGGTGCTACGCCATCTTGGTGCTCCTGTTCATCATAGCTAGTTTTCCGCTCTCCTCCCATGCCGCGGCCGCTAGCTCTCCGGTAGCCCTCGCGATATTCAGCGAAGACTCCAACGCGCCCAGCCTTGTCGACCCGACCTTTGTAATTGGGACAAGTTTCAACATGACCGTCCAGGCCTCCAACCTCCCAGCTGCGACAGCTCAGTCTGGCGGGCTCTCCGGGTTTGACATCATATTATCCTACAACTCTAGCATTCTCAAAGTGAACAATGCAGGCTTCAATTCGCCGTTCTGCCCTCAGTCCGATGGCTGCATTTTCGATCTTCCAGCAAATGACACTCTGACGGTTGCGAGATCGTTCGATTCTCCTTCAGGCCAATCTAGGTTGGCGATGCTTGGGCTTGGTCCCAGCCACCGTTCGGTTCCACCCAGCATAATGGGCCAGCCCTCAATCCTGTTCAGAGTTGAATTCGATGTTATCGGTAAAGGAGTCACGCCCGTGAACATTGAACAGTCCACTGTCCAGCTTCTCGGCCTTGACAACGGGTGCGGGTCACTACTTCCCTTCACTGTCTCTGACGGGTCTTTCGACAATAGAGACCCGTTCACCGTGTCCGCCACTCCTTCCTCCGCAGTAGTGTCTCCGGGTTCAAGTGTCCCGATTTCAGTGAACGTTTCTCAAGTCAATTCTGCAGGACGCGGGAACGTGAGCCTCGTCCTTAGCGGCATCGTCCCAGTGAACGGAGTCGTACACATTAGCTACACTTTCAACCCGCAGTGGATGATCTTGGATGCGTCTAGTGGAACGCCCAGTTTCATATCCACCCTTACGATACACGCAGACTCAAACACTCCACTAGGAAATTACGCACTCACTATTATCGGGGTAATTCCTCCCTCCGCCAGTAACCCTTTCCAGTATAATCTCAACTTCACGTTGTCCGTAGGCACATCGCCAATGGCAGTAGCATATGCCGCGTTGATCTCGGGACCAAAAGTCAGCCAGTCTTCAATCGCAACCCCGACATTAGCGGACCCGCCGAGCCTCCTCGCTAGCTTCACCGTCAGCGCTTCGGCAGTCCAGGGTCTCCCGGTGACGTTCAACGCAGTCGCGGTCTGGTGCGGAAGCCCGCCCTACGGTGTCCGCTGGAACTTCGGAGATGGAACCTCCGCGACAACGAATCCAGTGACACATACATACAACAGCACAGGGTCTTTTCCGGTGATGTTGACCGTGGTTGACAGCAACGGAACCACCTCGATTTCAACGCAGACCCTGAACGTCTTCAGTCCACCCTCGTCGCATCCTCCTAGCATCCTCCCAGAAGTCATAGCCGGGGGAATACTCCTAGCCCTGTTCGTTTCAGGTTTAATCTACCTGGGCCGTCGAAAACGTTCTAGTTGAGAGCACTCAGGTACTGTACTTAGACTCGCGCGAAAAAGTTGGATTACCCGGGAAACCATTGTAATTACAGGGTGATCCTGCGATATATGCGCGAGGCATCCACGGAAAAATCTTATCTACACATGTCCCCCAATTACTTCCCAACTTGTTCCTAGAAAATCCTGCGGGCCTCAGCAAACTGCATCGAGGAAATCTCCATCGCACTCGAGAAACGTTCTTCTCTACCAGGTTCGAGAGAACGGAGGCGTAGGATCATGAACCCGGGAAAGAATATGAAACTGTTAACCCTAGTAGCTCTCGCAATTCTGATGGTAGTCCCGGCCGCAAGCTATGCTGGGACCCTTTTCGGTAACCACTCCCTGTTCCCAAGCGTTCACCCGGTCGCGGCGGTGACCGCATCCACCCTCGGCATTGACTGTGCGTACGGGGCTAACCTTGAAGGAGGAGTGTTTCCATCTTCCATAACTGCGTCGGGTCCATACACGATCCCTGACTTTGATGGGACCCTAGATACGAGTTGCCAAGCAACCTATCTACAAGATAACGGTGATGGCTTCCTTCACCCACTCGTCTCCGACAACCCCGCCGGGCCGATCTTCTCTGGTGGCGGTGGAGGCATCACCATTGATGTTGTAGCTGTGTTGAGCGCGACCGACTCGATTAACGGTTTTGATATTAGTCTTCAATTTAATCCACGCCAGTTAAGCGCTGTTAGGATTGACCAGAGTGGTCTGCCTTTCGGTAATGCTCCTCCCCCAGGGGCTATCGTTCTAAATCTAGTTCCGAACCCTATCGATAACACTGCGGGCACGGTCCGCGTGGCCCAAGTCATGGCCAATACTCCTAATCTTACAGGAAATGTCGAGCTCTTCCGAGTAAGGTTCGATATAGTGGGTTCTGGGAATACCGCGATTCTTTGTCCCGACGGAACCACCAAGGCAGCAGTCTGTATTTTTAGCGATGTCTTGACCAGTCCGAGTAATGTTCCTCACGTGACAATGTCCCTCGCCAACCTGGATACTCAGAGCATCTACGATGTTCTGAACGGGGCTACTTCCACTCTTGGCTTCGAGGACAATTGGACTTTCACACCTAAATCCGAGGTTCCAGGCCAATCTATAGATTTCTCTGCGGCCAGCGCCATTTGTGCTGGTTGCACTGCTCCATTCACTTACAGCTGGGATTTTGGCGTCACTGACTCGGGCACATTCGCCGCTTCGAGTACTGGTCAGACTGTGACGATCACGCCGCCCCCTCCTGCTGTTTATCGTGTTGAGCTTCAGGTGGCTGACTCAGCTGCTCATACCTTCATCCTGACTCGTGATCTGCCTTTGGCCTTGGTTGAGACCCCGGTTACCTCTGCGTTGAGTGTCGGTGTTGCGGGTCCTGCTGGTGGGTTTACTGGTAAATGGCTGGGTGGGGTGGTAAACTCTGCGACTAACATTGGTTTTGGAGGTAGCTGGAGGTTCTGTCCTAATGGCACCGTTGTCTGTTCTTCGGCAGCTCCAGCGGTCACACAGAATTTTGGTTCGATTACTGATATCGCTACGGTTACTTCTGAGACATATCATTTTGCAGGCGTTTACAATGACTCGCTGACCATTCATGATGCTTCGGGCACCGAGCAGCAACTCGGCTTCTCGGTCAACCAACTGATCGCCGTGTTCTTCACCAACGTAACCGGTACGCCTGCGGCTTACACTATCAAGACAGGCGCGAACTCTACTTCGATCACTGTTGGTCAGGCCATAAACTTCACAGCTTCTACAGCATACGCTAGCACGTATCCGACTGCTTCGCGTGTGACCGCGTTCAAATACACGTGGAACTTTGGTGATGGTTCGCCCCTAGCCACATCGGTTTCCTCTTCAGCGGGTATTGCTGGTGACAACACTACTTCAATCGTTCATACTTTTGCGTCTCCGTGCAGTTCGTGCACGGTCACGGTCGTGGCTCAGGAAACAGGCTCGGTCACTGTCGCTCCTTCGAGAATCCAGGAAGTTGCACGTATATCTGGTATCGTAGTTGGAGGAAGTTTCTCGTATACTGTCGCTGCTTCGCCTGCGACGTTGTCGATTACTCAGGGTGGCGCTTCCGCCACTGAGACTCTGTCCGCGACCCTCGTTTCCGGTACTGCTGCACCTGTAACCTTCAGTCTCTCAGCGCTACCTAGTAGCGTGAGTGTTGTCTTCACCCCGAACCCGCCTACTTGCACTCCGTCTCCGTCGCCCTGCAGTGTCTCTGCCGCCTTCACTGCTTCCTCCACGGCCACAACAGGTACCACAACGATCACGGTCACAGGCACGTCTGGTACTACGACCCAGACTACTACTTTCAGTTTAGTTGTAAGTCCTGCTGCTTTTGACTTTAGCCTCTCAACGCCTTCACCCAGCAGTTTGACAGTGGTTCAAGGTTCAACCAGTTCATCTTCCTCAATCACCGCCACCCTAGTCAGCGGCACTACAGCACCGATCACGTTTTCAGCCTCCGGGTTGCCCACAGGTGTCACTGCGACCTTCGCAAATAACCCGTGCAGTCCAACCTGCACGGTAACCGTGTCCTTCTCGGCTACAGCAACTGCAACCCTCGGTACTGCCACAGTGACGATTAACGCTGCAGGTGGAAGTGCAAGTCATTCTACAAGTCTCTCATTGACGGTAAACGCTCCACCTTTCGACTTTTCGCTATCCACTCCTTCGCCAAGCAGCTTGACTGTCGTTCAAGGTTCCTCAAGTCCCTCGTCATCGATCGATGCAACACTAGTATCTGGTACGACTCAATCTGTCACTTTCTCCACGACCGGCCTTCCGAGTGGTGTCACGGCCTCTTTCACCAATAATCCGTGCAGTCCCACTTGTACCGTTACAGTCTCGTTCTCTGCTACCGCGACAGCTACACTCGGAACGAGCATGGTAACGATAAGTGCTAGCGGCGGAGGCGCAAGCCACTCCACCACCCTCTCGTT
>WNGG01021300.1_pt1 | contig 12019 bp, 9 predicted proteins | sample 5400661 | NCBI WGS metagenome assembly WNGG01 (sample SAMN13153372, study PRJNA577476) | soil metagenome | isolation source: 100 cm soil or saprolite under Garry oak tree replicate 1 | place: USA:California | collected 2016-06-15 | reverse complement strand
CGAACAGGGGCATACCCCGCTCGATGGCATCGCGAATCACGTGGGCGAGCAGCACGATGCCCGGCGCGAGCTTGGCGTGAACGGGATCGAAGCCCGAATTGTAGAGATCCACGGAGCCGCGATATTCCACGCAGAGAAACGCCGCCACCGCGGCGCCCTCGTGGTCGAGAAACCACAGCCGGGCCCAGCCCGCCGCGGCCAGGGACCGCGTGACCTCGCGGAAGAACGCCTCCATGCGCTCGTCCATGAAGCGCGCCTTGCCGACCTTGGAGAGACGGTGGAGCCTGAGGAACTCGGCGAGCGCCTCCTCCCATCCCTCGGGCGAAGCGTGGGAGCGCACGGACGTGCCGGGCAGCTCGCGCTCGAGCTTGCGTATCTTGCGCTTGAGCTCGTGGCGATCCTTGCCGGACAGCCGCTCCAGATAGGCCTCCCACGAGGAGGGCAGCTCGAGGACCGGACAGCGATCTTCTCTCTCGACCGAAGCCCGCAGCCCCGATGCGGGGCTGATCCTCGGGAGGATCTCGAGCGTGGGCGAAAGGGCGCGGATGCCGTGAAGGTCCCAGGCCGCGGCGTCACCCGCACGGTGCTGGAGGAGCGCCTGCCATACTTCCTCCTCGCGCCCCGCCGGAGCGATGAGGTCGAGATAGTCGGAGACGTCCACGCCGCCTACGAGGCGCCGCTCTCCCGGCGTCTCGTCGTAAAGAGGCAGGAGGCCGGTCGGCATGCCCGCGTCGTCCGTGATGCGCAGGAGATGAAGCGCCCGCCCGCCCAGGAAGGCCGCGGCCCAGGACGTCTGCCACTGCCACGTCAGGAAGACCGAGGGCAGCCGGGCCTGGCCCAGGAGGCCGTTCCAGCGCGCCTCATCCAGGCCCTCGAATCCCGGCAGCGTTTCAACCTTCATCGCCGCTCCCGGTTTCTGACAGGCTGGCCTCGCCCCCTGGACCCTCGTCGTCGGCCCCGCCCTCGTCCATGGCCTCGTCCATGGCGGCGTCGAGGTCCGGTCCCAGATCCTCGCCCATCTCCTCGCCCATACGCTTGACGTACGTGGCGACGCTCCGGGGATCGTTCTCGTCGAGGTCACCGTAGTGGGAGGGATCGGCGGCGGCTTCCATCCGGTCATCTTCGGACTTGAGGGTAGCGAAGCGGGACATGAGGCGTGACAGCTCGGCGCTGCCGCAGCCCGGACATCGGACCGAGGCCTGCTGGGAGACGGAGCGCACGAGCAGGCTCACCCGGCGGTGGCAGCCCCGACACTCGTACTCGTAGATGGGCACTGTTGGTCCTCGTCTGTCCGGGTGTTTGGACGCGCTAGAGCGCCAAAGGGATGCTCGGAGATGTGGAAGACTTCCCCGACTGATGGCCCAGCGTGAAGAACACGGCCCCGCCCTCGGGCGTGGCCTCGACCCAGACGCGGCCCCCGTGGCGCTGGATGATGCGCTGGACCATGACCAGGGTGACGGCCGTCGCGCCCGGTCCAAGCCCCCCGTTCGGTCCAGGCCCCCCGTCCGGTCCAGGCCCCGGTCCATGTCCCGGTCCATATCCCGGTCCATATCCATTGTCCAGGCGCTGGACGGCTCCCGGCAACGCCCCCGCATAGGGCCGGTCCAGGCCTCCGCCGCCGTCGGTGATGACGAAGGTCTGCCGGTCCCCCACTCGGGCGGTGCCGAACTCGATATACGACCCCGGCCGTCCTGCTGTCGCGCACCACGCGGTACCGATCATGTGGGTGAGAGCCAGCCGCAGGAGGCTCGGATCTCCGTTCGCCGACAACCCGGGCGTGATCTTGCACGTGACATCGTCGCCGGGTCGGAGGGCGCGGAGGCTCTCGGCGACCTCCTGAGCCACCGCCGAGAGGTTCACCGCCTCGCGCTTGAGCTCGCCCCCCGTGAGGCGCGAGAGCTCGATGAATTGCCGCACGAGCTTCTCCATGTTACGGCTCGTCGTGGCGAGGCGATTGAGTCGGGCGCGCCCCTCTCCGTCGAGTCTGAGGCCGTAGTCCACGATGAGCGCCTCGCTCAGATCATCCATGCGCCGGAGCGGCGCGCGCAGGTCATGCGCCACCGCGTGGGCGAGGGCATCGACCTCTCGGCCCAGGACGGCGTTATCGGCCTCCTGGGCAGCCAGCTTGGTCTCGAGGGTGGCGGCCTGGGTCTGGGCCATCCACTGCGGCGTGATGTCCACCACGCTCACCTCGACCACGAGCCGCGCGCCTTCTTCCAGGCGACGGGCCGTGAGGCGCACACGGCGCGGGTCGCCATCACGTCGGCGAAAGCCCAGCTCCTCCTCGACCGACAGCGGCCCTCGATCGAGGCGCTCGACGATACGGTCGAAGTCCGCCCGCTCCTGGAAGAGGTCGCGAATGTCCCGGGCCTTGATGTCCTCGACGGTGTCGAAGCCGATCATGCGTCGCAAGGTCTCATTGCACTGCAGCACCCTGCCATCACGGAAGGCGTGGACGATGCCCGCCACATTGGCGTCGAAGAAGGCGCGATAGCGACGCTCCGCCTCCCGCCCCGTCTTCTCCGCCTCCCGCGACCACGTCAAGGACGCGTAGACGGCGTCCGACGAATCCCGTTCCCTGCGCGCGGCGTCGGCGGCGATGCGCGCGGCGCGCTGCTTGATGACGCCGACCATGAGGGCGACGGCGGGCGCCGAGCAGGCATACACGAGCACGCGCCGTAGCGTCTCGTGAGTGTACGGGAAGATCGTGCCGGGCGAGGAGAGCAGGTACGAGTAGTACCAGACGGTGATGCCCGCGCTGATGAGCCCGTCGACGAGGCCGCCCACGAAGGTGGAGGCGACCACCGCGGTGAGGAGAAGCGTCGTGGGCGCCACGATCTGCCACGGCGTCCACGAGAATCCCTCGATGATGGCGATGGCGAGCAGCGCGAAGGCGGGACTCAACAGCTGTCTCAGGTATGCGCGCTCGACTCGTTGTAGCCTGCGTGGACTCACGACGCTGGACCCCTCCGTGGGAGGGCGGCTCTTGATGACCTTGGATGCGCTACGCACCAGACCCGAGGATACCGTAGAAGCCATACGCCGTCATCCCTGCCGTCGGGCGCCGCGCGAGCCGCGTGAGGTCGGCGGCGTGCTTGCCTCATCCGTCGGGTTCACAGAAGGTCAAAAGACTTGAGCAGTTACGGGGCCCGGGGGAAATTCTGCTCATGGCATCGCGTTTGCCCTAGTAAGACCGGCATGCGTAACAAGCAAGGCGGATTCACCCTGGTCGAGCTACTGGTCGTCATCGCCGTGCTCGGCGTGCTGACTACCATAGCCATGACCATCTATCACAACGTCCAGGCGCGCTCGCGCGTGGCGAAGGCCGAGGCGGACACTCGGACCCTGTCGGGCGCCATCGGCACCTTCAACGCCCACATGGGTCAGATGCCCTCCGCCCTGACCGATCTCACGAGCGCGCAGACCAATGTGAACGGCCAAGTCGCGGGGCCCTTCATGGCCTCCTCTCCGAGCCCACCGGCCGGCTGGACGTACTCGTATTCGGCCGGCGGCGCCAGCGGCTACCAGATCGTCGCGACGGGGGACAGCACGACCATCGTCCGCCCCTAGGTCGCTGAAAAAGGCCCATCTGCTTCGTTGTCGCCCTCGGCTGCACGCTCAACGTACGTGGAATTTCGAGCTGAGGGGCGCAGCCACCGAGGCGAGGGCTGAGTGAGAACTACGCCTCACCTGCAGCCTTCGGGCGACGCCTCGCATCTGGACCTTTTTGAGCGACCTAGAGAAGCTAAGGGCGAGCGACTAGAGCGACGAAGCCCGCTATCGCTGCCACGATCAGGACTGCGCCCTTGAACGTGTGAAGTACGAACGGGGCGCTGCGGACCTCGTAGGGTCCGAGGGCGAGCAGGACGTTGACCGCGGTCACGACCTGGCGGAGGAGGCCGATCTCCCACGAGGGCTGTACACGCAGCCTGGGCGAGCCGTTCCACCTCGGGGCCGACACCGTCACCACCACACCCACGTCCTTGATCATCAGCTCGTGCTCCCCGGCGCGCGGGACGGACTCCCGCGCGGTGTAGCCCATCTGCCCCAGCACCTCCCGCACCGTCTCGAGCAGCGACTCGAGGGCCACGCCCGGGGCGGCATAGCCCCGGCCGAGCATCCAGAAGCAGCCGGCGGCGAGCACGACGGGCAGGAGGAGCACGGCGTCGAGGGCATTGCTGTTGACGCCGGTGGCCGAGCGCAAGGGCAGGCGCGGCAGCATGAGCATGACGATCGTGAGCACGGCGGCCCGCGTCCAGTAGAGGTGGTGAGCCGTGAGCAGGAACGGCTTCTTCAGCCGCGCCGCATGAAGCCCGATGCTCATCTCGACGATGCCCGCGGCGCCGAGCAGCGCCACCGCGAGCCACGGGGCGAAGAGCACTTGACCTCCTTCCGGCGGTAGCCGGGATCAGGATGGATGCGGCAAGAAGGTAGCAAGAAGCGGGCGCCCTGGGACGAATTTAGTCCCGGCCGCCCTCTTGACCTCCGCGGGGCCGCCGGGCGACTATCCGCACGGGCTGCCTGACGCGGGCGCCGCCCCTGAGGGCCCGCGCGCATCCGAGTCTCCCCCGAGGAGTGACGCCGTGCTGAAGAAGGTCATCCCCGTCGAGGACGCGATCTCCGTGCTTCACGACGGTGACGTGCTCGCCACCACCGGCTATGGCGGGCACGGCGTACCCGAGCAGCTCCTCGTCACGCTGGAAAAACGCTTCGTGGAAACGGGCACGCCCCGGGGCCTCACCCTCGTCCATTCCACTGGTCAGGGCGACGGCCAGGACAAGGGCCTCAATCACCTCGGACACGAGGGCCTTCTGCGGCGCGTGATCGGCGGGCATTTTGGGCTCGCCCCCAAGATCGTCCAGCTCGTCCTCACGGACAAGGTCGAAGCCTACAACCTGCCCGAAGGCGTCATCACCCACATGTACCGCGACGTGGCCGCGGGCAAGCCGGGCACCGTTTCCAAGGTGGGCCTCGGCACCTTCGTGGATCCGCGCATCGAAGGCGGCAAGATGAATCGCGTCACCCGCGAGGACCTCGTCGAGCTCATGACCATCGGCGGCGAGGAGTATCTATTCTACAAAGGGACGCCCATCAACGTGGCCTTCATCCGGGGCACCACCGCCGACCCCGACGGCAACATCACCATGGAGCGCGAGGCGCTCATCCTCGAGAACCTCGCCATGGCCCTGGCCGCGAAGAACTCCCACGGTTACGTGATCTGCCAGGTCGAACGCGTGGCTGCCGAAGGCACCGGTGGTGGTGGCGGAGCCGCAGCATCACATGCAGACCTGGGGTATCCAGTACAATCCCGCCCTCTCCGGTGAGATCCGGATTCCCACGAGGATGCTGCCCGCCCTTGTCCTCGACGACCGGAAGGTCATCGCGCGTCGGGCAGCCATGGAGCTCCTGCCGAGCAGCGTGGTCAACCTCGGCATCGGCCTCCCCGACATCGTGGGACACGTGGCCAACGAAGAGCGGATCCACGACCTGATGACGCTCACCGTCGATCCCGGGGTCATGGGCGGAGTGCCGGCGAGCGGCCCGGAATTCGGCGCGGCCATCAACTGCCAGGCCGTCATCGACCACTGCTCGCAGTTCGACTTCATCGACGGGGGAGGGCTCGACGCGGCCTTCCTGGGCTTCGCGGAGTGCGACGGCACCGGCAGCGTCAATGCAAGCCGCTTCGGCAACCGCATCGCCGGTTGCGGCGGCTTCATCAACATCAGCCAGAACAGCAAGAAGGTCGTCTTCATGGGCAGCTTCTGCGCGGGAGGCGCCGACGTCTCCGTGCGGGAGGGCCGGCTCCACATCGCCAAGGAAGGCAAGCTGACGAAGTTCGTCGAGCGCGTCGGCCAGATCACGTTCAGTGGACCCGGGGCCGCCGGCCGCAAGCAGGCCGTGCTCTACGTCACCGAGCGCTGTGTCTTCCGCCTCACCCGCGAGGGGCTCGCCCTGGTCGAAGTGGCGCCGGGCGTCGACCTCGAGCGCGACATCCTGCGCCATCTTCCCTTCCGGCCCCTCGTCGAGCGGCCCGCCCTGATGGCCGCGGCCCTCTTCCTGCCCGAGCCCATGGGGCTCCGCGACCGGCTCCTCGACATCAACATCGACGAGCGCCTCTCCTACGACCCGGTGACGAACACCGTCTTCATGAACTACTCCGGCATGCGGGTGCGGAGCGAGGAGGACATCAAGATCATCACCGCCGCCGTGGACCGGCTGCTCGAGCCGGTGGGCCAGCGGGTGAACTCGGTCGTCAACTACGAGGGCTTCTCGGTGGACGACGATGCCATGCAGGCCTACATGGACGCCGTGAAATACGTCGAGCAGAAGTACTACCTCAAGGTCTCCCGCTTCACGAACAGCGGCTACTTGCGCCTGAAGCTCGCCAAGGAGCTGGAGAAGCGCCAGGTTACCTCGCAGGTGTTCGAGACGCGGCAGCAGGCCGATCGCGCGCGGGAGACGTGACAGCGCGCGTCCCCTCCGAGCTACCTAGTGGAAGTCGTGGGAGGGCAGCCGTCCCAGCTCGGAGCGAAGGGGCTGGATGCGCCCCGCCCGCACCGAGATGACATCGTCGCGGTGCTCGAGCGTGCCTTCGACGTAGAGGAAGGGCTCCTGCACCAGGACGAGCCGGTAGCGGTGGAAGAGAGGCGGGGGCACGACCACGTTCACGAGCCCTGTCTCGTCCTCGAGATTCAGGAAGACGAAGCCCTTGGCGGTGCCGGGCCTCTGGCGAACCACCACCGCTCCCGCCACGCGCACGGCCCGGCCGTCCTTGAGCCCCGGCAGTTCGATGGCGCGGGCCACCCGCAGACGTTCGAGCCGCTCACGGTGGAAGACCATCGGATGAGGGCCCAGGGTGAGCCCGGTGCCCTCGCAGTCAGCCACGAGCGCCTCCTCGGCCGTCATCGACGGTAGCGGCGAAGGCGAGGGCGGCCCCGGGATACCCTCGTAGAGCGCGCCGGCCGGCCGCGCCGCCAGCTCGATCTCCCAGAGCGCCGCCCGGCGCTCGAGCCCGAGGCTGCCCAGCGCGCCCAGCTCGGCCAGCCGGGTCAGCTCATCGTGGTGGAGCCCCGCGCGGCGGACGAGATCGTCGGCAGAGGCGAAGGGGCGGAGGCGCTCGATGCGTCGGCCCGCTTCTTCACGCAACCCACGGACATACCGCAGCCCGAGCCGCACCGTCCCGTCGGCCTCGATCGCGCAGAGCCAGTCGGAATGGTTCACGTCCGCAGGGTGGATGGTCTGCCCGTGCCGCGCGGCATCGCCCACGATGGTGGCGGGATGATAGAAACCCATAGGCTGGTTGTTGAGCAGCGCCGCATAGAAGGCCGCGGGGTGGTGCGCCTTCAGATACGTGCTGGCATAGGCGAGCAGCGCGAAGCTGGCCGCATGGCTCTCAGGAAAACCATAGAGGGCAAAAGCGGTGATGGAGCGGATGATGGCCTCGGCCGCCTCGCCCGAGATCCCCTGCTCCGCCATGCCCGTCCGGAGCTTCTTCTCCACCTCGTCCATGGCCTGCTTGCGCCGCTTGAAGCCGAAGGCGCGGCGCAGCTCTTCGGCCTCGCCCCCCGTGAAGCCCGCCGTGGCCATGGCCATGCGCAGAAGCTGCTCCTGGAAGAGCGGCACGCCGAGGGTGCGTCTCAAGATGGGCTCGAGATTCGGATGCGGCACGGTCACGGGCTCGCGTCCGGCGCGTCGCCTCAGATACGGATGCACCATGTCGCCCACGATGGGCCCCGGACGGATGATGGCGACCTGCACCACGAGGTCGTAGAAGCATTTCGGCTTGAGGCGCGGCAGGGTGGCCATCTGGGCGCGGCTCTCCACCTGGAAGACCCCGACGGTGTCGGCCTTCTGGAGCATGGCGTAGACGGTCGGATCGTCGGGGGGCAAATGCGCCAGGTCCACGTGACCGCCGCGCCGGCGGATCATGCCGATGGCATCCTCGAGCAGCGCCATCATGCCCAGTCCGAGAAGATCCACCTTGATGATGCCCATGGAGGCGCAGTCGTCCTTGTCCCACTGCACGACCGAGCGCCCGGGCATGGTCGCCGGCTCGAGGGGGACGCAGCTGTCGAGCCGGCCCTGGCAGATGACCATGCCGCCCGAGTGCTGGCCGAGGTGCCGGGGCAGATCCTGGATGGCCGGCCAGAGATCGGCGAAGTGACGCATGACCGGCTGCGCGGGATCGCAGCCGGCCTCCCGAAGATGCGCGAGGAGACTATCGCCGGGATCCTTGTACTCCCAGTTGCTGACGAGCGCGGACAGACGATCGCACAGCGCGGGGGGAAGCCCCAGCACCTTGCCCACTTCTCGCGCCGCGCTCCGGCCGCGATAGGTGATGACATTGGCCGTCATGGCCGCGCCCAGGCGCCCATAGCGCTCGTAGACGTACTGGATGACCTGCTCGCGCCGGTCGCCGCTCGGCAGATCGAGATCGATGTCCGGCCATTCGCCGCGCTCCTCGGAGAGAAAGCGCTCGAAGAGGAGCTCCATCCCCACCGGATCCACCGCGGTGATGCCGAGGGCATAGCAGACCGCGCTGTTGGCGGCGGAGCCCCGCCCCTGCACCAGGATGCCGTGGCGACGGCAGAACTCGACCAGGTCCCAGACGATGAGAAAGTAGCCGGACAAATCGAGGCGGGCGATCAGGTCGAGCTCGCGCTCGATCTGCCGCCTTGCCTTCTGGGCCAGCGGGCCCGCGCCGTAGCGCTGCCGCGCCCCTTCCTTGCAGAGCGCGCGGAGCCAGCCGATCGGCGTCTGACCCGTCGGCAGCGGGTAGTCGGGAAAACGATAACCCAGGTGCTTGAGGGTGAAGCCGAGCCGCAGCGCCAGCTCGCCCGTGTTGGCCACGGCCGACGGGCAATCGGCGAAGAGCCGCTCCATCTCGCGGCCGGGCTTGAGGAAGCGCTCGCTGTTGCGCGCGAGCAATCGCCCGGCCCGGTCGATCGTCGTGCCGTGCTTGATGCAGGTCAGCGTGTCCAGCAATGGGCGATCTCCGCGGGCGATCATGAGGGGGGCATTGCTGGCGAGAAGGGGCAATCCCAGCCGCTCGGCTTCGGCACGCAGCCATTCATTGCGCGCCTCCTGCTCGCGGGAGAGATCGCGCTGGAGCTCGGCGTAGACGCCGAAGCGGCCGAAGAGGCCGGCGAGCCTGTCGAGCGTCGCGCGGGCGGCCTCATGCCCGCCGTGGGCGAGGGCCGCGGCGACGGGCCCGGAGGCGCCGCCGGTGAGACAGACGAGCCCGCCCACATGCTCTTCGAGATCGTCCCAGCTCGCGGCACCCTCGCATTTGGCCGCGCGCATCTTGACGCGCGTCAGCAGACGGCAGAGATTCTTGTACCCTTCCTGGTCTTCCACGAGGAGGGGCAGCCTGCCGCCGTCCATCAGGCTGACCTCGGCGCCGACCAGCGGCGTGATGCCAAGACGCGTGCAGGCGCGGTAAAAGGCCGGCGCTCCGTACACACCGTCGGTGTCCACGAGGGCCAGGGCCGGCTGCTCGAGGGCGACGGCGCGTCCCGCCAGCGCCTCGGGCAGCGCCGTCGCCTCGAGGAAAGAAAATGCGCTCTTGGCATGCAGCTCGACGAACATTGGCGTGCTTCCCCCTCACTCTGCCCTCTCCCCCCGTGGGGGAGAGGGAAAGAGGGACCCCTCACCCTGCCCTCTCCCCTTTGGGGAGAGGGCAGGGTGAGGGGTCAGTCATAGATGGCTTCGAGGCGCCAGCCGCGCCCGTCACGCGCGAGGCGGCACAGGGTGCCGTCGCCCAGCTCCACATCCCACTCGTCCTGGACGAAAGCGTCGTCCGTCCACCACTCGCCCGAGACGCGCCATGGGCCCGCGCCGGTGACGATTCGGCCCGCGAGTCCGATCGCGCGGAGGTGAGTGGGCACGCCGGCGGCGAGCGTCACCTGCGCGGGGCGCGGTGGTCTCATTCTCCGCACGGCTAGAACCGCCCCCTGATCTATCTCAGCACTCGCCTCGCCGCTCTTGCGGCTCAGCTCGAACTGCGGCCCCCTCCCCCGATGGGGAACAGGGATTCCATTTTCTCGCCGCAAGCCTCTGGCCCTCTCTCCCTGCAAGGGGAACAAAACGAACGGGGTCATCTGCATCGCGTCGGGGCGGTGGCTGTCCAGGAGCTCGGGCGCGCCGATGCCGGAGGCGCCTACGAGACCGCTCAGGCGCGCCAGCGCGGCGGTGAGCAGGCGCGGGCTCGGGCCCGGCGGCTCATCGAAGCGCGGCTGCGCCTTCGGTGCGCGCAGGGGATGCGCGCGGAGCGTGATCCCCTCGACGGCGGCATGCGGCGGCCGGGCCGCGAGGGAGGCGCGGAGCAGCGCGGCGGCCGCCGCGGGATCGGCCAGCGGTGCCGCCGGCGCGCAGAAGCCCTCGTGCTCCGTGCGGTCGGCCAGGCGACAGGTCCATGCGAAGGCATCAGCCGTGAGCTCGTCGCGGCGGAGGCGCGCGCAGAGCGCTTCGGCCAGCCCCGCCATGAGATCGCCGAGCGGCTCGAGCGCCTCGACTCCCCAGGCGCATTCCGCCGATTCTTCGAAGACGGGCGGGGGCGTCCAGAGGCGGAGCGGCGTGGGATCCTCACCACGCGCCAGTCGTTGAAGGCGCGGGCCCTCATCGCCCAGCCTCTGCGCGAGCCCGCGCGCGGGAAGATCGGCCAGCTCGCCGAGCGTGCGGATGCCCCAGCGGGCGAGGCGGGCGGCCATCTCGGGCCCCAGATCGAGGAGGGCCAGCGGCGCCACTCCAAGTCTCCCCGCATCCCGCCCAGGCGGCACGATGGTGACGCTCTCTCCGGCGCGGGCCGCGAAGCGCGCGCCCGCGCGACTGCCCGCGATACCGACACGCGCCGTCCATCCACGCTCGGCCACGGCCTGGAGAAGCCGGCGCGCCAGCTCTTCCTCGCCGCCCCAGAGCCTGCCAAGCCCGCGGAGGTCGAGAAAGACGATGCCCGGCGCGACGTCTTCCACCGAGGGGGAATGGCGCAGGGCGATGTCGAGGAGAGCGGACTGCACCGTCGCGTCGGCATCCGGCACATGCAGGCAGGCGATGCGTATCATGTCCGCCACTCGAGGAGCCAGGCGCGCCCGGGCCTGGTCAGGGCCGGGTCGGAGCGCGAGCGGACCACGCGCGCCTCGGAGACGAGCCCGCCCAGCCGCCGCGGCCGCGGAGCGCCGTTCCAGCGCGCGCGCACGCGGCGCACCGACACCACCAGCGCGGCAGCCGAGCCCAGGAGATGCTGCGGCCCCCGAACGACGAGCATGCTTTCGCCGTTCGCGACGGCGCGCTGGAGACGCACGCCCATCCCTGGCGGCGCGGAGGCCGACTCACCCACATCGAGCGCGATGGCGGCAAACCCCGGGCAACGGAGCAGGAGATCCGTCGCGCGCCATGCCACGGGCAGACGCCCGCCGCAGCGCACCCAGAGCAGGCTGTGAAGATCGAGCCCGGCGCGGGCAGCCACGGCGGGATCGAGTGAGTCGGAGGCGTCCACGAGCGCGGTGACTCCCCCGCGCGCGGCGCGAGCCAGGAGCGCTAGGAGCAGGCTGCTGCCCCCGGAGGATCGAGGGCCGACGATCTCGCTGAGCCGGCCCTGGGGGAAAGCCTGCAGCAAGTCATCGAGCCCCTCGGGGTCCAACCCTGGCGGGGGTAAGGACTCGATCGAGGTGGCCATAGCGCTCCCTAATTAAGGAGTGCCTAGATTACCCATCATGTGTTGAGTAATACAAGATCAAAATAGAGGGGAGAAAGCCTGGGGACGTTACAAGATATAGAAAGCTGGACACCTTTCCCGGCAGCCGTTAAGGAGGCATCCGTGGCCTTCGATCGAATTGCGCGGGGAACAGCCCTACTGGCGCTCCTCGCCGTCACGGCCCTTGCGGTCCCCGCAACAAAGGCCGCCGATTCTCTGACCCCGCGAGCGCTTCGTTCCTACGCGATCCCCGGCCATGGGGTCCTCGAGCTCGATGTGCCCGCCACCTGGAAAAGCTCTCTGGACCAGCCGCCCGGCGGCCGGCCC
>WNGG01008857.1_pt1 | contig 12019 bp, 11 predicted proteins | sample 5400661 | NCBI WGS metagenome assembly WNGG01 (sample SAMN13153372, study PRJNA577476) | soil metagenome | isolation source: 100 cm soil or saprolite under Garry oak tree replicate 1 | place: USA:California | collected 2016-06-15 | reverse complement strand
ATTTTGGCCGCGCCGGTCGTCTGGTACTATTTTCGATTCTTGCTGGCCCCGCGCTTCTGACGCGCGGCTGAGGGCGATCCTCCGTTTTCATGAAAGCACTGGCCATACTCGGCTCTACCGGCTCCATCGGCCGCCAGACGCTTCAGGTGGTCGAATCGCTGCAAGAACGTTTCCGCGTGGTGGCGCTGGCCGCGGGTGGGAATCTCGAAGAGCTCGCCGGGCAAATCGCGCGGCACCGGCCGCAGCTTGTTTCCGTCAGCGATGCCGGAAAAGCGGCCGAACTGCGGGAGCGCCTGCGGCAATCGGCGAGCGGTGCTTGCGAACTCCCCGAGATTCAGCATGGCCGCGAGGGCTTGCGAAGCGTAGCCACGCATCCGGATGCGGCCGTAGTTGTTTCCGCGGCGGTCGGAGTCGTAGGGCTCGAAGCAACTTACGCAGCCGTTCAAGCGGGCAAGGGCGTGGCGCTGTCGAATAAGGAAGTGCTGGTGGCGGCGGGCGAACTGGTGATGGCGGCGGCCAAAGCCAAGGGGGTCGAGCTCTTGCCCGTGGATAGCGAGCACAACGCCATCCATCAATGCCTGCGCGCCGGACGGCCATGCGAAGTGCGCCGGCTGATCTTGACTGCGTCCGGCGGGCCCTTCCGGCGGACGCCGATGGCGCAGATGGCCCAGGCCACTCCCGAGCAAGCCCTGGCGCATCCGAACTGGCGCATGGGCCGGCGCATCACCATCGATTCCGCCACGCTGGTCAACAAAGGATTCGAGGTGATCGAGGCACACTGGCTCTTTGGCATCGATCCGAAGCGGATTGACGTGGTCATTCATCCGCAATCGACGATTCACTCCATGGTCGAATACGTGGACGGTTCCATCCTGGCGCAACTGGGCCCAACCGACATGCGCATGCCCATCCGTTATGCGTTAACCTATCCGGAGAGGGAAGGGGCGAACGGAGTGGAACTCAATTGGGACGGCTTGCGGCGCCTGGATTTCGAGAAAGTGCCGCGGCGGAAGTTTCCCTGCCTGCGCCTGGCTCGCCGGGCGCTGGAAGAAGGCGGCGCGCAAACCTGCGCGCTGAATGCGGCCGATGAGGTGGCGGTGGAGGCGTTCCTGGAGCGCCGCTTGCCGTTTTCGGGAATCGCACGGGTGATCGAACGGGTGCTCGAGGGTATGCCTAAAGTTAAGCTCGGATCGATTGACGATGTGCTGGCGGCCGATGGCGAAGCGCGGCGCCTGGCGCGGCTGGAGATCGAGGCGGGTGTCGAGCTTGCCGCGAAGGCAAGCGTGGGCGATTCCGAGATCGATCAGTTAAAATGAGGCGTGTAAAATAAGGGCGGGTACAATAAGGGAATTGAGGGAACTTTTGCCGTGCTGACGGGAATCATAGCGGTGGCGATCGGGCTGGGCGTCATGGTTTTGGTCCACGAATGGGGCCACTTCGTCATCGCCCGGCTTTTTGGCGTGCGCGTCGAGGTTTTCTCGATTGGCTTCGGCCCGCGCCTGTTTGGGACGCGCCGCGGACCAACCGATTACCGTCTCAGCGCGCTGCCGCTGGGCGGGTATGTGCGCATGGCCGGCGATAATCCGGCGGAGGAGCGGCGGGGCGATCCCGATGAGTTCCTTTCCAAGCCGCGCTGGCAGCGCGTGCTGATCGCGCTGGCCGGCCCGACGACCAACTTCCTGATGGCTGTCATTCTTACCGCTGCTCTCTTTATGCATGGCGGCGAGCAACCTTCGTATGCGGATAAGCCCGTCGTGGTTGCTGGCGTGGTGAAGGATTCTCCCGCGCAGAAAGCCGGCATCCGGCCGGGAGACCACATCGTGTCGTTCGGCGGCGTCAAAGATCCCACTTGGGACCGTGTGGCCCTGGAATTGGCGCTTTCCGCTCCCGGACATTCCGTACCCGCCACCATCGAGCGCGACGATCGGCTCATCACCACGAGCGTGGAGAGCGAACCTCTACCCTTCGCCGTCGTCGGCTATCCCGCCGAACCCGTGATCGTCGGATCGCTAGCTCACGGCTTGCCCGCCGAACGCGCCGGTTTGAAGGAAGGCGACGTCGTCATCGCCGCCAACGGCCAGCATTTGACCGCTCCCTCGCAATTCTCTGAAATCGTGCAGCAAAGCGGCGGGAACGCCATGAGTCTGGATATCCAGCGCAATGGCCAGGCGCAAACGCTGGAGCTACGTCCCACGTGGGGCGATCCGGGAGACGGCACGCCGCGCTGGCAGATTGGCATCACCTTCCGGTTCGTCACCTCTCCGCGGCGCTATTCGCCGCCGCGGGCCGTCTTGAAGGCGACGCAATTCCACATTATCCTCGCGAACAAATTGGTTTACCTCGTAGGCGAACTTTTCACCGGCAGGGTTTCGCTCAAGCAGGTGCAGGGACCGCTGGGAATCGTTCAGGAATCGAGCCGCGCGGCCAAGCGGGGCTTCGGCGACCTGGTCAGTTTGATGGCGTTGGTGAGTTTGAATCTGGCAATCCTGAATCTTCTTCCGATTCCCATTCTGGATGGCGGTCACATCCTGATGCTGGGTATCGAAAGCCTGCTACGCCACGATCTGAGCCTGAAAATCAAGGAACGCTTCGTGACCGTGGGCATGGTCTTTCTGCTGCTGGTATTTCTGATCGTGATGTATAACGATGTGCTGCGGCTTTTCCCCAGCCACTGATCTGTATGGCTCCTACAAATCGAACGCGCGAAGCTCCCGGTAAGGTCCGGTCTTTGGACTCCGGCCATGCCGGAGAGCGGTCTTCGGACTCCGGCGCCGGAGGGCGCGCGCGCGAAAATGATCATCGCCGCGTCTCCTCGGGAGAGCGGCTCAACGTCTATGCCGAACCCGGAAAATTGCGCACCGCTCTTTCGCGGCGCGGCGTGCGGCTCACGCGCCAGCGGCGCATCCTGCTGGACATCATGGATCAGGCCGAAGAGCACTTGACCGCCGACTCCATCCTGGAACGCGCGCAGAAGATCGATCCGCGGGTGCATCGCGTGACCGTCTATCGCACCCTGGAAATGCTGAAGAGCCACGGTCTGCTCGATGAGCTCGATCTGCTGCACATCCACGGCCATCGGCATTATTACGAAAGCCACGGCCCGCGCGACCACATCCACGTGGCTTGCTTGCGTTGCGGCAAAGTGCGCGAAGTGGAAAGCGAACTCTTCGAGCAGCTGAAGCGCCAAGTGGAGCGCGACACGGGCATCGGCATCACCGTGGCGCGCGTGGAGATCGGCGGCTATTGCGACGCCTGCCGACCGAAGACAGCGACATAGAGGGCATTCTGCAACTCAAATTGCTAGCGATAACCGCAGTAGGTTTCTGCCTGCTCGGCTTTGCCCATACGGCCTTCGCTGTGCCGCCGGATGATGCATGCAATCTTCCGCAGCACTTGCAGCGGGAAATTTCAACGAAATATCCGGGATCGAGAGTCGTAACCCTGTCGGACCTCGAGGAGGATGACAAGGGTTTCTTTCAAAAAGATCACGGCATTGATTGTCCGGGTCTGGTGAAGGTTGATTTCTACGGTGATGGTAAACCTACTCTGGCTGTAGTTTTGATCACGGGTGACGGCGCTAAACGGCATACCGAACTCGTGCTGGCACACAAAATCGGAGAGCAGTGGAGGACCGCGCAGTTAGGCACGGGAGGAGGAGCGAATCCACCCGTTGTCTGGCGCCAAAAGCCCGGTATCTATAAGGATATTGAGGACGGCAAGGTGATCCGAGCTAGTAGACCCGTTATCGTTTTTTGCGGTTATGAGTCATGGGCCATTCTTTACTCTTGGACAGGAAAGGGCGTAGACAAGATTTGGCTCGCTGACTGAGCAGGTCAAGAGACTGGCTTTAGCTCTTCCGAAAAGCAGATCCCTCGTCGTCCGCCCAAGGCGGACTCGTCTAATGTAGCCCAGCCTTTGCGCTTTTCCGCAAAGGCTGGGGATTTACGTTGGTCGCACTCACCTGGATTCACGAGCCGGATGACAAAATCCCCACCCTTTCCTGAACGACGGAAAGGGTGGCTACAAACTACAACAGAACCCACACGCAAAAACCGCGTGTGGGGCACCCGAAAGGGCAAAAGCAGATCCCTCGTCGTTCGCCCTCATGAGGGCATGCGGGCGAACTTCCTCGGGATGACAACGCTTGGCCGCGGCGGTGGGGAAGTCTTGAAGTGGTTAGGAGCGGACGGGCTGGGCGGGGGCGAGGTCGCGGCGGCGGAAATAGTCGCGCGTCTGAGCGAGGTCGGCAGCGATCTGCGCGCGAAGTTCGGCGGGCCCGGTGAATTTTCGCTCGTCCCGCAGCCTTTCCCAGAAGCGCACCTCGAGCCGGCCCTCGGTTATCTGCCGAGAAAAATCGAAGAGGTGGCTTTCCACGCCCAATAACGTGCCGTCGAAAGTCGGCCGGAAACCGACGTTGGTGGCGGAGCGATAGAGATGCCCTTCGACGCGCGTTTCGGTGGCGTAGACGCCGACCTTGGGCAGAAGTTCCTGTTCCGGGGCCAGATTCAGGGTAGGGAAAACGACCGTGGCGCCTCGCCCCGCGCCGCGGATAATCTCTCCCGTGAGGGCGAAGGGGCGGTCCAGAAGTCGCGCCGCATGGGCCACGCGGCCTTCTGCAACCGCGTTGCGCACGCCGGTGCTGGAGACGAACTCGCCGTCGATCCGCACTGGTTCGACGATCTGCACGGAAAATCCGAAGCGCCGGCCTAATTCGGTGAGCGTTTCGACGGTTCCCTCCTGGCTATGGCCAAAGCGAAAATTTTGGCCCACCAGGACGGCCGCGGTTTTCAATTCCTCAACCAGCACGCCGCGAACGAACTCCTCGGGGCTGAGTCCGGCGAGAGCGCGATCAAAGCGCAAGACCAGGGCGGCCTCGAGCCCTAGGGCGGCGAACCGTTCGATTCTCTGGCGAATCGTTTCCACCAATGGCGGCGCCTGGCCGGGACGCAGCACCTTGAGCGGATGGGGATCGAAGGTGATCACGGCAGCGAGGCCTTGCTGCGCCCGGGCGCGCTCGATCACCTGGCCAAGGATTTTTTGGTGTCCCAGGTGCAAACCGTCGAAATTGCCCACGGAAAGCACGGCGCGTCGCTCGGAAGATGCGTATCGCTCCGCCCACTCCGCCGTCGAACGCAGCACGGCGCACTCGCTCACGCCGCCACCTCAAAGCTGAGGCCGTCGTAGGCCAATTGCACGTGCGGAAACCCCAGGCGCACCAGCCGCTCGTTGGTTTCGCGGTGAGGCAGATCGTGGGCGATGTGCGTGAACCAGGCGCGGCGCGGCCGAAGCCGCGTGACCAGCTCGAGAGCCTGCTCCACCGTCTGGTGCATGGGATGCGGCGCATCGCGAAGCGCGTCCAGGACGAGTTCGTCCGTGCCCGCCAGCAGTGGCATGGATTCTTCGGGAATGCGGCTGAAGTCGGTGAGGTAAGCAAGACCTCCGACGCGAAAGCCCAGCACGGGCATATCTCCGTGCTCGGCGGGAATGGGCTTCCACGGCGTGCCCAGCAGCTCGAAAGGGCCCTCGATCACGTGCGGAGTCACCTCCGGAATCGTGCTTGGCGCCGGCGTGCCGTCAAAGACGTAGGCGAAGGTCCGCCGCAAGATCGCCAGCGTTTCCTTGGAGGCATAGATCGGTATGGCCGATTTCTGGCGCAGATTGAAAGGGCGAATGTCGTCGAATCCGAGGATATGGTCGGCGTGCCCGTGCGTGAAGACGATGGCGTCGAGGCTTTCGAGTCCCTGGCGCAAGGCTTGAAAGCGGAAATCGGGGGTGGTGTCGATGACCACGTGATGGTCCTCGCGGGAAACCAGCACGGAAGGCCGCGTGCGATTGTCGTGCGGATCTTCGGAACGGCAGACGCGGCAATGGCAGCCCAGACTGGGAACGCCCATGGAGGTGCCCGAACCGAGCACCGTCACGCGCACAAAAGAAGCATTTTTCGTGGAGCAGGGGAGAGACACCGGAACCGCTTTCGCTACGGGCGGGCCTTGGCCTTTTCTTGCATCGCTTTTGCCGCCGCCTTGGTCATTTCCATGTAAGAGAGTTTCAGGCTGCCGAGGACGTCGAGCAGCAGCCGTTCGTCGTCGGAAGCGAGATTGCCCCGGCTGGCCTCGCGCAGGGCGTCGAGCATGTCGATCAGTTCGCGCGCGCCCTCCAGATCGAGCATGGGCTGGCCGCTTCGCGGATCGGGATAAGCGCCCAGAAGCATGGCCGCATTCTGGGCCACAAAATTGATGAGCATCTGGATGCCGCGAGAAGGTTTGGGCTGTTCGGCCTCGGCCGCAGCCGGCGGCCGGCCGGAGTCGGCCTTCTGGGAGGGTTTCGTCGCGGCAGCCTCTTTCTTTTGCGCGCCGGCCGACGAAGAGTTTAGCGGGGAAGCGGGGCTCGGTTCGGTTTCTTGCTTGCGGCGTTCCTCGCGAACGGCCTCGTCGCGTATTTCGCCTTCGGTATTGAACAGGCGACGGTCGATAACTCGAAAAGATTCTTCCTGCTTTGGGTTCGCCAAGGCCAACTCCCTGTGTTTGTGGCGTAAAAATTTGGAAATTTAGTTTAGCATCGGCACCGGCGCCGGGACAAGCGACCGGCGTCAGGAGCATGATTCCGGGTCAAAACCGGCCCCATTGGTCACCCGTAAGCCGGACCTCGCCTCCAGGCCCTAGCAGTGGCGCTGCATGCGGATTGTCTCGGTGGTTAATACTCCATAGGTGCCGCACAGGCGTTTGCGGAGGCCACATGGCGCCGGGCCGCTAGATAATGATCCCTCCAAAAATCGCTTCGGAGGATAACTTTGAGGAAATCCCTGGCCCTAATCGCGCTGCTGTTGACGGTTGCTCTGGTTAGCGTATTTTCGACGGCTTGCTTCGCTCAGGAGGAGGTCAGCGCGGCTCCGCTGAGTGCTATGACTCTGGCGCCCGAAGCGAAGGCAACTGCTGCCCTTGGCTTGCCTGCTGTTCCAGGCAGCCCCGCGCCGGCCAGCCCTGCCGGAAAAACCCACGAAGGCCCTCACCGGATTGGCCTAGGGGCCAAGATCTCGCTGCTCGGCATCGGCGGCGAAGCCGCAGTGGCGCTCACCAAGCGCATCAACGTCCGCGCAGGATTCAATCTCTTCAGTTATAGCCGCGGTTTCAGTAAAGACGGCATCAACTACGCTGCCCAACTGGCTTTCCAGTCTGGCGAAGCGCATCTGGATTTTTTCCCGTTTGGCGGGTTCCACCTCAGTCCCGGCCTTTTGTTCTATAACGGCAACCACATCGTCGCGAGTGCGACTGTGCCTGCCAACCAACAGTTCACGCTCGGCGGGGTGAGCTATACCAGCAGTGCCGCTAACCCGGTTACCGGCACAGCCAAACTCGAATTTAACAGGGTCGCGCCGTCTTTTCTCATTGGGTTCGGCAATCTGATTCCGCGCAACCGCCGCTTCAGCTTCACCACGGAAATTGGAGTGGCTTATACGGGCGCGCCCAAGGCGTCGCTGAGCTTGCAGGGCACCGCCTGCACGAATCCTGCCGTGATTTGCGTCAATGCCGGCACCGATCCGACGGTGCAGAGCAACGTGCAATCCGAGGTTGCCAAGGTCAACCACGATGTGTCTGTCGTCAAGATCTATCCCTTGGCGTCCTTCGGCTTCGGCGTGAATTTCTAAGCGGCTGCCTGGAAACGTAGAATTTCAGTTGCCCGCGGCGCCGTGCAGCCGCGTATCGGCTGCGTTTAGCTTTTGAATTGCGGCCGGCGTGGAGCGCCGGATTGGCCCATCGGGGAGGCCTTGCCCATGCCCGTGACGTCTTGTCAAATCGAGGTTGGCTACCGTAGAGTAGCTGTGTGTTATTAAGTTAACAGCTTAGGCGGACCCCTACCGTGCCCCGATCAAGGTCTCCTCACGCTTCGACCAAACGCCCGCGGGCCCGGCGGGGCGAGCATGCCCGCGGCGCCAGCGCCCGGATGCCGCGGCTCGATTTGAAGGGCGATGCCCGAGCGCGCAAACGAATTGGCAAAGCCTTTGAAGCGCTCGTGGCTTTGCAGGCCCGGCTGCGCGCGCCCAACGGCTGTCCCTGGGACCGCGAGCAGACGCACGATTCGCTGCGCACTTATCTGGTCGAAGAGACTTATGAGGTGCTGGACGCGCTCGCTAGCGGCGACGCGGGGAAGTTTGCCGATGAGCTCGGTGATCTGCTGCTGCAGATCGTCTTTCACGCGCAACTGGCTGCCGAAGGCGGGAAATTCGACATCGCCGACGTCATCGAGCAGATTTATACGAAAATGGTGCGCCGCCATCCGCACGTATTCGGCAAGGTCCGCGCGGAGACTTCGGCGCAGGTCTTAAAAAATTGGGAGCAGCTGAAAACCGAGGAGCGCGCGAAAAATAAGGATGCCCAGGCGCCCGCGGCGGCGGGCGCGTCGATTCTTGATCCCGTTCCGCGCAACCTCCCAGCCCTGCTCGAGGCGCATCAGCTTACGCGACGCGCCGCGAACGTCGGGTTCGACTGGCACGACGTAAACGGCATTTTCGACAAATTGGCCGAAGAGACAGCGGAGCTGAAGGGGCTGCTCGCGTCTCCCGGCCGGGGTCTCGAAGAAGCGGAAGAAGAAGTCGGCGATCTGCTCTTCGTGGGCGTGAATTTGGCGCGATTCCTCGGCTTGGACGCGGAAATCGCGCTGAAGAGGGCCAATCGCAAATTCGCGGGGCGATTCCGGGAGATGGAACGCATCGCCGCGGCTCGCGGGCGAGCGCTGAGCGGTCTTTCTGCCGCAGAGTTCGATGCGCTGTGGAATGAGGTCAAAAGCGCCGGGAGCGAAAATGCTGCCGGGAAGCGGCTGGCGGCCTCGGGCGAGCGGTCTTAGATTTAGCTGCGTGTCCTAGTGCCGTTCCAACTATTTGCACCAAATTCTCTACTAGGCCACCCCACAGCCAATCGCAGGCTCTTTGGGCCGAACCTCTCGCCGGATCCAGTTGGAACGGCACTAGACGTGGAGACTCTATGACAACGGTTGCGAAGCACGCCAAATCGGCTGAGGGAACCCCACTGGAGGTCGCGGTCCGCGCGTGCTCCGGCCTCTCGGAATTCGCCTCCTGTATCGAAATCGAGCGCGCGGTCTGGGGCTCGGCCGATGTGGACATCGTTCCGCTGCCGCTCTTCGTCTTGGCCGCGGAAACGGGCGGGCAAGTGCTGGGCGCATTCGCGGGCGATCGCATGATCGGGTTCACGCTAGCCATCGCCGGCCTGCGCGGCCGCAAGCCCTTTCTGCATTCCCACATGACGGCGGTTCTGCGGCCTTACCGGAACCGCGGCGCGGGGCGCAAGCTGAAGCTCTTCCAGTGCCAGGAGGCGCTGGGGCGAGGCATCGATCTGATCGAATGGACCTTCGACCCGCTGGAGATCAGGAACGCCTACTTCAACTTTCGCCTTGGCGCGATCGTGCGGCGGTTTATTCCCAATATGTACGGCGTAACCACCAGCCCGCTGCACGGTGGCTTGCCGACCGACCGGCTGGTCGTGGAATGGCGTCTGCGCTCGACGCGAGTGCGCCGCGCGCTTGCGGATAAGCGCCCGGCCTCCTCGAAGTCGCGCAGCAAGGAGTTCGCGCGTATTCGCGTGCCCACGGATTTCGCCAGGATCCGCGGCACCAAGCCGGAGGACGCCGCGCGCCTGCAAGCGGAAGTCCGGCTGGAATTCGAGCATTGGCTGGCTTCGGGTTACGCGGCTACCGGCATCCACAAGACCGATGATGCCGCCGAATACCTGCTCCAGCCCTGGGCGGATAAGTGAGCATCCGACCAGGATGCTCATCCCGAGCGACAAACTGGAGCGAGGGATCTGCTTTTTCGAGCACCCGAACCAAAAGCAGATTCCTCGTCGTCCCGCCCTATGGCGCAAACAGCGCGCTTTGGCGGGACTCCTCGGAATGACAGGATAAATTAGGCAGCAATTCTCCCAATGCGCCTGTGCCAGGCCACACTCCGCGAGATTCAAATGCCGCTGGTGCGGCCTTTCGAGACGAGCTTCGGGCGCACCGCCGACCGGCGCATTCTCCTGATCGAAGTTGAGGCCGATGGCGTGGCCGGGTGGGGCGAATGCGTCGCCGGCGAACGGCCTTCCTATTCCCCTGAGACGATCGAGACTGCCTGGCACGTCCTGCGCGATTTCCTCTGGCCCGCGCTGGCACGCAAGGAATTTTCCGCTGCCGGCGACGTGTGGGAAATGCTGGCCTCGATACGCGGACACAATATGGCTAAAGCGGCCATCGAGGCGGCCGTTTGGGATGCGGAGGCGCGGCAGAAAAATCTGCCTTTGTGGAAGCTGATCGGCGGCACGCTCGAGGAGATCGCTTGCGGCGTCTCCATCGGCATTCAGGAAAGCGATGACGAGCTTGAGTGCGTCGTGGAGAAGGAATTGGCCGCCGGCTATCAGCGCATCAAGATCAAGATCAAGCCTGGTTACGATGGGGAGCCGGTCGCGCGCCTGCGGCGGCGTTTTCCCAAGGTTCGCCTGATGGTGGACGCGAATTCCGCGTATAGACTCGAGGACGCGGCGCGGCTGCGCGAGCTCGAACCCTACTACCTGATGATGATCGAGCAGCCGCTCGGCTGGGACGATATCTGGAGCCACGCGGAATTGCAGCGCCAGCTAAAGACGCCGATCTGCCTCGATGAATGCATCCATACCGAAGAGCACGCGCAAGCGGCCATTGCGCTGGGCGCCTGCCGCATTATCAATATGAAGCTCGGCCGCGTGGGCGGATTCACCCCGGCGCGGCGCATCCACGATCTCTGCCGCGATCACGGCATTCCGGTGTGGTGCGGCGGCATGCTCGAATCCGGCATCGGCCGCGCGCACAATATCGCGCTCTCCACCCTGGCGAACTTCACGCTGCCCGGTGACGTTACGGCCAGCAAGCGCTATTGGACCGAAGTCATCGATCCCGAAGTGACTGTCACGCCGCAGGGAACCATTCGCGTGCCATCGCGTCCCGGCATAGGTTACGAGCCTCGGCGCGAACGCATTGACCGGCTCACGGTGCGGCGCGAGGTCTTGCGCTAGTCCGTGGGTGCTGGCTCCGGTTTCGGGAGTCCGGCGGATTCCGCATTCCCGGGATCCCGGAAGCAACTGCGGGACCGAAAGCCAGACCGCACCCTTCGAGCCTCAGGGCAGGCCGGCTCTGGAAGAAAGTCCGCGGAACGCCGTCAATCTTCCGGCTGGATTTTCCCCGCCATGTCATTTCTGATCTTCGTGTGGTCCCTGAACTATATTGTCGCCAAAATCGGGCTCCGCGAACTTCCGGCACTAGCGCTCGGATCATTTCGGCTGCTAACGGCGGGAATTGTGTCGCTGCCGGTGCTGTTTTTGCCGAGATCGGGGAAGCAGCAGGGAATTAAAGCAACACTTGAAGTATCGCGCAAGGGACCGACACGACGCAACGAGCTTTGGACCGTCACCTACCTCGGATTCTTCGGCGTCTTTCTCAATCAAGGCTGCTTCACGGTGGGCTTGAACTACACCTCCGTCAGCCACTCTTCTTTGATCATCGGCTGCGCGCCGATCCTTACATTGCTCTTCTCCTGGGCTCTACGACTCGAAGCGCTCACAAGGCGCAAAGCGATGGGTATGGCGTTCGCCTTCCTGGGTGCCGCGGCGGTGGGCGCGGAACAGGCCGGGAGCGCCGGCGCGGGCAGGCTTAGCGGCGATCTGCTCACGTTACTTGCCGGCGTCGGGCTCGCGCTTTACACCGTGCTGGGGAAGCGAGTGGTTGCGGAATATAGCGCCGTGCGCCTGAGCCTGCTGAGTAATATTGCGGCGGCGGTGATGGCTTTGCCGGTCGCGGTTTGGCAGATTCGCGCACTCGCTCGCGGCGGCCGGTTGGGCGCGGTCGGCCTGGAGGGCTGGGGCGCGGTCATCTACATGGGGGTGCTGGCCTCGGCGGTTTCCTACATTTTATATTTCTGGGCGCTGCGCTATATGACTCCGGCGCGGCTGGGCTCGGTGAGTTATCTTCAGCCCATCGGCGCGACGCTGCTGGGCCT